>Ga0247843_1004199_pt1 | contig 21949 bp, 21 predicted proteins | sample LaCruzMarch2017__FD_192420 | JGI IMG/M metagenome (GOLD analysis project Ga0247843, IMG submission 192420) | Freshwater microbial communities from meromictic Lake La Cruz, Castile-La Mancha, Spain - LaCruzMarch2017_8m | ecosystem: Environmental > Aquatic > Freshwater > Lake | place: Spain...
TTCATCCCAATTTTTTAACGTCGTTGATTCCTCAATCATCTTTTGTCTCCTAGATTTATTTTATTTCAGAGACAAGATAACAGATAATTTTTTTTAAAATTAGGTGGGATTATTGGGGGGATACGTTAGATGAACTGATACCCCTCTGCTCTGACAAATTTGCAGAGCGACTTAAAAATACAATATAAGTAATTAATAACGTATTATTGATAATATGAGCCGCAATTGAAGCTACAAGCCCGTATTTCATTGCTACAACGCCATATACAATCCCTGTATTAAAGCAATACGCTGCTTGTCTGTAATAACCTGCATGTCTGTTTTGAATATGCATTGCGCCAAAAATAATTGATGTGACGAAAATAGAAAGCATTTCGGCAACAGTTAGCCCTGTCCCGAAGAGTAACGCTGTAGCTGCTACTGGAGAAAGCCATGAAATCGCTGCTATCAGCAGCAGCTGAAGGGCACCACGAAAGAGGAGCTCTTCAAATATCGGCGCAACAAGTGTCGTATTGATAATATTATTCATCACGTCGAAAAAATATTGATTATTTTCTTCAAGTGCCAATGGAAAAAAAGTTTCCACCGCACGTGTAATAAGATAGTTTATCGTACAATCCAATACGCCAATCACCAACCCTATAGCGAAATTGGGTGCGAATAAAATTCCGAGACCCATAAAGGCAGCTGTGAAGAGTATATCCAGCCAGGTTTCTGGTGTCCAAAAATTAGGGAAATTCTGACATCTATTGCTGGAGATAACTGCAATGCCCGTTAAAATACTATTTAAACGCAAATTATCAGGATACAGAGAGAATTGAGGCTTTTCATCCAAACCTATATGATGGCTGCTCAACCTATTCTCTGGGCCCAATGCTGGGCTTTGAAAAAAGAGACTTCTAACTGATTGATTATTATTTTTTTGGGGCGGCATGGTTTACTCCACATCTTACAAACATTAAAACGAATTTAAATCCCACTACCCGCAACCGGCCTTGTCACATATGCGACAAGACGGTCTTCGCTATTGCTGATGGTATTATTTACAGCAAGACCAAGAAACGTAGAGAATGGCATTGTATCAGGCATCCTTATCAATTTCAATTATACATCAATTTTTGATCAAAATTGACAACGATCTTGCTAAAAAGCTATGTGAGAATAAGTGTCGTTATTGTGCCGACATTCGAGCGAAATTTTTAATCACTTTATGAGTTAGTATAAAACTATGCCAATTCAGCTTTATTGTCCGTATAATTTACAATTTAGCTAACTCCTATAGCCTTATTATTTTGCATCTTAATACATCAATGTTTGTAATGATTGCTTCTGTGCTTGTTTTGACAATAGATATCCCCTCCATTATTTGGAAAATCCATTTTAACGTTGGGTTATTGATCGTACCTGATTAGGTACAGTTTCATTTGTTTCTTGTAATGCTTGTCGAGCACGATATTGAGCAAAATTATACACCATCATTAATGAAAGTGTAATTTTTATGGTTTTTAGTAATTAAATAGAAGCAATCACCGTTCTCCAATTACTTTTGACAGAAAAGTTTAACACCTATTGCCTTAAATGAAAGGAAGCCTTATGTGTTGTCAAAATTGAGGGGGGGCTTACATTTCTGTAAAATAAAAGCCCCGTTTTTTGATTTTTATCTTTAGTTTCCGTCAGGTCTGGGAGAAGCGTCTTGAGTATCTTTATCTGAACAGTTTTCAGGTGCTCGGCCTGTTTGTACTGGCTTGAGCAACAATCTTCTGGAATAAGGCATAGCAGTTTCTGTAACACGTTCAAATAGGTTGTCGAATTCTTCTTGACTTGTAGGCAGATGTATTTGAGCAACAGCAGGGTTAAGGTGAAAAGCCATTTTCTTATTTATCTGGTGGAACATTGTTGCAAAACCCGGGGCAGGAATAGGTGTACGTCGTGTGCTCAATAAAGATTCCCTACAAAGCCAGGCATGTGAATTTTGGAACATACTTAGGTATCGAGGAAGTTGTGTCCAGCCTGAGAAAAATTCTTGCCCAGGTTGAATAGAAAGCTTTAAAATCAAATGGGCCGTAATGCCTCTCATAGAAAGAGCTGCCATGGGCATTAAGGCTTGCTGTTTAATTTCTTGAGCGTTTTTTAACTCACTCCAGCGTCTTGCAAGGTGTTGTTGTGCTTGAGGCAATAAATTTACAATACGTTGATACTTAGTCATATCATTATCTTCAATGGCAATAACCTGAAGGCTGCTACAATATTCAAATGCATCCTGACCTATACTTGTTACAGAATTCGGGATTTTAACATGGGTTAAGCTGCTGCAACCCTTAAATGCTTCCTTACCTATATGTGTCACACCGTCTAGAATGGTCACTTGTTTTAAGCCGGCGCAACAAAATGCGTTGGCACCTATACTTTTAACAGAGCTAGGAATGGTTATATGGGTTAAGCCGATGCAACGAGCAAATGCACATTTACCAATACTTGCAACAAAGTTGGGAATGGTGACTTGGGTTAAGCTATAGCAATCACTAAATAGGTTTTCAGCAATATTTGTCACAGAGCTAGGAATAGTGACTTGGGTTAATTTGGTGCAACCATAGAATGCGCCCCTATCTATATGTTTCACAGAGTTGGGAATGTCTATGTGAGTTAAGCTGGAGCAACCATAGAATGCGCCCTTATCTATATCTTTCACAGAGTTGGGAATGTCTATGTGAGTTAAGCTGGAGCAACCTTCAAATGTATGACGGCGTATCCTGATAACATTTTTGGGAATTGTAAAATGAGTTAAACTAGAGCAATTCATAAATGCAGCGTCAGCTATCCACCAAACAGACTCGGGAATATTAATAGTTTTTAAGTTTGTACAATCCATAAATGCCCTGTAATTTATTTCACTAACAGATTCGGGAAGGACTGCGTCAGTTAAGGATGTGCAGCCTTTGTATTGAGACGAGGATACCTCTTCAACACCTTCGGGGAGATTAGTTGTTACGGTAAATGTGGGTCCCATATTCAATAAATCTCTAGATAATAAATAGCCTAGTCTATATTGATGAATTTTACCTTTAAGATCTATACATTCTTTAAGTTCACCTATAAGAAAATATATCGATTCTGAATAATATTTTAACCTTTTATTAAATGTTGCGGTGTCAGTAGAAAAATAAAGATAGATAATTTGGAAGATCTGGCCGATTAACCCCCCGATTAACCCCCCGACTAATCCCGCCACGAATATAGTAATTATACCCATGACAAGCGGCATATAAATACCTATTAAATATAAAGCAAAACATGCCATAGGAAAACCAAATAATTTAAGGCTTTCTTTAATGAAAAATTTGTATATATATTTTTTGCGGTCCCAATCATTAGTATCACTATGGATACGAGAAATACACAAAGCAAATACTACATTATTCTTTAGTTCATCACTTACTTGATCTACTAGCGCGCTTCCATTTTTCTTAACAGCTTTATACATTTCAAAGAATTCATTGGGTATCTGCATTTCAAAGTATTCATTGGGTATCTGCATTTCAAAGAATTCATTGCGTATCTGCATTTCACCAAGGTTTATCATATTTATCTATTCTTTATTTATTTAAAAAACTTACTATACTTTAAAATGCCTATATGATCAATTGTTTTTCATCTTGTGCCCGGGGCTGTCCCATCTAAGGATTTAATTTTTACAAAAATAAACGTTTAATGAACAAGGATGTATCGAATTCCTTTGAGCCTATATTTGAAAAATTCGATGGAATGAAGGCATAAACTTGTCCAAAATACTTATTTTCTTCATAGGTAAAAAAATTGCGACAGAACCAAGAAAGTGATAAATGCATATAATACTTAAGAGAAAGTAAGCCCAAACCAGCATTAGCAGTTAGAGCTTTACCGCAGAAGGGTGTTAGTTATTCCACGAGCTGACCATGTTTTTAACTAATTTAATATTACCCGCTAGCAGTTGATTGGGGCAATACGATTGGCTGGCACCATTGAAATCGGTGATTACACCACCTGCTTCGACAATGATAAGCATGCCTGCAGCACTATCCCAAGGTTGTAAATCGATACCAAAATAACCGTCTAGGCGACCACTTGCCACATAGGCGAGATCTAAAGAGGCGCAACCCATGCGTCTTAAACTACTATGATTTAAGGCATTTTCCATGAATTTTTGTACTTCAGGGGATTTTTCTTTCAGTAGACTATGCTTTCCATAGCCCATTAATGTTCTAGGCAGGGCATTTGTGTTACTCACACGTAAACGCCGATTATTCAGTTGCGCTCCTCGTCCTCGACTTGCAGTAAAGCATTCATGACGAATAGGATCTAAAATAACGGCGTGTTCGATTTGGTTTTTAACTTGAATACCAATGGAGACAGCGAAATGGGCAATGCCATGGAGAAAATTACGGGTACCATCTAAGGGATCTATGATCCAGGTGACATCACTGTCGAGGTTAACGGAACCTAGTTCCTCCGAAAGAATATTATGTTTCGGGAATTTTTTTCGAATCACTTGAATGATCAGTTGCTCAGCGTGGAGATCAACGGCAGTGGTTTCACCTTGCATGGCATTGATTTGAATGTCTAAAAAAGATGTTTGATCTTGTTGGCGGCGAATATAATCACCGGCAAGTCGTGCAGCTTGCACCGCAACGTTAACTAATGGTTCCATAAAATTTTAATCAACTGAACATAAAAGATGATTTTACCAGAAATTAATGTAAATTTTAAGTATGCAATGCTTCATTTTTATAAAAAACTTATCTTGTATGATGCGGACGAGGGCGTGGCCCTTTTTTGAGGATACATTTATATCGGTGATGATTCTTTCGAACACAACTGGAATCATTACAGTATTTAAGATACTCATCTTGTCGATCAAGACATTCATGATAGCGCTCAAGATCAGTTTGAGCATAGCTTGCTTGACTAAATACGAAGAATGAAAACAAAAAAGTCCATTTATTCATGTTTTTTGTGATGAAAGGTCGTTAATCTTAGTATAGATCATTACGTGCAAAAAGCGAAATTGATGATGGTCTTTTGTATCAAATTCAGCGAAAATAATGGTTATAAGCTTTAAAACCAGATGGATGATGTTAGATTCAATTAAAATAATATTAGTAGGCACCTCTCATCCCGGTAATATTGGGGCTACGGCACGTGCGATGAAAACCATGGGTTTGAAGCATTTGGTTTTAGTACAACCCAAATATTTTCCTCATGCAGAAGCCACTGCCATGGCCTCGGGTGCTCAAGATCTCTTAGAGCAAGCAACTGTTGTCAATGATTTAGTCGAGGCAGTTGCTGATTGCCAATATGTATTTGGTTGTACAGCACGAGAGCGTGATTTGCAATGGCCAATGCATACACCTAAGGATTTAGTCAAGCAGTGTAAAAGTTTAGCCAGCGCATCGGCAAAGATTGCCATTGTGTTTGGCCGCGAGAGGACAGGGCTCACTAACGAAGAATTATGGTGCTGTCATGGGGGGGTTACCATTCCCACGTCACCGGACTATCATTCCTTGAATTTGGCACAAGCGGTACAAATTATTGGTTATGAATTATTTCAAGAAAGTTTGGAAGTGGGCGGGCAGCCAGAGCCGCAATCTTTAGTGGTTCCTGTCGCCGCTATGGAACAGTTTTACCAACATTTAGAGCAAGTTCTCATCGAGATTGGCTTTATGCGTGCCGATGAACCTAAGCGTTTGTTGCCTAAATTAAGGCGCTTATTCAATAGAAGCGCCATGCAGGCCAGTGAAATGAATATTTTACGTGGTTTTTTAACCCAGATTCAGAAACATAGGAAAACGTGATGGATAGTATTTATTTGGATTATATGGCATCGACGCCCATCGATCCGCGTGTGCTGGATGTCATGTTGCCCTATATGCAAGATCCGATGTGGTGTGCTAATCCATCATCGACACAAAATTGCTTAGGCCAAAAGGCGATGAAAGTGGTGGAGATGAGCCGAGAAAGTATTGCCTCAACGGTGGGTGCTAAAAGTGAAGAAATCTATTTTACATCTGGCGCTACCGAAGCGAATAATTTAGCTTTATTGGGTGCAGCCCGATTTTATCAACGTCAAGGTAAGCATTTAATCACGGTTGCCACCGAGCACAAATCAGTATTGCAGGTTTTTGAGGAGTTAGAGAAACAAGGGTTTTCAGTGACGTATTTAATGCCTCAAAGCAATGGATTGCTGGCCTTGTCTGATCTTCAGGCGGCTATCCGTCCTGATACTATTTTAGTTTCAGTCATGCATGTCAATAATGAAATTGGAGTTATTCAGGATATACGGACTATCGGAGAATCTTTAAAAAGTAAGGGTATTTTATTCCATGTTGATGCCGCGCAAAGTTTTGGGCGACTGCCTATTGATCTTTCATCACTACCTGTGGATTTAATGTCTTTTTCGGGCCATAAAGTATATGGGCCCAAAGGGATTGGTGCATTGTTTATTCGAAAAAAACCACGGGTCAATTTGTATCCTATTTCTTTCGGTGGGGCTCAAGAACAAGGCTTGCGCCCTGGTACATTAGCTACCCATCAGATTGTCGGAATGGCCCAAGCCTATCGTTTGGCAGTTTTGGATGAAAAGGCTGAACAACAACGTTTATTATTATTGCGCCAACAAATGCGACAAGTGATTGATAAGATAGGGGGGGTATATTGGCATGGTGATTGGCAACAACGGATTGCTGGCAATTTAAATTTGAGTTTTGCAGATGTGGATGGTAGTGAACTCATATCTGCTTTGTTTCCGCTGGTGATTTCCAGTCAATCGGCGTGCTCTGCTTCTCAAGGCAGTAGCTCCCATGTGTTGGCAGCATTAGGTGTTCCGATATCCTTAGCGCGTGCTTGTCTGCGTATAAGTCTGGGTCGATTCACGAAAAGTTCGGAAATTGAACAATCTTGTGATATAATAAGAAAAACAATTCCATTATTACGTAAAAAATAGAACAGGTGAGTGCAATGTCTGTGGTTCATTATTATCAACCAACATCATCCCTCGAGATGACGGTTTCTGAGTCCGCTAGGGCCCGTTTATTAAAAGTAGTTGCGACAACTGCTGGCGCTCATGGGATGCGTCTGTCGGTTCGAAAAACAGGTTGTTCGGGTTATTCATATGATTTACAACCTGTTTTGGAAATCCAAGAGACGGATTTGGTATTTCCCATGCAAGCAGAGTGTAATTTGTATGTGGATGCCAATAGCTATGCCTTTTTAAAGGGCGTGCACATTGATTATGTGAAACAGGGGATTCAAAACAAATTTGTGTTTACTAATCCCATGCAAACGGGTGAATGCGGTTGTGGTGAAAGCTTTACGATTCATCAAACTTCTTAATATTTTGTTCACAAATGAATATCATTAAAACAATGTTTGCATTGTTTGAGATTTTTGCTATCATAGCACCCATCGTGTAAGTTCTTTTTGGATTTAGCGCTTTTTTTGTTGTTCAATCAACATCAAACTGGATAAAAAAATTAAATACATTATTCGTATGGTGTATTTTTTTTGTTTGTTTGTGATGTTTATTAAAACAATGTTTACATTTATGGTGTTTTTTGTTAGAATCGAGATCTTAGTGTAGGTTTTTGTATTTTTTTGTTATTTTAATTTAAAAAGGGTTGTATTATTATGAATACTGTCAATCAAGAGTTGCTACAAAATGAGACGTTATCGCAACACATTGTAAAAGTTGTGCGTCAATATTTGTCAGCCAATGGATCTAAAGATGCGGAGTTGAATCTTTATGAATTGGTTTTAGAAGAAATTGAAGGGCCATTGTTCCGAACTGTGATGGAATTGACCCGTTATAATCAATCAAAAGCAGCGCGTGTATTGGGCGTGAGTCGTGGAACTTTACGAACCAAATTGAAGCGTTATTTTGATGATGAATTTATTGGAACACGTGAAGATTAGATTTTTCCTTTAAATTTGTTATACTGTCTTAAGAAGTCGGTCAGGCAATCGCGCCTTTAGCAATAAAGGTGAGGAAAGTCCGGGCTCCATAGGGTAAAGTGCCAGGTAACGCCTGGGAGGCGCGAGCCTACGGAAAGTGCCACAGAAAATAAACCGCCAGCAATGGTAAGGGTGAAATGGTGCGGTAAGAGCGCACCGCGCGACTGGTAACAGTCGTGGCAGGGCAAACCCCACTCGGAGCAAGACCAAATAGGAATTCAGATGGCTTTTGCCATCACGCGCGACCCGCGCGGAATTCGGGTAGGTCGCTTGAGGTAAATGGTGACATTTATCCCAGATGAATGGTTGTCCATGACAGAACCCGGCTTATCGACCGACTTTTTTTTCTTGAGACTCTGCTCAATTCTGATTAAAATGCCATATTCCTTTATCAAATCTAGGATAAATAACAATGATATTGTGTCTGGATGTGGGCAATAGTCAGATTTTTGGTGGTGTTTTTAATGCCGACAAGCACTTAGTCTTTCGTTTTCGATTGACCTCTAAAGGCAATAATAGTTCTGATGAATTTGGAATCTTTTTATTGCAAGTGTTACGTGAGAACGGTGTTAATCCCTCGTTGGTTAAAAAAATAGCCATCTCATCGGTGGTACCTCATCTCGACTATTCTTTACGGTCGGCATGTCTGAAGTATTTTTCTGTACAACCTTTTTTTGTACAGCACAATATGAAATCCGATCTCAAAATAGATTATGTTAACGCATCAGAGTTGGGTGCTGACAGAATCACTAACGCAATTGCTGCGATACATCTTTATCCAGGCGAGAATTTAATCATTGCTGATTTTGGTACCGCTATTACTTTTTGCGCTATCAATTCTGAAAATATATATCTGGGGGGTGCTATTTTCCCTGGGTTGAAATTACTGGTGGCGTCGTTAGCAAAAAATACCGCTAAATTACCTATTGTAGAAGTCATAGCCGTCGAAAATCCTGTCGCCACCACAACAGTAGAGGGCATTCAGAGCGGCATATTCTATGGAACACTAGGGGCTTGCAAAGAAATGATCGCACAATTTAGAGCGCATCAATTTCCAAATCAAAAGGTTCGCGTGTTGGCAACCGGTGGTTTTTCTAGCATGTTTGAAAAATACGGTCTATATGATGAGCATTTGCCGGATTTAATTTTGCATGGTATTCGCTTTGCAGCTGAGAACAATGGCTGTAGTCTTTAGTCCTTCCAGTAAGCGGCTGAGAATACGATAAATAAAGAAAATATTTCCAGTCGTCCTGCGAGCATAGCAATAATTGATAATATTTTGCTTAGCGTATTGGTATGCTCAAATGAAATGGCAGTATCCCCAAAGCCAATTCCTGAATTCGATAAGGTTCCGGTAACCATGGCAATCGCAGACATAAAATCATTGCCTGCCAACAGCATTAAAAAAACCAATACCAGGTATAACGCGATAAAGGTTAGCACAAATGCAAACAATGAAAACAAAATGCCATTGTCCAAGGGTTTTTGATTGTATTTAATAGGGCTTATCAGCTGGGGATGCAATAGCATTTTCATTTCTCGACGATAAAATTTACTCAAAATTAGTACCCGAATCATTTTTAATCCACCAGTGGTCGAACCATGACATCCACCAAATATTGAAATAATAATCAATATCAATAAAAGCCCGAGTGGCCAATCCCGATAATCTACACACGTTGATCCTGTGCTTGAGATGAGTGAAATGACAGTAAAGTAAAGATGCCTAAAATGTGTGGCGGTGAGATTATGGCACTGATGAAAGAATATAAAACTACCTATCATCACAACCCCAAAAATGATTCCTATAAAATATCGAAACTCTTCTTCCGCCCAATACAATTTAATTTGTTTTTTTTTCATGGCCATATAATGGGTACCAAAATTGATACTTCCAAGTAACATAAATAAGGGTGCTCCCCATTCAATCCAAGGGTTTTGATAAAAAGCGATGCCATCATGATGAATCATCAGCCCACCTGTGGAAATCGTCGCAAATGTTTCACAAACTGCTTCAAGCCAAGTCGTTCCTGCGAGTTTATAAAACCCTATGCATAACAACGTGAGAATAAGATAGACGGACCATAAGGCTTGACCGGTTTGGGTGATTCTTGGTGTAAATTTCGTGTCTTTTAATGCTCCCGGCGTTTCAGTGCGATACAGCCTGGTTCCACCGATACCCAGAATAGGCATAATGGCCACCGTTAAAACGATAATGCTCATGCCACCTAGAAACTGTAATTGCTGTCGATAATACAACAAACATTTGGGTAAGTGCTCAGGATAGCTAAATACACTGACACCTGTCGTGGTTAAACCAGAGACACACTCAAAAAAAATATCGAGCCAGCCTGCGTGTCCCTGTAAAATAAAATGAAACGGCAGGGTCGCGCACAAACATAATAAAGCCCAAAACAACACCACCATTAAAAAACCATCATGAATTTGAATTTCTTTTGTTGCATCTCGACAGCAATACCAGGTGATGACGCCCAATATTAACACCATTGCAAAACTCGATAAGAAGGCGAGATGACAGTGTTCATGAAAGCAAAAATTAACAATCAGCGGTGGAAGCATGCTCAAACTATAAAACATTAACATGATCCCAATCAGTCGAAAAATATGTTTAAGATGCATAGGGTGATAAACCTTTTTCAGATTGAGGCATGTTGAAACAAAGAAACGAGCGCATCCAATTGGTTTTGGTCTAATACCAAAACAATTAAATGATCATGCAGTTTTAGTTTAAATTGTGCGTTGGGTTCATACAATTCATTTTGCCGTATGATCCCTACAATGTGACAGCTATCTGGTAATTGGAGCGCTGCAATTCGATGCTCCTCTCTATTCATAAACACCACTTCTAAAATTTCAGAAGTGGTGTTTTTTAAGCGATGCACTTTAAGCATATGACCGCCTCTTACCTTGGTCAGTATGGTGCCTACGGTAATCAGCTCAGGGGAAATGGCATGATCGATAGGACTGTCTTCGATTAAAGGGACATAGGTTTTTCGATTAATCAGTGCAATGGTTTGTTTCGCACCCAAATGCTTTGCTTGCAGACAAGACATGATATTGGCCTCATCTTCATCGGTTACCGCACAAAAGACATCGGTTTCTTGAATGTTTTCGGCAATCAGCAATTCACTATCGGCAATATCACCTTCCAACACATAGGTTTTTTCAAGGGTATTCGCCAATTGTTTGGCGGTCTCAATATTTTTTTCAATCAGTTTGACTTGATAGTGCGTTTCTAGATTACGGGCTAATTTGCCTCCAATATGCCCACCGCCACCAATAATAATCCGATAATTGGTATGATTTTGATAACCCAAACGGGAAATCATTTGATCAAGTGCTACCGGTGTACTTAAAAAAAAGATTTGATCCAATGGTTTTAAAATAAAATCATCTTGAATAGGGAATATTTTTTTATTTCGATACAAAGCGACTGGAAATCCGTCTAAATCATGAATTTGTGCTTTGATATTTTCAAATGAGGATTCTACCAATGGATGTTGAGCCACAAATTTTAAGCTCGACAGCAACACGCCACCATTGTAGAAGTCTAAGACTTCCTCTGCACCTGGATATTTAATCAAGCGCATCAAACGTGAAGTGACCAAGTGCTCAGGATTGATTCTGACATCCACAGGAATATGATGATTAGAAAATAACTGCGGGGAACTATAGTGTGAGGAGCGAATGCGTGCAACTTTAACTGGCGTTTTAAACAGTGTATAGGCAATTTGACAGGCCATCATGTTGATTTCATCGCTGTCGGTAACCGCAATGAGCATATCCGCATCTAAAAGACCTGCATTGGTGAGAATATCAGGATAGGAAGCGCAGCCTAAGACCGTTTGAATATCTAAGCGAGATTGAAGTTTTTCGAGTCGATGCGGATTGATATCGACAACAGTGATGTCATTTTTTTCTGTAACCAAATGGGTTGCAATAGAACTACCTACATCACCAGCACCTAAGATAACAATATACATGATGAATCGATGACAAACCAAAATATCAGTTTGAAGCAGTTATTGTCAGAATTCAATAGCATAGCATCGAAGTCATTTAACCAATTTCAAATAAACCTTTTATTTAAAAATAATTTCAGTTAATCTTTTTTTCTTAACGATCAGGGATTTTAGGAATTAGGATGAATTTTTTTAAAAATGTAGCATGACTAGGACTATTGTGCACCCAGCTTGTCTATGCCAATTTTACCAATGGCGGTTTTGAATCAGCATATATTCCTAGTCTTTCTTCTCCCAATGCGACAATTACGGGTTGGACATCTACAGGATATCTTTTTACGGGCTACGCACCGGGCTTAACTTTGCCGCCCAAAAGCTTAGCCGATATCACCTTGAAAAGCGCACCTTCAGCGCCCAATGGGATTTCAGATATTGTCTTTTCTAATACACCTCAATCGATTTTCGACTGGTTTTTAAATAATGCAACGCCTATTACCACGATTAAATTACCGGTCACTGGCACACAAACCGCCATGATTAATTTAAGATCAGTTAATAGTCAACAAAGTGTGTCAGGAACCTCTGTTAAACCTCAGGGGTGGCGAACCTATGGCCAGCAAGCAACCGCTTTAAGTCAAACCACAACTGCTGAGCTCTCCCCTGATGGGCTTGCACATATTCGTTTTAAAATTGCACCAGTATTGGAAAATCCTGCCCACACTGCCAAACAACAACCTTTTTATGCTATCCAAATTAATAATCTCACCACAGGTAGAACAGGCTCAAATCCTTTATTTTTCCAATGGAGTTATGCAGGTCAAGCAGGCGTGCCTTGGCAAACCTTATCTATAAAAGGCAGCAACTCAGGCAGTAATGCAACTTACACCTATACCGATTGGCAAAATTTTGATTTTGCTCCTGGTCCTGGCGCAAATGGCATTAATGTAGGAGATCAAATTCAATTGATAGTACTTGCTGCAGGTTGCTCTCCAGGTGGGCATGATGGGCATATCTATTTAGATGATGTCAGTACTGTCCCACTCACACCAACTACGTCTTCATTGTTGATAAATGTTTCAACAACAAGCACTACGGTAGCCGCTGGTCAATCGATAACTTATACCTATACCTACACCAATAATGGTGGAGCTGACGTTCAAAACGTAACGGTTCAGGCCCATATGCCACAGACGCAGGGCACAGCAACCCCATTTGATACGATATTTAGTGGTACTAACTGTCCAACTCCTAATTTCGACGCCACAACCAATGTGCTTAATTGTTCTTTGGGTACACTCGCTGTCGGTTCAGGCACATTTACCATGACCGTTATAGTGCCAAGTAATTGGCAACCTTCTTATGGTCCCATTAACAATGGAAACTATCCGATTCAGGGGACAGGTGTCAGCCCCGTATTGGGTAATTTGGTCCAAACCCCTATTGTGGCTGGCACGCCTCCTCCGAACACAAGCAATTTGGTGGTCAATGTCAGTGGTTTGAACAATAACAATTTAACTGCCAATACCGCGTATGCTGGGTCTTACGCCTGTACCAATCAGGGCCCAAATGATGCAACGAATGCTACGTGTAACATTAGTAATTTGCCGGATGGGTTAACCGTATCAGGTTGCACCATTACAGGAGGTAATCCTTTTGTTGAACCCAGCACTATCCCTGCAGGTGCTACCGTCTCCTGTCAGGTCGCTGGAGTACCTACTTCTGATATCTCTCGACAAATTGATGCGGTGGTGCAATCCAATGCTGCCAATAATCAAAACTCGTCCAGTAATTATGCGGTGGTTCCTTTTAATGTTTATAACAATCCGGTTTCAATTCCTGCAACACTAAATGGCTCTCCAGTTTTAAGCCCGGCAAGGGTATGTTGTGGCCGACCGGTATTGGTGTATGACTTATCCATCCCAAGTGATTTGGCTGCCACCTATCGGGTTGTTGGCACCACTGGGAATATTAGTTGTAGCATTGGAAGCACGGGACCTAATTTTTACGTCAAAGTGTTTGGAAGACCGGGGACTTGTACCCTACAAGGCACCAAGGATGCACAAATTTCTGCGCCTTTGGTTTTAGTAGCCAAATAAGATGATGGATAAAAAGATGATGAATAAGCGTATTGTTTTAAGTTTGTTATTATTGCCTGCACTCGCTTGGGCCGCCCCTCCTCAATCATCTACCAAAACCTGGTCTGGTTTTTATGGGGGAGGGCACATTGGTGGGGTTTTTAATGATGCTTCAGTCGATTCAGCAAACCTGTCTTTTAGTAACATAGAAGGAGTTTGTAATTTAAAGAAAAATTTTTCCAGCCTATTTCTTGGTGGTCAAGCAGGTGTTGTTAAGCAATTGCAATCCAATTTGGTATTGGGTGTGGAGGGAAATTACTCATATCATTTTAACCAATATGTTCAGGCACAATGTGATTGTGAATTTGAGCCCTCAGATAATGAGCCTCCTATTTATGATGCCTTTAATATGGTCAATCGAGAACAAGCATCCATTAGGGGTCGATTAGGCTATGCTATGCCTTTTAATATTCTTCCTTATGCCACAGCGGGAGTAAGTTTTGCTAATTTAGGCATGGATTATAGTAATGAGGGTGGTAATACGCACACGAGTTTAAGTTTTCAACCCGGTTGGTTGGTGGGTGGCGGCGTTGAGTGGGCGTACACGCTCCAATGGACTGTGCGTTTAGAGTATTATTATGCGCAATATAATGAACTACAGATGCCTATGCATGAAGTATATGGTATAGAAGATCCCAATGGGCATGCGAATCTTAATGTCAGTACTAACAATATTAGAGCAGCATTAAGTTATTGGTTTTAAAGATATAAAGCTCAGCAGGAATGCTATAATATTAAAAGTTGATCAACAAGGGCTTTTAATATGCTATCTAAAAAACCAAGCTATCCTCGGGAGGTTGTTAAAGGAATGCTTAATACGGTCAATAAAATGGGTGTAACAACCCTGGAATTGGCCCCTCCAACACAAGAATTTGTTGAATTTTCATCGCATTGTAAAAAACCGGTCCTAGATATTGGATGTGGTTTTGGTGTTTCTTCTCTTGCTGCTTTAAATATGGGTGCTAGCGTCATTGCTTTTGATTTAGCGCAAGAGCATCTTCGTGTTCTAAAAGACAATACGTCACCCGAACGTAGAGATCATTTAATCACAAAAGTAGGCCGATTTCCTGATGATCTGGATTTCCAGGCCAATTCTCTTTCTGCAGTTCACGCATCCATGATTTTGCATTTTTTAACCGGCGAAGAAATCATTGCGGGCCTTAAACAATGTTACGATTGCTTGGAACCCGGAGGTCAGCTGTTTCTGGGTGTTATGACACCTTATTTAGGCATATACGATACGAAAAAACTTTGCGCAGAATATGATAGTCGTATCACTCAAAGTAAAAAATGGCCTGGTTATATTTCGCATATCCCATTTGTCAAAGAGGAATGGAGAAATCAATTGCCACCGTTTGCCCATTTTTTTAAAGTCGATACTGCTGTAAAGTTTGTTACTGAAGCTGGATTTGAAGTCGAAGTTGCCTATTATTACACACTAAACAACATTCCACGGGAGTATATAACAAACGGAAAAGAGTACGTTGGGTTTCGAGCCTTAAAACGTTAAAATAAATACAGGATCACAAACGCATATTTTATGTTAAAATACTGGCGTCTAAAATAACAAGGTGTTGTTGTATGCGGTATTTTAATTACGTGACCCAAGAAGAAGAAGATATTCAAACAGCTGTTTCATTTTATTTAATTTGCACCAATGCTCAAACACAGCGATACAGTGTTATTGCATCCCCACTGGATGTTCTTACGCTACCATCATGTCCTTTAACTCGAAGTAGGGACTATTGGCCTATTTCTTGGGAACAAATTGAAAATGCCCCACAAGCACATCTATTCCCCCAAGGGTGTTTGCGAGGAGAACCCTTAACGCTCGATGATGTTCAAGAATATTTTAAAGTGAACCCCCAAATGATGCCCCCACAGCAATTTGGGCGTTTACAACTCATGTTAAGAGCATACGTTATAGTTTTATTCATATATCAGGTGCCAGTGGTGGCTGAAGCTCCCAGACCCTTAGAGCGACAAATCGCTGCCGGTACATGGATTAAATATGGTTCTTTACTCGCTTTGGCTGTAGGTATGATAAGTATTTGTCTAGCTTTTGAACAGAACTATCAGAATCATCATGGTCTTTAGTAAGCGTTGACCATGAATCTCAAAACAATACCGACGATAATTTATTCGGTAGGCTCAAGTGCAAAATCACTAAAATGACTCAATAAAGTCGTGAACGCAAGTGTTCGGCATCTTAAGAATTGTTTGTGGATATTTGCGGTCAATGGTTGAGAAATTATGACTTTTTTATTAAGCACCTGAAATAAATAGGTACTCAATCTTTACGGTATAAAAAACGGTGAAATATGTTTTCAATCAGATCACAGGAAAGTGGGAGTGGCTTTTCCCTAAGCGTTAAGATGCTTAGTCCTCGCATCATTTCATGGCGGTTTAGTTTGATATGGCTGAATATCAGCCAAGATAGATCATCAATTAAATCGGCTGGTTTTTGCAACCAAATCATTCACCTTTTAAAAGTTAAGGATGCTTTCTCTAAATGGGCAATCATAGCGCATGTTTATCGACTGGTGGGGATTTAAATACATAAAAAAGTTGCTTTATCTTGCTCACTTCAAATACCCAGTGTGGTAAAAGTTGTGTTGGTAGCCAATGCAATAGCCAGATCGTTGCTAATTTGATTAAATGAAAGATTGAAGACGTACTAAGCTTATATTTCAAGCCAGTGCTTATGCACCCTCATCTCTGATATTACTGACCGATAGGTTAAGGTCTGTTAGGTTTTTTTATTTTTAGCTAAAGCGCATGTCTATCGTCACCCAACTGATTGCTTGAAATATCTAATGTATTAAGAGAATTTATTTTTGCCAAGTAATGCCCACCAGCTATGCCTAAAGTATTAAAGGTTTTTTTAGGGTATGAAATAGAACTTTAATATCATCATCGCTTATAATATTGGGGTTGCATTGTTTGATGATTTGAAGAACTTCAGTGGATATGCTCATGGCTGTCAGACGTATTTGAAATCAAGTTTCATTTTAGAGGATTTATGCATTTTATCTATTCTTCTATAGTTGTTTTTTTTAATTTAAATACGCTAGAATCAATGATGATTTAAATAGGGAGTACATCATATGCAAAAGGAAAGGATACCAGCATTTACTGTTTTAGCATCATTGATAATCAACGCAACAAAGGCACAAGACTCTGTGAAAACCAATTCCTATTGGTGGCCCCAACAACTTAATCTCAGTGCACTTCGTCTGCACAATCCTTTGAATAATCCGATGGGTGACGATTTTGACTATGCGAAAGCCTTCAGTCAACTGGACCTCAATGCTGTTAAAAAAGATTTAACAGATCTGATGACGGACTCCCAAGCCTGGTGGCCGTCAGATTTTGGTCATTATGGCCCATTTTTTATTCGTATGACTTGGCATGCTGCGGGCACCTACCGTGTCACGGATGGTCGCGGTGGGATCAATGGGGGTATGCAACGTTTTGCCCCTCTCAATAGTTGGCCTGATAATGATAATTTGGATAAAGCCCGAAGACTATTATGGCCGATTAAACAAAAATATGGCCGCAAGCTTTCTTGGGCCGATCTGATGGCCTTGGCGGGTACGGTTGCTATGGAATCGATGGGCTTTAAAACCTTGGGATTTGCCGGTGGTCGTGAGGATGCATGGGTGCCCGATCAGACGAATTGGGGCACAGAAGATAAATGGCTTGCCAGTAAACGTTGTACCAAAGAGGGTAAGTTGGATAAGCCTTATGGCGCCACGGAAATGGGATTAATCTATGTCAATCCAGAAGGTCCCAATGGTAATCCTAATCCGCTTGCCAGTGCAAAACATATTCGAGAAACATTTGCTAGAATGTCGATGAATGATGAAGAAACGGTAGCCTTGATTGCCGGTGGTCATGCGTTTGGTAAAGCTCACGGTGCTGCAAATGCCTCAAAATATCTCGGACCTGCACCCGAAGCGTCATGTATCGAAGCGCAAGGCCTGGGCTGGAAAAATAGCTACTGCACTGGCATGGGCCCCGATACCATCTCCAGTGGTTTAGAAGGTTCGTGGACTGCAACACCCACCAAATGGACCCATGATTATTTGAAAAATCTATTAAACATCCACTGGGTGAAAACCAAAAGTCCAGCAGGTGCTCATCAGTGGGAGCCCCAAGATAAGCAGTTATCCACGATGGTGCCTGATGCACATGATGCAAGCAAAAGACATCCGCCGATGATGTTTACCACCGATATCGCTTTGAAAGAAGATCCCGCCTACCGGACAATTGTTGAAAGATTTAGCCAAAACCCCCAAGCATTTGATGAGGCCTTTGCCAAAGCATGGTTCAAACTAACCCATCGTGATATGGGGCCTAGAGTACGCTATTTAGGTTCGATGGTGCCCAAAGAAGTACTGATATGGCAAGATCCGTTGCCCCAAGTTAATTATGCAGTGGTCAATACAGACGATATTGAAAATCTTAAGGCAACTATTTTAAATTCAGGATTAACCGTTCCGCAAATGGTAAGAACCGCTTGGGCTTCTGCATCCGTATTTAGAAGCACTGATAAGCGCGGCGGTGCCAATGGCGCCCGAATTCGCCTTGAGCCTCAGAAAAACTGGCCAGTCAATGATCCTAAGGAGTTATCCAAAGTACTTAAAACCTATGAAGATATACAACAGCAATTTAATACTGCACAAACGGCAGGAAAAAAAGTATCAATGGCCGATCTTATTGTGTTAGGAGGCTCAGCTGCTATTGAGAAAGCCGCACAAGACGCTGGTTTTAAGGTCACTGTACCTTTTAATTTAGGACGAGTCGATGCCTTACAAACACAAACAGATGTGAATGCATTTGCCGTGCTTAAGCCGACTGCAGATGGGTTCCGTAATTATATTGAAAAAGATAATTTGATATCTCCTCCAGAGATGTTGGTTGATAAAGCCAGTCAATTAAATTTAACCGTTCCTGAAATGACGGTCTTGGTTGGCGGTATGCGCGCACTGAATGCCAATGCTGGACAAAGTAGCGATGGTGTGATGACAGCCCATCCTGCACATTTAACCAATGCATTTTTTGTGAATTTATTGGATATGTCGACCCAATGGAAGAAATCTTCGACAGTTGATGGTATCTATGAGGGCTATGATAGAAAGACCGAGGCTTTGAAATGGAAAGCTACTGCTGTTGATCTGATTTTTGGTTCAAACTCAGAGCTTAGAGCGGTAGCAGAGGTCTATGCGATGGATGATGCCAAAGAGAAGTTTGTGCATGATTTTATCCACGCTTGGGTTAAGGTTATGAATTTAGATCGCTTTGATCTTCAAAAATCATAGAGACTTGACCCGTATAGGATTCACAAGCAGGACCGGTAAGTGTTATCGGTCCTTTGATATCGGGCCAATCTATCCATAAGGTTCCTCCAGGAAGTTTGACTTTAATATGAGAAGGCAGCTGATAAAATAGTCTAGCAATGGCGGCACTGGCTAATGCGCCACTACCACAGGCCATGGTCTCACCGCAGCCGCGCTCCCAAACACGAAGTGCAATGGTCTTTTTGTTTAAAATCTGCATAAAATTGACATTGGTGCGTTCTGGAAAAGCAGGATGATGTTCAATTTGTTTGCCAATGGTTTCAATGTTCATTTGTTCGAGATTATCGTTGACCACGATGATGGCATGCGGATTACCGACACTGATGGCATGTATATCAATGGCATCTAACGTATAGCTTGCTTGTTGCTGAAAACCCTGTAAGGGGATTTTATGTGGGTTAAGTTCTGGTCGAGGGAGCATCAGTTCCACCTGATGATTATCGATAATTTTTAAATGCATCGTCGTGGTTTTGGTTTGCAAACGTAGCACTTTTTTTGGTTTTAGATATTTGAAGATATAAAACGCGGCACATCTTGCACCATTGCCACATTGGCCTACCTCCTCACCATTGGCATTGAATATCTGATAAAAAAAATCAAATTCGGGTTCCAGGCTTGGAGAAATTATTAAAAGTTGATCAAAGCCAATGCCTAAATGTCGGTCACTTAAGTGTCGGATTTGTTGTGGATGAGGAATAAAATGGTTATTTATGGTATTAATCACCATAAAATCATTGCCTAGTGCCTGCATTTTGCTAAAATTTAATAAATTATTCATGGGTTTGAGTGGGTGGCAAATATAAAGGTCCTTTAAGACCACATCCAGCTAGTATGCTGATACAAAGTGAACATATCAAGCATCGCATAGAGAAAGATAATTTTGTCATTTTATGGCTAAATCAAGTCGTAAACATCATAATATTGTAGTGGAATGAACTTAAATATGAAAGAATCAATCACAAAAATCCAATCTGTCGTCATTTGGTTACATGGCTTAGGAAGTAATGCAGAGGACATGGCCGGTTTGGCTGGTGCGTTAACGGTTGACAATGCAAACTTGCGACATGTGTTTTTATCAGCCCCCATTCGGGCAGTGACTATCAATCATGGGGTTAAAATGCCCGCTTGGTATGATATATTGGGCGCCTCTTTGCTAGATAGACAAGACTATCAAGGTATGACCGAGTCTCAGCAAATGTTGAACCAAGCCATTCACCAAGAAATTGCCAATGGTGTGCAAAGTCACAACATTTATATTGCTGGTTTTTCTCAAGGTGCTGCGGTTGCTTTGTATGCGGGCTTATCCTACTCCAAGCCTTTGGGAGGCTTAATTATTTTATCGGGATACCTGCCTTGTCGTGAACAGTTGAAATATCAGCAACATTTGCAGATACCTATTTTTGTTGGGGTAGGTCTACATGATGATATGGTGCAACCGGCTTGGTCTTATCAAAGCGTGACAGCATTACTAGAACAAGGGTATCAGTCCACACAATTATTTGAATATGCAATGGGCCATTCGGTGTGTATTGAGGAAATTAAAGATATCTCAGTATGGTTGCAGGCACGTATTCAATCCCCGTATTTATCTTCTTTGGAGGTTTTATGACGCTCGTTAAGCGCTCAAGGATAGTTTCCTATTCATGTGAAAAAATGTTTGATTTGGTTAATGCTATTGAAGATTATCACTTGTTTTTACCTTATATCTCAAAAGCCACCGTGCATCATCGTGATGAGAATGAAGTCCAAGCGACTTTAGAAATTACCGCAGCTGGAATGACCAAATCGTTTACCACGCGCAATCACTTACATACCAATAAAATGATAGAGATTCGTCTCGTGGATGGTCCTTTTCATCATTTGGAAGGTTTTTGGCGCTTTGATCCAGTCCCTGAAGGCTGTCAAATTTCATTTGACTTGGAATTTGAGTTTGCTAGTAAAATGTTTTCCATGTTTTTAGGCCCTGTATTTGAGCAAATGGCCGATAAAATGGTAGATTGTTTCTGTGACCGGGCCAAAGAGCATGCTGAAGTCAGTTAGATTGGTTTTTCAAAACCCTCAAGGACAACTTGAATCTTCTTGTTATTCATGGCGTGAGGGGATGACAATTGCCGATGTAATCATGGCATCGAGTTGTCAGCTTGAGGGTAGGGCAGTGGGGATTTTTGGAAAAATTAAAGAACCTTCAACCCTGGTATATCCCGGAGAACGGGTTGAAATATATGCCCCGTTGCGTATTGATCCTAAGGATGCAAGACGGGCTCGCGCTAAAAAGAAAACGAAATGATGAATCATAGCATGCAGGGCTTTTTTTTGCGAGAAAGATAAAAACCAATTTGATGCACTTTTATCAGAAGTTGGTGCAAAGATTAGAGAGCTCCAATGTCAGAGCACCTGATCCCATCAATTCACTTCAAGGATGACGACCAACCTATCTAATTGAAAATATACTATTTATTGAATTTCCTCTGGTGTATTTTTAATT
>Ga0247843_1004203_pt1 | contig 21941 bp, 21 predicted proteins | sample LaCruzMarch2017__FD_192420 | JGI IMG/M metagenome (GOLD analysis project Ga0247843, IMG submission 192420) | Freshwater microbial communities from meromictic Lake La Cruz, Castile-La Mancha, Spain - LaCruzMarch2017_8m | ecosystem: Environmental > Aquatic > Freshwater > Lake | place: Spain...
GGGCGCTTCCCATTGGCGAGGCCAAGGGGGTCACCCGTGCGATCCGGTCTCGCTGGAGCATGTGCAGGCGTCGTCAGTCGGTGAGCCGTGGCAGCGTGAGCCGGGTCGTGAGGTGACGCCGGGAGTTTGAAGCGTTCGAGTGCGTGTGTGCGCGGCGGGAGGAGACGGCCCGTCGCTCTTGCCGGGGCGCGGCGGGTGCGCACGGGGGGCGGGGGAGGGCCGTCGGGGGCGTTGGCACCCGTCCGACCTGACCCCGTGCACACCCGCCTTGTACGCCCCGGCGGCGCGCCCGGTGCCGCCCCCTCCCGCCTGATGCGCGGAGGAACGGGGCGGGAAGGAGCACGAGAATGTCAGACCTGATTTCTACCACGCCGGATGGCGCCTTGCCTTTGGCTGAGCGGCCGCGCGTTTATGTGGCTTGCCTTGCGGCCTACAATGCAGGCTCTCTGCATGGCCGATGGATCGAGGCGAGCGACCCGGAGTCGATGCTCGACGAGGTTCGCGCGATGCTGGCGGCGAGCCCGGAGCCAGGTGCGGAAGAACACGCCGTGCATGACCATGAAGGGTTCGAGGGCGCGCCACTGAGTGAGTGGGCGAGCTTCGAGGCGATCTGCGCCCTGGCGGATTTCATCGAAGCGCATGGCCGCTTGGGCGCGTGTCTCTACAGGCATTTCGGCGAGGACTTGGACTCGGCCGCCGCTGCGTTCGACGACTATGCGGGAGAATATCCCTCGCTCGCCGACTTTGCCGAGACGCTTCACCGCGAGTGCGGCACGGCGATACCCGAGGCGCTACAGTACTATATCGACTGGCAGGCCATGGGCCGCGATCTCGAACTTAACGGCGATGTGTTCACCGTCGCATTATCCTACGACGGCGTGCATGTCTTCTGGAACAGGTAAGCCTTGTTTGCCGCCGCTGGACTCCTGATCGTTTGATCCGTGCACCGCTGGGGGACGCCGCGTCCCTGTCTCTTGCCGTATGACCTGGACGGCGCGGCCCGTCCCCGAAACCGGCGGGGCGAAGAATTTTCCTCTGCGCGCCGCGCATTCACCGCAAAACAAAATTCATCGCCCCGCCGGTGCGCCGCTCGCGCTTTGCCCGTGCCGGTTCAGGGTCAGGCCGCGCCGTCCTTACGGTCCGGCGTCGACAGGGACGAGGCGTCCCTCGAAGTCGGCAGACAACGCAAACGAACAGGAGACCACAATGGCAAACGCACTCGGCTATGTCAGCGAAACCAAGACCGGCTTTTCCGGATCCCTCGCGATGATGAACCTCACCGCCCCTATCCGAATCGAGAAGAACGCAGACAAGAAAATGCCCGCCCAGCCGGACTACCGCATCTTCGCCGGCGACATCGAAACCGAGATCGGCGGCGGCTGGATCGTCCAGGCGAAATCAAGCGGCCGGGAATACATATCCCTCACGCTCGCCGACCCGCAGATCGGACCGCGCAAGATCTATGCGAACCTCGCGCCGGTGAAGGGTAAGAAGGGGCGGTATGTGTTGCTGTGGAATGCAAAGGAATAGAACCTTGGACGCCGCGCCGGAAACGGCGCGGCCGATTTTTAGTGTTGTTGAACAACGCAGGGCGAAATCTTCGGCGATTGCAGCGCGTGGCAAAAAAAGAGCGACAATTGTATGGTCGGTCGCTAGGCTCGTCTCTGTAAACTCAGTGAAAGCGTTATACTGAACGATGCAAGTCAACCTCGCCAACTATATACGACAAGATGTCCGTGTACCGATAGCACAAGGACTTCTTCCAGTCTTCGAGGCGGTTTCAAACGCATTGGATGCGATCGCTGATCGTGGAAAGGGGGCCGGAACCATTCGAGTCACAATCGTCCGCCATCCCGAGCAACTGGATGGTGCTCTCGGGGCGCCGAAGGATTTTATCATTGAAGACGATGGTGTCGGGTTCAGCGATGAGAATCTCGACTCATTTTGCGAAGCGTTTTCGGACAAGAAGCTTTCCATCGGCGGAAAGGGCCGAGGCCGCTTCACTTATTTGAAGGTCTTCGAAAGCGCGACGATTAGATCGCGATTTAAGGCCCCGGATGGGCGTACATTCAGCCGGGACTTCCTTTTTGATATGCGCTTTTCTGGTAGGTCGAGTGTGCCGGAGTTGGAAGCCGCGGGGCCATCGGGAACCACTGTCAAACTCCAGAATATGTCTGAACCATATGCCAACGCCGTGCCTCGAAATCGCGACACGATCCTTCGAAGATTTGTGTGGCATTTTTTGCCTCGGCTAGTGTCTGATGACAGCCCCGACATTCGAATCGTTGATGGCAGCGAAACCTCTCTCGCGCGGCATCTGCGAGAAGATCTGCAGATCGATTTGACCCACGAAGAGTTTGAAGTGGGGCGCCGAAAATTCAGCATTGACCACCTCAGATTCAAACCAGTTGGCGGCGTGAAGCATCGATTTATCTTGGCTGCGTCCGGCCGAGAGGTTGCTGATGGCTTTCATCTGCTGAAACATCTGCCGATTCTCGGCCCGGCGGCACTTCCGATGCAGGAGAGCGATGCGGGATTTATGTACGTGTCTCTTGTCCAGGGAAGCTACCTCGACGAAACCGTCGATCCACTGAGACTGGGTTTTAACTCGGGCGAGGAGCCCGCTCCGCAACTCACCGATGGCAACACTGTTGAAGACGAAGTTGCCGACTTGTTGGGAGACCCTCAATCGATCGGACAAGTTCGCGTCGCTGCGTTGACGCGGGTAAGGAATTTTCTAGAGCCGTTCTTGAAAGACGCGCTCTCGAAACGTGTTTCGGCCATCGACCAGTATATTCGCCGCGATGGAATGGGCTATCACTTCTTGCGTTCAGACATCGACGATGTGGCGAAAGGCATTCGCAGCATCGATGATGCATCAATCGAGGCGGAGCTGCATGATCGAGCCTACCGCGAGAAAAAGAAGCGTCGAAGCGACGTTCAAAGTATTTTGTCAGCGACGCCCGAGCAGAAGTCAGAAGAGGGATACTTTGAGCGCTGGCAGTCAATTGTAGAGGGCATGACCGATATCGCCAAAAGCGAGTTGGCGGCCTACGTGGCCCATCGTCGGGCGATAATCGATCTGATGAATGATCGCCTTCGTTCGGGCAACGACGGGAAACACTCGAAAGAAGAAGCAATCCACAGCGTAGTTTTTCCGCGGGGACGGCAAAGCGGCCAAGTTGGTTACGAGCAACAGAATCTTTGGCTTATCGACGAAAGGCTGGCGTTCCATGAGCATCTTTTCTCCGATCTCTCCGTGAAGAGAATTACGAGGGGAGAAAGTGATTCTGCCCGGCGTCCAGACATCGCGATATTCGAGTCGGGATATGCTTCGTTTCACGATGGGGGAACGCCGCCTGCCAACCTGGTGCTTGTCGAGTTAAAGAGAGCCGCTCGAAAAGATGCGTCTCGAGACGACCCGGTCCAAGCCGCTCTAGACTACGTCGAAGCCCTAAAAGCAGGCCGAGCTTACAGCGAAGGACATGCAGTTATCGACGTCGATGCGAATGCGTTCACGACCGTCTACATACTTGCTGATTTTACCGCCGATTTCAGAAAGTATCTAAGCGGACGCGATTTTAAAGCGCTGCCAGGCGGTGAAGCCTTCACATGGTTTCATTCGACGGCTTCAATCATGTTCGTTGCGATGTCGTACCGTAGGATGATCGATAGTGCGGAGATGCGAAATCGGATTTTCTTCAGAAAACTCGGGATCGTGTGATCCGATTTGAGCAACGCATCTAAGTGGGACGTTCGGCCACTCTCTGCCGTTTCTGCGCACGCTTGACATATGACACTCGGTTGTGTATGCGTCCTTAGGACGCATACACAACCGAGTGACTTAATTTTGAGACCGCCGATGGTTCGGTCGCGTTGAGCATTGACTTCAAACTGATCACCCCTTATAAGCGTCCTTAGGACGCTTATAAGGGGTGATCATTCGAGATGAGTGAGCAGATACCCGGTACCTATCCCGACAGAATGACTCGCGCAGGGGCATTTCTGTCCGGCTTGCTCGAGGCGGAAGGCAAACCGGTCCTGACCCCGTTCGAAGTCTTCCGGCTGATCTGGCAGATGTACAGAAATTCCGGCGACGAGAAACTTTATCTGCGACATGAGACGCCGACCCGGGAAGATTATCTGCGGCTGAGGCTCCTGCTGAAGAAGGCCGGTGTGATCGGCGGCGACCGTGATTACGGCGCCCGTATAATCCGGGTCCTGACAGTACCCGACCTGCCTGCCGAGGACATCGTCTGTCTCGTCGATCCGACCTGCTATGTCTCGCACCTCTCAGCCATGCAGCGATGGGGACTTACAGACAGAAGCCCAGATGCCCTGATCCTCACGCGGCCGGACCGGAAATCGGCGCAGGCCTGTCTTCGCAGCTACATGGACGGCGCCTTGCTCGAGAACGAAGACAATCCCTTCCCGCTGAAGCTTATCACTCACCCGCCCCGCGTTCGCCGCCGCCAGGTCCACATGTACGAAGCAACAACCGCAGGCGCGTGGATCGCCAACCGAAGTGATGGCGTGAGGATTTCGACGATCGGACAGACATTCCTCGACATGCTGCAGAAGCCCGATCTTTGCGGCGGCATGTCCCATGTCCTCGATGTCTGGGAAGAGCATGCAGCGGACTATCTGGGCGATATCGTTGCAGCGGTCGATACCGCGACCAGCGGTCTCGTCAAAAGCCGGGCAGGTTACATCCTCGAGGAACGCCTCGCGCTCTCCCATCCCGGCATCGAGCCGTGGAAGGCGCTCGGACAGCGCGGCAGTTCCCGCAAGCTCGATCCGGCGAAGGAGTTTGCTTCGGCCTTTTCCGAAACCTGGATGATCTCCCTCAATGTCTGATCCCGTTCTCGAACTGAATGTGGCCGGCTGGGTCGAGCGCGCCAAGGCGGATCCGATTGCCTATGCGCAGCGCCAAGCCGTTGAAATGACGCTGAATGCCATCGCCATGACCGCCGACCTCAAGGAACGGATGTTCCTGAAAGGCGGCGTCCTGATGGGGCTCGCCTATGACAGTCCGCGCCAGACGGCCGATATCGATCTCACGGCCGCCTTTGAAGTCAGCCCCGATATCGATGAGAAGATCAGGGGCCTGTTGGACAGCGCCTTTCCCCGGGCCGCCGCCAAACTTGGATATGCAGATCTCATCATCAGGGTTCACTCTATTGCGCGTCAGCCCAGGGCGATATTCGAAACCGCAAGCTTCCCGGCTCTGAAGATCAAGATCGCCTTCGCCCGCAGGGGGACGCCGCAAGAGGCAGCCCTGAACAGGGGTATAGCGCCCGGCAAGATCGAGGTCGACATTTCGTTCAATGAACCGCTGAGGCAGATCCAGATTCTCGGCCTTACAGGCGGCGCAGAATTACTCGCCTACGACCTCGTGGAGCTGATGGCCGAAAAATACCGCGCGATGCTCCAGCAGAAGGAGCGCAACCGAAACCGCCGGCAGGATGTCTACGATCTCGACCGGCTGATCGACGGGCGCGAGTTTACCCCAGAGGTTCTGACGCAGATTCTCGAGGTATTTGTTGCAAAGTGCCAGTCCCGCAATATCGAGCCCGCGATCGACTCGCTCGATGATCCAGAGGTGAAGAGCCGGTCCGCAGCGGACTGGCAGACGATGGAACTCGAGATCGGTACGTTACCTGAGTTCGAGGGCTGCTATTCGCGCGTGTCGAACTTCTACCGGGCGCTTCCCTGGGCCTGAGTTCGGTCTCTTTCATGGACGATGTCATCCAACGGTTTGATCCGGACGCTAGGTTTCAGGCAGGGAAAGGGTAGGGGTTCACACCCTATGCACCTTCGATGCTGACAGATCGCGGGGCGATCTGGTCTGGAACGCCCATAGATACTGAGAATTTGCGGCCCGAAAAACGTGTACAAAGTCCGTATACGGCGATTACGGGACAGCGCTGAATCGGTCCGGATCCAAGACGGCGCCGCTGATGCGGCCTGTACACGCCTGCTGCCAGATCGCGGCAGCCGAGACCAGTGCCAGGAACGTCCGTCCGGCCAGCGGAAGAGTTACCCGCAGACGAACGTCGGCAGGCGCGCTGCGGGTCGCTTCTCGCGCGTCGGCTGAAGACGATGGGGCGGAATCCGACTGGGATCGAAACCGGAAACGGGCTAACCTTCGTAATGAATTGTATGCAGCGGCAATCAAGGACACCCGATATGGAGCCCGAACCCGAACTCGTCTACTCGTCCCGAAATGGCAAGGTCACCCGCGACGGGATCACGGTCGACATCTCGGTCTACAAGTTCGAACACGACACCGAATGGCAGCTCGAGGTGGTCAATTCTAAAGGCACATCGATCGTCTGGGATGAAGCGTTTCCAAGTGTCGATGCCGCCTTTGCCGCCTTCGAGGAAGTGGTGGCCGAAGAGGGCATGACCGCCTTTCTTGACGACGCAAAGGTCATCCCGTTCCCCAAAAGCTGAGACGCGTCGGCGTCGCTCCAGCGACCTTGCTCAGCCGAGCAGGCCGTTAGCCATCCATGGCTAGGAGTGGCTAGTCGCGCTCGCGCGATCGGTCGCGGTCGTCGGTCTTCGCATTCTCGCGCAGCCTGGCCTGCAGCCCCGCGCCGCCAGATGGCATGGACGAGGCCCCCGCGATGAGGCCCAGCATGCGCTGCGCTGAGGCAAGCACGCGGTCGGCGGAAGGGACAGGGGCAGGGCGCGCGGCAGTGTTCGTTTGTTGTGCTTGCGCCGGCGCTCGGGCGGCCTGCAGCCGCGCCTTCGCCAGATCAAATCCGAGCGTACGGGCTTCCTGCTTCCAGGCGTCGAACAGGGCGGCGCGCTGGGCCGGGCGCTTGGCCTGACGTGTGCGCAGGGCCGCCTGTTCCAGGCCCTTGGGGGTTCGGTAGCCATGGGTGTCGGCGGCCTGCTCGATGGCCTGCCTGCGCTTAGAAAACGCGCGCTCGAGGTCGCGGGGGATCGCCATCAGGCGAAAGGTCGTGCCGAAGCGTTCGACGGCGTGGCCGCCGCGTTCGAGTTCATTTGCGAGGTGGGCGCGGTAGACGGCGCCGGCTTCCTTCTGCGCCTTGTAGAGGTCGCGGCTGACAAGGCTGCCCCAGCTGCCGTCCCGGCGCGGGGCAGAATTGAAGATGAACGCATGGGTATGAAGTTGCGGGTCGAGATCGCGGCTTGTGTGATGGTGGAACCGGGCGACGGTGAGCCCGGCGACCGGCTCGCGGACGGCGCCGCCCTTGCCGCGCCGGGTGAACGCGTGATTGTCTTCGAGATGGGTAGTGGCGCCATGGACCGCACGGCGATGAGCGGCTTCGATCTGCTTGCGGTCAGCCTCTGGGGCAAGCGCCCACATCACCGAGACCGACTTCGGCGCAGAGAAGGTCATGTCCCAACCCGGCGCATGAGATTTGCCGATTTGTGTGAGACGTGCGCCGGTCTTCGGGTCGAGCCCGTTCAGCATCGCTTCAAAGTCGCGCTTGGAGACCGGGCCTTCAAGCGCGAGGCGCTCGGCGCCGCGCCCGGCCCATTCGCCGTCGGCTTCGGCCTCTGACTGCTGCTCGCCTTTGCCGGTGTAATACTCATCCGACGCCATGTGCTTGAAATAGCTGACGGCGGCGGCGACCGACTTGCGCGCCGAGATCGAGGCGACCATCAGGCGTCGAAGTCTTCGGGCTTCGGTTTGCGGATACGGCAGAGGTCGTCGGGCGTCAGGAGGGGCGTAGCTATCAGAGGACGTCGCCCGCCTGGACGTCTGGGCGACGCGTTCCCGGTCGTCCAGTCGGCAGGTACATGCGCCTCGCGCACGGGAGGCAGATCGACATAGGGCAGGTCGACCTCGTGATAATCCTCGCCGATCCCGACCAGCAGCACCCGAACACCGCCGCGCCTTGGCCCGAGGCGTGAGGCGATCTCGGACGGCGTGATGACAGGCCGCATTGATGGCTGCATCGATATCGACTTGCTGTACTTGCCCCCGGAATAGCTCTCGCTGCGCACGGGCTTCTCGATCTCCTGAAGGCCGAGCGCGCGGCTGACATCGTCGGCGCCTTCGCCGACATTCATCCGGCAGATGATCTGGGTACCGATCATGGAGGTCCAGGAACTGGTCTGGTCTCGCCCGTACCGGATGCGGATCTGCGAAGCGTCCTGCGCGGTCAGCACCACACAGACTCCCTTTGACCGGCCAAGGTCGAGCAGGGCGGAGAAGTCGTCCATCTGCTCGAGTTGCGGAAACTCGTCGAGGAAAAGCCAGACGCGCCGCTTTGTGCTTTCCGAAAAGGATGGGCTGCCGACATGCGACGCGATGAGGCCGATAAGTCCGCTGATCCAGGCGTTCGACAATTGCGGAAAGCGTCCGTCGCGCTGCACGACGATCGGCACCGTGGGTCCAGTTTCGGCAAGCCAGCGCGATGTTGGAAACAGCCGGTCATTGGTCTCGTTCCAGGCTTCGGCGAGCGCCTCGATACTGTGGAGGTGTGCCTTGAACGTCGTCAGGATACTCATCGTCGTCTTGCTCGATGGCTCACTGAGGAGCTGGACGGCGGCCGGGTGATACGTTCGGGCAAGGCCGAGAAGGGCTTCCGGCTCGAGGATGGCACGGGCATAGAGGGCCGCCCATGTCCAGGCGCCCGGCTTCTCGGCCTGAAGGCTGACGACGCAGGTGACGAAGATCTCGCGGGCGGCTTCCGACCACATCGGATCACTGCTTCGCGGGATGAACCGGGACGCAAGCTCGCGGGCATCCTGGCGCGTGCGGCAGTCGGCAGCGACATGCCAGACGGCGGATCGCGCATCCTGCGGCGCAAGCAGAATGATGTCGCCCGGAAGATCGCGCGTCATGTCGCCCTTGGTGTCGAGCACCAGGACATGGTCGCCGCGCTGCATGGCGGCGAGGATCAGTGACCGAAGCGTCTGCGTCTTGCCCGACCCGACGCCGCCGGAAATCAGGAAGTGACGCGTTTCGCGGTCCCGGCTTAGCGCAACACCCGGCGGGAAGGCGAGGCCCCGGCCGGACAGGCGGATCTCCGCACGAGCGGCGCGTTTGAGCGCGGCGCGCGCCTTGCGGCCCCGGTGTAGCTTGGCGCCGCGTGTGACCTTGATGGGCGGGAGTTGGCGCAGGGCGCCCCCGAAAGCGGCAACGCCGGCCAGAAGCGACAAGAACGCGCCGCCACTGACCAGCGCCGCGTCGCGCTTGAACCGGCCGGTCGCACCTGCGCTGCGAAGCGCGCCTTCGCACTCTGCCCAGGCAGCTACATCCCTAGGAAAGCCAATCATCGCGCGGTGCCTGACCTTGAAGCAGAATTGAAGGCCTTTCGACGGGAAGACTGCAGCTGGCGCGCCGGGCCGGGAAAAACGCACGTACTCCTGTTCGAAGCGTGTCTGGAAGGTGACGGCGGACAAGGTTCCTGCGATCGCACTGGCTGCGAGCAGAATGGCAATCTGCTTTCTATTCATGGCGGCCTCGTTGGGGCTGAGACTGACCGCTGAGCGCGGCAAGCAGGGCGTCGAACATCGACTCGAGGCGTGCAAGCGAGGCCGAGTCCGTGTTGGATGTCTTGGCGACCGACTGCAGGTCCTGACTTATGGCCGCCAGGCGGCGCTCGATCTTGAGCAGCCGTTCGGCCTGCGTGAACGGGTCTCCATCCGTCAGCCCGGCGCGGATCAGTTCGCGCGCCACACCGGTCGGCGTGCCGGAAATGCGCCGGGCGCGTTCGGCGAGGTGGTCGATGTCGGTTGTCGCGAGGCGGATCGACAGGGGCTGTGTTGGCTCAGCCATGGATCACCCCGTCACGGTCAGTGTACGGCGCTTCGCACTCGGACATCCAGCTGAGGACGGCGCGGCGGCGATAGCGAACGGTCTTGCCGAACTTCAGGAAGCGCGGCCCGCCGCCCCTGCAGCGCCAGGTGGTCAGCGTGCAGATCGGCACGCCGGTGAGCCTGGAGACAGCTGGCGTGTCGATGGCTTCATCGAGCCAGCCAGGATTGTCCTGCAGGATATCGGCGAGCGCGGGGAAATCGTGATTGTGTGTGGTCAAGGCTTCTACTCCTCGGTGCGAGTGAGTGAAGGCCAGCACGGCGCGCGCAGGCGAAAAAGAAGAAGTTTCCGATCAAATGCAGGCCATGAGGCGCAATTTGCAACAATTGTTCGCGTCGGGGCAGGTGAGCGCTCGGCACTGTTCGCGCCATGCTTGAGCGCCGTCTACGGAAGGTCAGCCTTCGGACGTTCTTGGCCGTCCATGGACTGTCTTGCAATGTCGCGCAAGCCTTTCATTCGTCGCTCCAGTGTAGACAGCGCCATGATTGCCCCGCCGGAGAATTCCTTTGCGAGCTGGGCATGCACGATGAGGGCGATTTCATTTCCATAGCGGTCGGGATTGGCGAGGTGCAGCTGTGTCACGAGTTCCTGGACGCGGGGCCAGAGGTCTGATGGCGGACGGCCCGGGCCTGGATGACAGTAGCCTGAAACGCTCGGCTCGGCCTTGCGGCGGCCATGGCCGCAGCCCTCGGGCAGTTTCTCATCGGCAGGCAGCAGACCTGCACACTCGCACCATTCGGCGATGAGACGCCTGCTAACCATGACTTGGTCGAGGAGGTCGCGGGCAGGCTCGCTGAAGTGTTTGATCGGGAGCTCCACGAGGGCGTCACAGATCGCGTCCAGCTCGGCCGCAGACCCGAAAGGACGAGCTTCAATCGGCAGAAGTTTGGCCTCGGCCAGCATCCAGGCGACGTCGCGGCGACGAGCGTAGCGATAACGGTTGCCGATATACTCATAGCAGCCGCGCTTCAGGAGACGCAGGCGCATCGGCGTCATCACCGGGACAGCCAGTGTCTGTACGCGTGCCCATGCGTCATAGGCATATCGTGCCGGGGCGGCGGGCTCGTCCGGTGGATCGAAAGCGCCAGCAAAAAGATTCCAGGCAAGCGCCTGCATGACCGAGTCGCCGGAAATGCCGACGCCAAGGCCTTCGAGCAATTCCGGCAGCTCGCACAGGCGCGAGAACCGCTCCTCTTCCTCGAAGGACAACTCGCCTCTCCGCACAGCGGACTCCCGGATGCTTCCGGAGGTGGAAAGCAGGATTGATGCCAGCCCGGAATCGCTGAACCTTGCATCGCCGGCTAGCGACCTTAAGGCGGCGTTCCGGGCCGGCCGCATCGCGCGGTTTTTCAGGTCGTGCCCGTTTTTTGGCTTTTAGACGCCCGTTTTTCGGTATCTAGGCGCCCGTTTTTAGGGTACCTGTCCGGCCGATTATGTACGGAGGTCCCATGTATCCGCGTTTCATCGAGCCTGGCATCCGCGAGGCGCTGAAGGATACCCGCGTGGTGGCGGTCGCGGGCCCTCGCCAGTCGGGTAAGTCCACGCTGGTGCGCGCGATTGCCGGGGAGGGGGCGACGTTTCTGAGCCTCGATGAAGACGTCACGCGGCGGGCGGCGGCGGACGACCCGACCGGTTTCATCCGCCGCACCAAAGGGCTGACCATCATCGACGAGATCCAGCGCGTGCCGGGCCTGATGCTGGCCATAAAACTGGCCGTGGATGAGGACCCTACGCCGGGACGGTTCCTGATCACCGGCTCGGCCGATATCCGCACGCTCGCCTCGATTCAGGACTCGCTCGCGGGCCGGATCGAAGTGTTCGAGCTCCTGCCGCTTGCGCAGGACGAGATTGCGGGCCGGCCCTCGTCGTTTATTGCGGACGTGTTTCAGGGCCGTGTGCCGGACGGCGGCGTTCTCGACCCAAGCGACTGGCCGAAGCGGATTGCGACCGGCGGCTTTCCGGAGGCGCTGGCAAGGACAAGCGCCGGCCGACGCCGCAACTGGTTCGGCGCCTATGCCCGCGCCCTGATCGAGCAGGACGTTGCCGACATCGCACAGCTCGACCGGCGCCGCGATCTGCCACGCCTCGTCGAACTGCTGTCGCAGCATTGCGGCGAGATGGTTAATCTCACCCAGCTTGGCGCGCAGTTGTCGATGGACCGAAAGACCGTGGACCGGCATGTCGGCGTGCTCGAACAGATGTTCCTTGTGCGGCGTGTTCGGCCCTGGTTTCGCAATGAGCTGAAGCGGCTCGCCAGGATGCCGAAACTACATTTTGTGGACTCGGGCCTTGCCGCCGCGATGCGCCGTCTCGATCCGGAATCGCTTGGGCCCGACCGCGTCTCGCTCGGGCCGCTGGCCGAGACCTTCGTCTATTCCGAGCTTGCCAAACAGGCTGGCCGGAGCACAAACGGAATCTCGATCCATCACTACCGCGACCATGATGGCGGCGAGATCGACTTCATCCTCGAAAACTGGAACCGGGAGATCGTCGCCATCGAAGTCAAAGCGGGCGCGACCGTAAAGCCAGAAGCGTTTGCGCCCATGCGCAAACTGGCCAGCGCTCTGGGCGACAAGTTTGTTGCTGGTATCGTGCTCTACGATGGGCGCCAGCGATTTCGCTATGGGGATAAGCTATGGGCGGCGCCGATCGCGTCGCTGTGGGCTTGAGGGCAGAGTTGTCGAGGGCTGGTGCATGGAGTGGTTGGCACCTGTACCCTCCAGGATCCAGCTGCCCAGCCCGACGCTGGGCGGTTTTCAACGGAGACCATCGTCGAGACGATAGCGCTGGGTGCGTGGAATGACGAACTTGCGGAAGGGCGCGCAGCGTCGAGTGCAGCTCTCAGGCGCTGGCTCGCCTTGCCGAGGCTCTGCCGACGTGCTGGCAACAAGCTCGAACCCATTCGCTTTGCAGCCGCTCGGCGAGCAGAGACTGTTTCTTTCCGGCTATCTTCTGGCCTCGTGGCGGTGAAGCAGGCGAATGACAGGATTGAGGCGACCCTGCCAGACCCCGAAATCGACTATCGGAGCCGATCTGGCCCATAAATGGCCGGTCAGAACCTCCCAGCAGAAGCCAGGGTGACTTTTCAGCGCTGAGGAACCGATCTGACAGCAGGGCCCCAAGCCAAACAGCCTCCGGGTCTTACGGCGTGGTTCATGACCCAGCCCCCGGAAATCCGGCCATGAATTTGCAGACTCTCTCGATTAGAGAGGATGACACATGCGCAAGAGCAGATTTTCAGACGAGCAGATCATTGCGATGATCCGGGAGCACGAGAGCGGCGTGAAGACGGCAGACATCTGCCGAAAGTACGGGCTGTCGGATGCGACCTTCTACAAGCTGAAAGCCAAGTTTGGCGGGATGACGGTGTCGGACGCCCAGCGGCTGCGGACGCTGGAGACGGAGAACGGCAAGCTGAAACGCCTGCTGGCGGAGGCGATGCTGGACAATGCGGTGCTGAAGGATCTTGCCTCAAAAAACTTCTGACGCCCGATGTCAAACGCAAGGCTGTGCAGCACCTGATGGAGGTGCATGAGCTGAGCGAGCGTCGGGCCTGCAAGCTGGCTGAGCTGGATCGATCAACGTTCCAATATGAGAAACAGGCCGGCGATGACGCGGCCATGCGTGAGCGTCTGCGGGTCCTCGCTGCGACGCGCCGGCGGTTCGGTTACCGCCGGCTGGGCATCCTGCTCGACCGTGAAGGGCTTGGCGCCAACCATAAGAAGGTCTTCCGGATCTACCAGGAGGAAGGCCTCGCCGTAAAACGCCGGCGCGGCCGGAAGCGCGCGGTCGGCACCCGCAGCCCGATGCAGCTCCCCGAGGGACCGAACCAGAGATGGAGCCTCGACTTCGTCTCAGACGCGTTGAGTGATGGCAGGCGGTTCAGGACGCTCTGCGTCGTCGATGACTTCACGCGCGAGGCCCTGGCCACGGTCGTTGATGTCTCGCTGTCGGGCATCCGTGTGGCCCGGGAGCTCTCACAGTTGATCGACCAGCGCGGGCGTCCTCAGATGATCGTCTCTGACAACGGCACGGAGCTGACCAGTCACGCGATCCTGAAATGGGTGAAGGACGCTGGGATCGAATGGCACTACATCGCTCCGGGAAAGCCGACACAGAATGCGTTCGTGGAATCGTTCAACGGCCGGCTGCGAGACGAGTGCCTCAACGAGCATCTGTTCGACCGGCTGAGTGAAGCTCGCCGCATCATCGAAACGTGGCGAATAGATTATAACACCGTCCGTCCACATACATCCCTCGGCGGCCTCGCTCCGGCTGTGTTCGCCGACAACACCAGGCGCGCCCGGCCCGCTTCGCCTGAGCTACGCAAGAGCTCCGCTCAGCGGGCCTTGACCACCAACCCCCAACCAGAAAGAAAGGCGAACGGAGTCTCCGAATAAACGGCCCGGATCAGGGGGCTGGGTCACAATCCCTACGACTTGAGGTGCCCCTCGCGCGATGTGCTCGAGCTGATTGGCGGCAAGTGGGCAATCCTCATCCTATGTTGCCTTCAGCAAGGGCCGGTGCGTACGGGCGAGCTGATGCGCTCTGTGGGGGGGATTTCGCAAAAGATGCTGACGCAGACGCTTCGCAACCTCGAACGGGATGGCTTCGTGGAGAGGATCAGCTACCCGGAAGTTCCGCCACGGGTGGAGTATCAGCTGACCGAGCTTGGACGATCTTTGAGTGAGTTGGCGCGCGCCCTGGAGCAGTGGGTGGTCGCAAATTACCCCGCTATCCTTGAACAGAGACAAAGAGCACCTGGAAACTGAAGCGTTTGCCTGCGCCAACAAGCGATGACTGCTTCCGGCGATCTCCAGCCTGGCGCTGATGAAGTCGATGAATTACTCGACTGAGGTGACCCTGCCAGATGCCGAAATCGATCATCGGTGCCGACCTGGCCCCCTCCGGCCAGTCGCTCCTCGAACGGGCGTGGAGCAGAAATTGCAGGCAAGCGGCAGGCGCCTATTTTGGCGGGCGCACCTGCGCCGCCAACGCCACCGACAGGTCCGCGAGGACGATGTCGCCGGGTGCAACCACGTCGAGCACCGCGTCCTGCGATGGCGCATCAGCGTTCAGAAACACCAAGAACCTGTCGCCCGCCTTGCCGCTGAAAATGGGCCAATTCGGGGAAGCACCGCAGCTCGTGAAACTAACGTGAGCGAGCACGAACGATGCTCGGGCAGCTTTCTTCTTTACCGCTGAGCCGCCCTTCAACCAGCCCACCGGTTTGACGGTCGACCGCACGCCGAGGCCCATCGGGGATTGCGGGATCTGCACGCCGGTTTCAACGCTCACGACTTCGACCAAAGCCACGCTCCTGGCGCGGGTCCAGACATCCAGCTGGCTCTCGCGTGCGGCATCACGTGCGCGCTGCATCTGTAGCGCATTGAAGCCATCGATATGCAGGGCGGCTCGCTCCCGGTAGTCACTTTCTGATTCTCCGGGAACATATACGGGCGCGGGCGGCACCGGCGGCGGAAGGATCGAGCAGGCTTCAGCGGGCAGTGCCACAATTGCTACAAGACTGGCAGCCGCAACGCCCGTTGCTACGCGCCGGGCTGTCGCACCAAAGTTCTCAGAAGCTTGAGTACGCAGAAAGGACCTCATGAAATCTCTCCCGGTTTATGCATCACACACGTGCCCGTTAGATTGAATGCTTGCAAGAGCGTGCCGCCTTAAGCTCCGACCGGTCGGTCAGCCGAAAGCTTTCGGCGATCTGCGTTCGGCTGCAGGCGAAGCAGCCGAATGACCGCACTGAGGTGACACCGCCGGTTGCCGAAACCGATCATGGGAACCAACCTGGCCCCAAGCTGCCGGTCGGGGTGGGAACGTCGCCGCGCCAATCCACGCCGTAAACTTCGTTTGCCGGCAGTTTTCTACTTTTCTGTTGCCTTTAGCGCTCGCGATAAGTGAAGCTCATAAAGGATTTCAGCGCTAGGTCGGGGGACGGAAAATGGCTCGGCGACAGGGATTGTTCGGCGTTTGCACTTTGGTTCTCGCGACTTCGGCGTTCGGCCAGCTGAACGCTCGGGCCGAACCAGTGCCGCTCCAAAGCTCCATAGAACGAAACGCATCGACGAATTCCGGCGCGCTGTCGAGCAGCCTTCGCGAAATCCGACGCCTCCCGGTAGCGGTCGACGTACTGTCGCCGGATCCAGAGGCGCCGCCTCAGATAGAAAGGGTCTTTAGCGGTGAAATGGCGTGGGAACTGTTTCTTCTCGACGAACTGGGAGAGCAAAGCTATTTTCAACTTCGAAAGGTCGATAGGAATTACTCGACCCTTGAGTTACTCGCGTTCGCCAAAAGTGACGACGCCGGGGAGCGCCAGTTCGCAATGACCATGCTCGGCGATGTGGAGCGCCCAAGCGCAATAGTGCGCGAAGCTATTGTTGCTGGGCTGGCAGATGAACAAGAGTTGGTCCGACTTGCGGCTCTATCGGCGGCCATTCGTGTAGGCAAAAGTATTCAGCCTCAGCTCATGGAAAAACTAGGCGACGAGAGCGTCGCATTTTCGATGCCAAAGAGAGATCATCCGTCGTTTTCGCGCGATGATGCCGGATCAGTCGATATCGCATTGCATGACGTTGCGCTGATCGCCCTGTTGAACCTTCGAGACGTCGATGAGGGGCCATTGTGGAGGCTCGTATTGGATAGATCGGCTATCGTTTCGCCGCCTGCGCCAAACAAAAACGGTAGCGCCGAGCAACATCCCTCTGCCAGCCCCAGAACAGTCGCTGACCGGGCATTGCTTATCCTGGCAACCCGTGGCGACAAGCTGGATCAAACGACGCGGCGTCTGATTGATGACAAACGCCTTCGCGTTCGGTTTGCCGCGACAATGGTGACTGCGCGATCACCCGACAACACTCAACGTACCACCCTGCTTGAGAGCAGGGTAGACGATGAGAATAGATTCGTTCGATCACGCGCTGCAGAAGGCTTAGCCCAAGCTGGGCGAGCGGGACAGGCGCTCCTCCTCAAAGCTCTGAATCAAGCGAATGATGAAGTAGCGGCGTCGATCCTCCCACACCTCGACTATGAAGCTCCGAATATCTTGCCCATATTGCGGGGCGTCGTATTGCGGGCTCAAGGAGAAAGTCGGGAAAACTTCGCAGCACACATTATTTCTGAGTCATTGAAAAGCGGCGATGATCCGTGGTTGTTAAGGGAAACGCCGCCTGCATCGGCGACGCGGCTCTTTGTCCAGCAAATGACGCTGAGCGACTTCGAGCTGTTAGCTGGCGATAACCCTCTGGACCTAGGATCTGGGGCTATACTGAGAAACACACTGGGTGAACTTCGGCCGGACTTGGCGACCCAAAGCGCTGCGCTGTGGGCGAAATCGCTCGAGGATTGGATAAACTCTGATATTGCCGAGGCCCTGAGTCTGGGCTTCGAGACTGGCAGGCAAGAGCTCAGAAACCATCGAGGAGGTCTAGATGCCAAATACACGCGCGCTCACCCCGAGTTAGTCGAATGGAGTCTGCGCGAACTTGAGATTTGGGCAACAGCGAAAGAGGCCTATCAGGATACCAGAGCGTGGGATTCAAGACCACCGGGCACAGAGCTAACACCCCGCTTCTTGGTGAGGACGATCGCTCAGGCGCGCAGTGCCGATCTGGTGAGTTCAGAACAGGATGAGCAGATCTTTGCGAACCTTACTGCCGCCATCGCGAAAAACCCAGACCAATTCGATTACGGGTTTGACGATAAGCCTTCCTGGCAGGCAGATCCAACCTCACTTGAATCTGAACCTGTCAGCGACGAATGTCAGCTCTTCCAGGCGATGTGGAACAGGTTTCATCCGAGGCTGCGTCAGAATGCCAGCGTTGATGGACAAGAGATAAAGGCGCTCGCGGCGTTTCTTGAAGTCAGTCCTTACACCTGCACGGGGCAGAACAAACATCAAGAAATCGAGCGCTCTGCGATCGAGATTGCGAGAAGCTTGCTCGAAACTTCAAGCGTGAATGATGTAGATGTTGCCGCCTTGTCGTTGGCAAAACTTTTGAGCGCGTCCCTCTACCGAAGCGGGATGGGCGGGGATTATTTTTACGAAAGACTTTTTGAAGATTTTGATCGGCGACCGATCAGCGCTGAAAACAGTTCACTCGCCTACACACATCAATGGGCCGCCGAGTTGATACGGATAGCTACCGACGAGCAACATCTCTCAAGGGAAGTACGAAGCGCGCGCGATTGGGAATTAGAAACAGCGCTCCAAACGGCGATCCTTATTTCTCCGGACAACGGATTTGCATTGCGGGAAAAGCTATTCGACGACAAATCAAGCTTGTCCGGCGAGGCTGCTGAATTACTATGGAACGTTTCGCGGTCTGCTGTGTTGAAGAGCGGCTACTGGACAAGTTCCGAGCACCCGCGCATGGTCGCCTTTCGAACAGCCATCATAGGTGATGTAGTAGCCGCTATTCGCTCGCCAGATGGATTACTTTTCAGCGAGCCGGCGATAAGTAAACTGTACTCCCTTTTCACAGACGCTGAGATTCGGGAGGCTTTGCTTCCAGCCATTGTGCACCCAAGGCCCGATCGATCTGACTATTATGAGCGCTGGTTATGGGCGGACGGCGATCCAGGAGTGGTGCTCGCGAGTGTAAACCGCGAGTTAACTGGCGGAGAGTGCGAGGTTCTCTTGTCTGCGCTTAGAAGATCGCCTGAAGGGGAGGATCTAAGGAGAGACCTTGCCTTGGCATGGCTGCAGCCCGGATCCTGGCAGCAGTTGCCTACTGAATCGCAAACCGCAGATGAAGTTATGCAATGCCTTCGCTTCGCGGTGGGATACGCACTGCAAGGAGGTGAAGCTGAGCGCGCCCTATTGATTTCTGCAGTTGAAGCGGGGCTGCCACTGGATGCGTTTTCCGAAATTGACGAAGAATATAGCGAAGTTGGTGGCACCGATTCAGCAGTCCTGGGTGAACACGATCCACTTCGGGCGGCGATCAGCGCACGGCTGGCGCAGGCGAACGCCGAGGCCTCGAATTTGAGAGATATAGCGTGGTTGATGTTTGGCAACTATAGTTTGGGTTGGCATCTTGAGCAAAGAGATGGCGACGATCTTGTCTGGATCATCAATCAGGCCGCCGAGGCGGGTGGACGCGGACCGCTGAGTTATCTGACCTCTTTGCTCGACGCCGACAGCTTCGCGTTGGCCACGATGAAAAGCGCGTGGAGGGCGGGCCATCAGTTTGTAGCTGGTACGCAGACAGCAAGGGGGCGAACTCAGAAGTTCCCGCTTCGATCCGTCGAAGATACGAGCTCTGGGGTCACTGTAACGAACGGACTCCAACCGCCATCTCTTGCCGAAATCGCGCTTCCTGCGATCGATTGGCCGCCCCCGGCAGGCTTTCGGGTTGCTGAACTGCGTCAGCTAACTGAGATGTTGAGCGGTCGCGATCAGGGTGCGGCGCGGGAGGCAATTGTCCAAGCAATTGAGGGCGCAGACGTCGGCTTCGAATGGGGATTGTTCAGAGGGCCGCCGCGTGGCTTTGCGATCGTCGCGCGTATGGAGCAAGTCGATGAAGATGGGCGTCCTAAGCCAGGGCGGCAAAGATGGATCACGAGTGAACCGGCCAAGCTTACTCCCGCCGATTTCGTGGCCGATCTCTTCTTCCAGAAGCCCGGATATTATCGCGTCGTGTTGTTCGTCGTGAGTGATGATAACAATCCGGCTCAAGGACCGAAAGTGGATTTACCCGAACCGAATGAAGGCGCGCGCGTGCTGCCTGCAGAAATGGCGGCGCGCCCTATAGGCGAAGGCGCCGTTCTCGCCCTGATCTACAACTTTGAGCGCAGACGAAACGCCTCCATCACAACGTGGGTCGATAGTCCATCTGCGCGAAGCCAACTCGCTTCTGCAGGCTTGGAAGAAGAACTGGAAAGGGTTGCTCAGCGGCTGACGCGTACCGCCTTCGCGGGCGCTGCTCAGGCGCAAAGGTGAAAGCCCAAGTATGCCAAAGCAGAACTCGTATTTCGTGTTCATCAGTCACGCGAGCGTAGACAAGCCGCGCATAAAGCCTGTTCTAGAGTTTCTGATCGCGCGTGGCGTGCCTTTGTGGGTGGACCGCCCCTACGATATTGGGCTTTCAGAAGACAACGTAGCTGGATGCATTGATCGCAGTGTCAGTGGTGATGCGACAACGGCAAAACAACAAATCGATTCCGGCCTGCGTCGCGCCTACGGGATGCTCATATTTCCGTCCGAGGCAGCAAAGAGATCCGAACAGGTCAACGTGGAGATCGGCTTTGCATTAGCCGAATGCACCCGCACCGCTGAAGAATACGGGATTACACCCTTCTTTCTCGATGAAGCCGCATTCTCGTTTGCGGAGTGGCGGACCGCCGACATTCAAGGCTATTCCACCTTTGTAGAGGCAGAACCCAATGGGGTATGGCGCCTAACGCGCAAAGGCGTTGAAGAGGCGGATCGCGCAGCTGACGCGATCCTTGCACATCTGACCAACATGAAGAAGGAGCGCCGTGATCGTCGGTCCCACATCGCCGTCGACCGCAGCGGCATCCTTGCGTTCACGCGTGACAATCGAATTCTGGCCACACTTCTCGTCTTTGGCGCTGTCATGACGTTGACGGGATATGGATTGGAATACAGCCCCTTGGACGGGGAGGCGTTGGCGTTCGATGCTATTGTGGCGGCCGCTCTACTGCTTTGCTTGGCATTGTTGGCCGCACCGATATTTCTGGTTCAGTTGCTCGGAAAAGGCACAATGGCATGGCCGTTTGATTATATCATCCTCACCGGAGCAACATTGAACACAGTGGTTTTGTTGCTTCTTGCGGGCAACTTTATTCGTTGGTCTCTCCGGGGTTTTCGTCGTCGATGAGCGGGACGAGTGTCCGCATAGTTCGCGGTACAACCCGATTTTGAGAATGTCGCTGATGGCAATTTGCGGTGAATTGATCTTGCGGGTTAGGTACGCCGGAACTGCTCCACAATTTCAACATTTCCGAAGGACACAGTTGGATTGCTTTCGGCTGCCTGAGCCCCGGTTGGTCGCGCATTTAAGTCGAGCATTTTCTTCAAATCGGTCATTCGGCGACAGGCGACCAATGTCCGTCTTCGGCGAACTGCCGCCAAGGAAGCGGCACGGCCCCGCGATGTCCGGACTGAGGTGACACTGCCTTTCGCCGAAGACAAGGAGACAATCGGAACATCGTCGGCCTTAGGCAGACAGTGGCAAAATCTGCTGATTTGGGCGAACCTGCGAGGATGGAAGTGTTATGGTTGCGATTATCCCTCCTCGATAAAAGGTCTTCGGCACACCCGGTCTTCCCGAGCGGGGTTGTTTTGAGAGCCTTCACCCCGGCGCACCACGCAGTTAAAGCCCGAGCGCTGTTGAACGAATGCTATGCGAGCGGGGGTGGTGACGTTCAAGCCTTCGAGGATTGGTGGCCCGCGCTGCAAGCAGACGCGGAGTACGATGAAGAACTGTGTTTTATCGTGGAGGACGAGAGGACCAACCTGCTCGTAGCTTTCGCCCAGTGCTGGACGAGCGCGTTTGTAAAGGACATCGCAGTTGCGCCATCTTATCGCAAACAAGGCGTGGCGCGCGTTCTGCTGAAAGTCATCTTGGTCTGCTTTGCGGCGCGCGGAAATGCACACTTGGATTTGAAGGTCATGGCCGACAATGCGCCAGCCATTGAGTTGTATCGATCTCTCGGCTTCATGATGGTGGAGAGTAACTGACGCCTCAACGACCGGAATCGGCGATGAATTGCCTGATACGCAAATTTGGACTCCGTCTGGTTTCCGCCAGATTGCTGCCGCTGAGCGGACGGCGATCGAATGTAGATCGGTCTGACAAGGCTCTTCGAAGCTGGCGTTGAAGTCCGCAGACTTCACTGAGATAACCGACAGCCTTGCCCTTGTGCTCAAGGGCGGAGCAAGTTTCAGGATGGGTGATCGGCAGAGCATTAGAAGACGCAGAAGTTTGCTTTCGAGGCCTGTGCTTCCACCGTGCTTCCACGTACTTTTTGGAAAAACGGGCGCTTCTCGTAAGTCCCTGATTTTTATGGCGCACCCAAGAGGATTCGAACCTCTGACCTTTGCCTTCGGAGGGCAACACTCTATCCAGCTGAGCTATGGGTGCCTCGCCGAAGCCTGTGT
>Ga0247843_1004204_pt1 | contig 21937 bp, 16 predicted proteins | sample LaCruzMarch2017__FD_192420 | JGI IMG/M metagenome (GOLD analysis project Ga0247843, IMG submission 192420) | Freshwater microbial communities from meromictic Lake La Cruz, Castile-La Mancha, Spain - LaCruzMarch2017_8m | ecosystem: Environmental > Aquatic > Freshwater > Lake | place: Spain...
TTTTTACCTGCATGCGCAGCATGTGAGGCCGCTGAAACAACATGGCTTGACGCATATTTTTCGACCGACTGATGTTCCCCTGGGTGGGTTGCAAGAGGCCATGGAGTAAACGCAGCAAGGTACTTTTTCCAGACCCGTTGGCACCGACCAGCGCCACTCGCTCCCCCGCGTTCACTGACAGGCTGACCTCAGACAAGGCGCAAACCAAACTGGGGTTCAAGCGCGTCAAGTTACGAGCGCCCACGCCTAATTGCACGGTGGCTTGATGAAGCGAGATGAGTGCTGTCATACCAAACCAGCCCCAGCGGTGCCTGCTTGAAGCGCTCCTTGACCACTTGCGCCGTCAACGCGTTCACGCCAATTTCGAAGTAGCGAGACGGCGGTATTAAGAATTAAAACCAAAACCAACAATACCAAGCCCAGCCCCAAAGCCAGCGGCAAATCCCCCTTCGAGGTTTCAAGCGCAATGGCTGTGGTCATCACCCGGGTAAAGCCGTCGATATTGCCGCCCACAATCATCACCGCGCCCACTTCAGAGATAGCCCGCCCAAAAGCAGCAATGACAACCATGAGCAAGGCGTAACGCTCATCCCACGCCAAGAGCAAGCTTCGAACGCCTGTGCGAGCGCCCAAGGACCGTAATTGTTCGCCGTGCAAAGTATCCGCATCTTGAACCGTTTGACGGGTCAGCGCGGTAACGACGGGCAGCACCAACACGGCCTGTGCCAGAACCATCGCTTTAAAACTAAAAAGCCAACCTAAGAATCCCAAAGGCCCAGAGCGCGAGAGCAGCAGATAGACCACCAAGCCCACCACCACCGAGGGCACGGCCAACGATGTGTTGACGACCGTGAGTAACACCCCCCGCCCCCTAAACCGCGCCACCCCCAGCCAAGCCCCTAAGATCAAACCCACACTGCAGGCCAACGCGCAAGCGCAGGCACTCACCGCCAACGATCGGCCCACAATGGCCAAAAAAACGGGGTCTAAGGAAACAATCAATTGCAGCGCAGTCAGCGCACTATCGGTCAACGAGGTCATAACTTGGGGTATCGTAGCGGCCAAGGTAATAACACACCATATGTAACCACGTGCATAGGCTTCAATTTCATTACTCTCTCAGCCGCAATACCAGCCCGGCCTTGGTTCGCAATCCTTTGATCGACTTGTTGCAAGCCGTTGATAGCCAAGGTTCCATTTCTGCAGCCGCCCGAACATTAGGTTTGTCGTACCGCCACGTCTGGGGCGAACTCAAACGTTGGGAAGACGAACTTGGAAATGAACTCCTGATTTGGGACAAAGGAAAATCGGCCCGACTGAGTGAGTTTGGGAGCAAGCTGATGTGGGCCGAGCGCCAAGCCCAAGCCCGGATCGCGCCACAGATCGAGGCTTTGCGTGGCGATTTAGAGCGCGCTTTTGCCGTCGCTTTTGACGACCAAGCCCACGTATTAACCTTTTACGCCAGCCACGATGACGCGCTGGCGGCGTTGCGTGAACATGCCTTGAGTTCTAAACTAGAAGGCGAAGGGCAACTGCATTTAGATATCCGGTTTTGCGGAAGCGTGGACGCGATTCGCGCACTCAACGAAGGTCGCTGCGTCATGGCGGGGTTTCATACCCTACAACACCCAGCCCCCGGCTCTTTGGCCGAGCGCACCTACAAACCCTTGCTCCAACCGGGTTTGCACAAAATCATTGGCTTTGCCAATCGCACACAAGGACTGATGGTCGCTGCCGGCAACCCTTTGAAGTTAACAAGCTTGCATGATGTTCAACGCTTGCAGGCGCGCTACATTAACCGCGCCCTTGGGACTGGAACGCGCGTGGTGTTTGATGAATTACTGGCCCAGCAAGGCATCCAGAGCGGTGAAATCGTGGGCTATGAACGTACCGAGCCAAGCCATACAGCGCTGGCCCATGCGATTGCTAGCGGTAGCGCAGACGCGGGCCTAGGGATTGCCGTGGCAGCTAAGGCACAAGGCCTTGACTTCATCCCCCTGGCTCAGGAAAGTTACCACTTGGTCTGCTTGAAATCGGCCTTGGAACAAGCCCCAGTGATCGCCCTGCGGGAATTACTGCAAACGCCTCAATGGACCACTCTTTTACTTGGCCTTGAGGGCTACACGCCAGAGCAAAGTGGGCAAGTTCAATCCCTACGCACCGTTTTGCCCTGGTGGGATTTTTCTAAAAAGACTAGCCGCCCCCGCGCTGCATATAAAGGTCAAAGCGCTTCATAAACAGGTAGCGCGTAGTCTCATCCACGCCGGCAAAGCGAAAACTCACCAAGAGCCGAGGGATTCGCGCTAAGGCAATCACACGCGGTTCGCCCACCTGCCATTTCAATCCTAGCGCTCCCTCACCAATGCGCACGCCCACCGTCTGGTCTTTCATTTTCCAATGGTGCTCACCAATCGCATTGGGCAACCAACTTAGCCATTCTTTTTCTGTGCAGCCCATCTCCCGCTCAAAGCGCTCTTCGTAAAACGATTGCATGGTTAAGGATTAGCCCCCGGCAATGGGCGGCCAGATTGCCAGCGCATCACCCTCTTTCAAGGTCTGGGTCATGCGGTTTTCAGGCGCGATGTAGGTTCCGTTAATCAGAACCAGATGGACCATTTTTTCAGGCAGTCCAAAGGGTTCAATGATCTGGGAGATGCTGGCATCAGGAGCCACATCCAATTCAATGACGTTGGTGTAGCGTGCCTGTTGGGGGAGGTATTCGGTGAGTGACGCGAACAGTTTGAACGTGATTTTCATCGCCCAATATTAACGCCGACGGGCATCTTGCGCACCAGCCCATTGCCCTTGTCCTTGGGCACACGCCAAGTAAGCCTCCGAAATTTGGGTCGGATCGTTCTGCAAAATGGTTTTCCATTCGCCCAAGTGAACCTTGCCATCCACCAAGCCACGCATGACCCCGACGTGGTCGGTCCAACCCACCGAGTTACATCCGACCAAGACATCACCAGAAAATTGCAAACTCAGGTGGCGCCCACTAACAGCGTCTGTAATCTCCACGTGTTCACCGCCTTTGACACCTTGCCACTGCCCAAAGCTCGTTGAAATCAGTCCCAAAGTATCCAACACATTGATTTGCGGAACTTGTTTCAGCTGCGCACTCGCAGATTTCCCTTTAGAAAAATCAAGCATATTGAGCGCTGCGATGCGTGCTTGCTCCGCGGCATTGGGTTGAATCGCACTCACAACCGTCGTACCGGTCAGCAAGTCCATGGCCTCAGCGCAGTCGCCTGCGGCGTAAATTCCAGGTACATTGGTTTGAAGATGGGCATCTGTCAGCACACCCGCTTTACACGCAATACTGCTGCCCTTTAAAAACTCAATACAAGGACGAACACCAGTAGCACTGATGACCAAATCAGCCTCAACGGTTTTACCGTTGGAGAGTTTGACTTTGAGGGGCTTTCCGGGGGCAATGGCTTCAACTTTTGTTCCCGTAAAGACCTGCACCCCTTTTTTCTCACACCAATCGCGGATCATTCCACCCGCAGTCGGGCCCATCATGCGCGGGACCATGCGGTCGCCCATCTCCACCACACTGAGCTCCACCCCACGCGCAGCCAAAGCCTCCATGATGATGCAGCCAATAAAGCCCGCACCCATCTGCAAAACTTTGGCACCCGGTTTCGCCAAGGCCATGATTTTTCGCGAGTCGTCAAGCGTCCAGCAGGTATGCACTCCCGCACTGTCCATACCGGCAATCGGGGGATGCATTGGGCGGGAACCGGTCGCCAGTAAAAGCGTATCAAAACCCACTTTTTTACCTGAAGCCAGAGTGATACTTTTTTTGGCAACGTCTACGCTGCTTGCGCCGTCTTGAAGGACTTGAATCTTCAAATCAGCAAAGTGGGTTGGGCTCTTGCGTAAATGGGTTCCGCCCTCAGCGACCTTGCCAATCAGCAAGTAAGGAATAGCCATGCGGGAATACGCCGCCTCTGGTTCATCACCAATGATCGTGATGGTATCCAGCGGGGCGTGTTTACGCAGGGTTTCAGCTGCGATCACGCCCGCTGGCCCGGCGCCAAGAATGACGTGGTGGGTCATGGTGACTCGCTTTTAATTACAAGCTCAAACGCTTACGGGTTGCCGCAGTGGGGTGTCCCTCTTTGTCCCAGCCGCGAGCGGCATAGTACTTAGGCATCATCTCCGCCAACATATTGACCTTGCCAGTGGCTGGGCCGGTTTTGCAGGCTTCTTTAAGCAAGCGGGGAGGCAAGTTGTCGTCTTTGGCAGTAAAGCCAGCGCGGTTGTTGAACTCGCGCTCCATATTCCAAATACGCTCACCAATTTTCTCTAATTCTTCGGTGGTGTATTCCTCGCCGATAGCCGCTTGCATTTGAGGCGCCAAATCAGCTAAGCCCCAAGCAAAGGTCGTGAAGATACATAAACCAGATGAGTCAAAAGCCGCTGTCGCGTCTTGAAAGGCTTTAACCAACTCGGGCTTGCCTTCGTGCTCAAGCGGATCCGTTTTCACTGGAATGCCAAGCACTTCAGAGGCAATCGTGTATCCGCGCAAATGGCAGCCGCCACGGTTGGAGGTCGCGTAAGCCAATCCAATGCCTTGGATCGCACGGCCGTCATACGCTGGGAACTCGAGGCCTTTGCTGGACATACTGAGTTCAGGATGGCCGTATTTCGCGGTGAGGCGTTTGGAACCTTGTCCGATTTCTTTACCAAAGCCACGGCTGTTAATCGTTTCTTCAACCAGAAAAGCCAATGCTTGGGCAGAACCAAATTTCGCTTCGATTCCGACCTGCTCTTTGGTCAGAACGCCCATGTCATACAACTCCATGACCGCGCCTACTGTTGTACCAAAGGTGATCGGGTCAATGCCTTCTTCATTGCAAAGCATGGTGGCGTATTGCAAAGTCTCAAGGTCATTGACGCCGTTGGCAGCGCCCAATGCCCAAGCTGCTTCGTATTCCAAACCGCCTGAGGCACCCCAGTATTGGGGTTTGTTCGCGACAGTAAAGTGGCCTTGGTCCATCTTGCTGATACGACCACACGCAATGGTGCAACCAAAACAAGCTTGGTTGGTTACCAATTGTTTTTTACCGTCGGTAGCGCGAGGGGTTGCCATCGCTTCTGCCGAAATGTCTTTGGCACCTTCAAATTGGTTGTCCCGGTGATTGCGGGTAGGCAGTCCGCCCACTTCGTTGATCACGTTCATCAGCACTTGGGTGCCATAGGCTGGCAAGCCCTGCCCTGTGACGCCGTTTTCAGCCAAGATTTTTTTCTTCTCGGTGGTGGCTTTCATGAAGGCTTTGGGGTTGTGAATATTTCCCACACCCTTGGTCCCACGAACGGCAATCGCTTTGAGGTTTTTGCTGCCCATGACCGTTCCGACGCCAGAGCGGCCAGCGGCGCGGTGTAAATCGTTCACCACAGCCGCATACAAAATGCCGTTTTCTCCAGCTTTGCCGATGCTCGACACGCGGGTTAAGGGGTCTTGAAGGCTTTTCTTTAACGTCTCTTCGGTTTCCCAAACGCTCTTACCCCACAAATGCGAGGCGTCGCGCAATTCGGCGACATCGTCATTCACGTAGAGGTAAACCGGTTTGGCACTCTTACCTTCAAAGATCACCATATCCCAACCAGCCATCTTGAACTCAGCACCCCAGTAACCACCAGAGTTGGAGCAGGCAATCGTCCCGGTCAGCGGGCTTTTGGTAATCACCGTGTAGCGTCCGCCTGTGGATGCCATAGTTCCCGTCAAGGGACCGGTTGCCCAAATGATTTTGTTCGCTGGGGACAAGGGATCGACTTTCGCGTCAACCTCTTCTACCAAGTATTTCGAACCCAAGCCGCGAGAGCCTAAGTAGTTACGTGCCCACTCTTTATTGAGGGGTTCAGACTTAACGGTTCCGGCGGTCAAGTCAACGCGAAGAATTTTTCCAGCCCATGACATAGTGAAGCTCCTAAAATTTATGTAATAAACGTTGTAGTAGCAGCTTTGGCTTTAGCCTGCGCTCGGCTGATTAGCCAATTTGTCAGCCCACTGTTCCATCTTGCCCAAGCCAGTCCAGTTGGAGTCAATGAAGGTAATAGCGCCTGTAGGACAGGCTGAAGCACATGCGGGATCTCCACCGCAGAGGTCGCACTTTTGCACCTTGCCAGTTTCTTCTACATAGTTGATCGTTCCAAACGGGCATGCAATCGTGCAAACTTTGCAACCCACGCAAGTGGCTTCATTCACCACTTTGGCGCCAGTCGCTTTGTCAACAGTAATGGCCTCAACTGGACACGCATGCAAACACCACGCCTCGTCACATTGCGTGCAGGTATAGGGGACTTTTTTTCCTGTATGGTGGAAATCAAACACCTTGATACGCGATTTAGCGGTAGCAAATGTGCCGTAGTTCTCAAACGAACACGCCATTTCGCACTGCATACAGCCTGTGCACTTGTCTGCGTTGATATGCAACGTTTTTTGCATGCGTAACTCCTAGGAGAGGGTAAAAACACGCAAGCTATGCAACCACGTGCCTATGAAATGAAATACATAGCCATTGTTAGTATTTGCTGGGTGTTTGGGATTGGTATTTACCCTAGTCGGAAAAGGGTTTGGGGAGAAATCTTCTGGGCTCTGTCAACTCGCAGCTTTACGGAGGGTTTCGACAACCGGCCGGCTTAACACCTCACGCAAGCCCCACCAACCCGCTGCCAGCGCCAAAACAGCACCCACGAGTGCGCCCGCCAAGGGCGCCCAAAGCGAAACCGTCCAAGAAAACTCGAATACATACCTTGCAAGGGCCCATCCCACGACGCTTGCGACGCACGAAGCCAGAAATCCGGCCAACAGACCAACGCCCGCTAGTTCGATCCGCTGAACCTGCCTCAGCAAGCTGTTTTGCGCCCCAATAGCCCGCATGATGGCAAAGTCACGGGCGCGCTCTTCGCGCGTGGCGCTGACTGCCGCAAATAAAACCACCAAGCCCGCAGCCAAAGTGAAACCAAATAAAAACTCGACCGCCCTGATGACTTGGTCTAAGACCCGTTGAACCTGGCTGATCGTGGCGCTCATGTCAATGTTGGTGACATTGGGAAACGAGCGAACCAATGCGTTATCGAACCCTGGAGTCACCGGCGCTTTGAATGCGCCCATATACGTCGCTGGCACTTGGCCCATTTGACTGACCGGGTACATCGCAAAGAAGTTAGCCCGCATCGAACCCCAATCAACTTTACGCATGGATGTGATCTTAGATTCTGTTTGTACACCCGCAATATCAAAACGCAAGGTATCACCCAATTTCAAACCCAAGGTTTGGGCGATGCCCTCTTCCATGCTGATAGCGCCTGTTTCTTCTTCTGTCCAACGTCCTTCAACGATTAGGTTGCTGCTGGGCCTAATAGCGCCGTGGCTGAGATTAAATTCACGATCCACCAAGCGTTTGGCACGGTCCTCTATGAAATCATCGGGTGAGACATCGCGTCCGTTAATCGCAACCAAGCGCCCCCTGATCATCGGATACCAATCGAATTTTTCTACCCCAGCGCTCTTGAGCGTTTGCTGAAAATCTTCCGACTGATCGGGACTGACGTTGATCACAATCCGGTTGGGCGCATCGGCAGGCGTGGCCTTTTTCCAGCTGCTGATGAGGTCTGTGCGCAACAAAACGAGCAACACCAGCGCCAACAAACCCACCGCCAAAGCACTAACCTGCACCACTGTAAAAGCAGGACGCGCAGCAATCTGACGCGTGGCCAGTACCAAAGCGCGCGGCGCGGTCGCATCGTTCACGCTCCAACGCAACACCTTGATCGCCAGCCAGCCCATTCCCGCAAAAACCAACACCGCACCCGCAAAACCACCCACAGCAATCAGACCTAAAGTCAAGTCGCTGCTCACGGCCAATAGCAAGGCAGCAAACCCTGCGACGCCAATCGACAAAACACCGAGTGATGCGGGACGTAAATTACCAACGTCGCGGCGGATCACCCGCAAAGGAGGAACTTGGGCCAATTGCAAAATGGGTGGCAAACCAAATGCCACTAGCAGAGTTAAGCCCATTCCTAAACCTAAAAATACGGGCATCAAGCTCGCGGCTGGCAAACTCGCATCCACAAGGCCAGCTAGTAAAACCACAAAAAGGTAATGCACACCAAAACCGATAGCAACGCCTAAGCCGCTGGCAAATAAACCGACCAGGGCAAACTCCCAGCAATAGCTTGCTGCAATCGTGCGTTGGCTTAAGCCTAGGACACGTAGCATGGCGCAATCGTCCAAATGACTGGCTGCAAAAGAACGCGCTGCCAGAGCGACCGCTACCGCGCTAAGAAGGGCTGCTAGCAAGGCCACTAAACTTAGAAACTTACTTGCCCGGTCAAGAGTCTGCCCCATCTCAGGGCGGCCGGTCTCCACCGACTCGATACGCACACCGCGCATGGGTTGGTCACCCTTAATTTGGAGGTCTGCCCACTTCACAAAGGCTTTGACCTGGGCTTCATCACCTGCCACAGCCATTCGGTAACTAATTCGGCTTGCCGGTTGAATTAAGCCGGTTGCCTCTATATCAGCACTGTTGACCATGACCCGGGGTGAAAAATTCATAAATCCTGTGCCACGGTCAGGTTCAACGGCAATCGCTGCTGCAATGGTGAATCGACTGTTACCCAACAAGAGCGCATCACCCATAGAGAGTCCCAACGCATCCATCAACTGCGTCTCTACCCACACTTGACCCGGTTCTGGAATCGACTGGGCCACTTTTTCAATCGCACCGGTTCGAGACTTGATCCTTAGCGATCCCCGCAAAGGGTAACCCGGCTCAACGGCCTTCAAGGCCACCAGCTTGGCTGACCCGCCTTGCATATCGCTTGCTCTTGCCATGGTTGGGAACGTCAAGGTGTGCACTGCTCTTAGACCTTGACGTTGCGCCTGTTGGGTAAACACCGTAGGTGTGGGGTTATCGGTCGCCACCACCGCATCACCACCTAAGAGCTGTCGGGCATCACGCTGCAAGCCGCCTTGCAAACGGTCGGCAAAGAATCCCACCGCCGTCAAAGCGGCTACCGCCAAAGTCACTGCCAACACCAAAAGTCGCAATTCGCCGGAGCGAACATCACGCCACAAAGTACGCCATCCAAGACGCCAAAAAGATTGCTTCATTCCCTGACCTTAACGCAAAAGTAAAATACTTTGAATGTCCCTTCACATCCCGTGAAATAAAGCATTGCACAACCCCCAACTCTGATCTCCAAACATGACTGAACTGTTAAAAAAATTGCATTGGCGCTATGCCACCAAAAAAATGAATCCCGCACAGGCGGTTTCCGATGAAAAAGTAGACCGCATTGTTGAAGCAGCCCGCCTTGCGGCTACCTCTAGCGGACTTCAGCCGTATGAAATTATCGTCGTCAAGAGCCAAGCGGTTCGCGAACAAATGAAACCCAAAGCCTTTGGGCAATCGCAAATCACCGATGGATCACACGTGTTGGTTTTTGCTGCGTGGGACGATTACACCCCAGAGCGTATCAATATGATGTTTGATTTACACAATACGGAGCGCAACTCCAAAGACGAAGGTTGGGAAAACTACCGCAAGATGTTGCTTGGGAGCTACCCTACCCGTGGCGCTGAAGCAAATTTTCAACACGCTGCCAAGCAAGCCTATATTGGCTTAGGTACCGCACTGATTGCGGCCGCGTTTGAAGAAGTCGATGCAACTCCCATGGAAGGGTTTGACCCCGCCGGAATCGACGAAGTTTTAGGCCTGAAAGCCCGCGGTCTTCGCAGCGCAGTAATCATGGCTCTAGGCTACCGTGATACAGCACAAGACTGGCTTGTGAGTTTGAAAAAAGTACGCCGCTCGGGTACGCAGTTCGTAACGAAAGTGGAATAACAGGGTTTGGGGCTGACCTAACGGCTGCCCCAAACTGCTGCACCGACCACCAGCGTTGCGGCAATGGCAATATTCCATTGCAATGCTTGTCCTGTGGTGATCAGAAGTAACGCCGTTGACAAAATGGGCGTGGCAAATGCCAGCAATCCGATGCGCTGCGTATCTCCCCGCTTGATCGCTGCATCCCAAAGAAAAAACGCGCCACCCAAGGGGCCCAATCCGAGAATACAGATCAACACCAAATCTTGGGTGTTAAGCGAAACGGCAGGCTCCAACCACGCGTGGCACAGCAGCGAAAGTAAACCCGAAGCCGCAGCAAAACCGCCAACCGCAGCGGTTGGAAACGCGGGAAGTCGCCGGGTCATCAGCGAATAACTGGCCCATACCAAGGCCGACATCAGCGCAAGGCCATAACCCGAGTGGAATCCATCCAACGCAAAAGATGCGTCCCCCCTCCCCAGGATGGCGATTGCGGCACCTGAAAAACCAATCAAAGCCGCAACGACATGGCGCACACGCAATGTCACCTCTTTCAAAAACAACGGCGCCAGTACCACCATCCCTAGCGGCCAGAGGTAGTTAATAAGGTTGGCTTCAACGGCTGGTGCGTGGCGCAAAGCCATGAATAACAAAAAGTGAAAACCAAAGAGCCCATAGATCCCCACCAATAAGGTGGGCAGTGGCACCTTCCAGCGTGAAATGCGAAACCGCGCCAAAGGAAGTGAAATCAGACTCCCAATGAGCAATCCGAGTCCCGTCAGAAGAAAGGGAGGGATATGCGCCAACTGAACGCCCAAAGGCGCTAATGCAGCCCATAAAAAAATCGCGCACAGGGCTAACACATCAGGTTTCATTCGAGGGATCAGATTTAAAAAGAATATAGAGAACTGCTTCATTGTCGCAGGCAGAGTGACGCATGGGTCGATTTGGAAAGTGGCGTTTAAATCGAAGAAGTTAACTATTTGATGGTTAATAAGATTTAACCCATACACTTGAAAGGTATCTACCAAAGGAGTCGTTATGACTGATATGGGAAACACCTTGATCTTATGGGCCGCCATCCTTGGGGCCATTGCCGCTGGATCCATGGTGTTGGGTGCCATCGTCGGCATCACAACACCGATGTCCAATGGAACCGTTGGGGCCATGTGTGGCTTTGGTGCGGGCGCCTTGATTTCTGCTCTTGCCATCGAGTTGGTATCCCCGACTGTGGTTGCCTTATCCAATGCCGATTTAGCCAATCGAAACACCGAAACCCACCACTTTGTCGCACTGTTGTTGTCCATGGCGGGCGGAGGAATGGCCTTTATTTTCCTAGACCAAATGCTCAGTGCGCACGGCGGGTATTTGCGAAAAGGGGCTTATTTAATTTCTCAGCACTCAAAAAATAAACACAAACAACAATCTGAGTTGATGCAGTCCATTGGTAACTCATCCTTTTTCAGCAGCATGGCACCAGACTTAATGCACGAACTAGTAAAAATGTTGCATCCTAAGTTTTTGGTTGAAGGTGAAGCACTATTTAGCATCGGGGATGCTTCGCATGAGTTGTACATTGTGAGATCCGGAAGTGTGTCGCTAAAGCATTCGGACGGCGATGAGCGCATTGCAGAACGCGGCGACCTGATTGGGGAAGTGTCCTTTCTAGCGCATCAACCGCATGGCACCACGGCAGTAGCAGAACATGGACCAGCCGAATTGCTCGTATTGCACCAAGCCCAGTACGAGTCTTTTTCTCGGCAATACCCTGAATTTGCGACGACTGTGAGAGCGCTCGCAAGTGAGCGTATTTCAGAAAATAAGCGCCACTTAGATCAAGCCGCTGTTGCCAAACAGCAGTGGGCTGATATGGCCATTACGGCCCTTCGAACTGGCGCCAACGATGTTCCTAGCGCTGGCGATATGACGTCTATGAAGGAAGAACACAGCAACGCGGGCATGGCCATTTGGCTGGGTAACCTTTTAGACGTCATTCCAGAGAGCTTTGTGATCGGAACCGTGATGCTGTCTTTGGTCGCTGCCAAAACGACTGCAGGTGTCCCGTTGACGTTTTTTGATGTGATGCCACTCACTCTGGTGGGCGCTTTGTTCCTATCGAACTTTCCAGAAGCCTTGTCTGCCAGCGTCAACATGAAGCAGCAAGGTTTTTCCACCACCAAAATCATTTTGCTGTGGATGACTTTGACTGTGATTTGTGCCCTAGGCGCTGCATTTGGCGCTTACGTAGGAGAGTCGATTCCGCACAGCGCAATGATTGTGGTTGAAGGTATAGCCGCTGGTGCGATGTTGACCATGATTGGTTCCGCCATGCTGCCAGAGGCGGCCCACTTATCAACGCCCAACATGGCGGGTTTTTCGACCTTGATTGGATTCATTGCAGCGGTAGGCTTCAAACTCTTCGAATAGAGCGCCTAGATGGCTAGCGAACTGTTTTGGTTAGGCCACGCGGAGTCGTGCGCCAGCCAATTCAGGCTGTAAAACCAATCGGTGAGGGGCGCTGAAACAGAGAAAGCGCTTATTTGTTGCGCGGCCGATGGTACATACGCCGAGTTGCTGGGCGACGGCTTGGCCCATTTGGGTGATTCCGCTGCGAGAAATCACAATCGGAACACCCATCTGAGCGGCCTTAATCACCATTTCACTGGTTAACCGGCCTGTGGTGTAGAACACCTTGTCACAGGCCTTGAGCCCCGCCTCGTCTTGCAAGGACATCCAACCCGCAATAGCATCAATGGCGTTGTGCCGGCCCACATCTTCCACAAACATCAACATCGACTCGCCTTCAAACAAGGCACAACCATGCACAGAGCCTGCCGCTTTGTAGATGCTCTCATGCAATCGGATGGTGTTTACAATGCCATAAATTTGGGCTTGGGTAATATGGGAGATCGGCAGAACAATGGTGTCCACATCGGCCATTAAATCGCCAAACACGCTGCCTTGGCCGCAACCTGTGGTCACCACACGGCGCTCTGTTTTTTCCTTTAAATTGGCAATACCCGCATAAGTTTTAACGGCAGCTGCGCCTACTTCCCAGTCCACGGTGATGGACTCAATATCGCGCACGTTTTGGATCAAACGCTGGTTGAGCAAATAACCCAGAACCAACCATTCAGGCTGAGCGCCCAAGGTCATCAGCGTCACCAATTCGCGCTTGTCCACATACACCGTCAAAGCCCGCTCCGAGGGAATCATTAGAGATTGGCTGTCACCAAACTCATTGACGACCGCAATCGTGTGCGTCAAAGGCGCACGCGATTGGGTTAAACGGGGCAAGGGGTTTTTGCTTGTCACTGGGGTCCGTAACCAGGCACACTGGCAGGGGTTCCGCCTTTTTCAACAGCGACTGCGCAGTATTTGAACTCGGGAATTTTTCCAAACGGATCAAGCGCCGCGTTGGTCATCAGGTTGGCCGCAGCTTCATAGTAAGCAAACGGAATGAACACTGCTCCGCGAGGCGTTCCATCGTCTCGGCGCACATGAATCGCCACCTTGCCTCGGCGGGACTGCACTGTGATGACATCGCCGGTATCGAGCCCCATTTTGGCCAAATCTTCGCCACACATCGACGCTGTAGCCATGGGCTCAATCGCATCAAGGACGCTTGCGCGACGTGTCATGCTACCGGTATGCCAGTGCTCAAGTTGCCGACCTGTAATCAATACAAATGGGAATTCATCGTCCGGTCTTTCATTGGCAGGAATAATGTCCGCCGGAACCAAGTGAACCAGCCCATCATCGGTCGCAAACTTCTGCAAGAACACAGTGGGAGCGCCAGGATCATCTTCCGTCAAACAGGGGTAAGTGACACTGGATTCCCGCTGCAAGCGCTCCCAGGTAATTCCTGAAATCGCCGTGTGCATCGCCCGGCGCATTTCGTCGTAGACCTGTGCCACACCATCAAACTCCCCTTGGTAATTCCAATTCAGGCCCATGCGTTTGGCAATGTCTTGAATGATCCACAAATCAGGGCGGGCTTGGCCGGGCGGATTGATAGCTTGCTTACCCAGTTGCACCATCCGGTCGGTGTTACTGACCGTGCCATTTTTTTCTGGCCATGCGGTTGCAGGCAGAACCACGTCCGCAAGCCATGCGGTTTCGGTCATGAAAATATCTTGAACCACTAAATGCTCCAAGCTCGCCAAGGCGTGGCGGGCATGGTTCAAGTCGGGGTCACTCATAGCGGGGTTTTCGCCCATGATGTACATGCCGCGAATCTTGTGCGGATCACTGTCAGGTGCCAATGCTTTGTGCATGATTTCCACCACGGTATAGCCGGGTTGGTCATCGAGCTTGGTGCCCCAAAAATCTTCAAACCACGCGTGGGCAGCCTTGTTGGTCACGCGCTGGTAGTTGGGGAACATCATCGGTATCAAGCCCGCGTCGCTGGCGCCTTGCACATTGTTTTGGCCGCGCAAAGGATGTAGGCCCGAACCCGGTTTGCCGATCTGCCCGGTGACTGTGACTAAGGCAATCAAACAACGGGCGTTGTCGGTTCCGTGAACGTGTTGGCTCACGCCCATTCCCCACAGAATCATCGCGCCTTTGGCTTTGGCAAACGCACGGGCCACTTCGCGCAAGGTTTGCGCTGGTATGCCACAAATAGGCTCCATCGCTTCGGGGCTGTAGCCCTTAACGTTTTCTTTGAGAGCCTCATAGTTGCTTGCGCGTTTAGCAATAAAGTCTTGGTCAGCCAATCCTTCTTCAATCACCACATGGATGAGCGCATTGAGCATAGCGACATCGGTATCGGCCTTGAATTGCAAGGTTCTCCAAGCGTGTTTACCCAAATCGGTAATACGCGGATCCACCAAAATGATTTTTGCGCCTTTCTTGGCAGCGTTCTTCATCCACGTGGCAGCTACGGGGTGGTTAGACGTCGGGTTGGATCCGATCACAAAGATCAGATCGGAATGCTCGACGTCGTTGACTTGGTTACTCACCGCGCCCGAGCCCACGCCTTCAAGCAAGGCCGCTACGCTAGAGGCGTGGCACAAGCGGGTGCAATGGTCCACGTTGTTCGAGCCGAATCCAGTTCGTACCAATTTTTGGAACAAATAGGCTTCTTCGTTGCTGCCTTTGGCCGACCCAAAACCGGCCAAAGACTTAGGCCCAAACGTGTCGCGCAGTTGAGTGAGATTACCCGCTGCAAGCCCCATCGCCTCTTCCCACGTCGCTTCACGGAAAACTTCAGACCAGTCTGCGGTATCGCGGTTTAAGCGGTTCAGCATTTCTGGGTCTTTGGAAACGCCGGTTTTGCGAATTAACGGAGTCGTAAGACGCTGTCCGCTGTGAGCGTAGTCAAAACCGAAGCGGCCTTTGACACACAAACGGTTGTGGTTGGCAGGGCCGTCACGGCCATCGACACTCACAATTTTGTTGTCTTTGACGTTGTAGGTCAGCAAACAACCGACGCCGCAAAACGGACACACGGAATCCACTTTTTTGTCAACGATTTGGCTGCCAATCTGGGTCTTAGGCATTAACGCACCGGTTGGGCAGGCTTGGACACATTCGCCGCAGGCCACGCAAGTGCTCTCGCCCATCGGATCATTCAAATCAAAAACGATTTCGCTGTGTGAGCCACGCAACGCATAGCCAATCACGTCATTAACCTGCTCTTCACGGCACGCGCGAACACATCGGTTGCATTGAATACAGGCGTCCAAATTAACCGCCATCGCGGGGTGGGAAATATCAGCTTGGGGTTGTTCGCGCCTAAGCGCTTTCAGCTCTGGGCGAACCGTGACATCCATGCGATCAGCCCAGACGCTGAGTTCGCCGTGCTGCAATTTTTCGTTGGTCTCGTCCCACTTGTAGCCGGTATCGGGCATATCGGAGAGCAGCATTTCCAAAACCATTTTTTGGCTCTTAACTGCACGTTCACTTTGCGACTGAACTTCCATGCCTTCGGTTGCGCTGCGGCAGCAACTGGGGGCCAGCGTGCGCTCGCCTTTGACCTCAACCACGCAGGCCCGGCAATTGCCATCGGCGCGCATTCCATCTTTGTAGCAAAGGTGGGGGATATCAATTCCGTGGCGCTTGGCGGCCTTGAGGATTGACTCGCCCTCAAAGGCGTGAACGGTTTGTTGGTCGAGTTTGAATTCGACGGTTTTGACAGTGATTTCTGAGAGTTTGGCAGGGGCGTTCATTTACATGACCTCCTGTGGAAAATATTTTTGAACACAACGAACCGGGTTAGGCGCTGCTTGGCCTAGGCCGCAAATGGACGCATCGGTCATGACCACGTTGAGGTCTTCCAAGGTTTCGTTATCCCAGGTTTTAGCCTGCATCAAGGTCGCGGCTTTGGCTGTTCCCACTCGGCATGGGGTGCATTGACCGCAGCTTTCATGGGCAAAGAAACGCATCATGTTGAGGGCTGCATCGCGAGCGGAGTCTTTTTGACTGAGAACAATCACTGCGGCTGATCCGATAAAACAGCCGTGGGGCTGCAGCGTGTCAAAGTCGAGGGGAATGTTGGCCATGCTGGCCGGCAAAATACCACCCGAGGCACCTCCAGGCAAGTAGGCATAGAGCGTGTGGCCCTCGGCCATGCCGCCGCAATATTCATCTACGAGTTCTTGCAAGTTAATTCCTGCAGGCGCAAGCTTTACGCCAGGGTTTTTTACCCGCCCACTCACACTAAAGCTGCGCAGTCCTTTGCGCCCATTGCAACCAAAACTGCTAAACCACTGGGGGCCTTTTTGCACAATGTCACGCACCCAATACAGGGTTTCAAAATTATGTTCCAGCGTAGGGCGGCCAAAGAGGCCCACTTGGGCAATATAGGGAGGACGCATACGGGGCTCACCCCGTTTGCCTTCAATACTTTCGATCATTGCAGACTCTTCGCCGCAAATATAGGCGCCCGCTCCTCGGCGCAATTCAATCGTGGGTAGCGGACACGGCGGGTTGGCTTGAAGTTTGACCAACTCGGCTTCCAAAATAGCGCGGCAACCGTGGTACTCATCACGCAGATAAATATAGCAAGCGTCAATCCCAACGACCTTTGCAGCCACCAACAGGCCCTCTAAAAATCGGTGGGGGTCGCGCTCTAAATACGTGCGGTCTTTGAAGGTTCCGGGCTCGCCTTCGTCAATATTGACGGCCATTAACTTGGGTGCGATTTGGTCGCGCACAATGCGCCATTTCCGCCCTGCCGGAAAACCTGCACCACCTAAACCGCGAAGACCGGAGTCTTCCATCGCTTTGACCACGGCTTCGCCGTCTTGTTGGCCATTGGAAAGTGCTAAGGCTAATGCGTACCCGCCTTGCGCACGGTAGGCCTCTAACCCGACGTAATCTGGAGATACTTTGACTTCCTTAGCGACGGGTGAAACCGATTTTTCAGCATAGGAAGCGGCGTCAAATACTTTTGACTGCGTCCCTGCGGGGTGAGACACCGCAGCAGCTTTCACAGCAGAGGCGACGGCCTCAGTTGACGCAAAGGGAATCGGGTTTTGATGGACCACGGCCACTGGGGCTTGCTCACAACGCCCAAGGCACGGCGCCGGAATCACGCGAACATCATCGCGGCCTAAAATTTTTGGCAGACGGGCTAATAAATCTTTTGCTCCGGCTAACTCACAACTCAAACCGTCGCACACACGCACGGTGATTGCTGACGCTTTTTCGTCACCTCGGAGTACTTCGAAATGGTGATAGAAGGTAGCCACCTCGTACACCTCGGCCATGGGAATATTCATCTCTTTGGCCAATGCCACCAAATGGCGGTCATGCAGGCAACGGTAAGCATCGTTGAGCACATGGAGCAACTCAATCAGAAGGTCACGTCGGTGAGGCCCCTCGCCTATCAAGGCGCGTACTTCAGCCACCGACATGTCGTCGGTCTGTCGACCCTTGAGCTTGCTTTTGCTGCGGATGCGCTTGCGCATGTCGTCCACAGAGCCTAAAGAAACACTGTCAATCGAAGTTGGTTTTTGCATAGTCAATTAAACGCAAAGCCCCGCAAACCTTAAAGCTTGCAGAGCTTTTTCACACAAGTTAAAATCAGGCGAAAAACTTGGCCACGCTTTGCAGCGTGCGGTAGACGCCCCAAGCCAAGGGAATACCAACCGCAACCCACGCCAACGTCACTGTGAGCGAGCTCACCGAGTCAGCACCTGCTTCACTGCCGCGCACCATTTCAGATGCAGCCGCTTTTTCATGGGCCAAACGTTTCTCTTCTGCCAATTCTGCATCAGTCATGAACCATTTTTTATCCAAGGGGCGAACCAAGAGATTGCAAATGAGACCCACAACCAACATGCTAACCAAAATATACATGGTTTGGTTATAGACCTGCTCGCGCGGAATGCCCAGACCGAGTTGGTATTCACGCATGTAGTTCACCACCACTGGGCCCAAAACCCCCGCCGTTGCCCACGCTGTGAGCAATCGCCCATGGATCGCGCCCACCATTTGCGTACCAAAAAGGTCTGCCAAATAGGCTGGTACGGTTGCAAAACCGCCGCCGTACATACTCAAAATGACACAGAAGGCTGAAACAAATAAGACGATGCTGCCCGCACCTGCGCTGCCGGGAACGCTGAAGTACATCACGCCACCCAATACGAAGAACACCACATAGGTCACCTTGCGGCCGAGAAAGTCAGACAGACTGGCCCAGAAGAAGCGTCCGCCAATGTTAAAGAGGCTTAAAAGCGCCGTAAAGCCAGCAGCAACCGTGGCAATCGCAGACAATTGTGTTTTGTCGAGCTCACCAAACTTCGCCGGGATACCAATCAAGGTTCCACCAAACACTTCTTGCAACATGGGAGAAGCCATACCGATCACGCCAATACCGGCGCTCACGTTCATGCACAAGACCATCCAGATCAGCCAAAACTGAGGAATTCCCCAAACTTTGCTCACATGGACGTGGCGCTGGGTAATCATGTCGTTGTTGACTTGGGCGGGTGGAGGTGTCCATCCCGCGGGCTTCCATCCTGTCTCAGGAACGCGGTAACCAAAGGCACCGGCCATCATGAATACAAAGTAAATACAAGCCATGACCACAAAGGTTTGCATCACTCCCACATCGGTAGGGGTCGCAAAATGTTTCATCAAGTCTGCGGCCAAGGGCGAACCAATCATGGCTCCGCCACCAAAGCCCATGATCGCCATGCCTGTCGCCATTCCGCGACGGTCAGGGAACCATTTGATCAAGGTTGATACGGGGGAGATGTATCCCAGCCCCAAGCCAATTCCACCAATAATTCCGGAGCCAACAATCATCATCCAGAACTGGTGCAAGTAAACGCCCAAAGCGGAGAACAGCATCCCGCCGCACCAGCACAAAGCAGACACCACACCGGCTTTTCTAGGGCCTGCACGCTCTAACCAACCACCCCATGTGGCCGCACTGGAACCCAAGAGCACAAAGAACAAGGTGTACATCCAACCCAAGGTGGAAATTTGCCAATCACAGCTTGTCGTAAACAATTGACCCAAAAATCCGACTTCAGGGCCGCACTGGATCGCCTCTTTGATGCCCAAGGCCTTGGACAAGGGCAACCAAAACACAGAAAAACCATAAGCCATTCCGATGCAGAGATGGATCGCCAACGCCGCGGCAGGAACCAGCCAGCGGTTAAAGCCTGGGCCAGCAATGATCCGCTCTTTATCGAGCAAACCGGAGGTTGGTGATGACATGGGTACTTCCAATTTTTTAGTGCGTGATTGCCACGCTGCTTACCGTGTTGATCCGCGTCGCCAACCAATAATTTAAGTTGCTTTGCTAATCGTAATACTTGGGAACTTGGAAGAAAAATCTTTGTTTTTAGCTGCTATCGCCACGGCAACTTTACGCGCTAAAGCTTTGTACAAACCAGCCACTTCGCCTTCAGGTTCTGCGACCACCGTCGGACGACCGCTGTCGGCTTGCTCGCGTATCGACATAGCTAAAGGTAAAGCACCTAAATAATCCATACCGTACTCTGCAGCCATTTTTTTGCCGCCATCGGCACCAAAAATATGCTCGATATGACCGCAGCTGCTACAGACGTGTACCGCCATGTTTTCAACGATACCTAAAATAGGAACGCCCACTTTTTCAAACATCTTGATGCCTTTTTTGGCATCCAAAAGCGCGATGTCTTGGGGCGTTGTGACAACGACCGCACCCGTCATAGGAACACGCTGACTCAGCGTGAGCTGAATATCGCCGGTGCCTGGTGGCATGTCGACTATCAAATAATCGAGGTCTTTCCAATGCGTTTGGCGCAGTAACTGCTCCAGCGCCTGGGTTGCCATCGGACCACGCCAAATCATGGCTTCGTCTTGGGCGACTAAAAACCCAATCGACATCACCTGCACGCCGTAATTGACCATGGGTTCCATGGTCTTACCGTCTTCAGAGGCTGGCTTGCCCTCAATACCCATCATCATGGGCATGCTTGGACCGTAAATATCGGCATCGAGCAAACCTACGCTCGCCCCTTCAGCGGCGAGTGCCAATGCCAAATTGGCTGCGGTCGTACTTTTCCCCACGCCACCCTTGCCAGAGGCCACTGCCACAATATTTTTGACACCCGGCAAGAGTTGAACCCCTCTTTGAACAGCGTGGGCACTGATATTCAAGCTTGGCTGAATTTCAACATGGACCACGCCCTCAATGGCTTGGGCTGCTGCGGCCAAAGCTTCGCAGTACCCTTGAAGCAGGCTTTGCGCGGGGTATCCCATCTCCAAATTAAAGTGCACCGTGTCACCATCGATCTTAAGGTTTTTGATGCACTTACTACTGACAAAATCTTTGCCGGTATGGGGGTCAATGACGTGTTTAAGTGCGTCAAGAATGCTTTGTTCAGTTGCTGCCACGAAAAGTTTCCTTCAAATTTTTACTAACCGAGAGTCTAGCGGTACTTTGAAAACGCGCTCAAGGCATGGTTTATCTGGATAATGAAACCATGCGCGACATGCCACCTTTGCCTGAAACTCCCGCAACAGCCCTTGTTTTAAGTGGCGGTGGTGCCCGTGCGGCGTATCAAGTGGGCGTACTTCAAGCCATCGCAAAAATTCGCCGAGAACAAAACCAGGAACAAAAGGCTGAGTTACGGATCAATCCCTTTCCGATTGTGGTAGGAACATCAGCAGGCGCTATCAATGCTGCGGCTTTGGCCTGTGGGGCAGACGACTTTGATGCAGCAGTCAACAAAATTTCAAATACGTGGTCCGCAATGCATGCTGACCATATTTACCAGGCGGACAGCCTCAGCATGGCGCGTTCTGGAGCCCAATGGCTCAGCATGATCTCGGTGGGTTGGATGGTTGCCAAATGGTGGCGTATCAAACCGCGGTCTTTGCTTAACAATGCCCCACTGGGCCAACTGCTTTTGGACTTGGTCCCCTTGCAGCGTCTACAGGATTTGATTGGCCAAGGCCACCTGAAAGCGCTCGCCATCACGGCATCCAGTTACACCACAGGCCAGCACGTTACTTTTTTTCAAGGCTTGAACGATTTGCCCTTATGGGAGCGCTCGCAGCGCTACGCCCTTCGCGCTCCGATTACGTTGGGACATTTACTCGCCTCCTCGGCTATTCCCTTTATTTTTCCTGCGAAAGCGCTTCCAGTTCAGTCGCACCAAGAATATTTCGGTGATGGCTCTATGCGACAAAGTGCGCCGCTCGCTCCAGCGATTCATCTCGGCGCGGATCGCATTTTGGTGGTTGGGGCTGGTCGAATGAACGAGCCCAAAGCGGATGACTCATCGCAAGCCGACGGAGCGTATCCCTCGCTTGCCCAAATTGCAGGCCACGCGATGTCGAGTATTTTTCTAGATGCATTGGCCGTTGACATTGAAAGGGTTCGCAGAATTAACCAAACCATCGCTTTGGTGCCAGAGGCTTTGCGCAGTGCCAGTCGTTTGCGTGCTATTTCGGTTTTGGTGATTGCGCCAAGTCAGCGCTTGGATGCCATTGCGTCCAAGCATATTGAGGCATTGCCCTTGGGAGTTCGCACCATGCTGGGAGCCGTTGGAATTTCATCCTCCAAGGCGGACTTTAAGGGTGCGGCGATGGCGAGTTATTTGCTATTTGAAAGCGCTTACACCCAAGAGCTCATAGCCCTGGGTTTT
>Ga0247843_1004205_pt1 | contig 21935 bp, 22 predicted proteins | sample LaCruzMarch2017__FD_192420 | JGI IMG/M metagenome (GOLD analysis project Ga0247843, IMG submission 192420) | Freshwater microbial communities from meromictic Lake La Cruz, Castile-La Mancha, Spain - LaCruzMarch2017_8m | ecosystem: Environmental > Aquatic > Freshwater > Lake | place: Spain...
GCACATTTTTTCTTGGTATTTTCTCTTCAACTTTACTAACGTTTCGGCTCCGCTCAACGACCGTAAATTATCGTTTCATTTCTTTCACTTCGACTCCGCTCAGTGACCGAAATGAAAGGCTCTGCTCAACGACCGAAATTCGCTAAGTGACCGAAATGAAAAAATGGTCACTGAGCGGAGCCGAAGTGCACATTTTTTCTTGGTATTTTCTCTTCAACTTTACTAACGTTTCGGCTCCGCTCAACGACCGTAAAGTTGTTTGGCATCGCTCAGTGACCGAAATTAAAGGCTTCCATGAACAATTTATCCAAATGCTGATTGGAGCATTCGGTGCTCGGTCATTGAGCGGAGCCGAAATGAGCCGAAATGAGCCGAAGCACCGTTTCCTACAATTTATTCACTTTTACTGTTCCAATTTTTTCGTTGTTAATGAGCACATTCACCATATAAACACTTGCAGCCAAATGTTCCAAATTGATGTATTGCAAAGCATCAGCATTGTTGTTCTTATAAACCATTTTACCCAACATATCATAAACTGTTAATGTTATATTATCAGTTGGTTTGGTATTTAATGTTTCCTAGTCAAAACCATTGGTAAATGGATTTGGATAAGCCAAAATATTTGATGAATTATTGGTAAAATGAACCTCTTTTTGTCCAACAACAAATGTTGGTGAACCTTGCAAAAATCCTTGTGTAACATAGCTGCCGTTATGGTAAGTTTCAATGGCTAAATCGCCTAATGTCCATTCCATTTGAATATTATTGGCTTTAAATAAATCACCACCACTACTTAATAAGGATGATGAAATATATTGCGCCTTGGCATTAAAGGCTATTAAAATTGCTATGATGGTTAATAAGCGCATGGCGTTATTTTTTAATGGTTAGGAATATTGTTTTTAATTCAATGTTTCTGTTAAAGCTACGTATGGCTTGAAGCCAAGTTTGAAACTTTGTAATTTCCATTGAAGCAGGTAATGTATAATTTAAATTATCAAATTCTTGTATTTTTGGAGCATTGAGTAAAGGTTTATCAAAATCGTTTTTTGAAAACAATACATACAAGTTGTTTTGCTCCATGATTGATTCTGTAAAAAGTTCTACTTCATCTACATTTTTTTGTTTGTCATCTGCTTTTGAAAAGAAATAATAAACTTGGTCAGCTTTTACTTCAAAGGTGTTAGTAGTATTATTTTTTGAATAAGGTAATAATCGCTGTGCTCGTTTGCTGTCATCTAAATAAATAGTAACAAAACCGTTGGTTGGGGCTTTAAAATAAACTATTAGCTCTTGACCTGAATTAAATACTTCAGTTGAACATTTTTGCTCATTACACGATAAAGTAGCTACTTGGGGTGTAAAAGGTATTTTAGTTAATTCTCGTACTTTACCATTTATAAAAGCTTTTATCCATCGATATTCAATTGAATCTTTAAATTCTATTTTTTCATCAATAGTACTAATCCATTCTCCATTTACCAATACATTTCCAACGGAAGTGAAAATCATATCTGACTTGGTTTGTGATTGAGAGGAAACTTCTTTTATATAAATAGCATTACCTTGAGTAACTACTGAACCAAAAGCGTTTTCAATAGCATTTATTTTGGCTTTTTCTTTGGCTTTATTTATAGCAAAATCTTCAGACCAATTTTTTTCAATTCTTAAAGTGTATTCACCTTTTGATTCAATTGTTTTTTGGGCGTAGCTATTTATTGTAAACACAATAAAAATTAAAAAGAAAATAGATTTTAAATTACTCATAAATAGTAAGCAAATATATGCAATATAATAATTCCATATTAATTACAGTAAATGGTAATATTATCGTCCATTATTTTACCACTATTGCAGTTGGTATTAGTTGCCGAATAATATTAAACAGCTTGCGACTAGTATTGCTTTTTTATGGTTAATTATATTAATAATATTTACTTGTAACATGTATTTTATAACCAACTGAAAAGGCAAAATAATTTAAAGTTGAATTGGTGGCTTTGATATAAAAATCGTTTATTTCATAAATTCCACCGTAACTAATTCCATAAAAAGATTCGTTTGAATAATCTACAACATAATTTCCCGCATTCCCTAAAATATAATAACTATCAAAATACTTCCTATAGGTTCTTGTGCCTAAATGTGCAATTCCTCCAACTAATGAAAAGTTTTTAAAAATGGTATAGTTTAAATCAATATTGAACCCCAAATTACTTTCCATTTCACCAGTTTTTGTATCGCCATATGTATATTGAGCAGTTTGCCATGATATGTTTGACATATACTCTTTTTCACTTGGCGTTTTTCCGCTTAATAATAAATCGATGGAGAACCCAAATTTGTTATTCATTTTAACATCAATGGGTAGGCTAATTCCAATTTGATTATTGGTTGTCCCTATCCCTAAACCTAAACCAAAAAAACCAATTGGCTTATCCTTATCTTGTGCTTTTAAATTCAAGAACACAAAAAAACTTAGTAACAAAGTAAAATATAAATTTTTCATGATGTTTTTTTAATTAACTGTTTTTATATGAAGAATAAAAAAAATAGTAGCGCTATAAACATGCGCTACAAATTTTGATTTAAATTGAATTATTTAAATCTAAAAGTGGCACCCAAGCCAAAAGCACCTTCAGATCCAAGTCCAAGTTTAGCATGTAAGCCAAACCAATCATTTAAATAATATTTTGCATCAATAGCAGTAATGTGTAATGCTAAGCCACCAGCATTAGCAAGGTCGGGTTGAGTATAAGTTGTAGGAGTAACTGTTGTTTTAACATTAGCTATTGAAGTTCCTAATCCAATTCCACTGCTTAAATTCCATTTGTCGTTAGATACATAGTTATAGTTTACATGCACCAACATTGAAAGTAAACTTAAATCGTATTTATAAGAATATTTGTAATTACCTAAATAATCATTGACGTCTTTTGCTTTTGTAGTAGCATTTGAGATATTTAAACCAGCTGAAATTGATATTTTATTTCCTATGAAATAACCTAATTTCAATTGATTGGCCGATCTTGAATTTTCAATGCTGTAATCTAAGCTTTTCAAAACTGATTCGGTGTAGTTTGGAAAAGTTAAACCTGCTTCAATTAAGAAACTTCCTTTTTGTGCAAATGTGGTTAGTCCACAAATAATAATTGTTAATGTTAAAATTGTTTTTTTCATCGATTTTTATTTCGTTTTTAATTTTCCTACTCATTAGGCTTTTCAGATTACGCCCCGTTTTTTAAAGTGGTTGCTGAACTCCACATTTTTTTTAAGTAGTAACAGTCAATAACTGTTAAACCGAGCGAAGTAGTTTTGGTGTCGTTCTGTAACCGCTGTGGTGTTGTTTAAACTTGCCCATATTAAGCTGTGATAGGCTAGTTTTATCTCCTTTTAGCCTTCACTTTAATGGTTTGAGTTGTTACAATTCCACCAGTAAAACCGCTAATTAAAAAGTCGATAAAGTTGAACCTAGTTATAACCTGACAGTTTCCGTCACCTGGTGTGTTTGTGCTTGTTCTGCCTAATGGTAAAAGTCCCCAAAACAACCAAATTTGTTTTCCTTTGGCATAAGTGTATTCATCTCCTTGTATTTCTTTGTATGCACCCACATTTGTTTTTGTTGTCATACATGATGTGAGCGATACCATAACTGTAATTGCTAAAATTCCTACTAGCATTAGTGATTTCATTTTCTTCATTTTCTTGATTTTTAAATTTTGGTTTACTTTTTTTACTTACCAATTACGCCCCGGTTTTTAAAATGAGTGCTGAACTCTACTTTATGTGTTAGGATGCAAATTGAATATTATTTATTGTCAAATAGGGTCAATCCTTTGGTGCTTATATTTTTATTGTCCTTATTTGTCAAACCAATTTTTAAAGCATGCTCAATCAACATAAAATATTAAGGGTATTCAAACTCATTTCTTTGTTAAAGAAAGCCCCTGCAAAATCTGCCAGAAACATTGCTTTAATGATTGATTTGACTGAACGTACGGTGTATAGATACATTGATTTGATTAACGAAATTGGCTTTGATGTACACAAAGACAAAAACAATAAATATTCTATTAAACATGATGATGAAGGTGCTAATGAATATTTTAGCGTAGAAGAAGCACAGTTGATTAAAGAATTGCTTTTAAGCAGTGCCAAAAACAGTGTTTTAAAAGAAGGAATTATAAAAAAACTATTTGTAAAATCGGAAATAGAGATAGAGGTTAACCATATGATTAATGCCAATAATGGCAAAATGGTATCACAAATAAATGAAGCTATAAATCAACAAAAATAAGTGGTTTTGCATAAATATTATTCAGCCAATTCTAATAATATTAGCAATAGAATTATAGAGCCAATACAGTTTACCTACAATTACCAAATGCTTTGTGCGTATGAAATAGCAAGCCAACAAAACAAGTTTTTTTCGGTAGAAAGAATGAGTGCTATTTTACCTACCGATAAAAGTTTTGAATACAAAGCATTCCATCGTTTTGAAAAGCCAGATGCTTTTGGATTTGCCAATATTGGCAATAAAAAAATAAAAGTAGATTTAATGTTGAACCTCAGGGCTTATGTCATTTTAAAAGAAGAATATCCCATGGTTATTCCATTTATAAAACAAGACAATAAGAATAAAACCTATCGATTAGTATTAGAGGTAAACGACCCTAAACCCATTACCCGCTTTGTATTGGGCTTACTTGATGAAATAAATATATTGGGTTCTGAAGAGTTTTTGGCACATTTAAAAAACTTTGTAAGCCAACTAGACCCCAACAATAAAATGGCTAATACTCAATTGAAAAAATAAATGAGGATGGGAAATGAAATAGTAATTTAACATTATATTTGAGTCCAACCAAAATTTTAAAAAAACCTCATTCCATAAAGTTTTTACGCTAACTTTAGCTACGAAGATTTTATGAAAGAAATGGAAGCTGGAAAATAAAAGATTGATAACAAACTGCCAATTAAAATATTTGAAACAAATTAAGTAATTACTTTAATTTGTTAAAATTTAAAATACATTTGATTACCTAAATCACCAATTTGTATAGTCTCAAAATGCAAATTTGAATTTGTAAAAAAACAACAATTAATGTCCAAGAAAGAAGTAAAAGAAAAAGCAATTGAAGTTACCCTTTGGGAAGCTGCAAATAAACTAAGAGGAAGCGTAGAGCCTGCCGAATACAAGCACGTTGTATTAGGATTAATTTTCTTAAAGTTTGCCAGCGACAAGTTTGAAGAACACAGAGTCAAACTAATAACCGAAGGCAAAGAAAAATACATTGAAATGGCTGAGTTCTACAATATGAACAATGTGTTTTTCTTGGAAGAAACCAGCCGTTGGAGTTATTTGATAAAAAGAGCCAAGCAAAACGACATTGCATTGCTTATTGACACAGCTTTGCACACTATTGAAAAAAAAAACAAAGCCCTGAAAGGTGCATTGCCGGACAATTACTTTTCTCGTTTGGGATTAGATGTAACTAAACTGGCTTCTTTGCTCGATACCATAAACGATATTGATACCACCAAAGATCCCAAGCAAGATGTGGTGGGTAAAGTGTATGAATACTTTCTTTCAAAATTTGCATTGGCTGAAGGAAAAGGCAAAGGAGAATTTTACACGCCTAAAAGCATTGTAAACCTCATTGCTGAAATGATTGAACCCTACAAGGGCATTATCTATGACCCTGCTTGTGGTTCTGGTGGTATGTTTGTTCAATCTATCAAGTTTATTGAAGCTCACCACGGTAACAAAAAAGAAATTTCTATTTACGGACAGGAATACACCAACACCACTTACAAACTGGCAAAGATGAACCTTGCGATACGTGGCATCAGTGGCAATCTTGGTGAAAAAGCTGCCGACACCTTTGCAGACGACCAACACAAAGACCTAAAAGCTGATTATATAATGGCTAACCCACCTTTTAACCAAAAAGACTGGCGTGCCGAAAATGAATTAAAAGACGACCCACGTTGGAGAGGTTATGATGTGCCACCAAAAAGCAACGCCAATTACGGTTGGATTTTGAATATGGTTTCTAAACTTTCCGACAATGGCATTGCAGGTTTTATATTGGCAAATGGTGCATTGAGTGGCGGTGGCGAAGAATACAAAATACGCAGAAAGTTGATTGAAAATAATTTGGTGGAAGCTATTTTGGTATTGCCTCGAAATCTGTTCTATACAACCGACATAAGTGTTACGCTTTGGATTTTAAATAAAAACAAAAAAACGCAAAGTAAAAATATTGGCGATGAAAAACGCAAATTCCGTGAACGTGAAAAAGAAATTCTGTTTATGGATTTACGACAATTGGGCGAACCTTTTGAAAAGAAATACACACAGTTTTCTGATGATGATATTAAAAAGGTAACAAGCACTTACCACCAATGGCAAACCAAAGCAATTGAAAACATTCCTGAGTTTTGCTATTCCGCTTCGCTTGAAGAAGTAGCCAAAAAAGATTTTTCACTCGTTCCAAGCAAATACATTGAGTTTGTAAACCGAGATGAAAACATTGACTTTGACGAAAAAATGCAAACATTGCAAAATGAATTTGCCGACTTGCTGAAAGCCGAAACACAGAGCAAAAATGATTTACTAACAGTGTTTAAAGAGTTGGGGTATGAAATCAAATTATAAACCTTTGGGCAAATACATTCAACCTGTTATAGGGCGGAATAATGATTTGGGTGATTTGCCATTAATGGGTTTAAGTATTCAAAAAAAGTTTATCCCATCTATTGCCAACACAATCGGAACGGATATGTCAACTTACAGAATCATTGAAAGAAATCAATTTGCTTATGGACCTGTAACTTCGAGAAATGGCGATAAAATTACAATTGCTCATTTCAGTGATTTTGACAAAGCCCTGATTTCACAAGCATATATTCCTTTTGAAGTGAAAGACAGTTATGAACTTGAACCCGAATATTTAATGATGTGGTTTCGCAGACCTGAGTTTGACCGATATGCAAGGTTTAAAAGCCACGGAAGTGCAAGAGAAATTTTTGATTGGGACGAAATGTGCAATACACTTTTACCTATTCCATCCATCACCAAACAAAAAGAAATTGTAAAAGAATACAATATTATCCAAAACCGCATAGCCATTAACCAACAGCTCATTCAAAAGCTCGAAGAAACCGCTCAGGCGATTTATAGGGAGTGGTTTGTGGATTTTGAATTTCCTGATGAAAACGGGAAGCCCTACAAAAGCAATGGCGGGGAAATGGTTTGGAATGAAGAATTGCAGAAGGAGATTCCGCTGGGGTGGGAAAACAAATCAATTTTTGAAGTATCAAGTGTTACTTATGGATTTCCATTTAATTCTGAATTGTTTTGTCAGGATGAAACACTAAAACCTTTAATTAGAATAAGAGATATTCTTTCCAATGTTTCTGAAACCTTTACAAATGAAAATGTTGACGAGAAATATTTAATCAAGAATGGAGATATTCTAATAGGAATGGATGGTATTTTTCATATTAGTTTATGGTTTGGCGGCAAGGCATATCAAAATCAACGAATAGTTAGACTAAGAAATGACAAAGGAAATAACGTTGCTTTATTACAATTGTATTTTTCAATTTACACACCTATTAAAGAATTGGAAAGCACAATAGAAGGGACAACTGTAGCACATTTAAGCGACAAAGATATGAAGGCATTAAAAGTTCTGATGGCAAATGAAGTTGTTCAAGAAAAAGCATTTAAAATTTTAGAAAGCATTTCTGCAAATATGATAACAGTTTCAGGAGAGAATATTATTCTTCAAAAAATGAAAAATTTGCTTCTTTCCAAATTAGCGACAATAGAAAATTAGAAATGAAATTCACTGAAGAAAAATTAGAAAGGGCTTTTTTCTGAGTTGTTGGGGCAAGAAGGCTTTCCCCACCATTTGGGCATTACGATAACTCGTTAGCCAGACGAAGTATTGATATTGAAAACGCTTATTCTTTTGATATTTGTAGCATAAAAAATTAGAAAATGACCGAAACGAATCGTATAGAATACAAACTTGAATTGACCAAAGAATTAGATTTGGAAAAGGAAGTAATTGCTTTTTTAAACTATCACGAGGGCGGGATAATATACGTTGGCATAGATAAAACTGGGAGCATTATAGGTGTGGCTGATATGGATGGCGATATGCTCAAAATAAAAGACCGCTTAAAAACAAATATCTCTCCTAGTTGCATGGGTTTGTTTGATGTTAGTGCCGATGAAAAAGAAGGAAAAGACATTATCAAAATTACGTTGGCAAGTGGTTCAGAAAAACCCTATTACAAACGTAAATACGGCATGTCTGAAAAAGGTTGTTATATCCGCATAGGTACTGCTGCAGAACCCATGACTCAAAAAATGATTGATGAATTATTTGCAAAACGAACCCGTGATTCTATCGGAAAAATTAAATCGAACAAACAAGATTTAACATTTGAGCAACTTAAAATATATTACGAAGGCAGAGGTATTAGCCTAAACAAACAATTTGCCAAAAACTTGGAGTTATTAACCGAACAAGGCGAGTATAATTATGCTGCCTATTTAATGGCAGATAATAACAGCACTTCTGTTAAAGTTGCAAAATATAAAGGTACTAGCAGAGTTGATTTGATTGAAAATGAAGAATATGGCTATTGTTCCCTGATAAAAGCCACAAAATATGTATTGGAAAAATTGGAGTTAGAAAATAAAACCATTACCAAAATAACTACGAAAGAACGAGCAGATAAACAACTTTGGTCGCCCATAGCATTAAAGGAAGCGTTGTTAAATGCTTTTGTGCATAACGACTATACCAATGAAGTGCCGCCAAAATTTGAAATTTTTGACGATAGAATTGAAATAACATCAACAGGTGGTTTGCCCAATGGGTTAAGTCAAGATGAATTTTTTGAAGGTTTTTCTGTACCACGCAACAAGGAACTTATGCGTATATACAAAGACATAGGTTTGGTAGAGCAATTGGGTTCTGGTGTTCCCAGAATATTAGAAAGTTATGGCAAAAAATGTTTTATGTTTACTGATAATTTTTTACGAATGTCTTTTCCTAAAGAAGTTAATGATGGTGGTCAAGTAGGTGGTCAAGTAGGTGGTCAAGTAGGTGATCAAGTAGGTGGTCAAGTTGAAAAAGAAGGTAATCTAACAGTTAAACAAAAAGTAGTGCTTAACCTCATTCAAAATAATACTAAAATATCAAGAAAAGAACTTGCAGAAAAACTTGGAATTAATGAATCTGCAGTACAAAAACATACAGATGCTTTAAAGAAGAAAAAAGCAATAAAAAGAGATAGTGAAACAACAGGTAAATGGATAATTATAAGAAAGAAATGAAATTCACTGAAGAAAAATTAGAAAAAGCATTTACCGAGTTATTGTGGAAAGAAGGCTTTCCGCATCATTTGGGCATAACAATAACACGTAAACCAGACGAAGTGTTAATTGAAGAAGATTTACAAACTTTCTTGCTAAATCAGTATGCTTACGATGGTATTACAATAAATGAAATTAAATCTATTATTCTTCAACTAAAATCACTCTCCGCTTCCGACCTATATGAAAGTAACAAAACATTTTTAAAAATGCTTTCAGATGGTTTTATTCTGAAAAGAGAAGACCGTAATCAAAAAGATATTTACATTCAACTGATAGATTATAGCGGATTAAACAAACACAGAGAACCTAAAAAGGAGGAAGTATTGACAATCTTTGCTGAACCTGAAATTGAACAAAGCAAAGACAATAATATTTATAAGTTTGTCAATCAATTAGAAATTGTGGGCACAGAAAAACGTATTCCTGATGGCATAATTTATATCAACGGTTTGCCTTTAGTAGTGTTTGAATTTAAATCTGCCATAAGAGAAGAAGCAACTATTTATGATGCATTCAAGCAATTAACGGTTCGATACCGCAGAGACATTCCCGAACTGTTTAAATACAATGCCTTTTGTGTTATCAGCGATGGAGTAAACAACAAGTCAGGTTCATTCTTTGCTCCGTATGAGTTTTTCTATGGTTGGCGTAGAGTAGCAGGTTTGGCAAAAGATGTGGACGGCATCGACAGTATGTTTACACTCATTCAGGGAATGTTTCATAAAAACCGTTTGCGTGATATTATTCGCAACTTCATTTACATTCCTGATAGTTCTAAGAAAAACGAAAAAATAGTTTGTCGCTATCCGCAATACTACGCTGCAAGAGCATTGTATGACAATATCAAGAAAGCCCAAAAGCCCGAAGGAAACGGGAAAGGTGGAACCTATTTTGGTGCTACTGGTTGCGGAAAAAGTTTCACAATGCTTTACTTGACAAGGTTGTTGATGAAAAGCGAATACTTTGGAAGTCCAACCATTGTTTTAATAACTGACCGCACCGATTTAGACGACCAACTTTCGGGACAATTTACCAATGCCAAAAACTTTATTGGCGACAATACTGTGTTGAGTGTAGAGAGCAGAGCCAATTTAAGAGAACTAATTCAAGGCAGACAAAGCGGAGGAGTTTTCTTAACCACCATTCACAAGTTTACAGAAGACACACAACTGCTTACCGATAGAACAAATGTAATTTGTATTTCGGACGAAGCGCATAGAAGCCAAGTAAACCTTGACCAAAAAGTAAAAGTAACCGAGAAAGGAGTTACCAAAACTTTTGGCTTTGCCAAATACTTACACGATTCATTACCCAATGCAACATTTGTTGGTTTCACAGGAACGCCAATAGATGCAACGCTTGATGTTTTTGGAAAAGTGATAGATGCTTACACAATGACTGAATCGGTGAAAGATGAAATCACGGTTAGAATTGTATATGAAGGTAGAGCAGCCAAAGTATTGTTAAATAATACCAAACTCAAAGAGATAGAAGATTATTACGCCAAGTGTGCCGAGATTGGAAGCAACGAAAATCAAATTGAGCAAAGCAAAAAAGAAATGGCACAGATGTATGCCATTATTGGCGACCCTGACCGTTTAAAAGCAGTTGCCGAAGATTTTGTAAACCATTATGAAAAAAGGGTTTCAGAAGGTTCAACTGTAAAAGGAAAAGCAATGTTTGTGTGTAGCACTCGTGAAATTGCTTATGAGTTGTATAAAAACATCATTGAAATAAAACCTGAATGGAACGAAATACGAGCAGCTGAAGAAGGAGCAGAACTTACCGACAAAGATAAACGGGAACTGAAACCAATTGAACGAATCAAACTCATTGCTACCAGAGGACAAGATGAACCGAAGGAAATGTATGATTTGTTGGGAACAAAAGACCATCGCAAGGAATTAGATAGACAATTCAAAAACGAAAAATCGAATTTCAAAATTGCCATTGTTGTTGATATGTGGCTAACAGGTTTTGATGTGCCGTTCTTGGATAGCATTTACATTGACAAACCAATTCAACGTCATAATTTAATACAAACCATATCAAGAGTAAACCGCAAGTTTGAAGGCAAAAACAAAGGTTTGGTAGTGGATTATATCGGCATCAAAACGCAAATGAATTTGGCGTTGAAGCAATACAGCGAAGGCGATAAAGACAATTTTGAAGACATTGCTGAATCCATCATCATTGTAAGAAATCATTTAGACCTTTTGGCTAAACTGTTTCACACGTTTGACAATTCAAAATATTTCAAAGGCACAACCATTCAGCAATTAAACACTTTGAATTTAGCTGCTGAATATGTGCAACAATCCAAAGAATTTGAAACCCGATTTATGGGCTTGGTAAAGCGACTGAAATCCGCTTATGATATTTGTGCAGGAAGCGAACAATTAACGCAGTTAGAAAGAGATTACACACATTTCTATTTGGCTGTTCGTTCCATTGTTTTCAAACTCACCAAAGGCAATGCACCCGACACAGCACAGATGAATGCCAAAGTTCGGGAAATGATAAAAGAAGCGTTGCAAAGTGAAGGAGTAGAAGAAATTTTCAAACTCGGAGACGAAGCAGAAACCGAACAAGACATTTTTGATGAAGATTATTTGGCGAAGATTGATAAAATCAAATTGCCGAATACGAAAATTAAATTGCTTCAACAATTATTGGCAAAAGTGATTGCAGAAATCAAAAAAGTGAATCGTGTAAAAGGAATTGACTTTACTAAAAAAATGCAAGCATTGGTAGAACGATACAATGACCGTGATGCAAACGACATTTTGAGAAGTGAAGTATATGAAGAAATGGCGAGTGCCTTAACAGATCTGATCTGGGAAGTTCATAAAGAATTTTCAGCAGGAGACGCTTTAGGAATTGACTTTGAAGAAAAAGCATTTTTCGACATTCTTAAAGAGCTTTGCATAAAATATGACTTCAAATATCCTGAAGCCAAAATGATTGACCTTGCAAAAGCCGTCAAAGACTTAGTTGACGGACAAGCCAAATTCCCTGACTGGAAAAAACGTGATGACATTAAATCAGCTTTAAAAGTTGGACTCATTCTCTTACTTGACGAGTTTGGTTATCCACCAGTTGATAAGGACGAAGTATATGTAGAGATTTTTGAACAGGCAGAAAACTTTAAGAAGAATCAGATCTAATTTATTTAAGAATGGAAAAAAAAGAAGTATTCGTTAAAATTAAGAATTTGTTCGAAGGTGACAATTATGGGATATTGTTTGCCTTATCAAAAAAAGGTATAACCAAGGTATATCCTGAAGAATTACATGCTTGTGGGGTCATTGCTGAAGAATTTATAAAAACAAGTTCCATTGGTAGTTCTGATTTGTTAAGTAGATTGGTTTTTTGGAGTGAAACATATTATCCAGGTATTACTTTGATTTTTGATAGCAATTCTTATTTTACTATTATACCCAATGATTATACCGCTGAACAAGTTCAATTTAGAATGAAACTTCGTCAATTATATTGGGAACTTGAAGGTTTGGAAAATACGATATGGGCTTACCGTTTTGATATGGAAATGAGAGATATTGAAAGTGCTGACCGACTTGCTCCAAAAGTTAATTTGATTAAAGAAGAGATTTAAATTATAGAAAAAGCTTTGAAGAATTAACCCTTATTTTTATTAGTTTTTAAAAGGTATTTTAAGTTCAAATTTTTTCACCATGTTTGGTGTCCTTTTCAAACAAATTCAAGTGATTAGTTGAGATTAATAAACATGGTCAGAAAAATATATTAAAATGAATGATAATATTCTTTAATTTTTGTCGCCATAAGTTTACGTTTTGCAGTTAAAAATCATTGTAATTGTCAATATTCATTTGTATATTTCCTATTCATTTGCAAGTTATCCAAAAGCTCTTGATTCGTTGAAAGTCCACTAAGAAGTTTGTTGTTATCTTCCATTTGCGTTCTGATAACTTGAAATAATCTTTTGTCGGTTTTTTCCCAACTTTAAAGTTAATCTCAGACTGCATATACACGTAGTTTGCAATTTGGTTCTATTTATCTCTGTCTAGTCCATTATTTTTAAAATTTCATACAAAAAGCAAGTAAAAAAAGCCACAAATTTCTAAATTCATGGCTTTTTAAAACTGTTGTTAAATTAATTTTGAGTAGTTACTGTATCTACAATAGGTTCATCTTCTTCACGTTCATAATCTTCACTTTCATCAACTGCATATTCAGGAAAAGCAGTAGGATCTAATTTCCTAATTTCTTCAATTAATTTATATTCAATTGATGAACCTGATAAGGTGGTGTTGGCAACTATTGCATTTAATTCGGCTAACTTATCCGTTTTTTAGGTTTTGCTAAAGCCCTATTCATTAATAATGCTACGGCAATATCGGTAGTACTTTCGCTGTAACCGCTATTTTTAATCCAACCTTTTTCCATCCATTTCCCATTCTTTCTTTTGCCTGTAACTTCTAGCCAATCGTCTTTAGCCGAAGAAATGGCAATAATATCTAACAAATCAAAACTTTTTTTAGTTATGGTAGATAAATCAGGTCTTGAATAAATATCTGTTTTGGTTATAACCAATGCAGGTCTGGCATTTAAAGTTACAAAATCGGCTTGTAACCAACCTTCACTTCCGTCAAGTAATTTTACTTTATAAAACTTTTTTCCTTTTTCGTCTTCATCTGTTTCATCTAAATACAAAACCTTTTCGCCCAATGAAACTGAAAACAGGAATTTACCTTCTTTTTTTGATGGTTTATCAATTAAAGGTGCTTTATCAAATATGCATACCGATGGAATTTCTTTGTCGCTTCCACAAGCAGATATTAGCAATAAAGTAAAACTAAATAAGAATAAAACAATGTGTTTGATAGATGTTAAATTGTATTTCATTTTTAAAAATATTTTGCGCAATAAATAGTATTGTATTGAAAAATAAAATAAAATTATTTAATGGCTTTATTTTCTATCCAATCTGTAATGTTTTTATTGGTTAAAATTTGGCCAATTACTACATATTTTGAATTTTTAAGTGGGTTGTCAGTATTTAAGTTTTCGCTTAATACTCCAATTTCGGGTTTATAGTAACTCGAATGTACAAACTGAATTTTATTGTTTAATTTATATATAAAACCCACGTGGCAATCCAAACCCACAATGTATAAGCCATCTTTTTTGTTTTTAATGTACTTTGTAATTGAATCAATATTTGCACTTCTAAACCTAATTAAGTCGGTAGTCATTTTTTTGATAAAAACTTCTGAAGGTAATTTAGCCCAAGCAACCCTTGGAATATTAAAACCAGCATCGAACAATACCGTAGTTACAAAATAACCACAAGCAATTGTTCCCTTTTTAGGCGTTTTGGTTTGTCTATAAAAACTCCATGGTGTATGGTACCAAAAGTTAAAATATTGGTTAACGATGATGTCTAATAAAATTTGTTTTGTATTATTTATTACAGAATCTTTTCCATTGTCTTTTTCGTTTTTGTAAGCCAATGCAATGGCAGTTTTTGACTGCTTTAAGCTATCGTTTAATGAGGTGTAAGTATTGGTTTTACTATTGGAAAATAAAAGTAAAACAAAAGTAAAAATGAAAGGAATTATTAATATGATTGTGTACTTTTTCATTTAACTTAAAACATTAAAAAGTAGATATTAGTATAAATTAAAAATTAGTATAAGTTTATTGTTGGTGTCGCTTTGTTATAACACTCAACAACGGGCAAATCATTTCAATCATGTCAATCAACATAATCAAATAAATCATAGTTCAGACAATCTTTGGCAAAAGTTGTTGGTCAAAAGACGCAACAACGGGCAAATCATTTCAATCATGTCAATCATCATAATCAAATAAATCATAGTTCAGACAATCTTTGGCAAAAGTTGTTTGTGTCGCTTTGCTTAAACACAATGGCGCTTAAATTATTTACTAAATTGATAAAAATGTGGCGTGCGTTGGCCCGACAATAAACCGGGCCGTGCTTCTAGCCTCGTGGGAGGGTAGGTTTTTATTGTCTAGATTTTTTGTTTCTTTGGAATTTATACTGAGCGGAGTCGAAGTAGCAATGGAAAAAGAAAGAAGAAAAAAAAGGAATAATTAGCAATTTAGATAGCTGTTGTTAGTCAGTGGATTCAACAACGGGTAGCAGTTGTTATAAATATAAAGTTATAAACTTTATTGATTTAAATTCACAAGTGACGCTTCGCTAAACACTTGCGAAAGCGTAATTTATTGTTGGTGTCGCTTCGCTTAAACACAATGGCGCTTGAATCTTTGGCAAAAAGTTGTTGGTCAAAAACCTTTATGAAAAAGAAAATCCTAGCAACAATTAAGTTTTAATATTTAAAAAAATAAAAGCATCTTCGCGGCTTATTTAAAAAAATGGAACAAAAGGTATTAATTATAGACTTTGGAAGTCAGTATACACAGTTGATTGCACGTAGATTAAGAGAATTAAATGTATTTTCTGAAATTCATCCTTGTACTCATTTACCCGAATTAGATGAAGCTACCAAGGCAGTAATATTAAGTGGTAGTCCGTTTTCGGTTAATGATGGTTTATTGCCAAATATTGATTTAACCCCATATAGAGGCAAACTTCCAATTTTAGGTGTTTGTTATGGAGCGCAGTTAATGGCTCATCAAAATGGTGGTTATGTGGTTCCTTCAAAAATAAGGGAATACGGCAGAGCAAATTTAAGTTTTATAGCCAATGATATTTTGTTTGATGGTGTTAGCAAGGATTCTCAAGTTTGGATGAGTCATGGCGATACCATTCAAAGCATTCCTGATAATTTTGAAATAATAGCAAGTACCGAATCGGTAAAAGTTGCTGCTTATAAAATTAAGAACGAACCTACTTATGCCATTCAGTTTCACCCAGAGGTTACGCATAGCCCTGAAGGTGCTTTAATGCTTGAAAATTTTGTAAAACAGGTGGCAGAAATGAATCAAGATTGGACGCCTGTTCATTTTATTGAAAATATAACCAATGAACTAAAAGAAAAAATTGGTGATGACAAAGTGATACTTGGATTAAGTGGCGGAGTGGATAGTAGTGTAGCAGCTATTTTGTTAAAACATAGTATTGGCAACAACTTAACAGGTATTTTTATTAATAATGGATTGCTGCGCAAAGATGAATACCAACAAGTATTAGATGCCTACAAAGGCATGGGTTTGAATGTAATTGGTGTTGATGCAGGCGACAGGTTTTTAAGTGAACTAAAAGGAATTTCGGATCCTGAACAAAAACGCAAAACCATTGGCCGTGTTTTTATTGAAGTATTTGACGATGAAGCCAAGAAAATAAATGGCGTAAAATGGTTAGCGCAAGGAACTATATATCCTGATGTAATAGAAAGTGTAAGTGTTAAAGGACCATCGGCTACTATAAAATCTCATCATAACGTGGGTGGATTACCCGAAAAAATGAACTTAAAAATAGTTGAGCCTTTACGTACTTTGTTTAAAGATGAAGTAAGAAAAGTAGGCAAAGAATTAGGAATAGCAGATGTAATTTTGAACAGACATCCTTTTCCTGGTCCAGGTTTGGCAATTAGAATTTTAGGCGATATAACTCCTGAAAAAGTAACCATATTGCAAGATGCTGACCATATATTTATAAGTGAATTAAAAAGCAAAGACCAATATAAAAACGTGTGGCAAGCAGGTGTTATTTTCTTACCTGTACAATCGGTAGGTGTAATGGGTGATGAAAGGACATATGAAAATGCTGTTTGTTTGCGAGCAGTAACTTCAGTTGATGGAATGACTGCCGATTTTTGCCATCTGCCTCACGAGTTTTTAGCCAATGTATCGAACCGAATTATTAACGAAGTAAAAGGTATTAACCGTGTGGTATATGACATTAGCAGCAAACCACCTGCAACTATTGAATGGGAGTAGAATTGTGATTTTTGATTTAAAATTCGAAATTCAAATATCGAAATTCGAAAAACAAATGTTGAATATTGAGAGCCCTGAAAGGGCAAAATATAATAGCAGAGGGTGAAGATTTTAAAAATAACGAACAACGAATAACGAATAACGAATAACGAATAACGAATAACGAATAACGAATAACGAATAACGAACAACGAATAACGAACAACGAATAACGAATAACGAATAACGAATAACGAACAACGAACAACGAACAACGAATAACGAATAACGAACAACGAATAACGAATAACGAATAACGAATAACGAATAACGAATAACGAATAACGAATAACGAATAACGAATAACGAATAACGAATAACGAATAACGAATATCGAATATCGAACAACGAACAACGAACAACGAACAACGAACAACGAATAACGAATATCAAATAACGAATAACGAATAACGAATAACGAATATCGAATATCGAATATCGAATATCGAATAACGAATAACGAATAACGAATAACGAATAACGAATATCGAATATCGAATATCGAATATCGAATATCGAATATCGAATATCGAATATCGAATAACGAATATCGAATAACGAATATCGAATATCGAATATCGAATATCAAATAACGAATAACGAATAACGAATAACGAATATCGAATAACGAATATCGAAATTCAAAACCCAACATTCAAAATTCATACGTGCACCACAAACATCCACTCATACATCAACTTGGATTGGCTTTGCAAAACGAACTGCAAGGCTTTGTTTTATTTGATGCTTTTAGTGTAAACAAAAATGAATTGGTGTTGGTATTTAATAAAATTGACCAATGGTTGAGTTTAAAATTAATTATTGAGGCGCGCACTTTTTTTGTTCAATTTTACAATTATCCAATTGAACGGAAAGGCTCCACTTATATATTGTTTAATGAGTTAAAAAATACATCATTTGAAAGCATAAAACTCCATGAAAACGAACGTTCGTTTCGCATAGTTTTTAAAAATAACAAGAGTTTAGTTTTTAAATTATATGGGTCAATGGCAAATGTGTTGTATTTTGAAAATGAAAATTTAGCAGGACTTTTTCGCCCACAAATAGAGAGTGATAAACACTTATTATTAACCAATTATTTGCCTTTAGAAGATTCAGAAATTAATGATCAATTGGTTGAAAATTTCTACATTTACCATGATGAAAAAGATTTTCCTGTATTAGATTTAACTGCAAATGCAGCAACCGAAAAACAAGAATTTAATTCAATTATTGAGGCTTATAACGAATTTACCAAACAATATTTAGGTAGGTACTTTTACACTCAAAAAAGAAATCAATTAATACAACAATGCGAAGGAGAATTAAAGCGATGGAAGCCAGCTTTAGTTAATGCTAGTAAAGCCTTGTTATTTTTGCAAAACAACGCTAGGAATGAAGAAATTGGACATATAATAATGGCTAATTTGCACAATATGCAAAAAGGCAATGAAATTTTAAACACGATAGATTTTTATACCAATGAATCAATAAAAGTGAATTTAAAAGTAAATTTAAATCCTCAAGAAAACGCACAGTATTATTATAAAAAAGCACGTAACCAAAAAAAAGAAGAACAGCTTTTAACTAATAAAATAAAACAAGCAGCCGAAAAAGTTGAATTAAACGAGGCTAAGTTGGGCTTGGTTTTAGCTACTCAAACCATGCGCGATTTGAAACAATTTGAATTGCCAATAAGTAAACAAAAAAGCAAACTTGAAAATATTGAAAAATTTAAAGTTTTTCAGTTCAAAGGGTATAAAATATATGTAGGTAAAAGTGCTGCAAACAATGATGAATTAACTGTAAAGTTTGCTCATAAAAACGATTTGTGGTTACATGCCAAAGGTGTTAGTGGAAGCCATGTTATAATTAAGCACCAAAACAACGGTGTGTTTGATAAAGAAGCCATTGTTTATGCAGCCCAGTTGGCAGCTTACTATAGCAAAAGCAAAGGCAGCGAAATGGTGCCTGTTATGTATTGTTTAAAAAAGTTTGTAAGAAAACCAAAAGGTGCAGAGCCAGGAAAAGTTTTTGTAGAAAAAGAAGACATTATTTTAGTAACTCCTAAAATACAAAACGATTAAAAATACGCACTTATTTTGGGTAAAGTTTTAAGTAAATTTAAATTATTTTCAACGTTTGCTTTGTCAAGCAAGGCATAAACCATTTGATGGTCATTTGCTTTAATTTTATGAGCAGGATTAGAAGTTGATGAAAGCAATATTATTAAAACATTTTCTTTGAAAATTGGATATTTTTCAGCAAAAACATCAATAAACTCCCACCCATCCATGCCAGGCATATGTAAATCTAAAAAAATTAAATTGGGTATTTTTTGTAAATCAGCAGGTAATTGTATTTGATTTTCAAAATAATTAAGTGCATCAAAAGAGTTTTCGAAAGATATGATTTCTTGGCAAAAATTCGATTTTTTTAAATTTATTTTACTTATAAATAATGCAATTGAATCATCATCAACACAAAAAACCAAAGGAATCATCAACGAAATTTTTTTCAAATATGCTTATTTATATTTAAAATTGCAAATGAATTTAATAAAAAAATTTTGGTTGATTTTATTTTTAGGCATCATTTTTTTTGTTAATACTAGTTTTATATTAAAAGCAGATTGGCAATTAAAAAAAAACAAAAATGGAATTAAAGTTTATACTAAAACCAGCGAAAACTCTCCAATAAAAGAGGTAAAGTGTATTACCAATTTCAACTCAACATTGTCGGGTTTGGTAGCATTTATAAAAGATATTCCTGCACATACACAATATATTTATAAATGTAAAAGTGCTTTTGTAATAAGGCATGTAAACGATACTAATTTATATTATTACCACGAAACAGAAACACCTTGGCCAGTAGTAAATAGATATGGAGTTATTAATTATAAAATTTACCAAAATAAAAATACCAAACAAATTACTATAAATTCGGTTGGTGTATTAGGTATTTACCCAAAGCAAAATAATAAAGTAGAAGTTGAAAAATTAATTGGTTATTGGATATTTACACCTCTTTCAAATGGAACTGTAAATGGTGAATATTATTTATTTTTAAACCCAGGAGGTGAAATTCCATCATGGATTATTAATTTTTTTGTAACTGATGGTCCTTATTTAACTATTTTAAAAATGAAAGACCTGCTTATGACAAAAACTTACCAGCAAGCAAAATTTCATTTTATACAGAATTAACCCAATTCAGGATTTGTATTAATCATGCAAAGCGTGATTGATATACATATACTTAATAGTTTTAGTAAAGTATGACTTTACTAAATGTGGGATTAAAAACCTATTTAAAGGTTATAACTTTTGATGTGTTGAAGTTATTCGATTTTAACAATAAACTATAAGTTCCCTTAGTTATATGATTGGGTTTTATTTTTTGAACAAGCGTGCTAGTAGCAGTGTTTGCATAGCCAAAGCCACGATTATAAACTAATCGCCCTTTGTAGGTAAGTGCCAATTGCGCACCTTTTACTTTGTATTTTGTAAGAAGGTTTGTCATTGCCTTATCAAAAATTTCAAGCTCAGGAACATATACTCCAGTTTGGGCTTTTGCACTTTGTTTAAATGTAAATAATAAAGAAATAATGACTGCTGTGAATAGAAATTTTTATTTTTCATACTTTTGGGGTTTAGGTAAATATTTGAGTTAATATGCAAATACTATTTGTTATTCTATAATAATTTTTTGTTTGTAGCTATTCGTTCCTTCATCGATTTTCACAAAATAAATTCCTTTTGAAAAATCAGTAAGGTCAATGTCTACTGTAGTTTGTTGTTCCTTAATAAATGAAGTATAAATTTCTTGCCCTAATAAATTACAGATTGTAAGTTTGCAATTTGCCTGTTGAAACCCTTCAAACTTAACTGTAAATTTGCCGTTGGAAGGATTTGGATAAACAGTAAATAAGGATGAATTTTTGGAAATATTATTTACAGCATTTATTGGAGAGCAAACAATTGTTGAATCAAACAAATCAATTGCTGGCCAACTTGTTATAAGTGGTATAATGGTACCAACTAAACTGCTTAGAGCAGTATATTGACCACTACTGTAACTAGAATTTACTAAAAGAGCATAGTTTATTTCAGTATTACGTCTGGCTTGATAGGTCATGGTGCCACCAAGGGAACCATCGTGCCACCAATTGTTAGAAGTGGTATTAATGTACCATCCAAGTGCATAAGGACTACCGAAAACAGAATGGATAGGTGTAGCCATGGTATTGATGGTTGATGATAAAAGAATGTCTGGTCTTGAGCTAAATTTATCAACAGCACACATCAATTTACATAAATCTTGAGCCGAAGCAACCCATCCTCCGCCTGATTCAAGAGTTTCCATATTAAAACCACCGAACGGGTAAGGCACTAATATAGTAGTATCAAAAATTGAAGGAACAAGGGGTGTATAGTCCTGAAATAGGTAGACTCCAAAAATGTTAATAAGTCAACTAAAATCAGGACAAAATGGAAAGAAAAAAACCAACCAATTACAGTGAAGAATTTAAAGCAACTGTAGTAAACGATGTATTATTAGGTAAATACACAAAAGA
>Ga0247843_1004206_pt1 | contig 21931 bp, 15 predicted proteins | sample LaCruzMarch2017__FD_192420 | JGI IMG/M metagenome (GOLD analysis project Ga0247843, IMG submission 192420) | Freshwater microbial communities from meromictic Lake La Cruz, Castile-La Mancha, Spain - LaCruzMarch2017_8m | ecosystem: Environmental > Aquatic > Freshwater > Lake | place: Spain...
CACGCGCTTCATCCTCCGCCCTCGCAAATCCGCGAGGGTCTATCAGGACTGGCCCTTTTTTAATCCGGCATCGAAGCCGGTCACGACGCCAGAAAGTGGCCCCTTTTATTACCGGCGTTTACAGTTTGCCGACTGTCCGATAGCCTTGGAGTGATGACCGTTGAGGCCAAGGCCGGAGAAACGTTCGGTGACTTGGTTTCCGTTTGGAACACGAGTCCGGGCCGGGCCTCACGCCTCGGCTGGGCGTGCTCGCTGTTCGGAATTGAAACGAGCGCGTGCAACGACCTGCGTTGGCAGCTGTTCCATCGAACCGCCTCAGCCGTCATCGAAGCCAAGCGGTTCCACGCGCGCCATGCGGTTATGATGGTTCACGACTTCAGCAAGACGCCTAGCTGGGTGGCAGACTATTCTGCATTTGCGAATGCCATTGGCATAGCGGGCGCGGAAGTAGGCGGAATGACCAAGCCTAAGCTGGTCGACGGCGTTTCGCTGCGTCTTGGTTGGACTCACGAGGCAGTCGCAGACCAACCGCAAGTCTGACCATCCCTCGCTCCCGAGCCGCCTACGCCCGGTCGATGAGGCCGAAAATTCCAGCTCTGCGTGAGGGAGAATTTGCGAGCGTTTCACACCGGGCGCAGACTGTCGAGATGCATGAGGGAGCCGCAGGGCTCAGGTCACTTTCTTTAGATCATTAAGTCAGTGCGACATGACCTGAGCGCCTTGCGTCCTTTATTCATTTCGAGAGACCGTAACCAGTGACTCACTGGTTGCCGCTGAATGCATGAGAATCGGCCGTCTCGGTGCTGAGGTTAAGGTACCGACTGCGCGGCGGGAACTGCCGACCAGGTTCGCGGCAATGTCAGGATCAGTGATCTCCCGCAACGCCGCGAGGGCCGGGCGCGGGCTTTTGAGCTGCCCTCCTTTGATGCGACTTAAAGGTTACATTCAGTCTCCGACGCGCCGGTCCGCGCCCAGATCCGGCCAGGCGCCGGATCGGTCCAGGGTGCGTAGGTGATAGTAAGGCGTTCGCTTTCGCGGCTGATATCGAGGGTAACCTCTGAACCGGGCGCCGTCTTTGGCGCCGCGTCTAGCACGCCCGGATTTAGAATGATGTCAAAGCGCAGGATGCCAGCGCTTTCCGCGCTCGACAGTGTCGTCACGGGGCCGGCCCGCACCTGCCCATCTTCATCCTTATAGGGACGAAACCCGATGCTGAAATTGTGCAGCATCCGGTCTTCCGGGGTAAAGCAGGGGCCAAAAAGATCGGGCGGCAGGTCGAGTAGTTCGCCGGCCATCATCGCCCGGAACTCCGTGCCGCCAGCTTCGCCGAGATAGATTTCTGTGAGGTCGTGCCATAGGGCGACGCCGTCCTCGGCAGCCTCCTGGCCGGCAATAAAATCGGCAATCAGGTCATCGACGCGCAACGCCCCGCCCGAGGCATTGCGAATGCGGGCGTCGAGTAGGGCAATATAAAGCGGGCCGCGATTATAGGGCACGATCTGGGCGTTTCGGTCGGCAAAGAACAGGCGAGTCACCTCGACATTGGAAAGGTTCGAGCGCGGATTGGTGAAGTAGGAGACCGAATGGGCGTTGAACGCGTCAATATAGTTTTCGAGGCTTGTCAGCCCGGCCCGGTAGGGAAGAACGATGGTGTAGTAAGACGTCACGCCCTCAGAGTACCATTGTTGCCCACCCGCGCCGCCACCCTCACCGCCATAGCCGCCAACGAAATGGTGCAGCGCCTCATGCGCCAGCAGGGTCTGGACCTCGTGCGGTTTGCGGTCTTCGCCGAAGACGGTTCCAAAGATGAAGGAGTTGAAGCCGCCGCCGCCGCCGCCCTGAAAGCGTTCGGTCGTGCGCATAAAGACGCGGAAGGGTGTCGCATTGGTCCCGAAGAATTCGGCGAAGAAGCGGTAAGCCTTTTCGGTCCAGGCGGCGGAGCGGCCGAGATCGAAGGCGGCCGGTGTCATCCAGTAGACGCTGAAGTCGCTCGCCCCGTCCGGCGGCTCGCTGAGCAGCGGGCCAGCCATGAAGAAACTCGTATAGAGATCGTGCGCAGTGACAGTGGCCCTTGCTTCGCCCTCGCCAAGGCTTGAGGCGGCGCGAGCGCCCGGTTCCATTTCCGATAGGTCCCATGACACCGCCGTGTCGCGCGGCCAGCCGGAGACGGGTAAGGCCAGCATGGTATAGCCGGCACCGTAGACGCCGGTTCGCTCGGTGCGGATGTCGACAAGCGGGCCCGGCCGCGTCGCGGAAGTGATTGCCCGGGGTTGAAGTGTGTAGACGACGCGCAGGTCGCCCTCGCTCGCTCGGCTGGCAATCCAGCGGCGGTCCTGCCGAAAGTCGGTCGGGTCGGCCGGGTCGTCCTCAACTGTCAGCACAAATGGGCCGGCCGAGTCCAAGGCCTGCAATGTCTCGGGTTTCACTCCGCCCGGAGCCATCAAACGCATCACTGCGCCCGAGAGCGCCGTTTCGCCTGCAGCAAGGCCGGGCCGGCGAATGAGAAGGGTGACGTCGACCGCAGTGACCTTGTCGCCGTCCGCGCGCCGCGGTGTAAACCTGATCTCCAGATCTGCGCCGGCCTGGGTCACGGCGGGCGCCGGCGGTGCCGGGGGCGAGGCGCAGCCGGCAAGGAAGCCGGCCGCGACAAGAACCAGCGCGGCGCAGGCGCGGCGTCCTGAGAGGGAGAGGTTCATGCGGCATCCTTTCTGTACAGGGTCTGTCGACCTGCTTTTTTGCAAAGGGCTGTTGTCGGATAGTGCGCGCCCTTGCCCGCTTCCCCCCGAAGGACGCTGCAGGTTGTTCATTGCCACCCTAACGAAGGGCGCGAGGAACTCTAATCGAATCCGGTGGGGGTTGACGCCTGGAGAGAAATAATTATCCCGTGCACTGGTGTATGGCGGGGCAATAATGCGGACGGGCGCCATCGGGGAGGATTATCGAAAGGACTATTCCGGCGCGGCGCAGGACGTTTGAAGGCAAGTGGATGCGGGGGTGACGGAGCGGTGTCTCAGACGGTAAGTTTTCTGCAGCTCCGCCGCGCTCCAGGTGCCCCGGGCTTTGTACTTTGCGGATTGATCGTCTGTCTGCTGATGTTTGCGCCGGCCTGCACGGCAGTCCCTTCCGGCGATCCGCCGGTTATATCACCTGCCGCTTCTGCGCTGCCCGAGTCGCTCTACCAGATCACGCTACGCCCCGAGCTTGGCGCCGACGGCGAGGTCTCGGCGATCACCGTGACCTCAACGCTGTCGGGAGGCCTCGATGCGGGAGAGAGCCGCCTGAAGCTCTCTGCCCCGGTTGTCTACGTCAATGTGATGGGTATCGCCGATCGGATCTTGGACCTCGATGTGTCGGATGCGGCCGGCCAGGTCACCTTCAGTATCGAGGAGGATGAGCCGGTCCCTGGCGGTTTCCCCTATTTCCGGCACTGGACGGCGACCCGCGAGGTGACGTTCCCGCTCGCGCTTCGCTACCGGGCGATGGTCCAGCCCGAGGGCGGCCCGCCCGGGCCATCCTTTGGCGTGCGTCCATCGAGGGGCGGTGTCAGCGGCGCCGGCGCCGGCTTCATGATCGTTCCGGCGAATGTCGCCGCCCGCCGCTCGGTTCTTGACTGGGACCTGTCGGCCTTTGCGCCGGGTGCACTTGCGGTGACCACGTTCGGCGAGGGCCAGGTTGATGTTGAGGGCCCGCCGACCAGCCTGATGCAGGGCTGGCTGATGGCAGGCCATGTCGGGCAACATCCGCCGGCTGATGAGGACAGCCATTTCAGAGCCTACTGGCTCGGCGCGTTTCCTTTCGATATCGCCGCCGAGATGGAATATGCTAAGACGCTGTACGACCATTTCGGCATGTTCTTTGCCTATCTCGACCCCCAACCGGACTACCGCGTGTTCATGCGCCAGCTCGACACCCCGCCCTTTGGCGGCGCCACGGCGCTCGCTAATTCTTTCATGTTATCGCGCGGGCCCGCCCGCCCCGAGGAGATCGGCGGCCTGTCGCCTCGTTCGACGCTTGCCCATGAGATGATCCATATGTGGGTAGGCGGGTTAACCGGCGAACATGTCCTGACGAACTGGTTTTCCGAGGGGCTGACGACCTATTATGAGCACACGCTGCCCTTCCGGGCGGGGCGTGTGTCAATTGAGGAATACCTCGCCGAACTGAACAAAATCAGCGACCGGTATTATGCCAATCCCGATGCCGGACTGCCTGCAGCCGAGATCGGGCGGGTCGGTTTTGGCAGCGGGAATTCACGCCAGGTCCCCTATTATCGCGGAGCGTTCTACTTCGCCGACCTTGATGCCCGCATCCGGGCTTCCAGCGCCGGCCAGCGCACGCTCGACATGCTGGTACGCGAGATCTTTGCGCGCCGCCTGAGCGGCGACCTGGAGCTGACGATCGAAAGCTGGAGCGATGCGGTGTCGGCTGAACTTGGCCAGGATGAGGCGCCCTTTGTCCGGTCGGTGCATATCGACGGCGCGGTCATCTATCCTGCGCCCGAAAGCTTCGGCGCCTGTGTCCAGGGCGAGCGGCAGATCCTCGAGGGCGAAGACGCCGACTTTGAGGGAATTCGCTGGGCGCGCGTACCGGAAGTGGCACCGGCGGCGTGTTTCGCAGATGCAGGAGCCCTGTGACCCGGGGCGACTGGATCAAGAGCGCGGCTACATTCCATCTGCGTAGTCGGGGGCCGGGAAGAACATCTATGCGCGCGCAGCCCTGTCGGCGGCGCCCTTTGCATAAAAATTTTCAAGACAGGCTGTAACGTTCTCCGATCTGCAGTGCGGCCAGGTGGCCGGCGCGGCGAGGGCGAACGATCGAGAATGCAAGGATTTTCTGACAGTGGACGCTTCTGACAGCTCGCATGAAACGGCTCTGAGCTTTGCCCATTGGGTGAGGGATATGCTGACGCTGATGCGTTCGGGCCCGGCCGGAACCATCGGGCTGTTTGAAAGCTCGGTGCCCGAGCCTGTTGGCATGCTCGGAGATATCATTCGCACGACGTTCCAGACCGGTTTCCCCGAGACCTATAAAAGCGTCTTCATGCGGAACAATCCCGATCTAAGCCAGCTACTGGCGGCCCGTTACGAAGTGGCCGAGACCTCCGTCCTTTGTACCACGGGCGCAACGAGCGCGGTGGCGATGATCTATTCTGCGCTGCTGTCGCCGGGGGATCGCGTCCTGGTGGAGACGCCGGGCTTTGACATCTTTGCAAATATGGCGGCCGAAATCGGTGTTCCGGCCGATTTTTACCGCCGCGAGGCACCGGACTTCGATATCCGGCCTGACGCTGTCATTGCCGCACTGCGGCCCGGTACACGGATCGTGGTGCTCTCCAATCTGCATAATCCGAGCGGCGCCTATGTCAGCGATATTGCCCTTGCCGGGCTGGCGCAGGCGCTGGCCGAGCGCGGCGTCCTTCTTGTGCTCGACGAGGTCTACCGCGACTATTTCCAAGGCGCCGGGACCGGAATCGATCCGGGGGAGCATGAGAATGTGCTACGCATCAGCAGCATGACCAAGATCTTCGGCCTCAGCACGCTGCGCTGCGGATGGATCATTGCCGGCGGCAGCGTCCTGCGGCGGTTGCGCGACTTTTCTGAACGCGCGGATTTCAATGTCTCGCGGCTTTCGCACTGCATTGGCGCGGAAGTACTGTCCAGGGCCGGACAGTTCGACCAGTGGCGTGATGGCATGATGGCGGCGGCCCGGCCGGTGGCCGAAGCCGCGCTCGACGCGCTTGTGGCCGCCGATCTCATCCGGCCCGGCGCGCCGCTTCAAGGCTGTACCTGTTTTCCCCAACTTGTCGGCGTTGACGACACGCGCACCCTCTCTGAATGGCTGACGGCCAAACATGGGGTGGTGGTTGTACCGGGTGAATGTTTCGGTGCGCCCGGCGCGCTGAGGGTCGGTTTTGCGCTGGCGCCGGACCGGCTGGAGGAGGGCTTGCAGCGTCTTGCCCATGGGCTCGCTGAATACCGCGCCGGCGGCCAGAAACGTTTTATTGCCTGAAGGATCACGGTGATGACTGAAGACCCGCGGCTCCCGGGCGAGCTGAAACGCAATGTCGGCCTCTTCGGCGTGGTCGCGCTTGGCCTTGGTACGGCGGTCGGCGTCTCCATCTTTTCGGTCCTCGCCCCGGCGGCTGCGATTGCCGGGCCGGCGATGCTGGTATCGATGGTGATTGCGGTCGTGCCGATGATCGTCTTTGCACTGATCTATGCCTTCATGGGCGCTGCCGCGCCGGCAACGGGCGCCTCGTTCGAATGGCCGCGCCGGTTTGTCCATCCCTTTGCTGGGTTTATCATCAGCTGGATGCGGATCGCCGGGAGCACGGCGGCGCTGATCGTGCTGACGATGGTGCTTGTCTCCTACATGGCGACGGTTATTGCGCTGCCTTCCAAGCTCGCCATGCTGGGCATATTTGTTGCCGTCTTTGTCATCAACCTTGCCGGCGTATCCTTTGTCGCACGAACCCAGGCGGCAATGCTCGTGATCCTGCTGGCAACCTGCGCTGTGTTCGTATTCGCCGGCGCCGGGCATGTCGCGCCTGCCTCCTTCACCCCGTTCTGGGACGAAGGTCCGTTCGCCATCCTTGCTGCCATTCCGCTCCTGATCTCGCTGTTTCTCGGGATCGAGAGCGCCACCGAGGTTGGCGGCGAAGTTACCAATCCGCGCCGCAATATTCCGCTCGGTATTGCGATTTCGGTGGTGCTGACGGCGGCGATCTATTTCGGGGTTGCGCTAGTAGCCATGGGTGTCCTTGGTGCCGGCCCACTGGGCCAGTCGTCCGCTCCGCTTCTCGACGCGGCGGTCGTGTTCCTCGGCGAGGGCGGACGGATCTTGATTCTCGTTTGCGCCTTTGTCGCGATCGGCAGTTCGATCAATGCCACATTCGTCATCATGACCCGGTTCCTTTATGCGATGTCCGGGGCCGGAATGCTGCCCTCCTGGCTCGGCCGGACACATGCAGGGCGGGGCGTCCCACAGAATGCCATTTTCCTGACCTTTGCCTTGTGCTGCCTTGGATTGTTCATGCCGCAGAACCTCGTTTTCCTGTTTCTGGCGGTCAACATTCCAACGATCCTGAAATATTGCGCAACCTGCCTGGCTGCGATCGGTCTTTGCCGGCGCGCACCGGAACTCCGCGCCGCGTCTTCCTTCAGCCTTCCGGCCGGCATGGTCTATGCGCTGGCCTTGGCAGGCATCATACTCGGCCTGTTGATCATCCTGCTCGGCATATCGGCGGACTGGCGTCCCTATCTGTTGCTTGGCGGATGGGCCTTACTGGGTGTCTTGTACTACCTGCTTACTCAGCAAGCCGGGGGCGGCCGCAAGGCCAGCTGAGGTAGACGGCAGAAATATTCTACAGTCGGTCACAGGAGAATAATTGTTGCTGAAGGCGGCGGCGGGATGTCGCAAATAGTATAGAAAAACCATCATCTGCTTCCTAGCGTGAGCTCCAGTGAATTTCCTTGCGGAGCCAGCCCCATGGGGGGGACTGACCATACAGCAGGGGTTGAGGTCGGAGATCGGCAATGAACGGAAGATTGATCGTGAACAGCCTGTTTAATTCAAGCGCGCTTGCCGTGCTGGCAACGACGCTCGGCGCCGCGCCGGCCCTGGCACAGGGAGCCGATGAGGCACCGGCAAGCGTTCCGGCTGCGGTCGACGAGACGGCTACTCTTGAAACGGTTGTTATCACCGGGTCGCGGATCCGACGCGACGTCGCTTCCACTCCGGCGCCTGTCGTCACCTTCGGGGAAGCCGCTTTCCAGGAGCGCGGCCTTATCAGTGCCGGCGACGCGCTGAACCAGATCACCTCGTTGCGCCCGCAACTGAACCAGGCGCCCGGCAGCGGGGCAGGTTCGGGTTCGGGCCAGCAGTATCCTGAGCTATTTGGCCTCGGGACCGGCCGCACGCTGACACTGGTCAACGGGCGCCGGTTCGTGACGACATCGAGCGGTCTCGGGGACGCGCAGGTCGACGCCAACATTATTCCGACGGGTCTGATCGACCGGATCGAAGTGGTCCAGGCCGGCGGAGCGGCCGTCTATGGCTCCGACGCCATTGCCGGCGTCGTCAACTATATCCTGAAGGATGATTTCGAAGGCGTTGTTCTCGACCTGCAGTACGGTGATACTGAGCGGCGTAATTTCGAACAGATCAGTGCCCGGCTCACGGCCGGCAGCAACTTCGCCGGCGGGCGCGGAAACATTGCGGTCAATCTGGAAGGTTCGACGACGCCAGTTGCCCGCTTTGCCGATTTCCCCGCCTCCGCACTGTCGCGGATCCTGCAAAACAATTCGGCCGATACCGGCCCGAACGATGGCATCCCCTCGGTGCGTGAAATCATTCCGGCCTACTTCTGGCCTTTCAATGCCAATGGGGTGATCTTCAATGCCCCGGCGCCGCCGCCGAACTTCCTTACACAGGTTGGCGGCGCGCCGGCTCAATTTGCCCCGGACGGCTCGGTGATTGCCTACAATCCCGGCACGATCCTAGGCATTCCATTTGCCGAGGGCGGCGACGGGACATTGTTCAGTGACCTTGCCGGCCTGCGGACGGGGGTCGAGCGCTATACCGGCAATCTCATCGGCCACTATGATATTTCGGACAATCTGCGCTTCAATGCCGAGCTTCTCTACGCCCAGACCAATGCCGAGAGCGTGCCGCAGGGCTATGCCCGCTCGGTACTGAACCAGACAAGCCCTTCAACCGGCGCCATCCTGTTCAACCGTAACAATCCGTTCCTTACCCCGGGGGCGATCAATGCGCTGAGCGCGGCGCGCCCGACCTTTGCGGGCGGCGCGCCGCTCTGGCTGTCGCGTCATTTCTATGATGACCTGTTTCCGAGCAATCTCCAGGAAAACGAGACGACAAGCTGGCGGGCCCTGGCCGGCCTTGAAGGTGACTTTGAAGCGGCCGGCCGCAATTTTTACTGGACCGCATCGGCCAGCTACGCTGATGTCAGTGGCACGCAGGGCAACTGGACAGCCGACTTTGCTCGGTTCAACCGCGCAGTTGCCGCAGTCCGCGACCCTGGCGGCAATATTGTCTGCGCGGTGAACGCCGATATCAATCCGGCCAATGACGATCCCGACTGCGCGCCGCTAAACCCCTTTGGTGCAGGTAATATCAGCCAGGCGGCCACACGTTATGTTTCTGCGCGCAACGGTTTCGGTTTCGAAAACGAGCAGATTGATCTGCTGGCGACCATCGGCACGCAGCTTTTTGCGTTGCCAGCCGGGCCGGTCGATCTGGTGGTGGCCTATGAGCACCGCCGGGAAGAGGCAGCCTTCACTCCGTTCGAGGCCAATCAGCGCGGTCTTGTCGGGACGGGTTCTGTCCAGGTGCCGACGGCGGGCAAGTACAACACCAACGAGTTCTCCGCCGAGGTACTGGTGCCGGTCATCGGCGGTGCCACCGCGCTGCCCGGCGTCAAGGCGCTGGATCTCAGCGCCACCTACCGGTTCGTCGACAATTCAATCGCCGGCGAAGAGACGGTCTGGAGCGCAGGCTCGCGCTGGGAAGTGACGGACGGGGTGACCTTGCGCGCGACCCGCAGCCGCAACTTCCGCGCCCCTACGCTGGAGCAGCTCTTTGCACCACAGAACACGGTCCTGACCCAGGGCGGTTTTGATCCGTGTGACGCTGACCGCATCAATTCCGGGCCGAACCCTGCGGTGCGCCGCGCCAACTGCCAGGCCGAATGGGCGGCCAATCCGCAGTTCGGCAACCTCGCCACTTTTCAAAACCCCGCGGAGAATTTCACGGTCACCAGTGTGCTGACCGGCGGCAATCCGGATCTCAGCAATGAAGTGTCCGAGACAACGACGATCGGCGTCGTCTTCGACAACTTCCTCGTGCCCGGCCTGACGGTTGCGGTTGACCGGATCGAGATTGACCTTGAAGACGGCCTTTCCGCCTTCACGACGGCTGATTTCATGGCGACGTGCTATGACAACACGCCCCAGCCGGAGGAAATTTGTTCTGCCTTCACCCGCCGGCAGACGGCCGATGGCTCGAACCCGGCCGGCACGACCGCGACGGGCCGGACGACCACCTTCAATGCTGGCGAGATCATCTTCCGCGGCGAGGTCTATTATCTGAACTATAACTTCGACGTCGACGCGCTTGTGAACGGCGCGCCCGGTGCTGTCACGCTTGGCCTTGAGGCGACCCATATGGCGGAGCTGCGCACATCGGTGACGGGCACGACATTCATCCGCTCGGACAACACGGTTCTGCGCCCCGACTGGACGACCCGTTTCAATGTCGGCTATTCGACCGGGCCGCTGCGCCTCAGCTATGAGATGGATTATCTGGACGATGTGCTGGCCGGCCCGAATGCCTCGATCGAGAACAATCCGAACCCGGAGATCGATGCCAACCATGTCCATTCGCTATCGGCGCTGTATGAACTGCGTGAGGGGCTGACGGTGCGCGCTGGTGTGACGAATATTTTCGACGAAGCGCCGGCCTATCCGACGCTGGTGCACGGCGACATTCTTGGCCGGCGTTACTTTGCCGGCGTCAACTATCGCTTCTGAGCGGCTGGCCACTCGGGGCGAGGGACACTGGCAGGGAGGCTTTCTTGATGTCGGATATCTTCTGGCGCCTTCTTTACGGGCTTGCCGGCGGCCTTGTTCTTGCGAGCTGCGCCGGCGCGCCGGCCAACCGCCCCGCAGCGGAGCTTGCAGAGGCAGGGGCTCTGGCAGAGGGGGTGGCCGGCGGTGCGGCGGCATTGCAGCTGATCCCGGCCGACATCCGGGTTTCGGCGCGCGGCGTCTTTGGCGGCGCCGATGTGTCCTACACTGCGGCGCTTGAGCGGGTCAGTGCGGCGCCGCAGGGCGATCTGCCCCCGGTCGATCTGGTTGCGGTCTCCTATGTGGCGGACACCGGCGCGTCGCCTCAGGCGCGTCCGGTCCTTTTCATCTTCAATGGCGGCCCGATCTCGGCCTCGCTCTGGCTACATATCGGAGCGCTCGGCCCGCAGCGCGTGCTCGCCCCGGAAGACCTCGGCGCGCCGCAGGAGCAGTTTAGTCTTGTGGCGAACGCCCATTCCCCGCTCGATGTCGCCGATCTCGTTTTCTTCGATCCGGCCGCCACCGGTTTCAGCCGGGTGGCGGGGGGGGGCGAGATGGCGCCCTACTTTTCCGTGCGCACCGACGCGGCTCAGTTTGTTGCCTTTGCCGAGGCCTGGCTCGACAAGCATGACCGCGCTGGCGCGCCGGTCTTTCTTCTGGGTCAGAGCTATGGCACCCACCGGGCGGCTGAGGCCGCCGGCCAGATCGCCGAGGGCGGTCGGCTGAACCTTGCCGGCGTGTTCCTGATGGGCCAGGCGGTCAATGTTATCGAGTATTCTCAGCGCCGGCAGAATATTCTGAGCTATGTCGCCTCACTGCCGACCCTGGCAGCCATTGCCTGGGACCTTGGCGAGATCGACCGGGCCGGGCGCAGTTTCGAGGCGTTCATGGCTGAGGTGGCAACCTTCGCTGAGGCGCAGTATCTCCCGGCCCTGTTCAAGGGCCAGCGGATCACGCCGGACGAGTTGGCGCACATCGCTGCCAGGCTGGAGGCCTATACCGGCATCGACGCAGAGATCTATGAAGCGGGGCGGCTGCGGCTTTCCAAGGAAGCCTTCCGTGTGGAACTCCTGAAAGCGCAGGGGCTGATCCTCGGGCGCAATGACGGGCGCTATACAGGCCCACTTGCTGAGGGCGGCGATCCGTCGGGCGTCCTGCAGGAGGCCTATTGGCGTCTCTTTTCCGCCTATCTGGAAGGTACATTCGGGGCCCTACCGATGCAGGACTATCAGCGCGGATTCAGCGCCGGAAACTTCGACAGCTGGGATTGGGGCGCGGCCTCGCCATTCGGGCAATATGCATATGCCGAGCGCATCGATGCGGCCTTCCAGGTCTTTCCGCAACTGCGTGTCTTTGTCGGCACTGGCTATCATGACACGCTGACCACGGTCGGGGCCGCCGACTATCTGGTCGACCAGTCGGATTGGCCGAAGGCGCAGGTCCGGCAGGGCCGTTATATCGGGGGCCACATGCCCTATTCGGTTGCCGCAACCGCTGAGGCCTTCGGCGAGGATGTCCGCAGCTGGGTGCGCGGATGGCCGGCGCCGGGCGCGTCCGAATGAGGCCGGTGTGGCGCGCCGACGCCGGCAGATCCCGGGAGTAGGACATTGATCTTTGTGGGCGCGGATGAGATCCGAGCGTCTCTTGCTTATCCGGACTGTATCGCGGTGATGCGTGCAGCGATGGCGCAGCTTTCGTCCGGCGAGACACGGCAAATGCTGCGCCAGATCGTGCCGCTGGAAGCGCCTCGGCTGTTCGGCGTGATGGCGGGCAGTCTCGGCCCGGGCGGGCCGTTCGGCGCTAAGCTTGTTTCGGTACTGCCCCGCGAGGGGGAGGCTGGGCCGCCTTCGCACCAGGGCGCTGTGATCATCTTCGATCCGGTGAGCGGTGCTCCGGTCTGCCAGCTCGAGGCCGGCATGATTACCGCTGTGCGCACCGCAAGTGTAAGCGCGTTGGCAACCGACGTGCTGGCGCGCGCGGACGCGGAGGTGCTGGCGATCCTCGGTACAGGGGAGCAGGCCTGGCAACATGCCTGCGCCCTGCCGGCCGTCCGGGCGTTCCGCGAGATCCGGATCTGGGGACGCAGCCCCGAGCGGGCCGGCCGCCTCTCGCGGCGGGTCGAGGAAGAAACCGGCATTGCATGCACCGCGCCTGCGGGGCTCGCCGCGTCGGTGCGGGGCGCCGATGTGATCTGTACGGTCACCGGCGCTCGTGAGCCCTTGCTTGGCGCCGACATGATTGAGCCCGGGACCCATCTCAATGTTGTGGGATCGAGTTATGACGGACCGCGCGAGATCGATGATAGCCTTGTTGCAGCTGCCCGCTTCTTTGCCGATTCGCGGGCCTCGGTCCTCGCTCAGGGTGCAGAGCTGCGCCATGCGATCGCCGCCGGCGCCGTCACCGAGGCGCATCTCATCGGCGAGATAGGCGAGGTCATCCGCGGTGACATCGCCGGGCGCATCGACGCCGTCGATATCACCCTCTACAAATCCCTCGGCCATATCGTGCAGGACATTGCCGCAGGCTATCATGTCTACAAGGCGATCTGTGAAAGGGATTTGGGATGAGGCATCTGAAGCTGTGGATGGCCGGCTGGGCCGTGCACTGCCTGCTGGGTCTGGCCGCGTGCGCGCAGACAGCTCCCGCGCCGGCGGAACGGGCCGCAGCGCCGCCGCCCGCGCCGTTTACCGGCCCGGTTTCCGGCTCCCTTGCCGGGCCCAGTGCCGAACCCACACTGCTGACGGCGTCAGCGCCCTTTCGGCGGGTCACGCAGCACAGTCTGTTCTTAAATGGAGATGAGGTCGCCTATAGCGCGATAGCCGGGGAGACCTGGCTGCGGGATCTGGAGGGCGCGCCGACGGCCAGCATCTTTTCATTCACTTATCTGCGTACGGATGTGATGAGCGATCGTCGCCCGGTTGTCTTCGTGTTCAATGGCGGACCGGGCTCGGCTTCGATCTGGCTCCATATGGGCGCCATCGGTCCGCGCAGGGTGGTGCTCGGCGCCGATGTCAATCCGCCGAACGTTCCGCCTTTCGGCCTTGAAGACAATCCCCACAGCCTGCTCGATGCAGCCGACCTCGTCTTCATCGATCCGGTCGGGACCGGGTTCAGCGTGCCTCTGAACGGGACCGATCCGAAAGCGTTCTGGGGCGTCGATGAGGACGCCGAGGCGGTGGCCCAATTCATCGAGCTCTGGCTCAGCGAGCATGGGCGGTGGAATTCGCCGAAATACGTCCTCGGCGAAAGCTATGGCTCGGTGCGCGCGGCGGTGCTGGCGCGCGCGCTGATGGGCGGGCCGATCTATACCGGGCTGATGCGCGGCATCACGCTTGACGGGATCATTCTATTAGGCACGACGCTCGAGGCACGCGGGCCGGCCGGGGCCGACCCGGCGCCGGCAGAAGTTGCAGCGCGCCAGGCGCGCTCCCTGCCCGGACTTGCGGTGACATCGGCCTATCACGGGCTGGTTGAGACTGGTCCCGGCGGTGCAGCCGGGTTTTATGCCGACGCGGCTGCCTACGCGCACGCGACCTATGCGCCGGCGCTGCAGGCGCACCTGGAGGGCCGTCTTGAGCCGGAGACCCGCGCACGGGTTATCGCCGAACTTGTCCGGTTTACCGGCCTGTCGCCGGATGATTTCGGAGTTGATATACATATTGACGAGCGCCGTTATGCAAAGACGGCGCTGCGCAGCCGAGGGCTCGAGATCGGCATGTATGACAGCCGTTATACGCTGGCGCTTGCCCAGAGCGGCGGTGATCCGGTGGCGGATGATCCGGCGATGACCCGCTATGTGCCGGGCTTCATTGCCGCCTTCCACCAGATGATCCGCAATGATCTCGATATCGCGCTCGGGCGGCCCTATTACTCGATCCGCTGGAGGGACCTGCTGCAGAGCTGGAACTGGGCGCGCCAGGGCGTCGCCGATGGCCAGAGCTTTGCGACCGACCTCGCTTGGTCGATGCGGCGCAATCCCGACCTGCGCCTTCTGGTGACGTCCGGCCTTTATGACCTTGTCACCACACCTGCCGATGCGCGCGCCTCGCTTGAAGCGGCGGGCATCGATGCGGACCGAACCACGTTCATCGATTACGAATCCGGTCACATGCTCTATCTGGGCGGAACCTCGGAAGCCTTCTCGGCCGATCTGAGGCGGTTTATCCGCCAGTAATCAATGCGCTCAGGCCTGCCCGACAGCGGCCAAAAAGGCGTCGATATCATCGGCGGTGTTGAAAACCGAGACGGACGGGCGAAACCGGTTGGCCAGAACTGTGGTGGTGATCCCCGCCGCGCGCAGGCGCGGGCCGAGCCGGGCGCGGGCATTTTCATAGACGCAGGCCACCAGTGGCGTGCGGCTTTCCGGCGGTGTCATCAGTTCATAACCCTGCGCACACAGGCCGTCCTTGAGGCGCATCGTCAGAGCGTTCGCATGCGCCTGGATCCTTTCGACCCCGAGCGCGGCGATATAGTCGAGTGAGGCGTCCAAAAGCGCGACGCCGGTATGGGAATGGGTTCCAAGGGCAAACAAGCCTGTCGCCGTGTCCTCGAATTCATAACTTGCGATACCGGAGCCGGGCGGGTCATGCGGGAAGACATGGCTCGCAAACCGGCTGACGCCGTAATAGCCGTGCTGGGTTCGGGTCAGGGCGCCACGCGCGCCGGCCCGCACATAAAGAAAGCCGAGGCCGAAATCCCCCATCAACCATTTATAGCTGGCGCAGGCGGCAAAATCGACGCCGCTGCCATGCAGGTCGACCGGCACGCAGCCGGCGGCGTGGATGATGTCGGCATAGACAAGGGCGCCGCGCGCGTGCGCTATCTCGCAGACGGTCTTCAGGTCATGCTGGAAGCCGTTGACCGCGGAGACGAGCGAAAGTGCAACGAGGCGCGTGCCCGGCGTGATCGCGCGGTCCATATCCTCGATATGGATACGCCCTTCATGATGTTGAACCCAGGCGACATCGCAACCGGCCTTGCTCAGCTCCAGGTAGAGCGGCAGCGATCCGAAGAAATGCAGCGTGTCTGAGACAAGCCGTGCGCCCGTCTCCGGAAGCATAAGAGAGCGCACGATCATCTGCTCGCCCGCGGTCGTGCTCGGGACGAAGGCGATCTCGTCCGGATCGGCGTTGACGAGACGAGCAAACTTTTTCCGGACGGCGGCGCTGGCGAGGGTGTAGTCGCTGCCAGGCGCATGCCGCGCACGATGGCGGAGATAGGTGTCAAGTGAGGCGCTGGCTGGGCGGCTGATCGGGTGCTGTGAGCCGGCATTGAGGTAGACCTGTGCGCCGAGCTCGAAGCTCGCGCGGTCGGGCAGGCCGACCGGGGAGGGCGCTACGCTGCCGGAGGCTGCGCCTGCAAGGCTTGCCGCGCCGAGGGCGAGCCAGCTGCGACGGGTCAGATCTGACATGCAATGCCTCCTGGCGGATCGCGATGATGATGAGACGGATTATAGACGGGGGTTGCGAATGGATCATGCATTCCTTTGTGCTAACCGGCATGGATGTGCCGGCCGCGCCCGTTCCGGATTGGCGATCTGCATAGGAATTTCCGGCCTCTTGCTGGCCTTATGGGCATAGCATGATGCAGGCTGTTCGAACCCTTCTTGGTCTTTTTTTGCTGGCTCTGTGCTTGCCGGCTTGTACGGGACCTCGCCTGCAGGGACCTCGGCCGGTCGCCTCGGCGATCACCGGTCCGGTATCCGGGCCGGCCGAGGCTTGGCGCGAACATGTCGGGCCCTTACAGGCGGTCCAGGACCGTTTTGGCGACGCCCCGCTCAATTACAGGGTTTCATGGAGCGCGCTCCGGCTCGACCCGCATCTCGGGGCAGCGAGCGCGGCGGTGTCTGCGACGACCTACAGGCTCGACTGCAGCTGTGACCGGGCTGCGCGCCCGGTTATGTTTTTCTTCAACGGCGGCCCGGGGGCGTCATCCTCTCCGCTGCATTTCTTTGCTGGACCAAGAGCGAGGGGCGCTGACGGACATTTTCCGGATAATCCGTATACGGTACTGCGGGCAGCAGACCTGGTTTTTATCGATCCGGTGGAGACTGGCTTCAGTCACGGCCAGACACCGGACGGCGCGGCGCGCTATCTCGGAGTGGAAGGGGATGTTGCCGCAGTCGGGCGCTACATCCGCGCCTGGCTCGAGGCGTCCGGGCATACGGAGGCGCCGGTGCTGCTGGCGGGTCAGAGCTATGGCGGCGCGCGCCTCGCTCGTCTGCTGCCCGGACTTGCCGACCTAGACGTGCGCGGCCTCGTAATGGTGTCGCCCGCGCTCGATGCTGCGCCCGGCGCGTCCTATCTCGCCCACGTCTTCAGCCTGCCAACGATGGCGGCCACCGCGTGGCGTTTTGGCCGCTCGGGCCTTGCCGCGCACAGCGAAGCAGAAAGCTGGGAGCTGGCGCGGGCCTATGCGGAGACCGACTATCTGGCGGCGCTGCAGCAGGGCGACCGGATCGCGCCGGAGGTGAAAGCGCAGGCAGCGGATACTCTGGCCGCGATGACCGGACTTGATGCCAGGCGTATTTTTGACGCGAGCCTGCGGATCGAGACCCAGGTCTTTCTAGAGACGCTGCTGGCCGAAGAGGGCATGCTGATCAGTCGGCTGAACACTGCTTTGACCTCGCCGCTGCCTGCGCCCGGCGCCTCACCGGGCCGTCCGCCGGCGGCCAATGACCCGGCGCTCGGCCTTGGCGGCGCAAACATGATCCTAGCGCCCGAGATCGGCGCCTATCTGACGGAGATGACCGGGATTGCGCTTCGAGCCGATTACCGCTCGCTGAACCTTGATGCAAATTTCGCCTGGGATTGGCGCAGTACGCAGAAAGCGGCCGGCGGCACGCCGGCACCGTCGGCCCTGCTTGCTGGGTTCCTGGAGACCCGGCCCGAAACGCGCCTTATCGTCTTTGCCGGGACCCGCGATCTTGCGACGCCCCTGCTTAGCACGCTTCATGAGCTGAGCCAGGTTGGCCTGACCGGGCGCGCAGTGGTGGCTGCGCTGCCCGGAGGGCATTCGCCCTATGACGTGCCGGCGCTGCGGGCCGCAATGGCCGACGATCTCTTTACCTTCATGACGGAGGCCGCCGGGGCGGCCCCCGCTGCCTTCAAGGAGCCTGCACCATGATAATTCGTCTGATTGCGGCCTGCGCAGCTGCCCTTTGGGTCGCCGGCTTGCCGGAGGCTGCCGGTGCGCCGACGCGCTATGCCTATGATATCATCCAGGGCGGCGAGACAGTCGGCTATCTCCATGTCGAGGAAACCGGCCTGTCGGCCACGGTCGACTATCATGTCGACAGCAATGGACGCGGGCCCAAACATACCGAGCAGGTGCGCGTCGATGCGGCGGGCGTTCCGGTCAGCTGGCTGATCGAAGGCACGTCGCTGATGGGCGGCAAGGTGGAGGAATCCTTTGCGGTCACTGACGGGGTTGCGCGCTGGCTTAGCCAGGCGGACGCTGGCCGGGCCAGCCTGGCTGAGCCAACGCTTTATGCGGTCAATGATGGGAGCCCGTGGGCGGACTATGTCTATACCCGTGCGCTCCTGCGGGACGCCGACCGGCGTATGCCAGTCCTGCCGGGCGGCGAACTCGTGCTGGAGACTGCCGGCGAGCTCGCGCTCCCAGTCCCGGAAGGCACCCTGACGGTCTCAGTCTACAGATTGTCCGGGATTAACCTTAGCCCGGACCTTTTGGCGATTGACGCAGACGGCGCTCTCTTTGCAAGTTTCTCGGAGACCTCAGCGGTTATCCGGGAGGGGTATCAGGCCAGCGCCGGCGCGCTCCAGGCGCATGCCAGCACGCTCAATGCGGCGCGCACTCAGGCACTTGCCGCACGTCTTACGCACCGGTTCGGCGCCCCATTCGCGATTAGCAATGTCTATGTCCTCGATGTGCGAACGGGCACCCGGCAGGGCCCGTCTGTCGTCACGATCAGTGGTGAGCGGATCACGGACATCTCCGATTATTTGCCCGGCGCATTGGCACCCGGGGACGGTACGGTGTTTGACGGCGCTGGCGGCACGCTAATGCCAGGTCTTGTAGACATGCACTCCCATACATCTGCCAATTCGGGACTGTTCTACCTCGCTGCCGGCGTGACCACGACGCGCGACATGGGCAATGACAACTCAGCCCTTGCCGCCCTGATGGAGCGCATGGCGGACGGGCGCCTCGCCGGCCCGCGCATCATCCGCGCCGGCTTCGTTGAAGGGCGTAGTCCTTTCTCGGCCCGCAACGGCATCATCGCCGCGTCCGAAGACGAAGCGCTTGCGGCCGTCGACTGGTATGCGGCCGAGGGATTTCAGTTCATCAAATCATATAATTCGATGAACCCGGAATGGATGGCCGCGGTCGGTGAGCGGGCGCATGCCCACGGCATGCGCCTGATCGGCCATATCCCGGCTTTCACCAACGCAGATGCGATGATCGCAGCCGGTTTTGACGAAGTTACTCATATCAATCAACTGATGCTCGGCTGGCTTCTCGAGCCGTCGGAAGACACCCGCACCCCGCTGCGCCTGACCGGTATGGCACGCGGCGCCGTGCTCGATCTTCATTCGGAGAAGGTCCAGGCGACGGTACGCCGGATGCAGGCAAACCAAACCGCGCTTGATCCGACAGCCGTCATCATCGAACGGCTAATGCTGAGCCGGGCAGGTGTGGTGGCTGAGGGGGACAAGGCCTACCTCGACCATATGCCGATCGGGTATCAGCGCTTTCGCCAACGCAGTTTCGTCTCATTGGCCAATGCAGCCGAGGATGCGGCCTACCGGGAAGGGTTCCACCGGGTGATGGAAACGCTCAAACTTCTGCATGAGGCAGGGATCGTTTTGCTGCCCGGCACCGACGACGGGACGGGTTTTACAGTTCACCGCGAGATCGAACTCTACACTCTGGCCGGTATTCCTGTCCCCGACACCCTGCGGATTGCAGCGTGGAACCCGGTCGAGTATCTCGGCCAGGGCGCCGACCTCGGCGTCATCGCGCCTGGCCGGCTTGCCGATTTCGTGCTACTGGAAGCCGATCCGCTCACCGACATCAATGCGATCCGCGCGCCGAGGCTGGTTGCGCGTAACGGGGATGTGTTCTTCCCGGCGGAAATCTATGAAGCGCTGAGCATCCGGCCCTTTGCCATGCCTCCGGCGCGCTTGCGCAGTGGCCCGGCCGGCCGGGGCCCGGCGCCCGCTACGGCAGCTGCGCCAGATCCCTCGCAAGACCTTGCACCCGGAGTGTCGCCAGAAGGGCCAGACGGGCGCAGCGAAGCTCCCCGTGTGCAGCATTTTCCGATGATCACTGACGGGCTTGCAGTCGATGCCGAGGCACTGCCTTTATCCGGCGCAGTTCGGGTCGGAGATCTGATTTTCCTGTCCGGCCAAATCGGCGGGGCGGAAGGCCGGCCGCCGCGCGATTTCAGCGCCGACGCAGCCGAAGTGATGGAGGCGGTGCGCCGCACCGCGGCTGCGGCCGGGGCTGGCATGGACCAGATAGTCAAATGCACGGTGATGCTGGCGGACATGGACAACTGGCCGGCGTTCAATGCGGTTTACGCGGGCTATTTCACGCCCGGCCGGATGCCCGCTCGAAGCGCCTTCGGCGCATCCGGGCTCGCATTAGGCGCCTCGGTCGAGGTTGAATGCATTGCCCATGCGGATGACTTGTAGGCGGATTGACAGGATCAGAGGGCGATGTTGCCCCGGACCGGGATCGCAGTCGTCGATTTCAGCTCCCCGAGTGTCGCGGTCGAGTTCACATTTTCGACCCCAGGCAAGTTCAGCAGGAAATCCATCAGGAATTCCTGGTACCATTTCATTGATTTGGCGAGGATTTTCATCATCAGGTCCATCTCGCCAAAGATCGAATAGCATTCAAGGATCTCAGGCTTGTTGTTCACCTTGCGCAGGAAGATCTCGCGGTCCTTTTCGGACAGGCGCGCGACCTTGACATAAGCGAAGATATGCAAACCGTAGCCGAGCTTTTCCCGGTCGAGGATGGCCACCTGCTGGCGAATATACCCCTCGTCCTTAAGCCGTTGCAAACGTCGCCAGCAGGGCGACTGGGACAGGCCGACGATCTCAGCCAGCTCGACCGTCGAGACCGAACAATCCTTCTGAAGCTGTTCGAGGATCTTGATATCAAATACAGATAGTTCTTCGCTCATGTCTCAATCTTATGCACAGATCGGGCAAAGACAACATGATTGATACGAAAATGTTCAGATATAGTCGCACTGTATGCGCAAATCTTGCGCATGCATGTCAGAATTTGCCCCGTCCGCAATCGGGTTGCGGGGGCGCTGACGGTCGGGCCTGCGTTGCCTTGCGGGAAACGCTCTTTGGCGGGCCGGAGCCAGCAGCAGCGTATGACCGGGTTCCCGGCGTGACCTGGAGCTAGGTCCTGCGCCCGCTCTGCCGGGTCGTCCTCCTGGAAGAGACCGCGACCGGCGTGCACGCGCATTTGGAAGACAGGCGATATGTCACGACGGCGCTCTGGGCGATGGCCTTTGACTACGCACCCACAGGTGCCCAACTGACAGCGCCGTGCCGGGATTCCCCATCAGCTGCGACGCGCCAGGAAACCCAGCGTGCGTTGCTCACCCCCGGCGAAATTATGCAGCCGTCCGCCACCGATGAAATCGTCATGGTGTCCGGCGCCCCGCCGGTGCACGCGAAGAAGCTTCGCTATTTCGAAGGCGGCAACTTCACCGGCCGGGTGCTGGCGCCGCGCCCGTCGCGCGGGCGCCGGAAGCGCGGCGCCATGCCTGGGTTAACGGCGCGCCCGGGCGGAGCAGCCGGGCAGGAGGGGAGGGCGGAGGCGGCGGCGGCGAAGATGACGGCGGTCTCGGTGTACAGCCGGAGCTTGAACTGGCGGATGTCACGGTCACGCCAGACCCGGACGACGCCGCCAGTCATGAGGAAGCAGCCCATATGCCCGCCGTGCTTTGCCCCATCTCTTTGAGTTTCATGCCGGCTGAGTACGACTGCCCGAATTTCTGTTGGTCCGCCTGGAACGAGAATCGCGAGCCGGCACTCTGGGCCAATGGATCTGGGATTCCCGAAGCTGCAAAAATATCATAGTGTATCGATCTGGCAGGACGGGTTGAATTGATCCCGGCGGGGTCCTCAAAAATGTGGACCAGATCCGCACCGGTACGAGGACCAAGAGCCGATTTTCGAGCGATTAAAGCTCTGATAATAAAGGAAATATAATATGGATTGTGTCACGTCACTCGCGCCATTTTCCAAGATTTTGCCCGAGAAATCGAATGCTTGGAGCGCCCCTCGGGGGCGCTCTTTGGCTTGCGCGCAGCGCGGACGAAGCAAGCCGGCACTGAAAGCTCGGGGCCGAGC
>Ga0247843_1004207_pt1 | contig 21930 bp, 17 predicted proteins | sample LaCruzMarch2017__FD_192420 | JGI IMG/M metagenome (GOLD analysis project Ga0247843, IMG submission 192420) | Freshwater microbial communities from meromictic Lake La Cruz, Castile-La Mancha, Spain - LaCruzMarch2017_8m | ecosystem: Environmental > Aquatic > Freshwater > Lake | place: Spain...
CCGTTACCAGCTCGGACTGGCCGACTACAGCGACGTGGCCACCACCGTGGCCACCCTCACCGGCGCCATGGAGGGGGTGGCCGAATCCACCACCCTGGCCAATGTCAGCTATGCCCAGCTGCTGCGTGAACTGCTGCCGGTGCCGGACCGGCCCGATCAGCCGGTGGCGCTGCCGCTGGTGCTGGGCGGCTCCTGAGCGTCGCCCTGTCGCTCCTGCAGCCGCTGCCAGCGGCGCTGGCGCCAGGCGAAGGAGCGCCACAGCAGCAGCACCAGCAGGGCCGCGAACCAGAACCACACCTCCGGAGCGTTGGCGTGCAGCAGCACCACCAGCAGGGCCGCCTCCAGCACCAGCCAGGGGAGCTCGCGTGTCATGGCAAGGCGTCTCGCTGGCGCAGGGGCGGCTGGTCCTGGCGCTCCTGCTGGCGCAGGGTGCGGTAGCTGCCGGTGAGGTCGCGCAGCATCGGCAGCAGATAGCTGACCGGTGGGCGCCACTCCACATAACCGTGGGCCTTGAGGGTCAGCCCCTCGCGGATCGGAAAGACGCTGCTGCCGCGGCTGAGGGTCCAGCGGTAGCCATCGAAGCCGGGGGCGTTGCCCGTGGGCTGCAGGGCGATCTCGGTGCGCAGCACCGGTCCGTGGCGCACCAGGGCCTCCGCCAGCTGGGGGTTGCCCATGGTGGTGTTCACGTCTTCGCGGGTGGCAGGCAGCAGGGTGACGTTGACGACACGACCGCGGATGCCACCGAAGCGGCCCCGCTCGTTCCAGTCCGGCACCACCTCCATGGCCAGGCCGGGGCGCAGGCGACGCGCATCGGCTGGGGCGAAGTAGGCCACGGCCTGCAGGGTCTGGCCCGCCTCGGGCCCTCCCAGGGTGCCGAGGCGCTGGCCCGCTTTCACCGTCTGACCGCGCACCACCTGCAGATCCAGCAGCCGCCCGTCCCGGGTGGCGCTGAGGCTGCCGTCGAAGCCCAGGCGGGTCTGGGTGACCCGCACGGCGCGGCGGGCGTCATTGATGGCAAAGCGCCGCCGCTGGGATTCGGTGTCGATGCCCAGCTTCACCGTCTCCCAGGCATCGATCGCCTCCCGCTGCCGGATGCCGAGGTCGGCGACGCTGTTGTCGAGCTGGATGGCCCGGTCTTCACTGGCCACCACCTCGCCGGCCAGGGGGGCCACCACCTCGCGGCGGGCGAGATGGCGGAAATCGGCCACCTTCTGGTCGTAGACGCGACGCAGGGCATCGAGGCGTTCGCGGTTGCCCTGCAGCTGGGCCAGGGCCGTGTCCCGCAGCCGCCGGGCCGAGGCCAGTCGTGCCCGGTCGCGCCGATCGAGATCGGCGTTGATGCGGATCAGCTCCGCCAGATCCTTCTCCTGACGGCGCAGCTGCTGCTCCAGGGTGGGCAGGTAAAGGCGCAGCAGGGTCTGGCCCCGGCTCACCTGTTGGCCCACCCGCACCGGCAGGCTGAGGATCTGGCCCTCGGCCCGGGCATCGATCACCGTGGCACCGCCGGGCACGATCACCACCCCCCGGCCGATCACCTCGGTGGGCACCGGCCAGAACAGGAACCAGCCGGCCGCCAGGGCCCAGGCGGTGCCAAGGGCCACCAGCACCCGCCGCTCCGACGTTTCCTCCGGCGTGCCCATGGCCACCCTCAGCCCTGCAGCCGCTCCACCAGGTGGGTGCCCACCCGCAGGGCATTGGCGATGGCGGTGAGGGAGGGGTTCACGGCGCCGATCGTGGGCATGAAGCTGGTATCGACGACGTACAGGTTGTCGAGTTCGTGGGCCTTGCAGTTGAGATCCAGCACCGAGCTGGCCGGATCGCTGCCGAAGCGGCAGGTGCCGGCCTGGTGGCCCACGGCGGCGATGCCCATGCTGTTGGCGATGTAGATCTGGCGCTCCACCAGGTGGTTGCGCAGATAGAGGCGATCCAGCAGGCCCTCCAGGCGGCTGACCAGGCGCGCCGAGGCGGTGAGGTTGTTGGGGGTGTAGCTGAGCTGGATCTGGCCGGAGCCGGTCACGGTCACGCGGTTGTTCGGATCGGGGAGATCTTCGCTGGAGATCCAGAAGTCGAGCGCGTGCTCGGCGATCTTGTCCATGCTCCAGCCCGGCATCAGGAAGGTTTCCAGCGGGGCATAGCCCTTCATGATCGTTCCGCGGGTCTTGCCCGTCATCTGGATGTTGCCCATCGGGTAGTCGAAGTCGGCATCCCCGAGGTACCAGTCGTTGACGCAGACCGTTTTCTGGAAGACGGTGTGGTTGGGCTCATGGGCCAGGGCCACCATCGCCTTGCTGTTGTGGAACATGTAGTGGCGGCCCACCTGGTCCGAGCCGTTGGCCAGGCCGCGGGGATGCTTGTCGTTGGCCGAGATCAGCAGCAGCCGGGCGCTGTTGGCGGCGCCACAGCTCACCACCACCACATCACCACTCACCGTCAGCGGTTCGCCGTCCCGTTCCAGGTCCACCGCCTTCACCGTGCGCCCGGATTCATCGGTGACCAACCGCTTCACCTGGGCCCGCGTCAGCAGCGACACATTCGGCGCCGCCAGGGCCGGCCGCATGCCCAGCACCTCGGCGTCCGACTTGGCGTGCACCAGGCAGGGGAAACCATCGCAGCAGTTGCATTTGCGGCAACGGCTGAAGGCCATGTGGGCCTCATCGAGCTGGACGCCGCTGGGGGCATGAAACGGGTGCAGCCCGGCGGAGCGCAGGTCGTCCACCAGCTTCTGCATGCGCGGTTCATGGGCCACCGGCGGATGGGGATAGGGGCCGCTGCAGGGCGGCTCGGTGGGATCCTCTCCCCGCTGGCCGTGCACGTGATACATCTCCTCGGCCTTCTGGTACCAAGGCTCGAAGTCGGCGTAGCGCAGCGGCCAGGCCGGCGAGGTGCCATCGAAGTGGGCGAGCTCCTCGAAATCCTGCTGGCGCAGGCGGAAATGGGCGGCGCCATACATCTTGGTGGCGCCGCCGACGAAGTAATGGCTGCCGGGCTGGAAGGCCTTGCCGTGCTTGTCGAGCCACGGATCGGTGGACACGTAGCGGCCCTGCTGGAACACCGCCTCGGCCTCCCAGTTCTGGGGTTCCTGGGGCAGCCAGTCGCCCCGCTCCAGCACCAGCACCTTCAGGCCCGTGGGCGCCAGGTGGCGGGCCAGGGTGCCGCCGCCGGCGCCGCTGCCGATGATCACCACATCGAAGTGGGCGCCGTTGGCCACCTGCAGCTGGGTTGCTTCGGGCAGGGGCGAGCTGTGCAGGCTCGGACCGGCGATTGTGACGCTGGGGGACGTGAGGCTCATGGCTGGATGGGATAGCGGTTGAGCTGGTTGATCATCTTGCAGGCCATCGCGCTCCAGCCGGTCTGGTGGGAGGCGCCGACGCCGCTGCCGTTGTCGCCGTGGAAGTATTCGTTGAACAGGATCAGATCGCGCCAGTGGGGATCGTTCTGGAACATCTCCACGTCCCCGTTGAACGGCCGGCGGCCTTCGCTGTTGCGGCGGAAGATGCCCACCAGTCGCCTCTCCAGCTCCAGGGAGGCCTGCCAGAGGGTGATCCAGTTGCCGGAGCGGGTCGGAAACTCGACCTTGAAGCTGTCGCCATAGAAATGGGCGAACTTCTGCAGCGATTCGATCAGCAGGAAGTTCATCGGCATCCACACCGGACCGCGCCAGTTGGAGTTGCCCCCGAACATCGCCACCGGACTGTCGGCCGGGCTGTAGGCGAGCGTCTGGCTCTGGCTGCCTTCGGTGTAGGAGTAGGGGTGCTTTTCGTACACCTTGGAGAGGGAGCGGATGCCGTTGGGGGAGAGAAACTCCTCCTCATCGAACAGCCGCTCGCAGATGCGCTGCAGTCGCTCCCTGGGCACCAGGGTGAACAGCACCCGGTCGTTGTTCCAGATCCCCAGGTTGTGCACCGTCCAGGAGGGGGTGGTGCGCTCATGGGTGAACCAGGCCAGGGTGTTGGTCACGTCCAGCATCGGCAGGCGTTGCACGGTGTCGACGTCGAAGCTCTGCACCGCCAGCAGCGGCACCAGGCCCGAGAGCGAGCGGGTGCGCAGGTAGTCGGTGCTGCCGTCGGGCCGTTTGATGACGTCGTAATAGAAGCCGTCCTCCTCGTCCCAGTTGACATAGTCGCGGCCGGCCGGATTGTTGAGGCCGATCGCTAACTGCACGAAATCAACGACGAAGCGCTCGCAGATGTCGGCGTATTCCGGTTCCTCGTGGCTCAGCTCCACGGCGATCTGCAGCAGGTTGAGGCTGAGCGAGGCCATCCAGGCGGTGCCGTCGCACTGCTCGATGATGCTGCCGTCGGCCAGGGGGAAACGTCGATCGAACACGGCGATGTTGTCGAGACCGAGGAAGCCCCCCTCAAAGACGTTGTCGCCGGAGCGGTCGTTGCGGTTGGCCCACCAGCCGTATTCCAGGATCAGCTTGCGCAGGGCCGCCCGCAGAAATCCCAGGTCAGGGGTGTCGGTCTGTTTGCGATCGATCTGGTAGATGCGCATCGCCGCCCAGGCGCCGATCGGCGGGTTGGGATCGGAGAGGGCCCATTCATAGGCCGGGGTCTGGGCGTTGGGGGCGGTGTAGTGGGGCTTGCGCAGCAGCATGCACTGCTCCTTGGCCGTCGCCGGATCGAAGACGGCGAAGGCCACCGAATGGAACATCAGGTCCCACTGGCAGAAGTAGGGGTACTCCCAGCAGTCCGGCATCGAGATGATGTCGTGGGCGTGCAGCCGTTTCCAGTAGGCGTTCTGGGTGTGCCGCCGCGCGGCCGGGGGAGGGGTGCCGGTCGGGTCCCCATCCAGCCAGCGCAGCACACTCCAGCCGTAGTACTTCTTGCACCACAGCAGGCCGGCGGCGCCGGCCAGATGGATGCGGCGGTCGTCCTCGGACAGGCCCGGCACGTGCTGCTCGAAGTACTCCAGCCACTCCTGCTCGCGTTGGGCGAAGATCGCCTTGAAGGCGTCGGAACCTGGAGCGGTGGCGTCTGTCGCTTTGCCTTCGTCCGTTGGGCCATCGATGCGGTGCAGGCGCAGTTCCACCAGCCATGCCTCGCCCGGGGCCAGGGTGCGCTCCAACAGGCGGCCCGCCTTGCTGCCGTGGCAGGCCGGATTGACCGCGCCGGCTTCGCCATCGATCACATGGCGGTGGAAGCCGTCTTTCTGGAACGGCGTGGCGTTGGGCTGGCCCCAGAGCCGTTGGCTGTTGGTTTCGTTGTCGGTGAAGATCCAGTGACCGGGTTCGGCGCAGTCGAGCTGATAGACCCCGAGATGGGGGATGACATCGCTGACGATGGAGTCGCGGCCGGGGTCGTTGGCGGTTGTGTCGGCCAGGCTGATCTGGTGCTCGACTTCATCGGGATAGCCCCAGCGCCAGGTGTTGCGCAGCCACAGGCTGGGCAGCAGCGTCAGGGGTGCGGCGTCGGGGCCGCGGTTGATGGCCTTGATCCGGATCAGCAGATTCTCCGGCCCCGCCTTGGCGTACTCAATGACGACATCGAAGTAGCGGCTGTCATTGAAGATGCCGGTGTCGACCAGTTCGTACTCGGGCTGATCGCGCCCCCGGCGGCCGTTCTCGGCCAGCAGATCGGCGTAGGGGAAGGCCCGTTGCGGATACTTATACAGCCCCCGCATGAAGCTGTGGGTGGGGGTGTTGGCGAGATGAAAGAAGTAGTCCTTGAGGTCTTCGCCGTGGTTGCCTTCGGGGTTGCCGAGTCCGAAGGGTCGCTCCTTGAGGATCGGATCGGCGCCGTTCCAGAGGGCCAGGGAAAAACAGAGGCGGCACTGGTCGTCGCAGAGGCCCAGCAGGCCGTCCTCACCCCAGCGGTAGACGCGGGAGCGGGCATGGTCGTGGGGGAAGGAGGTCCAGGCGTCCCCGTCGGCGGAATAGTCCTCGCGCACCGTGCCCCACTGGCGCTCGCTCAGATAGCTGCCCCACAGGCTCCAGGGCGCCCCACCGTGATCGCGCTCGGCGATGCGCCGGGTTTCGGAGGGGCTGATCGCGTCGATCAGAGCGACAGAGGGAGAGGCGTTTGTCACAGGGATGCCTTCAGTGCTTCGCCGATGCGCAGGGCGTTGGCGATCACGGTCAGGCCGATGCCCACCGAGGGGCAGGACGGCAAGACGCTGGCGTCGACGATCCAGAGGTTGTGGACTTCATGGCTGCGGCCCTCCAGGTTCACCACCGAGGTGGCCGGATCCGAACCCATGCGGCAGGTGCCGCAGGCGCCGCCGATCACCGGCAGGGGCGCCTCGCCGCGGGGATGGGTGGGAGCCGCCTTGGTGACCACTGTCAGGGGGTCGGCTTCGACGGCCTTGAGGCTGTCGATCCAGCGGTAGACGAGGCGGTCGTGGGCTTCGCGGTTGTTGGCCGTGTAGTGGACCTGCAGCTGCTGGCCCCGCAGGGCGACCCGGTTGTGGGGATCGGGCCGCACGGCGCTCATCGCCCACCAGGTGATCGAGCGGGCGGCCAGTTGCTCGAGGCCGAAGTCCGGCAGCAGGCGGGTCACCAGGGAGAGCACCGGCGGTGACTCGGCGAACAGGGCGTCCTGGAGCACCCCGCCGCCGCTCTGGATCGAACCGAGCGGGAAGTCGACGTTCTTGTCGCCCCAGTAGAAGTCGGTGATGCCATGGCCGCGGCCGTAGCGGCCCGAGTTGGGGGCGGCCGCCAGCTGCAGGATCGAGGTGAGCTGGGGCTTCATCAGGTTGCGGCCCACCTGGTCGGAGCCGTTGGCCAGGCCGCGGGCGTGGTGGTCGGTGGCGGAACGCAGCAGGATCTCCGGCGTGCCGATGGCCCCGGCGGCCAGCACCACCTGGTGGCTGCGGAACAGCCAGCGCTGGTGGTCGATCTCCACCTCAACGCCGCGCACTTCCTGGCCCGACGGGTTGACGTGCAGCTGCAGCACCCGGGCGTTCTCCCTCACCGTCACGGTGCTGGAGCCGCGCGCCGGATCCACGCCGAACAGTTCGGCATCCCCGGTGGGATCGACCGCCGATTCGGACCAGCTCAGGGGCAGGTCGTAGGGATGGAGCCCCTGGCGCTCCAGGGCGGTGCGCAGTTCCACCAGGAATGGCTCCACCGGCCGCGGCGCGGCGGGATAGGGGCCCTGCATCGCCGGGGCGGTGGGATCGGCACCGGCCACCCCATGGACCCGGTAGAGCGCTTCGGCCCGCTCGTACCAGGGGGCCAGGTCGTCGTAGCGCAGCTCCCAGTCCCGGGACGGCCCCTCCTGGAGCGCCACGCCCGTGAACTCCGCTTCGCGCATGCGTTCAAGCACCCCACCCCAGATCTTGGTGTTACCGCCGACGGCGTGCACCATCTGGGGGGAGAAGGGATCACCGTCGGTGCCGAACCACTTCTCCTCGGGGTGGTAGCGCGGCTTGCGGAACAGCCCCACCTCGGCGACGTTCTGATCGGCCTGGGGCATCACGCCCCCCCGCTCCAGCAACAGCACCGTGTGGCCCCCGTCGGCGAGGGCGGCGGCCAGGGTGCCACCACCGGCGCCGCTGCCGATCAGGATCACGTCGTAGTGGGTGTCGTCGATGATCATGGTTCAGGCTCTCCAGACGTAGAGCAGCACGAACAGGATGATCCAGATCACATCCACGAAGTGCCAGAACAGGGACGTGGCGATGACGCCTTCTTCACCGCCGTCGTAATTGCCGGGGACGAAGGATTTGGCCAGCATCAGGCCCATCAGCAGGATGCCGGTGAGCACATGCAGGCCGTGGAAGCCGGTGAGCAGATAGAAGGTGCCGCCGAAGGTGCCGGAGGTGAAGCCGAAGCTGAGGCCGCGCCACTCCACCGCCTGGCCGTAGAGGAAATAGGCCCCCATGGCCATGGTCAGCAGCCAGAAGCCCCGGAACAGCCAGATCTTCCCCTTGCCTTTGAAATGCTCGGCCACCACCATCGTGAAGGAGCTGGAGACCAGCACCACCGTGTTGATCAGCGGCAGGCGCCATTCGAGCCCGTCCACGCCGGCGGGCAGCCAGTCGAGGGCGGAGAGGCGCAGGAGGGCGTAGCCACTGAAGAACGCCAGAAAGATGACGCTTTCGGAGCACAGAAAGATGATGAAGCCGGTGAGGTTGTGGTTGGCGTGCTGGCCCTCGCCGTGGGCGTGGGTCGCGGCCGCGGCGTCGCCGGGGGTGGCGGGGGTGCTGCTCATCGGTTGGCCTCCTGAAGGGTGAGCGCCCGCTCGATCTCGGCCTGGTGCTCCACCAGCGGCTCACCCGTGCCGTAGCCGTAGGGGCGGCTGATCACGGTGGGCACGTGCTCGCCGAAGTTGTCCTCCGCCGGGGGCGACGGCAGCAGCCACTCCAGGCCGATGGCGTTCCAGGGGTTGTGCGGCGCCCTGGGACCCCGGGCCCAGGAGCTGATCATGTTGAGCAGGAAGGGGATGATCGAGACCCCCAGCAGGAAGGCCCCCAGGCTGGCCAGCACGTTCCAGAAGGCGAACTCCGGGTCGTAGGAGGAGACCCGCCGGGGCATGCCCATCAGGCCGAGGGGGTGCATGGGCAGAAAGTTGAGGTTGGCGCCCACGAAGGTGAGCAGGAAGTGCAGCTTGCCGAGGCCCTCGTAGGGCATGCGGCCGGTGAACTTGGGGAACCAGTGGTAGATCGCGGCGAACACACCCATGACGGCCGCGCCATAGATCACGTAGTGGAAGTGCCCCACCACGAAGTAGGTGTTGCTGACATGAATGTCGATGGGCACGGTGGCCAGCATGATGCCGGTGATGCCGGCGAAGACGAAGTTGAACAGGCCGCCGAGGCAGAACAGCATCGGGGTGGTGAGCCGGATCTTGCCGTTCCACATCGTGCCCAGCCAGGCGAACACCTTCACCCCGGTGGGCACGGCGATCAGCATCGTGGTGACCATGAACAGGTTGCGCATCCACTGGGTCACGCCACTGGGGAACATGTGGTGCACCCAGACGATCAGCCCCAAGCCAACGATGATGAAGGACGCCAGGCACACGTAGACGTAGCCGAACAGGGGCTTGCGGGAATAGACGGGGAACAGCTCCGAAAAGATGCCGAACACCGGCAGGATGATCACATACACCGCCGGGTGGGAATAGAACCAGAAGAAGTGCTGATAGAGCACCGGGTCGCCGCCCCCTTCCTGCCGGTAGAACGAGGTGCCAACACTCAGATCCAGCAGCAGCATCACGGCGCCGCCGGTGAGGGCGGGCAGGCCGATCAGCTGCAGGGTCTGGGCGGCCAGGGCCGTCCAGCAGAACACGGGCATGCGGAAGTAGCCCATGCCCGGCGCCCGCATCCGCAGGATCGTGGTGACGAAGTTCACCGCCCCCATGATCGAGGAGATGCCGGAGAGGGCCACCGCCAGCACCCAGAGGAACTCGCCGTTGATCAGGTGGCCGAGGGGGTTCTGGAGACTCACCGGCGGATAGGACCACCAGCCGGAGGTGGCCGGGCCGCTGGGCACGAAAAAGCTGGCGATCAGCAGGATGCCGAACACCGGCACCAGCCAGAAGGCGGCGGTGTTGAGCCGGGGGAAGGCCATGTCGGGGGCGCCGATCATGGTGGGAATCAGCAGGTTGTTGAGCCCGTTGAGCACCGGAAAGATGAACAGGAACAGCATGATCGTTCCGTGCATCGTGTAGAGACCGTTGTACACGGTGCGATCCACCAGGTCAGCCTCGGGTGTGATCAGCTCGCCCCGCATGATCATGGCCAGCAGGCCACCCACCAGGAAGAAGAAGAAGGACACCACGATGTACTGGATGCCGATCACCTTGGCATCGGTGCTGAAGCCGAAGTAACGCCGCCAGGAGGCGGGCGGTTCGGGGGAGAGGGTTGTGCTGGTCATGGCCTCAGGCGTCGTGGGGAAGGGAGCTGGAACCGGGAGCGTTCACCTGGGGCGGGGGGGCCGGCACCACCGTGGGCCAGCCGCCGCGGGGATTGGTCTGACGGTCGGCGTACTCGTCGGCCGCGACGCTGAGGCCGGGCTGCAGGGGGGCGGCGGCGGCCTGCTTCAGCCAGGCGGCATGGTCTTCGGCGGTCTCGACCACCACATCGGCCTGGTTGGCGGCGAACCAGGTGCCGCTGAACTGGGAATCCCGCAGGCGGTAGCGCCCGATGCGGGTGGGGGTGAGGCTGAAGTCGATCGCCCGGCCCGGGATCACATCCTGCTTGAGCCGGAAGGCCGGGATGAAGAAGCCGTGCAGCACGTCCTCGGAGACCAGGTGGAAGGTGACCGGCCGATCCAGCTCCAGGTGCAGTTCCGTGCTGGAGACGTGCTGGCCGGGAAAGCGGAACTCCCACGACCACTGCCGGGCGATCACCTCCACCTCCTCTGCCGGCCCCTGGCCCTTCGAGGCGCCCATCGCCATGGGCAGGGGTGCGCTCAGATGGACGTGCTCCATCGGCCCGAGCACGCCGAGCTCGGTGTTCACCTGGATGGCGTACCAGGCGATGGCCATCACCAGCACCAGGGGGATGGCGGTCCAGATCACCTCGAGACGGGTGTTGCCCTCGATCGGCTCGGCGTCGCTTTCGTCGTACTTCTCGGCCCGGTGCACGAGCATCACCCAGGCCATCACGGAGATCACCCCCAGGAACACGAAGGTGCCGATGCCGGTTTCGAAGCTGAACAGGCCATCCACCAGAGGGGCGGCATTGGAGGCCTGCACCGGCAGCCAGCCATAGGACGCACGGGCCACCCACAGGCTGATGGCCACCAGCAGGCCGATCCAGATGGCCAGGGCGGCGAGGACCACGGGGCCGGGACGGCGCGGAGAGGAGGAGGTCATGGGAGGGGGCCCTAGGGAAGGGCGGTGCGGAGATCGGCTCCGCTGGCCAGGAGCTGGTCGGCGGTGATGTGGACGCCGAATTCGGCCGCCAGTTCGGCACCGAGGGTGCCGTGCAGGCCGATCACCAGGAACAGACCCAGGCCCACCAGCAGGTAGAGCCACTGCACCTGCCGGCCCATGTCCCGGCGCCAGAGAAAGCGCTGGTAGCCGCGCCAGACGGTCATGGCAATGATCGCCAGCAGGATCGCCACCCCGCCCACGCCATGCCAGAGCATGGTTTCCATGCTCTGGAGCCCGATGCTGCTGGTGACGCCCGGCAGGGGCACCGCCAGCAGCATCTCGAAGAAGCCCGCCGCCACGGTGAAGAAACTGACGATGGCGCAGGCCAGCAGGTTGTACCAGCCCACGTCGTGGAAGCCGGCCCGGGTGATCGGCAGGGCCAGGAAGCGGAACACCCGCTTTTCGAGCGGGTAGAGGGCGCCGACGATGTCGAAGGCGATGGCGATCACGAACAGCCCGATCGTGAAGTGGACCAGATTCGGATGGATCGGCAGGCTGTAGGGCAGGTCGTTGGGCCCCAGCCAGTCACCCAGCTGCTGGATCGGGGCCTCGGCGGGGAGCAGGGAGAAGGCCATCAGATCAGCCCGGCCCGTCCGGCGGCCACCACCGGCACCGTGTGCAGGCCGTACACCCAGATCAGCTGGTTGCCCAGGGTGACCTGCACCACCACCAGCGCGGCCAGCACCCCACCGGCGGCCAGGAAAGGCAGCGGCAGGGTCTCGGGGTCCCGGTTGCGCAGCACATAGCGCCAGCCGGTGAGCACCGAGAGGATGCCGGCCAACGACCATCCCAGGGTGCTGTGCAGGTTGAGGATCGAGCGCGAGGCGCCATAGGGCTCAGCCAGGCCCGCTTCCACCTGGCCGAAGATGATCGCCACGAAGATGGCCCCCGTGGCGAACAGCAGATTCCAGAAGCTGACTTCAAACAGATTCGGCCGCCGCAGCACAACGCCGATCAGATCGAAGACCACGCTGATCACCGCCATGGCGATGACGAAGTGGACCACGATCGGATGGAGGGTGTCCATCCAGGGCAGGTTGTGGTCATTGAGGGTTGGCAGCAGTTGCTGCATGGGCACCGGCCACGCTGTGCCCCTTCACCATGGCCGGACCCCGAGAGCTGTCCTGGCTCTGTGAGCTTTTATTGCAGGATTGTGACGATATCCCGACGCGACCGGGAGCTCGCCGTTCCTGGGATCCTCCCTACCTTTCAGGCAACCCGCGGACCACATCGATGGCGAAGGAACGCTTCTTCCTCGAGCTGGAGCCGAGCGAAGCCGTGATGAAGAGTTGGCCCCATGTGGTGATCGTGGGCGGCGGTTTCGCCGGCCTCAAGGCGGCCCACCGGTTGGCCGGCCAGCCGGTGCGGGTCACCCTGGTGGATAAGCGGAATTTCAACCTTTTTCAGCCCCTGCTGTATCAGGTGGCCTCCGGCCTGGTGTCCGAGGGCGACGTGGCGACGCCCCTGCGGCTGCTGCTCGCCAAGGCGGCCAACGTGCAGGTGCTGCTGGGTGAGGTGGTCGATCTCGATGCCGCCTCCCGGGAGGTGGTCTTCAACGATCGTCGCCTGCGTTACGACAGCCTGATCCTGGCCACCGGCTCCGGCAGCACCTACTTCGGCCATGAGGAGTGGCGCGAACTGGCACCGCCGATGAAGATCCTTGAGCACGCCGATGAGATCCGGCGGCGGGTGCTGACGGCCCTGGAGGAGGCCGAGCAGACCCCGGATCCGGAACGTTGCCGCTTTCTCCAGTCGGTGGTGGTGGTCGGCGGCGGCCCCTCCGGCTGCGAACTGGCCGGCTCGATCAACGAGCTGATGCGCCACGCGGCCCAGCGCGACTTCCGCCAGCTGGATCCCGGGCTCTGCCGCGTCGTGCTCGTCGACCCCGGCGATCGGCTGCTGCGGGCCATGGATCCGTCGCTGTCCAAAGCGGCCGGCGATTACCTCGCTTCCTGCGGTGTCGAACTGGTGCTGGGCGGCCGGGTCCAGAGCATCGAGGCGGGCCGGCTCACGGTCGCCTTCAAGGCGCCGGCGCCGGGAACGCCCAGCGAGCGGGTGCTGGAGGCGGCCACCATCTGCTGGAGCGCGGGGGTGCGGGCCTCCCATCTCGGCAAGCTGCTGGCGGAGCGCACCGGTTGCACGGTCGACCGCGGCGGGCGGGTGGTGGTCGAGCCGGACTTCTCGATCGCCGGCCATCCCGAGATCCGGGTGGTGGGCGATCTCTGCTCCTATGCCCACACGGCCGACGGCAAACCCCTGCCGGGCATGGCCGGCCCGGCGGTGCAGATGGGGGGCTGGGTCGCCCAGGACCTGCTGGCCCAGCTGGCGGGTCGGCGCCAGGCCACGTTCCGCTGGTTCGACTTCGGCAGCATGGCCGTGATCGGTCCCCTCTGCGCCGTCGCTGACCTGCGGGGCCTCAAGTTCACCGGCCCCGTCGGCTGGCTGCTCTGGGGCCTGGCCCACCTCGCCTTCATGCCCGCCAATGAGAACCGCCTCACCCTGCTGACCAAGTGGCTGTGGGTGATCGCCACCCAGCAGCGGGCCAGCCTGCTGATCACCGGCCGGCCCGACCAGCACCTGGGGGTGGAGGTGGGGCTGGAGCGGGCCGAACGGGCCCAGGATCCCGCTGCGGCCTCGGCGCAGAATCCCCCGGCGGCCTCGGCGGAGCAGCCGGCGGCGGCCTGAAGGCTCAGAGGCCGGGGCTGCTGTGCATCAGGCCACCGTCGGCAAAGATCGTGGTGGCCGTGATGTAGCTGGCGGCGTCGCTGGCCAGGAAGCCCACCACCTTGGCGATCTCCTCGGGCTGAGCCATGCGGCCCATCGGGATGGCGGCGTTGAGCTTGGCCAGCAGCTCGGGATTGTTCATGGTGGAGTCGTTGATCGGCGTGGCCACGGCGCCGGGGCCCACATTGACGATGGTGATGCCGTGGGGCGCCAGCTCCAGGGCCGCGGTGCGGGTGAGCATGCGCACGCCGCCCTTGGCGCAGCAGTAGGGGGTGTTGTCGGGCATCGGCCAGTCCTCATGCACCGAGGAGATGTTGATGATGCGGCCGCCGCCGCCCTGGGCGATCATCTGCTTGGCGGCGAACTGGGTGGCGAAGAAGACGCCCCGCAGGTTGACATCCAGCACCTTGTCGAAGTTGTCCGGGGTGGTGGTGAGGATCGAGGTGCGGGTTTCGATGCCGGCGTTGTTGATCATCACATCGAGCCGACCGTATTTCTTCACGGTGGTGTCCACCAGGCGCTGCAGGTCATCGAGCTTGCCCACATCGGCCTGTACCCCGAAGCTGCTGCCGCCATAGGCGCCGATTTCACGCTCGAGCTCTTCGGTGGCTTCGGGGTGGGAGCGGTAATCAATCACCACCTTGGCGCCGAGTTCGGCGAGATACTCCACGATCGATTTGCCGATGCCGCTGTTGCCACCGGTGACGATGGCGACCTTGCCCTGCAGCAGGGTGGAGAGGGCCTTGCCGGCCAGGGGGTTGGAGCTCGTCATCGGGTGGCGCCGGGAAAGGAATGGGGAGGGATCTCCACGCTTTCATCCTAGGGACGACCACCGAAATGGCCCAGTGAATCGTTGCCGTCAGCATCGGCAACTCACCACCGGGATGCGGTGACCGTGGCGCCACACCTGATGGCCCCTAGTCTGTGGCGGAAGCGAGTGGAACCAGCCCGATGGACGGCGATGCGTTGCAGGGGCCGGACAGCAATGGGAATGGGCCGGTCCGTCCTTCGGTGACCCGGGGCGCGGCCCTGCTGGTGGCAGCCTTCCTGGCTAACACGTTCCAGAGCGCGTTTGCGCGGGCGGTGGGCGGCACCATGGATGCCCTGATGTTCACCTGGCTCACGTTCGTTCTGGCACTGGTCCTGCTGATTCCCCTGCTGGCCGTGCGCGGCGGCCGTGATCTGCCGACCCGTGTGTTTCCCCTTCACCTGCTTCGTGGCGGCATGGGGATGGGCGGTTTTCTTCTGTTCATGTCGGCGGCCCAGCTGGTGAATCTTGTCAATGCCAATGTGCTGCTGAACACGACGCCGATGTTCATCCCGTTGCTGGCCTGGCTGGTGCTCAGGCAGCGCATTCCCCCCAGCCTCTGGAAGGCCCTGGCGGTGGGATTCGCCGGGATGGTGATCGTCGTCCAGCCGAATGCCAGCCTCCTTGACAAACCCGGTGATCTTCTCGGCCTGGCGGCAGGATTTGTCTGTGCCATCGAGTTCCTGGCGGTGAAGGCCCTGGGCAGAAGCGAGTCGGCGTTGACGCAGCTCGTCTATTTCCTGACCATCGGCGGCCTCGTCTCCAGCCTGATGATGGTGGGGCGATTCCACGCCATCACGCCGGATCAGTTCCTGTGGGTGCTGGCCTCGGCCCTCTGCCTGCTGAGCTTCCAGTTTCTGCTGATCCGCGCCTACAGCTATGCCGATCCCAGTGCGATCGGGGCATTCCAGTATTCCTCGGTGGTTTTCGCCGGCCTGATCGGCTGGATCTGGTTCGGCCAGATCCCGAACGCCGGTGTGGTGGTGGGAACCGTGCTGATCTGCGTCGGTGGGGTGCTCAGCCTGGTGGGGCAGAACCCGCCCCCACCGGCCCCCGGGCCGGAGCCCTCCACCGGCACCCACCCGATGGCGCTCCCATGACCCTTCCCCACATCGACAGCCTCGGGTTCACCACGGCCAATGTCGAGGCCAGCGCCGCCTTCTTCGAGACCTGCCTGGGCTTCCGGCGCCTGGGGGAGGCCGTGGAGCTGGAGGGCGGCCCCTACGCCCGGTTGGTGGGCCTTCCCGGAGCCAGGCTCAGGGTGCTGCGGCTGGCGATCGGCACGGAGGTGCTGGAGCTCACTGAGGTGCTCACGCCGGGGCCCGGCGCCCGTCCGGGGCGGCCGATCCCGGCCGGTTCCCGCAGCAACGACCGCTGGTTCCAGCACGCCTGCCTGGTGGTCAACAGCATGGAGGCGGCCCTGGCGGGGCTGCAGCCGGCCTTCGCCGCCGGCCGCATCACGGCGATCTCCTCGGCGCCCCAGCGGCTGCCGGACTGGAACGCGGCCGCCGCCGGCATCGTCGCCTTCAAGTTCCGCGATCCGGACGGCCATCCCCTGGAGCTGCTGCAGTTCCCGCCGGACAAGGGGGAGGCCCGCTGGCATGGCGACGCCCCCGGACCGGTGCTGGGCATCGACCACAGTGCCATCGGCATCGCCGACACCGCCGCCAGCTGCCGTTTCTATCGCGAGCTGCTGGGCCTGAGTGCCGGTGGCGACGGCGTCAACAGCGGGCTGGAACAGGACGGGCTTGACGGACTGGACGGGACGCGGGTGCACATCACCGGCCATCGCTGCCCCACGGGCGCCGGTGTGGAGTGCCTTGATTACCGCGAACCCACCGGCGGGCTCGCCATGCCCACCGATCAGGGCATTCAGGATCTGGCCCACTGGCAGTTGCGGCTGCGCGTGGCGGATCTGGAGGCAATCGCCAAGCGGGCCGAGTCCTTCGGCGGGCGCCTGATCTCGCCGGGGATCGTCGAACTGGGCGATCAGGCTGGCTGGATCGGGGCTACGCGGGCCCTGCAGCTGGCTGATCCGGATGGCCATCAGCTGCAGCTGCTGCAGGACTGAGCTCCACGATCAGCACCACGACCGAGCGGGGCCCCAGGGTGTAGGTGTCCGCCTCCAGGGCCGGCGCGCCCATCCATGGCACCACATCCTCCGGGCTGGCTCGGGAGGTGTCGATCCAGCGCTGCCAGGTGTTGTGGCCGGCATCGGCGGCGGGCAGCCGGAAGGTCAGCTTCTCCCACCAGGCGTTGACCATGGCGTGCCAGCGGAACCGTTGGCCGACGCTGGTGATGGTCACGGCGAAGGCATGGGAGCTGTCGCTCCAGTCGGGCTGGTTCGGTTCGACCCCATGCCAGCTCACCTGATGGCGTTGCACCAGTTCGCCGAGGCTGAGGCTGCGGGCGTTGACCACCACATCCCGGCGCTGGCGGTAGGTCACCAGTTCCCGCACGAAGCGATGCAGGTCGGCATGGCGCTCCAGCAGCGACCAATCGACCCAGCTGATTGGGTTGTCCTGGGCGTAGGCGTTGTTGTTGCCCTGCTGGCTGCGGCCCATCTCGTCCCCCATGGCCAGCATCGGCGTGCCGGTGGCCAGCAGCAGCAGCGTCAACAGGTTGCGACTCTGTCGGGCGCGCAGGGCCAGGACATCGGCATCCTGCGTGGGCCCCTCAATGCCGCAGTTCCAGCTGGCGTTGTCGTCGCTGCCGTCGCGGTTGTTTTCGCCGTTCGCTTCGTTGTGTTTGCCGTTGTAGCTGACCAGATCGGCCAGGGTGAATCCGTCGTGGCAGGTGATGAAGTTGACGCTGGCCTCGGCCTCCCGCTGCTTGTGGCCGTAGATGTCGGGGCTGCCGATCAGGCGCTGGCTGACGCTGCGGGCCAGGCCCCCATCCCCCTTGAGGAAGCGGCGCACGTCGTCACGGAAGCGTCCGTTCCACTCCTGCCAGTTGTCGCCGACGAAGCTGCCCACCTGATACAGGCCGGCGGCATCCCAGGCCTCGGCGATCAATTTGGTGCCGGCCAGCACCGGATCGGTGTCGATGTCCCAGAGGATCGGTGACAGGGGCGTGGGCTGGCCGGTCTGGTCCCGGTCCAGCACCGAGGCCAGATCGAAACGGAAGCCATCGACATGCAGATGCCGCACCCAGTGGCGCAGGCTCTCGCGGATCAGGCGCCGCACCACCGGATGGTTGGCGTTGAAGGTGTTGCCGCAGCCGGTGTCGTCGATGTAGGTGCCATCACCGTTCTGGAGGTAGTAGTCGCCGTCCGCCAGCCCCCGGAAGCAGAAGGCCGGTCCCTCGGCGTCGCTTTCGGCGGTGTGGTTGAACACCACATCGAGAATCACCTCGATACCGGCCCGGTGTAGGGCCTTGACCAGGTCGCGGAACTCATCGATCACCGCCAGCGGATCGCTGCTGCAGGCGTAGCCGGGGTGGGGTGCGAAGAACGACACCGGCTGATAGCCCCAGTAGTTGCGATGGCCGCTGGGGGCCGCCAGGGGATCGAAGGCGAACACCGGCAGCAGCTCCACCGCCGTGATGCCCAGGTCCTGGAGGTAGGGGATGCGGCTGATCAGGCCCCGGTAGGTGCCCGCCTGCTCCGGCGGCAGGCCGGCGCTGGGGTGGGCGGTGAAACCGCGCACATGCAGCTCGTAGATCACCGTCTCACGCGAGGGCCGGTGCAGCGGGCGATCCCCCTCCCAGTCGTAGGCGTGCGGGTCGGCCACCACGCTCTTCATGGCGGTGCCCCAGTCGCCGGCGCTGCTGCGGCCGGGGGCGCGGCCGTAGCCCGGAGGCATCGCCAGGGCCAGCCCGTGGGGATCGAGCAGCAGGTTGGCCGGATCGAAGCGCAGCCCCAGCTGCGGCTGCCGGGGTCCCTCGACCCGCCAGCCGTAGTGCTGGCCCGGCCCGATCCCCTCCAGCCGGCAGTGCCAGTAGTCGCCGGTGTGGTGCCGGTCGGGATCGAGACGGAGGCGGTGGCTGGGCACGGCATCGTCGACGCGCGCGAACAGGCACAGCTCCACCGCCATCGCCCGCCGGGCATAGAGGCTGAAGTTGACACCGCCCTCGCTGACCGAGGCGCCCAGGGGGGCAGAGCTTCCCGGGGACGGCGGGGCCGCCGTGCATGAGGTCATGGCGTCGGCAGGGGTGGAGGGGACAGGGGGCCCGCCAACCGCATGATGGCCAGGACCCCCGGTTTCGCCCGGCCCCGCCGCGGCGCCGTCCGTCGACCCTGCTTACGGTGAGCCGGCACGCCGTCCCGCCGTTCCGCCCGCCGATGGATCTCGAGATCGTCACCCTGCTCGTGCCCAGCGGCCCTTCGGTGGTGGCCGCTGCCGGGCTGCTGGCGCTGCGGCTGTTCGTGGGGGTGGCCTTCATCCGCCACGGCTGGCCGAAGCTGCGCAACCTCAAGACCTGGTCCACGGCGATGAAGACGCCGGAATGGCTCTGCTTTCTGTCGGCGGCCTCGATGTGGGGCGCCGGGATCGCCCTGATCCCGGGCCTGCTCACCCCCCTGGCGGCCCTGGCGATTCTGGTGTCGATGGCCTACGCCATGGTGCTGGAGCTGGTCTCCGGTTTCCCGTTCATCGCTCCGGATCCCTACCAGATCCCCCCGGGTGACTACGCCGGACCGATGGGTGTCGGTGAACCGCCCAGCTGGGAGAAGGCGGCGATGTATGTGGTGATGTGCCTGGTGCTGATCACCTCCGGTGGCGGCCTCTTCTCCCTCGACGACCTGCTGATCGCCGACCTGCTGCGCGCGATCCTCTGAGCTTTCCAGATCAGGACGGCTCAGGCGGGTGGATCAAGACAAGGCGGGCAGGCGCGGACAGGCCTCCACCAGGAGGCGGGTGATGGCGGCCTGGGGATGGTTCAGCAGCGCGGCACTGGGGCCCTCCTCCACGACCCGGCCGCCGTCGAGCACGAGCACCCGGTGGCAGAAGCCGCCGGCCACCGAGAGGTCGTGGGTGATGAACAGCAGGCCCAGGCCGAGCTGCTCCTGCAGGCGGCGCAGCAGGGCCAGCACCTCGGCCTGCACCTCGGCATCCAGCATGCTGACGCTCTCGTCGCAGAGCAGCACCTGGGGCTCCAGGATCAGGGCGCGGGCGATCGCCACCCGCTGCTGCTGACCGCCCGAGAGCTGGCGGGGCAGCCGGTCTTCGAAGGACTCGGGTGGATCCAGCCCCACCAGGGCCAGCTGCTGCCGGGCGCGGCGGCGGGCCTCCGGGCGGCTGGCCAGCCCATGGATCAGCAGGGGGTCGGCCACCGCCTCCCCCACCGTCATCTGGGGGTTGAGGCAGGCCAGGGGGTCCTGGAACACCATCTGCAGGCGGCGCCGGGCACGGTGCAGGGAGCGGCCCCGCAGCTGGCGCAGATCGACCCCCTGGAGCCGCACCGCCCCGCCCCGCACCGGTGCCAGCCCCATCAGGGCGCGGCAGAGGCTGCTCTTGCCACAGCCCGAAGCCCCCACCACGCCGATGGTCTCGCCCTCGTGCAGGGTGAGGCTGATGCCATCCACCGCCTTGATCCAGCGCGGCTGCCAGGGAAGGGAAGGCAGCGGGTGCCAGCTGCGCAGTTCCTCCACCTCCAGTAGCACCGGTGCGGCGGCAGGGGCTTCGCTGTGGCTGCCCTCCCGAAGCCGGGCGGCCCCCACCAGCCGTTGGGCCAGCGGGGAGGCGGGTGCCGTGAGCAGCTGGCGGCTGGGGGCCTCCTCCACCAGACGCCCCTGGTCGAGCACGGCGATGCGATCGCACCAGCGGCCGGCCATGGCCAGGTCGTGGCTGATCAACAGCAGGGCGCTGCCGGTTTCGGTGCAGAGATCGCTCAGCTGGGCCATCACCTGAGCGGCCACGGCCACATCGAGGCTGGTGGTGGGTTCATCGGCGATCACCAGGGGCGGCTGGAGGGCCAGGGCCAGGGCGATGGCCAGCCGCTGGCGCATGCCGCCGCTGAATTCGTGGGGGAAGCTGCCGTAGCGCTCCGGGTCGATGCCCACCCGGGTCAGAAGCTCCCGGGCCCGCTGGCGGCCGCCGCCGCGGTGGGCGGCCAGGGTGTCGCGCAGGTGCTCGCCGATGGTGAGCAACGGGTTGAGCCGGGTCATCGGGTCCTGGAACACCAGACCCACCGCCTCGCCCCGCAGCCGGCGCAGGGCGGCGCGCCGGAGCTGGCGGGGGTCCTGGCCCCTCAGCAGCAGCTCCCCCTCGCAGACGCTGCCGGGGGGCAGGAGCTGCAGCACGGCCCGGGCGACGGTGCTCTTGCCGCAGCCCGAGGGGCCCACCAGGGCGAGCCGCTCGCCGGCCGATAGCGTCAGGTCGAGCCCATCGAGGGTGGGCTGCCCGCTGCCGGGGTAGCGCACCTGCAGGGCACCGATCCGCAGCACCGGCGCCGTTGGGATGGATCCAGCTCTGGGGGCCATGGACGGGGCCGGCGGTGTCCAGTCTGGATGGCCGAATGCGCAAATCCCCTGGTTCGTGACGAATGCCCCATACCATGGGGGGACCCTGCAGGGTGTGATGCTGAGAGTGGCGCCGGATCCAGGTTCCCCTCCGGTGGCCTACGCCTCGGTCCCAGCTTCTGATGCAGATGTGGCGCTCGACGCCACAGTTTCGCTGCAGACTCCCGCCCAGGGGCCGCCCGCTTCCAAGTCCCCCGAAGCACCCGAGCGCACCTACGGCGTCCCCCTGCCGGCCTGGCTACGCCAGAGCCTGCAGCAACGGCAGCCCGCCGGAGTCGAGTCGCGCCCGGTCGATCCGGAGGCCCTGGTGGCCACGGCCTTCGACTTTGCCTACCAGCTCCACGACGGCCAGTTCCGGGCCAGCGGCGAGCCCTACATCGTCCACCCGATCGCCGTCGCCGGTCTGCTGCGTGACATCGGCGCCAGCGCGGCGGTGATCGCCGCCGGCTTCCTCCACGACGTGGTGGAGGACACCCAGGTCACGCCCGAGGAGATCGAGGCCCGCTTCGGCGAGGAGGTGCGCGCCCTGGTGGAGGGGGTCACCAAGCTGGGTGGCATCCATTTCACCAACCGCACCGAAGCCCAGGCGGAGAACCTGAGGCGCATGTTTCTGGCCATGGCCAGCGACATCCGGGTGGTGCTGGTGAAGCTGGCCGACCGCCTGCACAACATGCGCACCCTCGGGGCCCTCAAGCCCGAGAAGCAGCAGCGCATCGCCCGGGAAACCCGCGACATCTACGCCCCCCTGGCCAACCGGCTGGGCATCGGCCGCTTCAAGTGGGAACTGGAGGATCTGGCCTTCAAGGTGCTGGAGCCCGAGTCCTATCGGGATGTGCAGCAGCAGGTCGCCACCAAGCGCAGCGAACGGGAGGAACGGCTGGGGGCCACGGTGCAGCTGCTGCGGGACCGGCTGGTGGCCGCGGGTCTGCAGGACTGCGAGGTGAGTGGCCGGCCCAAGCACCTCTATGGCATCTGGAGCAAGATGCAGCGCCAGCAGAAGGCCTTCCACGAGATCTACGACGTGGCGGCCCTGCGGATCCTCTGTCCGGGCGTGGAGAGCTGCTACCGGGCGCTGGCGGTGGTGCACGACATCTTCCGGCCGATCCCCGGTCGCT
>Ga0247843_1004211_pt1 | contig 21899 bp, 20 predicted proteins | sample LaCruzMarch2017__FD_192420 | JGI IMG/M metagenome (GOLD analysis project Ga0247843, IMG submission 192420) | Freshwater microbial communities from meromictic Lake La Cruz, Castile-La Mancha, Spain - LaCruzMarch2017_8m | ecosystem: Environmental > Aquatic > Freshwater > Lake | place: Spain...
TGAACACCGCATCACCCGAACATCAAATGGATTCTTTTGTAACTTAATACCGACCGACCAACCAGCGGTAATTGCCTTCGCTATACGCGATCGATATACTTTTATACCGTGGTATTTAGCACAACGTCAGCGGCCACCCGACGCGATCAGCGTTCGGCGTGCGCCGCCTGGTTCGGTTTCAATTTGGTGATGATTACCGTAGACGAGTGAGGTCTGCCGAGCAGCGCGTCAACCATATGTCGATCCTTATTTCGTGTTACCAAATCACCCACCTTAACTATCCCTGATACATTCCTAGTATCAATAACCGACGACTTTGGTTCAACGGAAATCACCGGAAATCCGTACACAGTGCCATCTGCTGACGTCAGCGCGATTATCTCTCCTACACCGATGGTCTGTTCGGCTCCAAGATTGATGACGGCCAGACCGGTGCCAGAGTCCAGGCGAGTAATCCGTCCGATCGCCGGTGCAGAAGTTGCCGTCGTTGAAAACAGGCAGACTGCCGCTAGTATGGCCTTCAGAATTGAGTTCATTTTTGGTCCTCTTTGCAAACCGAACAGTATAATTCTCCCTCCGGTTGCCAATAACATGTTATTGGCAACACTGTGGAATTTGGGGGTGTTACCCCGCCCATTCGTGGGTGGGTTTGGGTGTGGAGGGGATCATCGGAGGGGCTTGCAAGAAGGATGTAATCGGGGACGGGAGCTTGGCAAGGGTTTTTGCCCAGTGCTCCTGACATTCGGAGGGACCGACCGCGTGATGGTTTGTGGGTTTGCGGCTCCAGTCACCAGCCCAATCGGCGAGAGACGGTCATCAGTTTGACGTCGCCCGGGTGCTTTGGCTGGAAGTCTGCATCGGGCAGGTTGATTCCGTCGGCATGGGCCAAGGGCAGAAATCTTTGGTACGATTGGGCGTCGAACGCGTAGGCAGCGCCCATCTTCATGCCAGTGCGAATTTCGCCGTAGGTGGTCTTTAGAATCTTGTATTTGGCCGCTTGAAGGGGACGGGACTTGGCGAGGAATTCCTTCATTGCCTTGTAGGAACCGGCAATGATGCACGCGGGTCCGTCGCGAGCCACATTTCCATCGCGCGTGAATGCGAAGTATCCGATGATCGTTTTTTCGGTGCTCATGGTGGGGAATGGTCGGGACGCTCAGGGAAGATCGAGCGGGCTTGGGGCACCAGCGCCGGGACGCTTCATGACGTGCAGGTAAATCATGGTGGTCGAGACATCGGCGTGTCCCAGCAGGGACTGTACCGTGCGGATGTCGATCCCACCTTCGAGCAAGTGGGTCGCAAACGAGTGGCGAAAGGTGTGGCAACTCGCACGTTTGGGGATGCCCGCCCGCCGCACTGCTCCTTTGATCTGGCGCTGCAATGAGTTTTCGTGGAGGTGGTGACGTGCGATCCGGCCAGTTCTCGGGTGAGCGCAAAGCGCCGCTGCGGGAAAAACGTACTGCCAAGCCCATTCCTTGGGCGCATTGGGATACTTCCGCCGCAGCGATTCCGTCAAATGGACCTCCCCCACGCCTGCCTCCAGATCCCTTTGGTGGCGTTCCCGTAGGGAACTGAGGTGAGCACGTAGGCGGGATTCCAGGGAACGAGGGAGGGGAACCACGCGGTGTTTGCCGCCTTTTCCGTCGTGGATGGTGATGGTTCCTTGTCCGAAATCCAGATCCGGTTCTCGAAGGCGCCTCAAGCGGAACCGGGCGAATCGCCGGACCCACGACACGTACGTCCGTTCGGTGGCCACGGCGAGGTTCTGTTGGCGGATGGCGCGGCGGAGGCGATCGATCACTTCAGCGATCATGGCGGCTTCTCCGGGAACGGCCACCCGGTCGCGCTGGTGGATCACCTCCGGCGGTTCCGACGTGTCGGAAACTGGGGCGACAATGGACACGGAAACGGAATCCCGCAGCAGTGTCCGATGCTCGCGCCCGAGGGCGACGGCTTGATCGGCGAGGCCGGGCCAATCGAAATCGCGCATCCATCCCGGTGCGGAAGACAGTTGGGAAAAGCGTTTCACCGCCTGAACGGCCTGTCGGAACTGCCAATCCTGCAAGGTGGGACTTCGTCCGAGGTCTTCAAAGAACTCCACGGTGGCCGCTGCGGATTCTTCCCCTCCTGCTTGGCGCCAGCTTGATACCCAGCGGGCGAGGTGGGAGCGTGCCTTTTCGGGCACCGATGGGTCCGTCGTTAAGACGGTAACAAAGTCGTTCCAGGGATCATCAGGTTCGTCGAGAAAGCTGTTCATAAACCCAATTCATGACGAGGAGCGACGCATGTGCAATGGAAAAGTGTTCACAAATACATATTTGCGAACACTTTCCTTGGAAAGCAGCCTAAAGTGGCCATCTCGATGTGCGTTCCACCTGGAAAGCAGACATAAGTGGTCATCTCGACGTACTTTCCACCTGGAAAGCAGACATAAGTGGTCATCTCGACGTGCATTCCACCTGGAAAGCAGGCTTGAGTGGCCATCTCGACGTGCATTCCACCTGGAAAGCAGGCTTGAGTGGCCATCTCGACGTGCTTTCCACGTGGAAAGCAGCCTAAAGTGGCCGTTTCGATGTGCGTTCCACCTGGAAAGCAGACGTGAGTGGCCATCTCGACGTGTTTTCCATCTGGAACTTCGCGTTCGCTTGCGATGGCGGCCTGCGTTCCTCCCGGAGGGAGGGATTGCGCAAAAATATCGGAAATTATATAAATTAAGGTTGCTTGAAATATGGCAATGCCTATATTTATAGCATGAAGAAGCTATACTCTGAATTGAACGACCCGCTCCTTCTGGAGGGGAATCGCATCTTGGACACGCTCACGTCGCTTGAGCCGGGTCTGAAGATTCAATACAACACGGCTCCCCTCATCAGCGGGGAGATCAAGGTCTACCGCCAAGCGGCTCTGGACCATGAGGCAGCGATCGACTTGCGCACCAAAACGCTGATGCCGGAACAGAACCGGCTGGACCGCAACGGCAGCAAGCTGATCAGCAAGATCAAGAATGTCCTCAAGCCGGAACTTGGGCCGGATTGGAATCAGCGGTGGACGGAGCCTGGATTCCTTGAGGGATCGATCACTACGCCGAAGAACCTGGCGGAGCGGATCAAGTTGTTGCGCCGGCTGGGCGTCTTTCTGGCGGGGCACCCGCAGTTTGAAGTGGAGAAGCACGGAATCACCGCCGTGAATGCCGAAGATCTCTTCACCTCGCTTACGGCCATCGGTGAGGCACTTTCCAAACACGAAACCACCGAATCGCAACTTTCTTCCGCCCGCAAGACCGCCAAGGCCGCCTTGCAAAAGCGTCTCCGGGGCCTGCGCGGCGAGTTGAGTCAAGTTTTGGCGGATGACGATCAACGCTGGGGCCACTTCGGCTACACGTCTCCTGCAGAGCGCCGGGAAGCGCGTCAGCGCATCTTTAAGGCAAAAGCCGAAGCCAAAGCGGCGGCCAATCCGACGGCTGCGGTCAGCCCCTCAAAGACCCGCTCCGGTTCCGTCCGGGTCGCGACTCCGGCCACGGCTCCTGACGCCAGCAACGACGAAGCGGCTTTGAATGCTTGAGTCCCTGCGGGACGCAGCATGAGTTGCCGCAGTCATTTCTGATCCGTGTCATCCGTGCTATCCGTGGTCAAAAAGCCCCCAGGCAAATTAAGCTGCCGGGATTTGACATCGGTATTGAACCACGGATCACGCGGATCTCACGGATGATCTCTTGTGTCCCTCCGGAGCCGAAGAAGGCAGAACCCGCAACAACTGGATCGTGCGCATCCGGATCGGGTGTGAATGAAAGTGGTGGGCGGATGGGTGGAGCGCCTGGTCCTCCAAGCGCCGCCGTCGGTGTCGCCCCGAAGGCGGTTGAGGGACCAGGCGCGCTACCTGATGGTTGCTGTCCCTACGGAACTCGTCCTCCTTGTCATTTGCCCTCCCTCCGTTTCCGGCTAGGATCGATGCATGAACCAGTTGGAACTCCTTAAGCAGTTCACTACCGTCGTCGCCGATACGGGCGATTTCGAAACGATGCGGAGATACGCGCCGCAGGATGCGACGACGAATCCTTCCCTGATCCTCAAGGCCGCAAAGCAGGACGCATACCGTCCCTTGGTCGATCGCGCGGTTGAGGATTGCAAAGCGACCGGATTGACGGGGGATGCTCTGGTGGAGGCGATTCTTGACCGGATCCTCATCCTTTTTGGCAAAGCGATTCTCGACATCGTTCCCGGCCGCGTTTCCACGGAGGTCGATGCCCGGTTGTCGTTTGACGCCGAGGCGACGCTCAAGAAGGCCCGCCGCCTCATTGAGATTTATGAGGAGGAAGGCGTGGACCGGAGCCGCGTGCTCATCAAGATCGCCTCGACCTGGGAAGGAATCCAAGCGGCCGGTGAGCTGGAAGATGAAGGGATCCACTGCAACCTCACTCTCCTCTTCAGCCTGATCCAAGCGGTGGCTTGCGCCGAAGCAGGGGTGAAACTGATCTCGCCGTTCGTGGGCCGGATTTACGATTGGTACAAAAAGAGCACCGGGAAGGATTACCAGGGCGCTGATGATCCCGGGGTGCAATCCGTGAAAACGATTTACGCCTACTACAAAAAGTTCGGTTACCCGACCGAGGTGATGGGTGCGAGCTTCCGCAACACCAGCCAGATCATCGAACTGGCGGGATGCGATCTGCTCACCATCAGCCCCGAACTGCTGGCCGACCTGCTAGCCGCCCCCGGGCCGCTTGAGCGCAAGTTGTCCGAGTCGTTGGTCGACGGCCAGGACATCGCGGCGATTACCGCCGATGAAAAGAGTTTCCGCTTCCTCCTGAACGAAGATGCCATGGCCACCGAGAAGACGGCCGAAGGGATCCGCAAGTTCGCCGCAGATATGAACGAGCTGGAGCGGATGGTGCGGGCGGCGGTCTAACTCGGGTTAAGCCCAAAACCGGCATTGGCGTGTCGTTGTCGTTGTCGTGATCGTTGTCGTTGTCGTTGTCGTTGTCGGCCCGATCGACTTTTCGATTTCGATTTCGACAACGACAACGACAACGACAACGATAGGGGCATGAGGAAGTGGGGGGGGAATAGGACCGGCATGCCCCCCCTGCCCTGATCCATCCTGCGCCATTCAGTTCACGCCAACACTTCCCGGACCACGTGTCCGTGGACATCGGTGAGCCGGAAATAGCGGCCCTGAAATCGGTAGGTGAGCTTCTCGTGGTCGATCCCCAGGAGGTGGAGGATCGTGGCCTGGAAGTCGTGGACGTGGACGGGGTTTTCCACCGCGTTGAATCCGAGATCATCGGAAGCGCCATGGGTGATCCCGGGCTTCACTCCGCCGCCGGCCATCCAGGTGGTGAATGCGTAGGGATGATGGTCACGACCCCAGCGCGGGCGATTGTCGAAGTTTCCCTGAATGAAGGGCGTCCGCCCGAACTCGCCGCCCCAGATCACCAGGGTATCGTCAAGCAACCCGCGCATCTTTAGATCGCGGACCAAGGCGGCGCTCGGCTGATCGGTGTCCTTGCACTGGGTATAAAGTTCGGTCGTGAGGCTGTTGTGCTGATCCCAGCCGGCGTGCATGCACTGCACGAAGGGCACGCCGCGTTCAACTAAGCGTCGCGCCATCAGGCAGTTGTAGGCAAAGGTCCCGGGCTCGCGGACCTGTGGGCCATACATGTCGAGGATGTGGTCCGGCTCCTTCGAAAGATCGGTCAGATCTGGCACGGAGGATTGCATGCGGTAACCCAATTCGTATTGGGCGATTCGGGTGAGGATTTCCGGATCACCGGCTGCGGCGAATTTCTGGTGGTTCAGCTCGGCCAGGTCATCGAGCATCCCGCGCCGCAGCTCGGAACTGATCCCGTCAGGATTGGAGAGATAGAGCACCGGATCGCGGCTGCCCCGAAATTTGGATCCTTGGAAGCGCGAGGGGAGAAAGCCGGAGCCCCAGTAAAAATCGTAGAAGATCTGGCCGCAACTCGTCCCTTTGCTCACCGAGGTCATCACGACGAAGCCGGGAAGATCCTCGTTGGGTGCGCCGAGTCCGTAATTGAGCCAGGCTCCCATCGTGGGCCGGCCGGGGAGTTGCGCGCCGCTTAGCATGAAGGAGATCGCCGGAGCGTGATTGACCGCGTCCGTATGCAGGCTCTTGATGAAACAGAGTTCGTCGGCGATCGCTGCGGTGTGCGGCATCAAGGCGCTGACCCAAGCACCTGATTGCCCGTGCTGCGCGAACGGCTCGATCGGCTGCAGCATGAGCTTCCCGGTGGGATCGCCCGTCATGGTGCTGAATCGTTTGCCGCCGAGATATTCGGCCGGGATCGGCTGGCCGTGCAGGGCGTGGAGCTGCGGCTTGTAGTCGAAGAGATCGACGTGGGTCGGCCCGCCGTTCTGGAAGAGGTAGATCACTCGCTTGGCCCGGGGCGGGTGATGCTCCACCGCGCGCGCCTCCCGGTTCAACAAGCTGGCCAGTGCGGCGATGCCGATACCCGTCGCGCTCCGGCCGAAGAACTGGCGACGGTTGACGGCGAGTTGGGATTCGCGGACCGGGGACTCCGGACGGAGGATTTGCCAGGGGGAGTTCATTCCTTGGTGAGGGTTTCGTCCAGATTGAGCAAGGTCAGGCAGAGCGTCGTCCAGGCGGCATGCCGCGTCGCTCCGATCGCGGGATCGCGCGGCGATTCTCCTTGAGCGAGGAGGCGTTCTGCGGCACCGGGATCTTGGGCGAAAGTGGCCTCCGCACGGGCCAGGGCGCGATGCCAGACGGCGAGTTCGGCCGGGGCGGGGGGACGCGACCAGAGAAGAGAGGCGGCGTGATCGAATCGTTGCTCGTCCGTCGCATCCTCTTTGAGCAGGCGTTGCGCCAATGCCCGAGCGGCTTCGACAAAGGTGACGTCGTTCAGGATGGTCAACGCCTGCATCGGGGTGTTCGTGCGGAGAGGTTTGACCTGACAGACTTGGCGTTTCGCGGAATCGAAGAAAAGGGTGGGGCCCACGATGCGCCGCCAGAAGGTGTAGAGGCTGCGTTGGTGGAGATCGTCACCGGTGCCGATGGCATATTTCCGGTTCCCGAAGGTGGCCTCTTCCCAGATGCCCGGGGGTTGATAGCCGTTGACTCCGGGGCCCCCGGGGAACGGCCGGAGCAAACCGGCGGCGGCGAGAGCCTGATCGCGAATCATCCAAGATGGCATGCGAAATCTGGGGCCGCGGGCGAGCAACCGGTTCTCGGGATCGCGTTCGTGAACTTGTGGGGAACCGATCACGGAGGAACGCTGGTAGGCTTCGCTCGTCACGATCGTGCGGAGCAGGTGTTTGACGTCCCAACCGGTCTCCATGAACTCGGCGGCCAGCCAATCGAGCACCTCCGGTTGGAAGGGAGTCTCCGCCTGGAGCCCAAAATCCTCCACCGTCTTCACCAGGCCGATCCCGAACAACATTTGCCAGAAGCGATTCACGGTCACTCGTGCGGTGAGGGGATGATCGCGCCGCACCAGCCATTGGGCCAGAGCCAATCGGTTCGCCGGGCCCGCAGTTTGCAGGGGAGGCAAGGCGGTCGGGGTTGCGGCGATGACTGGGGCGCGCGGTTGATCGTAGAGACCGTGATCGAGGAGGTAAGTGGGGCGGGGCGTTCCCTGGTCCGCCATCACCATGACACGTGGGATGGCGGCATTGGCCCGGTCCCGGGCATCGCGCTTGGCGATCCACTCCTTTTGCAGGCGAACCCATTGAGGTTGGGATGCGGCGAAGTTCGTGGCGAGCGACTCCCAATCCTCCTTGGTCCGGAGCGTGATTCCTTTGGCCAAGGCACCCAGCACAGGCCCCGGCAACGACTTGGCAGCTTCGCTTCCGGCCGGCCAAGTCGTGGATTCTTCCTGCCGTAGGGCAGATGTAGCAGAGTCGAGGGTGATTAGGGTTTGGGCGAGGGCGGCGTCGAGCGCGGGAGTGGACCAGGGCTGATTCGGGGCGGTTTGCGGACTGCCCCCGGCGCCCGTGACCGGCGTTTGGTTGAAAAACGCGGTGAATTGGTAGTACTCCTGCTGGGTGATCGGATCGAACTTGTGGTCGTGGCACCGGCAACAATTGAGCGTGAGGCCGAGCCAGACGGTTCCCATGGTTTCCGTCATGTCCATGACGTAGTCGACCCGGTTCTCTTCCGCGATCCGCCCACCCTCGCCGTTGATCATGTGATTGCGGTTAAACGCGGTGGCCAGGATTTGCTCTCGGCTGGGACTGGGCATCAGATCCCCGGCCAGTTGCCAAATCGTGAATTGATCATAGGGCATGTTCTCGTTGAAGGCGCGGACGACCCAATCCCGCCACGGCCACATCGTGCGGTCCAGGTCGCCTTGGTAGCCATTGGAGTCTGCGTAACGAGCCGCCTCCAGCCAATCCCACGCCATCCGCTCGCCGAAGGCGGGAGAGGAGAGAACGCGATTAACGAGACGTTCCCAGGCGCCAGGCCGGTCATCCGCCAGAAAGGCGGCGGTCTCAGCCGGAGTCGCCGGAAGGCCGGTCAGATCCAGGGTCAACCGGCGGATCAGGGTTTCCCGGGAGGCCTGGGGCATTGGGGCCATTCCTTCGGAGGCGAGGCGTTTTTCGATGAAGACATCGAGCGGATGTTCCTTCGTGCTTCCCGAGGCCGGGCGTTCCACCGGTTCGAAGGCCCAATGCCGCCCCCACTTTGCGCCGGCCGCAATCCAGGCGCGGACGGTCTCTCGTTGCTTGTCCGTGAGGTTCCGGTTGAGCTTGACCGGCGGCATCCGCTCTTCGGGATCTTCCGTAACGAGGCGTCGCCACAGTTCGCTGGCATCGGCATTCCCCTCCACGATGACCCGGTGCCCTTTGCGATCACGCTTTGCCTCCGTCTCGTCGTCGAGCCGGAGATCCCCCTTGCGCCCCTTATTCGGGTCCGGGCCGTGGCATTGGACGCAGTTGTCTGAGAGGATCGGGAGCACATCCCGAGCGAAATCGGGGATCGTCGACGCGGCGGCGGACGAGATGACCGCGAGGTAGAAGATGAGGTTGAAAAACTGCGCCGACACGCAAGCAGCCACGGGCTGCGGAGCGGCGTTCTTGCGAGTTCAAGGTAGTCCGGACTTCAGTCCGGCGACCTGGGACTGAAGTCCCGACTACTCTCAGGCCCGCAACACCGGCACCGGATAGTTCGCGATCATCGCGTCACGAGTCACGAGCACAAACCCCTCGGTGATCGCTTGAGCGATGAGGAGCCGGTCGAATGGGTCTTCGTGAACAGGCGCAAGCGTCAGTGATCGGGCGGCATGCTCGGCCGTCACGGAGAGGGGAGTGAAGCCGTCCTTGATGAGCACCTCGGGGAAATTTGCGGGCATGCGCAGCTTTCCCTTCCGGATCTTGAGTCCGAGTTCCCAGACACTAGCCGCGCTGAAAAGGACCTCGTTGGCCGGATCGGAAATGGCTTCCCGGGCCAGGCGGTGCAGAGATGCGGGATCGCCCAGCCACCAGACCAGCACGCAGGAGTCCGCGAGCAGTCTCATTCCGGAGATGTTTCCTCAGCGACCTTCAGGGTGCCGAATGCCTCCGGGATGTTCTGGTAAAGTGGCGCCGAGATCGACTCCGCGAGTTCATCACTATCCCAACAATCCGCACTCTCCACGATTTGACCTGCAAATTGTCCTCCGGTGCGGATGGCTCCAGCGACATGGAAGGGCACCAGACGCACGAGCGGTTTGCCCGCTTTGGCGAGAACGATCTCCTCACCGGCTACAACTTCATCGACGATGCGGGAGAGATGGGTCTTGGCGGCCTGAATGTTAATCGTCTTCACTTGCCCTTGAAGACTAGACCAAGTCTGGTCTGCTTGCAAACCGCTTTTCCTCAGAGCCCAAGCACGATCTGCACCGCGCCGTCTTTTACCCGGACATCCTTGACCAGAACGTCCGCTGCCAGCATCGCCGCTTGGGGACCTTCCACCGTGTAGATCGGAGTCGCCTCCAACCGGGAACGGGTCAGCTCCAGGGCGATCTTCGTGACGCGGTCTACATAATCCGGGGGGAGGCGATCGATCTCCAATCTCCGGATCTTGGGATCGGCGAGGAAGAACTGATGCTTGTTCGTGTCGTAACGAACTCCGCTATCGATCAGGCTTGTGCCCTTGAGGTTTTTCGCCCCGGGCAACAGTTTGATCGTGAGCCCAGCCTGTAACTCCAACTGGACGCGGTCGGAGCCGGGCAGGAGAGTCACCCGTGGATTGGAGTAGGTCAGGTCCAAGACTTGCAAAAAGGTCTGTGTCACCGGAAAGCTCTTGGCCATCGCGGCGTTGATCTGGCTTTCCGAGATGCTGATGGGGACACCTTGCTTCTGGAAATAGAGGTAGCCGCCGATCAACGCTGTGGCGACGGCGAGAAGCAGGAAGAGGCTTCTCATGAGTGAAAGTCCTTTCCGTCGTGGGTCTCGTTGACGTAACTGGCGCGAATGCAGAAGTCGCCAAACCGTTCCCCCTTTTGGCGATTCGCGGCGTAATCAAGAATGATGGGCCGCAGCAAGCCGGCGATGTCGTCCGCTTTAGCAGATTCCTTGTAGAGTTTCCCGAGGCGTTGCCCGTGGAACCCTGCGCCCAAGTAGAGGTTGTAGGTGGCGGGATTGCGTCCCACCAAACCGATTTCCGCGATGTAGGGCCGGGCGCATCCATTGGGGCAGCCGGTCATGCGGATCGTGATCGCGTCTTGACTCAATCCGGCTTCATCGAGGATCGCCTCGATCTCCGTAACCAGATCGGGCAGGTAGCGCTCGCTCTCCGCCAGGGCAAGGCCGCAGGTCGGCAGGGACACGCAGGCCATCGAGTTGAGTCGAAGCGCGGAACGGTTGTGGCTGCCGGCGATGCCGTATTTGACGAGCAACTCCTCGATCCGCCCGCGGTTCGCCGGAGAAACGTTGGCGATGATCAGGTTCTGGTTCGCGGTGAGACGGAAGTCCCCATCATGAATCTTGGCGATTTCGCGCAGCCCGGTGCGCATCGGGTAATCCGCCGTATCCAGCACCCGACCATTCTGAATGAAGAGCGTGAGATGGCTGTTGCCATTGGCGTCTTTGACCCAGCCATAGCGATCTCCGTTGTCCTCGAACTTAAAAGGGCGAGGAGCTCCGAGCTTGTAGCCGAGGCGGTTCTCCACCAATTCGCGGAAATGATCGATCCCTAAAGTATCAACGGTGTATTTGAGCCGCGAATGCTTGCGGTCTTCGCGATTGCCATAGTCGCGCTGAACAGTGACGATTTTTTCTGCGACATCGACTGCGTCCTCGGGCGTGCAAAAGCCGAGGAGCTTGGCGACTTGGGGGTAAGTCTGCTCATTGCCGTGGGTCATCCCCAGGCCGCCGCCGACGGTCACGTTGTAACCGTCGATTTTGCCGTCTTCAACGATCGCAATGAACCCGAGGCAATGTGCGAAGATGTCGACATCGTTGCTCGGCGGGATGGCGACCACGGTCTTGAACTTCCGTGGCAAGTACTGGGACCCGTAGATCGGTTCTTCCTCGACCGGATCCTTGGTGATCTGGACCTTCTCGCCGGACCCGTCATCGAGCCAAATCTCGTGGTAAGCCCGGGTCTGGGGAGTCAGGTGATTGCTGATTGCCTGAGCCACCTGAAGCACCTCCGCGTGGACCGTGGAGAGGTAGGGGTTGGGGTTGCACATCACGTTGCGATTGACGTCTCCGCAGGCCGCGATGGTGTCGAGGAGCGCTTCGTTGATCTCCTTGACGGTCGTCTTCAGGTTTGACTTGATCACGCCGTGGAACTGGAACGCTTGCCGCGTCGTCAGTTTGATTGTTCCATTGGCGTAATCCGAGGAAAGCCGGTCCATGTCCAGCCACTGCTGCGGCGTGCAGACGCCTCCCGGCACGCGCACCCGGATCATGAAAGAATAAGCGGGCTCCAACTTCTGTTTGCGGCGTTCCCGGCGGACATCACGATCGTCTTGCTGGTAGATCCCGTGAAACTTGGTGAGCTGGGTATCGGATTCCGCTAGCGCGCCCGTGCTGGAGTCCGCCAAGCCATCCAGGAGCGTCCCCCTCAGGTAATCGCTGGCGACCTTGATCGATTCGTTGGCGTGCAACTTCGCCAGATCGGTGTCGTGCTGCGGACGTGGAGAAGGCAGGTGTTGCAAAGCGGCGGAACCGTCACGCTGCTTCGAGGAGGGGGACTTACGGGGCTTGGCGGCGGATGCCATGGGGACGAGATGGTTACAGCGAGCCAGACTGCCTCTGGCGGGTTTTCACCCTACGCCGAAAGTGTTACGTTGCAAATAGACGCGGCGGCACTTTTGGTCCTTACCCACCGTTCCGTCGGAATTTCCAAGGCACCGAACCGGCTTCCCGCAGACTTGAAAACGCCTCAATGCGAGCTTGCTGGCGAATTGGACTCCCTCTTTGCAGGCAGCCACCGGGCAACGCTGGAGACCGCCTTGCCACAGTTCCTCTTGAAATCCCGGTGGTTTGCAGGCAAAGCCCGTTCGCTCCTCGGCGTGCGGTTACTCGATGTGTTGGACCTTCAACCACCAGCCCGATGTCGGATCCTTCTCGTGGAGGTCGAATACCCGCAAGGGGACGCGGAAGTCTATGCGGTTCCGGTGTATTTCGCCTCCAGACCGCTTCACCCAGAAGCTCAGGCGACCGCGATCCTCACGATCAAAGGAAGCCACGACGTCATCCTTTGTGAGGCCACGGGGGATGAGGAATTTTGGGACTGTCTCTTCCGATCGATAGGCACACGCTCCGCCTGGGCGGGGATGCTGGGCGATGGCGCCAAAGCAGAGGTCAAGTTGCTCGGATGCGAGCAGAGCAACACCTCGGTGACTGTTGCGTCACGCGCCGTCATCAAGCTGTTCCGGCAGCTTTGGGCGGGCGAGAATCCGGAACTAGAGGTGGGGCGGTTTCTTACCCAGCGAGGCTTTGGCGGAGCCCCGTCCCTGCAGGGAGAAATGGAATACCGGCGGCAAGATGGCCGGATCTACACCTTGGCGGTGATGCATGAGTTCATCCCCAACCATGGGAGCGGTTGGAGCTACACGCTGGAGCAGATCGGACGGCATCTGGATCTCTTTCCGGAGGGGCAGGAGGACTACCTGGACTCGATTGAGTTGCTGGGGGAACGCACGGGAGAGCTTCATCTGGCGTTGGTCGCCAGTTCCGATCCTGGTTTTGCCCCAGAAGCTTTCACCGCCGCCTATCAGCACGACGTGTCCCAAGCCATGCGCGCCGACGCCTGCGAGGCATTTGCCTTGCTTCGTGCATCCGTCGCCACCCTGGACAGTTCAACAGCCGCTGGCGCAGAGCGGGTGCTCCAATCCAAGGCACTGCTGCTGGATCGCTACCGGGTGCTGAGCGCGCACGTTATTCGCACCAAGAGGATTCGTTGCCACGGTGACTTTCACCTGGGGCAAGTGCTCTTCACCGGAAAGGATTTTCGGATCATTGACTTCGAGGGCGAAACCGGCCGCCCCATTCCCGAGCGCCGCCTCAAGTCGAGTCCGATCCGTGACGTGGCCGGGATGATTCGCTCGTTTCACTATGCCTCACGGGCGGCGCTGCGTCTTCCCGGTCCCGTCCCGTTCGAGAGACGCATCGGCATTCTTTCCTCCTGGTGCCTCGCGACATCCGAGAGATTTCTCCACGGCTATCTCAAGATCGCTCGGCGAGGGGATTTTCTTCCCGAGTCAGAGGAGGACTTTCGCCATCTGCTGACCGCTTACACCCTGGACAAGGCGATCTATGAGCTTCGCTACGAACTGAACAACCGTCCGGATTGGGTTTCAATCCCGATCGACGGACTGCTTTCGATTCTGGATGAGAATCGGTAGATGCCTGAAAATCTGGCACCGGACCTGCTTATTAACACTTCAGTCAGTCGGGGACCGGTGTTGTTCGGTGGCTTTTTCTTGATTCACCGGTCCGTTCAGGTAAGTGGCCCCACGACGTCGCGGTTTCGGCGTTCGTGGGGCACTTCACTTTGGAGGCTGACAAATCGGCAGTCGTCCGCTAGGTAGGCTCTATGACGCCTTCGGAGCCTCTCCGCATCTTGATCACCGCAGGCCCAACCAGGGAGCCGATCGATCCGGTCCGCTTTATCAGCAATCGCTCCTCCGGGAAAATGGGCTACGCGATCGCCGAAGCCGCCGCGCGGGCTGGCCACGTCGTGGAGTTGATTTCTGGCCCTGTGGCGATTCTCGCGCCAGCTCAAGCCAACGTCCACCTTGTCCCGGTGGAGACCACCCGTCAGATGTATGATGCGGTGGCGGCGAGGATCGGGCAGGCCGATGTCGCGATCATGGCGGCGGCCGTCGCGGATTATCGCCCAGTTCACGTCAGCGGTCAGAAGATCAAGAAGACCCGGCAGCCGGAGTGGACTCTGCAACTTGAGAAGACCGAAGACATTCTCGGGAGCGCGCGGGCGCCTTTCGGGTTTGCGGGGGTGCTGGTTGGGTTTGCGGCAGAAACCGAGAATCTGGAAATGAATGCCCGCGACAAGCTGTCCCGGAAGCGATGCGATTTGATCGTGGCCAATGATGTGAGTCGTTCCGATATCGGCTTTGATTCCGACGCCAACGAGATCAGTCTTTTTCACGCCGATGGACAGGCGGAGTCCCTGCCCAAAGGCTCAAAGTCCGGACTTGCGCGTGACCTGGTCCGGATTATTGAAGGGCTCGTTCGCGACCGGATGCGGGCGACCGCCCCATGAGTTCCTACCTAGATACAGCCATCAAGGCCGCCCGCGCGGCAGGTGCCCTGCTCCGTGAGCATTATGAGAGCGACCTGCATGTCGATGAGATGCTGGTGCATGATATCAAGCTTGAGCTCGACGTGCGCAGTCAGGAATTGATCACTGCGATCATTCTGAGCCAGCACCCGACCCACGCGATTTACGGGGAGGAAGGCATTGCCGGAGATTCTGCCAGCCCGTTTCAGTGGATCGTGGATCCCATCGACGGAACCGTGAACTATTTCTTCGGGATTCCTCACTTCTGCATTTCGATCGCCTTGCGGGAAGGTGCGGAGATCACCCATGGCGTGATCTACGATCCGATGCTCGACGAGTTGTTCACGGTCGGACCGGGCATGCCTCCGGCCCGGAATGGGAAGCCCATCTTTGTGAGCAAGCGCGCGGAGTGGAAGGAGGCCGTCATCACGATTGGCTTCTCGAAGTCCAACGAAGCGATCGATATCGGGCTGGAACGCTACCGCCGGATTGCCCACAAGGTCCGCAAAACCCGGATGCTCGGGAGCGCCGCGTTGGGCATGGCCTACATCGCATGTGGACGGCTCGATGCCTATTTTGAGGAAGCCGTCAGTCTTTGGGACATCGCCGCCGGAGAGCTTCTCATTCAGCGGGCGGGCGGCAGCGTCCTTCGCCTTCCGAAACCGGGAACGGAGAAGTTCGGCGTAGTCTCCTCCAACGGGCTTCTCCCAGTTGAGGAAATGATGTCATGATCCGGACCGGAATTGGGTACGATGTGCACCGCCTCGTTGAAGGGCGGCCTCTGGTTCTCGGGGGTGTGACGCTTGAGCATGATCGGGGTCTGCTCGGGCATTCCGATGCCGACGTGCTTTGTCACGCGATAGCCGATGCGGTTCTCGGTGCCTTGGGCGAGCCCGACATTGGCTACTGGTTTCCGCCGTCGGATCTATCGATCGCCGGGATCAATAGCCTGGAGATTCTCCGGAAATGCGCGGAGATCGCCGCCCAGAAGGGAGCGGTGCTTCACAATGTCGACGCCACTCTGATCGCGGAGCGCCCCAAGATCCGGCCGCATGTGGAAAGGATGCGCGCCAATATCGCGGAAGTTTTGGGGATTCGTCCGGATCAAGTGGGGATCAAGGCAACCACGAATGAACTCCTCGGCTTCCTGGGCCGTGAGGAGGGAATGGCGGCGATGGCCGTCTGCACGGTGGACGTCTGATCGATCCGTCTCGCCAATGAGGTCTACCACGGTGATTGGATGCCGTGGAGCTTGTGAAGTTCGAGGTTTACCGAATCCGGCCGCGAAGCTACTCTGGTGATATCTCATGGACAGTCCATTTCCCGGCCTCGATCCCTACTTGGAACCGTTTTGGAGCAATGTGCATACCCGGATGATGACCTACATTGCGGACGTCCTCCAAGGCCAGATGCCCGCAGGACTGTGGACGCGGGTTGAAGAAGTGGTCACCATTGATGGGCCGGAGTCGGGGGGCGCACACCTTGCGTATCCAGACGTTCACATCACGGATGAGGAGCCTTGGGCGCCCGTGTGGAAGAGTCGCTCAGGTGCCGCCGGTTTTGCTGTGGCGGAACCGCTGGTCATTCCCGTCGATGAACCCATCACCTTGCGGCATTTGGAGATCATCGATACCCGCTCCAGTGGTAGGGTGGTCACCGCGATCGAAGTTTTGAGCCCGGCCAACAAAATCGGCCGCACCAAACGCGATCATTACCAGCGCAAACAGGCTGATTACCTCGCTGCTGAGGTGAATTTGGTGGAGATCGATCTACTCCGCTCTGGCGACTATATTGTTTCGCTGCCCCAGGACAAACTCCCCGTGAAGGCCCGCCGAAGCAGCGGCTTGATCTCCGTCTACCGCGCCAGTATCGGGTGGCCGGAGTGGGAAATCTATCCGATCGACTTGCGCCTACCGCTCCCAACCTTTTGCATTCCGTTGCGCCGTGGGGATGCTGACGCCATTCTCAATCTCCAGGAGATTCTGGATCAGTGTTACCGCAACGGTGGCTACCACCTGGGAATTGACTACACCCAAGAGCCCCAACCCGAGGTGGTCGAAGATGACCGTGCCTGGCTGGGGCAGCTCTTGCGAGACAAAGGATTGCGGGCCGGATGATCGCGGTTTGGTAACTTGCTCACTGACCCAAGAACGGCGCAATGTCCTTCGCGAAGTAAGTAAGGATCATGTCCGCCCCGGCACGGCGGATGCCGAGGAGCGATTCCAGGATGACGGCGCGCTCATCGACCCATCCAGCCGCAGCGGCGCTTTTGATCATGAGGTATTCCCCGCTCACTTGGTAGGCGGCGATTGGAAGGGTCGAACGGGTCGCGATCAGGTTGATGATATCCAGATAGGGACCGGCTGGTTTGATGAGGAGGATATCGGCACCCTCCGCTTCATCGAGATCGGCTTCGCGGAGCGCCTCCCGGGCGTTCGCCGGATCCATCTGATAGGTTTTCTTGTCCCCAGACTTCGGGGCGGAGTCGAGCGCTCCCCGGAACGGGCCATAGAAGGCGCTCGCGTACTTTGCCGCGTAGCTCAGGATGGAAACGCTCGTGAAATCGGCGTTGTCGAGGGCTTCCCGGATCGCTGCGACACGCCCGTCCATCATGTCGCTCGGGGCGACGATGTCGGCTCCGGCGCGAGCGTGGCAGAGGGCTTGGCGGCAGAGAACGCCCACGGTTTCATCGTTGAGGATCCGGCCATCAGGACCGACCAAGCCATCGTGCCCATCACTGTTATAAGGGTCCAACGCGACATCGGTGATGACCGCGACCTCTGGGAACTCCTTCTTGAGGCGGCTGATGGTGCGGGGAATCAAGCCCTCCTCATTCCAAGCCTCTTCGGCGCCCTGCGTTTTCAGTTCGGACGGGATGGCCGGGAAGAGGACGATCGCGCCGATTCCCACCTTGTGTGCGCTTTCGACCTCGCGAAGGAGGCCATCCAAGCTCCACCGTTGGCAGCCTGGCATCGAAGCAATCGGGATGTCCTCCGTGCCATCGTGGAGGAACAGGGGATAGATCAGGTCGCCCGGACCCATGGACGTCTCCCGGACGAGCCGGCGGACGGAAGCGGATTTGCGGTTGCGCCGCGGCCTTGAAAGCACGGTAGGGACGGTCAGTTCTTGGCCTTGAGCGCTGCCACTTCCTTGCGGAGGGCGGCCAATTCCTGCTTAAGGGTTTCCACCTCTGTCTGGAGCTTGGCGACGGCCTCGCCTTGAGCCGCATAGTTTGCCTTCATTTCGGAGATCTGTTTGGGGATGGCCGACATGTCGATGTCCTTCATGTTCTCCTTGAGGGAACCAAACAGGCTGGAGATCGTCGAGGATGGAGATGACTCCGGCGGCGCTGGATCCTTTTCGTCAGCGGGAAGCGAGGAAAAGGGGAGGAGCAGGAGGGCGGCAAGGGCAAGATGCTTCATGGATATTGGGGGTTTGCGCAAAATGAGACGCCGGGGCGGGCTTTCAGGTTCAACTGATATGAACCGGCTGCAGTTTCCAGATATCCCGGGCGTATTCTGAGATGGTGCGGTCGCTGGAGAATTTTCCGACGCGGGCGGTGTTGAAAATCGCCTTCTGCGCCCAGGAAGAGGAATCACGGAACGCCAAATCCACCTTGGCCTGGCAGTCGACGTAGGAATCGAAGTCGGCCAGGACGAGGAAAGGATCGCCGTGGCTGAGGAGGCTGGCTTTGACCGCTCCGGTGGCATCGCGATGGCTCGTGAAATAGCCTGAATCGAGCCAGTCGATCACGCTACGCAATTCTTCGTTCGCCCAGTAGATGTCCATCGAACGATACCCTTTGGCCATGAGCGCCTCGGCTTCCTCCACGGTGAGCCCGAAGATGAAAATGTTTTCATCGCCAACTTCCTCAAGAATCTCCACGTTGGCTCCGTCGAGGGTGCCAATGGTGAGTGAGCCGTTGAGTGCGAGCTTCATGTTTCCGGTCCCGCTCGCTTCCTTGCCGGCGGTGGAGATCTGTTCGGAAAGGTCTGAGGCCGGAATGATGCGCTCGGCCAACGAGACGGAGTAGTTCGGCAAAAAGGCGATCTTGAGCTTCCCGTTGATTCGGTCGTCGCCATTGATCTTCGCGGCGACTGCGTTGATGCAGTGGATGATGTGCTTGGCCAGGAAATATCCCGGCGCTGCCTTGGCCGCAAAGACGAACACCCGCGGGACGATGTCCAATGACGGATCATTGAGCAGGCGCCGGTAGAGCAGGAGGATGTGCAGCAGGTTGAGATGCTGCCGCTTGTACTCGTGGAGGCGTTTGATCTGCACATCGAAGAGCGCGCTCGGATCGACTTCGACGTCGCACAAGGCCTTGATCGTGCCGGCCAGGCGGGCTTTGTTCGCCGCCTTGATGGCGAGGAAGCGCTGTTGGAAACCTGGGTCCGTGGCGTAATTCCCGAGTTCCTGAAGCTTGTCGAGGTTGCGAACCCAATCCGATCCGATCGTTTCGTCAATCAGTGCCGAAAGCGACGGGTTACACGCCTTGAGCCAGCGGCGCGGCGTGATCCCGTTGGTCTTGTTCTGGAAACGACCGGGGAAGAGCTCCGCGAAATCCGGAAACAGCCGCTCCGTGAGCAGCCGGGTATGAAGAGCGGCCACGCCGTTGGTGGTGTGGCTCCCGAGAACGCTGAGGTGAGCCATCCGCACCATCTTGGGATTGGTTTCCTCAATGAGAGAAAGGGACGCCAATTTCTCAGGGGCGTCCGGCCAACGGATCTCGACGACCTCCTGGAGGAACTTCTGATTGATCTGAAAGATCAATTCGAGGTGCCGCGGGAGGACCTTATGGAGAAGTTGCACGCTCCACCGCTCCAAGGCCTCGGGCAAGAGGGTGTGGTTTGTGTAAGCGAAGGTATTGCGGACGATCTGCCAGGCGCTCTCGAACGACATGGCTTCCTCGTCGATGAGGATTCGAAGCAGTTCGACGATGGCGATGGCCGGGTGGGTGTCGTTGAGCTGAATCGCAACCTTGTCCGCGAAGTTGTTCCAGTCATTGTTTCCGGCGCGGTGGCGGCGGATGATGTCTTGGAGGCTGCAGGCCACGAAGAAGTATTCCTGGACGAGCCGCAGTTCCCGGCCCTGCGCGGTGTTGTCGTTGGGATAAAGGACTTTGGAGATGGTCTCACCCTCCGCCTTGTCCTTGATCGCCTCGATATAACCGCCCTCGTTAAAGATGCGCAGGTTGAACTCCGCAGAGGCGTGGGATTCCCAGAGCCGGAGGAAGTTCACCGTACTCAATCCGTAGCCGGCGATCGGGATATCCCGGGGCACCCCCCGTAGCGAGCGGGTTCCCGTCCATACCGAGCGACCGTGGCCAGAATCATCGAACTTCTGTTCGACGTGCCCGTAGAGGTTCACCGTAACCGCGTAATAAGGCCGGATGATCTCCCAAGGATTCCCGAACACGTTCCAAGCGTCCGGCTTCTCGACCTGACTATTCTGCTCGAAGGCTTGCTTGAAAAGCCCGAATTCGTAGTAGATCCCGTATCCGACACTGGGCAGATCCAGGGTGGCCATGGAATCAAGGAAACAAGCGGCCAGCCGACCGAGACCGCCATTGCCGAGCCCCATGTCCGGTTCTTCCTCCACGATGGACGAAAGATCATGGCCGAGTTCCTTGAGCGCGATTTGGGTGGTCTCCCAAAGGCCGGAGTTGTGCAGGTTGTTGTCCAGCAACCTGCCCATGAGGTATTCCAGGGACAAGTAATACACCCGCCGAACATTGAGGGCCTGATGCGCGGTCCGAGTTTGGCTGGACCGATCGAGAATGCGGTCCCGAACGGAAAGGCAGACGGCATTCCACCAATCCTCTTTGGGAGCCACGCTGGGATCTTGGGCGAGGGTGTAGCGGAGGTGATTGAGGATGGACTGCCTCATTCCCGCGACGGTATTGTCCACGCAGAAACGGAAGGGAGCAGGCGATAGGGCGATGTCGTTCATGGGCTGGTCCAGCGATCGGCTAGCAGCATTCCTGCCAGGGCGATCAAAGTGGACCCACCTGGACGGATTTCAACCATTCCGTCTTCCGACAAGGAGGACTACGGCTTTGGCGCGTCCGGATTCTGCTCCTTCACGTGCAGGTAATCCGCTACCGGACGCCCGATGAAGCGGATGTCCCGGTGATGGATCTGCACCGCCCGCCGCATGGCTTCCTCCATCGGGGAAAGCACCAAATCGCCGCTTTCGCTACAGAGGACAATTCTCTCCTGGAGATCCGCGCGTCGCCACTTCACCCGGTCCGGCGTGCCCAGGCCGAACTGAATGTGGCCCGAGCCGGTCACCGATAGCGCAATCGGACGGGGCTGGCCCTCTGCCGGAACCGGGCCGAGCGCGGCCACGAGGTGGTCGGCCATGGAGTCATCCCGCGCCACTTGGGCTTCGAAGACGTTCTTGAGGAACTTCGGGTCGAACGCGGAATGGACACTGAGGAGTTGGTTGAGGAGCCGCTCGTAAATCGGGTCGTCTGTGTGGATTTTGGCGGGGAGCAGGGCGCGCTGTTCCGGCTCGAGGGCGGCAACGCCGACCTTCCCAGTCTCCCGGATGACCTCACGCGGTCCATTGATTCCGATGATCCGGCCCTTGCCTTCCCGGACTGTTTCCATCAGGGCCCGGTAGTCCTCAAAGTTGTCCCATTCCTTCTCCCAATCGATCGCTTTGGCGAACGCTTCGAAGGTGATCTCTCCGCGGGTGTAGCGGTCCAGTTCGGCTTGATGGCGTCCTTCGACCTGTTCCAGACCGAGCAGGAACGGCCGGCCCGTCGCCATCAGCTTCTCCGCGATCACAACCTGAATCCGGTGATGCCGAGCCAAACGGTGGGTCTCGCCCACGAAGACGATGTCCACGGAGGTGAGGTCCTCCCAAAGATCCGCTTCCTCCTCGACCGGCTCGCCCGCGAGGAGATCGACCCAGAATTCCGCGCGCGGTTTTTCCTCGGCGTGGAGGGGGAGGAGCAGCAGGAGGGGGAGGAGCAGCAGGAGGGGGAGGAGGCGGCGGATCATGATGTAGGGTTCGAAATCGAAATCGAAATCGAAATCGCGTTCGAGATCGATGATCGATTTCGATTTCGATTTCGATTTCGATTTCGATTTCGATTTCGATTTCGATTTCGATTTCGATTTCGATTTCGATTTCGATTTCGATTTCGATTTCGATTTCGATTTCGATTTCGATTTCGATTT
>Ga0247843_1004212_pt1 | contig 21888 bp, 23 predicted proteins | sample LaCruzMarch2017__FD_192420 | JGI IMG/M metagenome (GOLD analysis project Ga0247843, IMG submission 192420) | Freshwater microbial communities from meromictic Lake La Cruz, Castile-La Mancha, Spain - LaCruzMarch2017_8m | ecosystem: Environmental > Aquatic > Freshwater > Lake | place: Spain...
CCGTTCATATTGCTGCTTACTCTCATTTGTTAGATACAATCGGAATGCCAGATTCAGAGTATTCCGCATTTCTAAAGTACAAAGAAATGAAAGATAAGTACGATTATATGCAAAACTTTAATATGAATAATAAAAGAGAAATTGCAAAAACAGTTGCTGTATTTAGTGCTTTTACAGAAGGTTTGCAGTTATTTGCAAGTTTTGCGATCCTACTAAACTTTCCAAGATTCAATAAAATGAAAGGTATGGGCCAAATAGTTACTTGGTCGGTAAGAGATGAAACACTTCATTGTAATTCAATGATCAAAATTTTTAATACTTTTTGTGATGAAAACCCTGGATTACTTGACGAAAGTTTAAAAAAAGAAATCTATGATGCTTGCAGAACAATCGTTCACCATGAGGATGCTTTTATCGATTTAGCGTTTGAAATGGGCAATATTGAAGGATTAACTGCTGAACAAGTTAAAACTTATATTAGATGGATTGCAAACCGAAGATTATCGCAATTACGTTTAAAAGAAATTTATGAAGTTAAAGAAAATCCATTAACATGGTTAGATGATATGTTAAATGGCGTTGAGCACATGAACTTTTTTGAAGGTAGAGCAACAGAATACTCTAAAGCCTCTACAAAAGGTTCATGGGTTGAAGCTTTTGAGTTTACAAAGTAATTTTAAATATAAGGAATACTGGAGAAAAGCTGGCTTAAAAAAGTATTTTGGACAGATTTTTATTGATTTAGTAAAACAACAGAGACCTCAGAATTTCTTAGAAATTGGTGTTTTTACTGGAGTTACAGCAAGAAATATCTGTGAATTATTATCTTTAATAAATAATAAAAATTTTTCTTATGTCGGAATAGATCTTTTTGAGGACTTTGAGGATGCAATAAGCGATGAAGTTGTGCCTGAATTTTTGACTAATAAACAAAATTTTTCAAATCCTCTAAAATCTTTATTTTATAATTTTTTACTAAGTGAAAAACTAAATTCTTTGGCGAGTGTCTCCAAATTTCTAAAAAAATTTGGAAAAAATGTAGAATTAAAAAAAGGAAACTCGTTAGATATTTTAGGTAAAATTGACTTAAAAATATTTGATATGATATTTGTTGATGGTGGGCATAGCTACGAAACAGTAAAATTTGAATTAGGAATAATATTAAAAAATATAAATAATAATTGTTTAGTTGTTTGTGATGATTATATACATGCAGAGGCTGCAGGAGTTAAAAAAGCTATTGATGAGTCTGTACGAGAAAATTTATACAATTTTAAAGTTGTAGCTAATAGATTTGCTTGTTTAACTAAAAAATAAAAATTATCTTTTATCTATTGATTGAATTTTTCGATGGGCTGCCCCCGTATATTTTGAAAGGGGTCTAATTAATCTGTTATCACTTAATTGTTCATTTACGTGTGCCGACCAACCAGTAATTCTCGACATTACAAAAATTGGTGTAAAAAAATCGACATCAAATCCCATTAAATAATAAGTGGGACCCGATGGAAAATCTAAATTTGGAAATATATTTTTTTCTTTAATCATAGTTTGTTCTAATATTTTAGAAATTTTAGGAAATTTATCATTTTTATAAAATTCTGCGGTTTTGTAATAATATTTCGTCATCGTAGGAACTCTAGAATCTCCTTTTTTATAAACACGGTGGCCAAAACCAATAATTAAATCCTTATTTTTAATTTTATTTAAAATATATTTTTCAGCATTTTCTGGCTCTTTAATATCTAAAAACATTTCCATAACAGCTTCATTTGCTCCACCATGCAAAGGACCCTTCAAAGCACTAATCCCTCCAATGATTGCACTATGAATATCAGCAAGGGTGCTTGCTACAACTCGTGATGCAAAAGTTGAAGCATTGAAACTATGTTCAGCGTATAAAATTAAAGAAACATCAAATGCTTTTATAACATCTTTGCCTGGAATTTTTCCAAAGCACATATGAAAAAAATTTTCACTAAAACTTAAATCTATTTTTGGATCTATTATATCTAATCCTTTTCTCGTTCTAAAATTTGCAGCAATTGCAGCAGGAGTTTTTGCAAAAATTTTTATAAATTTATTATAATTAGCTTCAATAGTATTTACAGAGGCTTCACTGTCTTCTAAGCTTAAATGACTAATAGAAGTTCTTGTTGTATCCATAGGATGTGCTTTTTTTGGATATTTTTGAATAACTTCTTTTAAATTAACACTTATTTTTCTACTATTTCTTTCTTCTTCTTGAAATTTATTAAGCTGCGATTTACTAGGAAGTTCCCCTTTTAACAATAAGTAAGCAACCTCTTCAAATATACACGCATCAGCTAAATCTTGAACTGTATAACCTCTATAGGTTAAAGAATTAATATCTGGCATTACTTCTGAGACTTTAGTTTCATCAGCGATTACGCCAACTAGACCTTTTTTAATCTCAGTTTCAGCCATTATTATTCATGTCCCTTTTTAGAAAACTTAAATATAGAGCTATCAAATTCACTATATTTTTCATAATCAACTAATTCATATAATCTTTTTCTAGTTTGCATTTTATCAATAACATTATTTTGATGACCGTCTTTAAATATCTGTCTTAAACCATCCTCAACATTTTTTAGTGCTAATCTTTGTGTTGTTACTGGATAAATAACTAAATTATATCCAAGGTTACTAAGTTCTTTTACAGAAAGTAATTTTGACTTTCCAAATTCAGTCATATTTGCAAGCAAATATGCTTTTGTAGCTTTTCTAATTTTTTCAAATTCTTTTTCATTTTTTAAAGCTTCAGGAAAAATCATATCTGCCCCGGCATCCACATAAGCCTTCACCCTTGAAATTGTTTTATCTAAACCCTCAGTAGCATTAGCATCCGTTCTTGCTATAATTAAAAAGTTTTTATCTTTCCTTGCTTTAACTGCTGATTTAATTTTTTTAATCATCTCACTTGCGCTGATAACATCTTTATTATCTAGGTGCCCACATCTTTTTGGATTAGTTTGATCTTCAATGTGGCAACCTGAAATTCCAAAGTTTTCAAACGTTTCAATTGTTCGCGCACAATTCATAGGTCCGCCAAATCCAGTGTCAGCATCAACAATTGAGGGTAGATTTGTAACTCTAGCAATTTGTTCAGCTCTATAAGAAACTTCAGCTAAAGTTGTAAGACCAATATCAGGAATTCCCAAATCATTAGCCATAACAGCGCCAGAAACATAAACCCCTTCATAGCCAATTTCTTCAATTAATTTTGCAACTAGAGGATTATATGCTCCCGGAAAACGAATAAGTTTTTTTGTTTGTAATTTCTTTTGTAAGTCAGCTCTTTTTTCTAAAGGTGTTTTTTTAACAAAATACATAATTAATTCAAAAATTTCATTTTAGATAATATTCCATTCATTTCAGTAAAGTCATTAATTAAATAATCATGATAAATACTAGTATGATCCTTTTCAGTATATCCCCCTTTTACAAGAATAAATTTCACTTTTGCTATTCTTGCTGTCTCAGCATCAGTTTCGCTATCGCCAATCATAATACTATCCTCTTTTTTTACATCTAAAATCTCTAATATATTTGTTAAATGTCTTGGATCTGGTTTTTTATATTCAAATGTATCAACACCCGCAATGTAATCAAAAAATTCAATAAGATTGATTTCTTTAAGAAGTTTTTTAGCCAAAGACTCCATTTTATTTGTGCAAATTGCAAAATTAATTTTTTGAGATTTTCCCCAAATAAGAAACTCATTAACTCCTTTGATAATTTGCGATTTTTTTGAGATATTCTCTCTATAATAATTAATAAATTCTTCGGTCATTTTTTTATGAATATTTTGGTCGAAAATTTTTTCTTCTTTCTTTAAAGAGCTTAAAATCATATTAGCTGCGCCTCTACCGGCCAATTGACGAATATCTGTTAATGGCTTTTGATCATAACCAAATTTTTTCATCACAAAATTATGGGCATCCATTAAATCTGGCGCAGAATCTACAAGTGTTCCATCAAGATCAAACACTATTGCTTTGTTCATAAATAATTGAAAAATTAGTAGTTAAAAGAAATAATTTGTGAGTTAAATTATTAAAATCATTCCTATAGTAACATTGTGCAAATAGCAATAAATCATAAAGTTGAATTAAAGTTATTTATAATTTCATTATGATTAAGTCTAAAAAATTATTACAAAATAAAATTCGCAAGTTAGCTATTAAAAAAGGAGTTAAATTAATTTCCCCAGAATCAATTTATTTATCTTCAGATACTAAATTTGGAAAAAATGTTTTAATAGAACCCTATGTTGTTATTGGCGAAGGTGTGAAAATTGGAAATAATGTTAAAATTTTAAGTTTTTCTTATATAGAAAAAACAAAAATTGGAAATAATGTAATTATTGGACCGTTTGCAAGGTTAAGACCAGATACAATTTTAGAGGATAATTCAAGAATTGGAAATTTTGTCGAAATCAAAAAATCTAAAATTGGAAAAAATTCTAAAGTCAGCCATCTAAGCTATATAGGTGATTCAATTTTAGGAAAAAATGTTAATGTTGGTGCAGGAACAATTACTTGTAATTATGATGGTAAAAATAAATATAAGACTAAAATTTTAGATAATGCTTTTATAGGATCTAACACGTCTTTAGTTGCGCCGGTAAAAATTGGAAAGAATACAGTGATTGGTGCGGGTTCTACGATTACGAAAAATGTAAAAGATAATACCCTTGCCTTAAGTAGAGTTTCTCAAAGAGAATTAAAAAAAAGAAAAAAATAAAAATAATTTATGTGCGGTATTATCGGTATTGCTAGTTATAAAGATATTTCAAAAGAAATTTTAGAATCTTTAAAAAAACTTGAATATCGAGGCTATGACTCTGCTGGCATTTCAACAATAAATAATGGAGAAATAGTAGAGAATAAGTGTGCTGGTAAAGTTTCTGACTTAGAAAAATTAATTAAAAAAACATCGCTATCAGGCAATATTGGAATTGGTCATGTTCGTTGGGCAACTCATGGAATTCCAAATCAAATAAATGCCCATCCACATTCCTCAGATGAGGTATCAGTTGTCCATAATGGTATTATTGAAAATTCATCAATTATTAAAAAAGAACTTATTGAAAAAGGCCATATTTTTAAATCCCAGACAGATACTGAGGTTATCACACATCTTATCACTGAAAATTTAAAAAAAATGAATTATTTAGACTCTGTATTTGAAACCTTAAAGAAATTAGAAGGTAGTTTTGCATTAGGAATTATTTTTAAAAAATTCAATAATTTAATTGTTGGAGCAAGAAGAGGAAGCCCACTCGCTGTTGGTTATAGAGATAAAGAGAAATATTTAGGTTCAGATTCTTATGCATTAAACTCCATGACTAAAGAAGTTTCCTATCTCGATGATGGAGATGTATGTGTGCTAACAAAAGATAAAATTGATTTCTTTGATAAAAATAAGAAAAAGATTGAAAAAAAAATCCATAAATTAGTTAATGAACAGGGAGGTTATAGCAAAGGAAATTTTAAAGATTTTATGTCCAAGGAAATTTCTGAGCAGCCAGAGGTTATTAAGAAATGTATTAATGAATATTTAGATAAAATAAGAAAAGAGATTAATATAGTCAATTTTCCTATTGATCCTAAGAAGATTTCAAAAATTAATTTAATAGCATGCGGAACAGCTTATCATGCTTGTATTATTGGAAAATATTGGTTCGAAGAATTTACTAATATTGATGTAAGTGTAGATGTTGCTTCAGAGTTTAGGTATAGAAATAACAAAATAAAAGAACATGAACTTTATATTTTTGTTTCTCAATCTGGCGAAACTGCAGACACTATTGCGGCACTAGATTTTTGTAAAAAAAAGGGTGCAAAAACATGTGCAATTGTTAATGTTACTGAAAGTACCTTATCAAGATTATCAGATTTAGTTTTACCAATCCATGTTGGTCCAGAAGTTGGCGTTGCTTCAACAAAAGCTTTTATAGGCCAGATTTTAGTTCTTTTATTATTTATCTTAAAAATAGGAAGAATTAGAAATGAGATTAAGGATGATGAATATTTTAATATTATTAAAGATTTAGAAAATATTCACCTGAACGTAGCATCAATTTTGAATAATAAAAAATTTATTGAAGAACTTGCTGGAGATTTTTTAAATATTAAAGGTTCAATGTTTTTAGGCAGGGGGCTTTCCTACCCAATTGCGTTAGAAGGCGCTCTCAAATTCAAAGAATTAACTTATTTACATGCAGAAGGTTATCCGGCTGGCGAGATGAAGCACGGACCTTTAGCACTAGTTGAAAATGGAATGCCAGTCATTGTTATTGCTCCAAAAGATAGATTTTATGATAAAACAATTTCTAATATGCAGGAGGTTATAGCGCGGGGAGGAAAAATTTTGTTAATATCAGATCATACAGATGAAATTATAACTAGCGAAAATATTTGGTCAGAAATTAGAATTCCGAAAATCCATAAATTTCTTTCTCCTTTTTTAAGTACTATTCCTTTACAACTACTTGCTTATTATGTTGCTTTAAAAAAAGGTAACGACATAGATAAGCCAAGAAATTTAGCGAAATCTGTTACGGTAGAATAATTTATTCTTGTAGGCTTAGAACACTCTATATATATACTGTAGGTTGAATATGAAAAATTGGAAACCTAATTCTTGGAGAACGAAAACTGGAAAACATTTACCCGTTTATGAAAACGAAAATAAATTAAACGAGGTTTTGAAGGAAATTTCTAAATTTCCTCCACTTGTTTTTGCTGGAGAGTCTCGAACTCTTAAACAAATGCTTGGCGAAGTGAGTGAAGGAAAAGCTTTTTTATTCCAGGGAGGAGATTGTGCTGAGAGTTTTGAGGAATTTCATCCAGACAATATCAGAGATTTATTTAAAGTTATTTTGCAGGTTTCTTTAATACTTACAGTTTCATCACATTTACCAATAGTAAAAATAGGTAGAGTTGCGGGTCAATTCTCTAAACCAAGAAGCTCTTCTACAGAGATTATAAATGGAAAAGAGCTTCCTAGCTATTTAGGAGATAATATTAATGGCATGAAATTTGATGAGCAGTCTCGAAAGCCTGATCCTGCAAGACTATTAAAATCATACTCGCAGTCGGCTGCAACATTAAATCTATTAAGAGCATTTTCGCAAGGAGGATTTGCTGATTTAAGTAAAGTTCACCTATGGAATATGGATTTTGTAAATAAGAGTGCTGATAAAAAATTTAAAGATATTCAAAATAAAGTTATGGAAGCTTTAAATTTTATGCACGCTTGTGGGATTACTATTGAGCAAAACAGAAGATTAAGAACCGTTAATTTTTACACAAGTCACGAAGCTTTACATCTACCTTATGAAGAGGCAATGACGAGAGTTGATTCAACAACAGGTGAACATCATGATACTTCAGCGCATTTTTTATGGATTGGAGACCGTACTAGACAAATAGATGGTGCCCATGTGGAGTTTTGTAAAGGAATTAAAAATCCAATAGGGATTAAATGTGGTCCAAGCTTAGATCCAAAAGAATTAATTAAATTAATTGAAGTTTTAAATCCAGAGGATGAAGCTGGAAGAATAACTTTAATAGCTAGATTTGGTCATGATAAAGTAGAAAAATTTTTACCAAAACTTATTCAATCTGTAAAAAAATCGAATAAGAAAGTGATTTGGTCTTGTGACCCAATGCATGGTAATACTATTAAATCTACCACTGGATTTAAGACTAGACCATTTAAAGATATAATTTCAGAAGTTAAAAGCTTCTTTGATATTCATCAAGGAGAAGGAACTTACGCCGGGGGACTTCATATTGAAATGACAGGAAAAAATGTCACAGAATGTATTGGGGGTGCACAGAATATTACTGATAAAGATTTATCTAGCAGATACCATACGCATTGCGATCCAAGATTGAATGCAAATCAAGCTATTGAGTTAGCATTTCTTATTTCAGAGGAAATTAAGAAAAATTCTAAATATTCAATAAACTCAATTAGAAAAGCTTCTTAAAAATTATTTTTTAATAATTTTTTTGCTTAAATCTAAAAAAAAAGTAAAAATAATATAATGACATCAGCAGATAGAATTCAATTTATTAAAAACTGGATTAAAAACTATTGTAATTCAATGGAAAAGAAACCGGACTGTTTAGTTGTTGGGGTTTCCGGTGGAATTGACTCAGCGGTTGTAAGTACCATTTCAGCAATGACAGAAATGAGGGTTAAAGCCCTTTCGATGCCGATTAAACAATTAAAATTTCAAGATGACTTAAGCAAAGCTCATCTCAAATGGTTAAAGAGTAAATTTTCTAACGTAGATGAGGTGATTATAAACCTAGATGAAGTTTTTAATAATTTTGAAAGAGCTTTAAAAAATTTTAATAGTGAGCACGCTTTTGCAAATTCGCGAGCAAGGTTGCGAATGGCAACTTTATACCAAGTAGCAGGAGCAAATAATGGAATTGTTGTTGGCACAGGTAATAAAGTTGAAGATTTTGGAGTAGGTTTTTATACTAAATATGGCGATGGGGGTGTTGATATTTCTCCAATAGCAGATTGCTTAAAAACTCAAGTTTGGGATATGGGAAAAGAGCTAAAAATATTAGAGGATATTATTAATGCAGCACCAACGGATGGATTGTGGACGGACGGTAGAACTGATGAACGTCAATTGGGAATGTCATATGAGGATTTAGAAAAAGCTATGCTTAATCCAAAAGATAAAAATTATGAAAAATATTTAAGAATTAGAAAAAGAAATCTTCATAAAATGGACTTAATTCCAATTTGTAAATTTAATAACAGTGAATAGTTTAAAAATTTACAATACCTTTAGAAGAGAAAAAGAAGAGTTTATTCCTTTAAATAAAGACTCGGTTGGAATGTACGTCTGTGGTCCGACTGTTTATGACGAGCCTCATATTGGTAATGCTCGACCGTTAATTATTTTTGATCTTGTATTTAGAATTTTAATTAAAAATTTTGGAAAAAATAAAGTTAATTATATTAGAAATATCACTGATATTGATGACAAAATTATTCAAAGAGCAAGTGAATTAAAAATTGATATTAATGAACTTACAAAAAATGTCACAGATATTTTTTTTGACGATTGTAAATATTTAAATTGTCTAACTCCAAATCACCAGCCCAAAGCAACTGAAAATATATCAGGCATGATTCAAATGGTTGAAAATTTAATAGCTAAAAAAATTGCATATATAAAAAATGGTAATGTTTATTTTAATGTAAACAAATTTGAAGACTATGGTAAACTTTCAAATAAAAATACAAAAGAATTAATCTCTGGATCAAGAGTAGAAGTTTCAGAATTTAAAAATAATCCTTTAGACTTTGTCTTGTGGAAACCCTCAAAAGATAAAGAGCCTTCTTGGGATTCTCCTTGGGGAAAAGGAAGACCAGGCTGGCATATAGAATGCTCTGCGATGGCACAGAAGTATCTAGGTGAAGAATTTGATCTACACTGCGGTGGATTAGATCTTATTTTTCCCCATCATGAAAATGAGATAGCTCAATCAATTTGCGCAAATGACACTAATATTCTTGCAAAGTACTGGATGCACAACGGCTATTTGACTGTTGATGGAAAAAAGATGTCAAAATCTGATGGAAATTTCGTCACTATTAATAATTTAAAAAAAAATTTTAACGGACAAATCGTCAGATTGTCTATTTTAGGTACTCACTACAGACAACCTTTAGACTGGAATTTAAAAATTTTAGAAACAAACAAAAAAATATTAGAAAATTGGTATAGTTTTTATTCTCCTGAAAAAGAGGAAATTAGCGAGGAATTATTTAATATTTTATTGGATGATTTAAATACACCAAAATTTATAACAAGCATTCATAGTCTTTATAATAGAGCAAAAACTGGAGATGCTACGGCTAAAAAAGATTTAAATTCTGCACTTAAATTTATTGGTTTATTTGATCAAAGTGAAGAGCAATTTAATAGCTTAAGAAAAAAATCAAATCTTGATGAAAGTGAGATTGAAAATTTAATAAAACAAAGAAATCTTGCCAGAAAAGATAAAGATTTTAAAAAAGCTGATAAAATTAGACTAGATCTTGAAAAGAATGGAATTTTAATTGAAGATCTTAATGATAAAACACATTGGAAATATAAATAATGAGTAAAGAAAAAATTTACATATTCGACACCACTTTAAGAGATGGAGCGCAAACTCAAGGTGTAAATTTCTCAATGGATGAAAAAAATAAAATTGCCACCGCATTATCTAAATTAGGAGTTGATTATATTGAGGCAGGATGGCCTGGCGCAAATCCAACGGACACTAATTTTTTTAACAAACCTCCAAAATTATTTAATTCAACTTTAGTTGCATTTGGTATGACTAAAAAATCTGGCAGGAGTGCTGAAAATGATCCAGGCTTATCTGCTATTATAAATTCAAATACTAAATCTGTTTGTATCGTCGGAAAAACATGGGATTTTCATGTAGATGTAGCTCTAGGAATTTCAAAAGAAGAGAATATAGAAAATATTGTCGATACAACACAACATTTTGTAAAAAATAAAAGAGAATACATGTTTGATGCTGAACATTTTTTTGATGGGTATAAAAATAATAAAAAATATGCATTAGAATGTATACGCTCAGCTTACGATAATGGTGCAAGATGGGTTATTTTATGTGACACAAATGGAGGAACTTTACCTTTTGAAATTGAAGAAATAGTAAATGATGTTGCAAAAGTTATTCCTGGAAAAAATTTAGGCATCCATACCCATAACGATACAGAAAATGCAGTAGCAAATACTCTTGCAGCAATTAGATCGGGGGCTAGACAGGTTCAGGGAACCTTAAACGGCTTAGGAGAAAGATGTGGGAATGCAAATATTGTATCGATTATTCCAACTTTATTATTGAAAAAATATTTTAAAGATAAATTCGATATTTCAGTAGAGGAAAAAAAAATTAAATATTTAACCGAATGTTCTAGATTATTAGATGAAATTTTAAATAGAAAACCTAATAATCATGCTGCTTATGTCGGCGCCTCTGCTTTTGCGCATAAAGGAGGTCTCCATGTTTCTGCTGTTGAGAAAAATCCGAAAACATATGAACATATTGTTCCAGAGTCTGTAGGCAATAAAAGAAACATTGTTATTTCAGATCAGTCAGGAAGATCTAATATTTTGTCAAGATTAGAAAAATTAAATATTAAGATTAATAAAGATGATCCTAAAGTTCAAAAATTGTTAGAACAGGTTAAAGATAGAGAATTTATTGGATATGCTTATGATGGCGCTGATGCCTCATTTGAGTTGTTAACTCGAAGATTGTTAGGAGAAGTTCCTAATTATTTAAATATAAAAAAATACGAAGTAAAAGTTAGTAAAAGTAATGACAATGATCTTATTAATTCTTATGCAACGGTTATTTTACAAGTCGATAAAAAAGATATTATTTGCGAAGGATCAGGTAATGGGCCAGTCAATGCAATTGATAACGCAATTAGATCTAACGTAAATAAAATTGGAAAATATAGCGAGTATTTAAAAGATTTAAGGTTAGTAGATTATAAAGTTAGAATTTTGAATACGGGAACCAATGCTATTACCCGAGTATCTATTGAGAGCACCGACAATACAGGTGACATTTGGTTTACCATTGGAGTTTCGCCGAATATAATTGAAGCATCTTTTAGAGCGTTGATAGATAGTATTGATTACAAGTTGTACAAGGATAAGGCCCCTGCAAACTTGTAATGTTATCTAAAAATATTCATTTTATTTTAGTCAGACCTCAACTTGGAGAAAATATAGGAGCCGCTGCTAGATCACTAAAAAATTTTAATTTTGAAAATTTACGATTAGTTTCTCCTCGAGACAGTTGGCCAAATAAAAGCGCAACTTATACTGCAGTAGAAGCCAAGGATATTGTCCATAAAGCAAAAGTTTTTTCAAATATTGATCGAGCAGTTGCAGATTTAGATTATGTTTTTGCAACCACATCAAGAAGTAGGTCGGTAAATAAAAAGATTATAGATTTATCTAAAGCTATAAAGATTATAAAAAAACAAAGTATTCATAATAAAAAAACTGGAATTTTTTTTGGGCCAGAAGCTTCAGGATTAAGTAATGACGATCTTATTAATGCTAATTATTTAGTTAATATTCCAACAAGTAATAAATTTAAATCGTTAAATTTATCACATGCTGTGACTATTTTTGCTTTTGAATTATTTACTGCCTCAATAAAATTTGAACCTATTGTTAAGAATTTGTATAGAAGCGATGATGCAAAAAAGAAAGAAGTTAACGCTTTTTTAAACTTTTTAATATCTCATTTAGACAAGGTAGGTTTTTTGAAGCCAGCTGAAAAAAAACAACAAATGATTAGAAGTGTTAAAAATATTTTTCACCGAAGCTCTCTTTCTACGCAGGAAATTAGAACTTTATCAGGAGTTATTAGTTCTTTAATTAAGTTTAAAGAATGAGAGTAACATTGACTAAAAGAATAAGGGTTATTATAAGAGGGCACTTTAAAATATGACAAAAAGAATAAATTCTACTCATAAAGTTGATAGACGGCTTGGGGTAAATCTTTGGGGTAGACCAAAAAGTCCCTTTAACACTAGAGCCTATCGTCCAGGACAACACGGACAAAGAAACAAAGGCAAACCCTCGGATTACAATATTCAATTACAAGCTAAGCAAAAATTAAAAAGTTATTATGGTAATATAAGTGAAAGACAATTTAGAAATCTTTTTAGAAAAGCTTATAAAAAAAAGGGGGATACAGGAGAAAATTTAGTTGGTTTATTAGAGAGAAGACTAGACGCTGTTATTTATAGAGCAAAATTTGCCATTACTGTTTTTGCTGCAAGACAAATGATTAATCATGGAAAAGTAAAAGTGAATGGAAAGAAAGTTAATATTTCAAGTTATTTAGTTTCTGAAAATGATGAAATAGAAATAAAAGATTCATTCAAACAATCAATTCCAATTATCGGAGCAACACAAAGCAAAGAGAGAGAAGTTCCAGAATATATTATTGCTGACCACAAAAAAATGACTGCAAAATTTAATAAAGTTCCAAAGTATGATCAGATCCCATATCCAGTGCAAATGGAACCTAAACTAGTTGTTGAATACTATTCTAGATAATTTTCTATTTTAGAAGTTTTTGTAATTCACCTTTTTCGTACATTTCTTTTGCAATATCACAGCCACCAATAAATTCTCCTTTAACATAAAGTTGAGGAACAGTTGGCCAATTACTAAAATCTTTAATTCCTTGTCTTATTTCAGGATCAGCTAAAACATCAATACCGTTAAATTTTACCTTAAGTTGTTTTAAAATATTAGTAACAGTCATTGAAAATCCACATTGCGGCATATCAGGAGTGCCCTTCATAAATAAAACTACATCATTTTTACTTATAATATCTTTTATTTTTTCATTAATGTTTGTCATTTTACATTTCTTCCGTTGTTAGTGCCAGTGCGTGTAATTCATTACCCATTTTTCCTTTAAGAGAAGCATATACCATTTGATGTTGTTGAACTCTAGTCTTACCTTTAAATTTTGAAGATCTAATTTTAGCTGCATAATGATTATCATCGCCAGCTAGATCTTTTATTTCAATTTCAGCATCTGGAAAACCTTCTTTTAATAATTTATGAATTTCTTCTTGTTTAATAGCCATAATTAATTTTTATTATAATTTTTAAACCAACTTTCATTTTTTGTCTTTAATTCTTTAACACTAATTTTTAAATTATTTTCTATTTCAAATATCTCACTTTGAGTTTTTCCAATAATATCTATTTTAATATTTTTATCATTTGCAATATTTTTCACTTTCTCTAAATTTTTCTTATTTATTTCAATTAAATATCTAGCCTGATCTTCAGAAAATAAATATTTAATTTTATCGATATTTGATCCTGATACTTTAATTTTGGCACCAATATTAGATGCCATACACATTTCAGCTAATGTAACTATTATTCCACCGTGAGAAATATCGTGAACTGCACTAACCATTTTTCCCTTGATTAAGTCGCTAATAAAAAGACCATTTTTTTTTTCTTCTTTTAAATTAATCTGTGGAGGAGGACCGTCTTTATCCTCTAAAATATCATAAATTAATGCACTTTGACTTAGATGACCCGAGGTTTCTCCAATAATGGCAATAATGCTTTCTGTATTTTTGAAATTAAACGTCATCATATTATTAATATTTTTTAAAAGACCAACACCACCAATTGTTGGAGTTGGATAAATGGCAACACCATTTGTTTCGTTATATAAAGATACATTTCCAGATATCACTGGGTAATTTAAAGCCTCACAAGCTTCTTTCATTCCATTGATACTATCTACAAACTGACCCATGATTTCTTTTTTTTCAGGATTTCCAAAATTTAAACAATTAGTGATAGCAATAGGCTGAGCTCCAACTGAAATTAAATTTCTCCAAGTTTCACAAACAGCTTGCATCGCTCCAGACTTTGGATGAGCTTTGCAATATCTTGGCACACAATCAACCGTAGCGGCTATTCCTTTATTTTTTCCATGATAACGAACAATAGCAGAATCACCGCCTGGCTTTTGAATAGTGTCTGTCATTACCATATGATCATACTGTTCCCATACCCACGATTTATTTGAGTAATTATGATGAGATAAAATTTTAATTAATGAATCTTTAATATCTAATTTTTCAATTTCAGAGTCGTGATTAATTGTTTTTGGATAATTATAAGTTACATATTCTCTCTTATATTTAGGGGCATTATCACCTAATGAATGAATTGGAATACTACATACATTTTTTTTATTAAACTCAAGTTCAAGTTTTTTTGAATTTGTTAACTCTCCTATAATTGCAAAATCTAATCCCCATTTTTCGAATATTTTTTGAGCCTCTTTTTCTTTTCCTTTTTTTAAAACCATTAACATTCGCTCCTGACTTTCAGAGAGCATAATTTCATAAGGCGTCATATTATTTTCTCTACAAGGAATTAAATTTAAGTTAATTTTAATTCCAAGATCACCCTTTGAGGCCATTTCTATAGAGGAGGAGGTAAGACCAGCGGCACCCATATCTTGTATTGAGACAATAGATTTTTTTTGCATTAACTCTAAACAAGCTTCTAAGAGAAGTTTTTCAGTAAATGGGTCTCCAACTTGCACTGTTGGTTTTTTTGACTCGGAGTCTTCATCAAACTCAGCTGATGCCATCGTTGCACCATGGATTCCATCTCTACCTGTTTTTGAACCAACATAGACAACGGGGTTACCGATGCCGCTAGCAATTGAATAAAAAACCTTATCTTTTTTGGCAATACCAATATTCATGGCATTAACTAATATATTTCCGTTATAACATTCATCAAATTCAGTCTCACCTCCAACAGTTGGAACACCTATACAATTTCCATATCCACCAATTCCAGAAACAACACCATTTAATAAATATTTTGTTTTCTCATGAGTAGGTGAGCCAAATCTTATAGAATTTAAATTAGCAACAGGTCTTGCACCCATTGTAAAAACATCTCTTAATATTCCACCAACTCCAGTTGCTGCACCTTGGTAAGGCTCGATATAAGAAGGGTGATTGTGACTTTCAATTTTAAAAATTACAACATCTCCATCACCAAAATCAACAACTCCTGCATTTTCACCTGGTCCTTGAATTACATATTTGTTTTTTGTTGGCAAAGTTTGTAGCCAAATTCTTGAGGATTTATAAGAACAGTGCTCATTCCACATGGCTGAAAAAATTCCAAGCTCTACTAAATTTGGATTTCTTCCCATTAATTTAATAATTTTATTATATTCTTCAGACGTTAGGCCATGTTTGATTGCGAGCTCTTGATTAACTTTTTGCATAGTTATTTCAAAGATTTGAAAATCATTGATCCATCCATTCCACCTAATAATTTATCCGATGCTCTTTCTGGATGAGGCATAAGACCAAAAACATTTCCTTTTTTATTTATAATTCCAGCGATATTTTTAATTGAACCATTAGGATTACATTGTTCTGTAACATTTCCAGCAGTGTCACAGTACTGAAGTACAATTTGATTATTATCTTCCAGTTCGCTAATTAAATCTTTTTTTGCAAAATAATTTCCTTCGTTGTGTGCGATTGGAATTTCTAGAATAGAATTTCTGTAAGTTTGAGATGTAAAATTTGTTTTATTATTAGTTACTTTTACAGTTATATTCTTACATATAAATTTAAGATTAATATTTCTTATTAAAACACCGGGCAAAAGTTGAGTTTCAACAAGAACCTGGAAACCATTACAAATACCCATTACCAACCCACCTTTTTTAGAGTGAGTTATAACTTCTTTCATAATTCTTGATTTGGAAGCGATACTTCCACATCTTAGATAATCTCCATATGAAAAACCACCGGGAAGAACAATAAGATCAGATTTTGGAAGTTTGGTATCTGCATGCCATACCATTGAGGTTTTTATACCGAATTTTTCAAGAGAAATTTTTATATCACGATCGCAATTAGAGCCAGGGAAAATAATGACACTGGCCTTCATTCTTTAATAGCTTTTACTGAATAGTCCTCAATCGTCAGATTTGCTAAAAGTTTTTCACACATATCTTTAGCTTTAGAAAGAGCAACTTTTTCATCTTTTTCTTTAACAATTATTTCAAAAGTTTTTCCTTGCCTTAAACTTTCAATATTTTTAAAGCCCATATTGGATAATGAACTTTTAATTGCAGAACCTTGAGGATCTAAAACATCCCTTTTTAATGTAACAATGACTTGTAGTTTCAAACTTTTATTTTTTTTTTAATGCAGTTAAATTTTTTGAGATACCTGTTTTAATTTCTTTGATATTTGAACCTTCTGGCATGATTCCAAGTCTACGAGCAACTTCCTGATAAGCCTCAACCAATCCGCCAAGATCTCGTCTGAATCTATCTTTGTCTAATTTTCTCTCATCCTTTACATCCCATAATCTGCATGTATCTGGACTAATTTCATCAGCTAAAAAAATTTCAACTTCATCATTATTCCACTGTCTTCCAAATTCTAATTTGAAATCGACGAGCTTAATCCCAATTCCTCTAAATAAACCTACTAAAAAATCATTTATTCTTAAGGCCTGTTCAGAAATATGTATTAATTCATTTTGAGTTGCCCAATTCAATGCAAGAATATGTTCTTCATTAACTAATGGATCTCCAAGCTCATCATTTTTATAATAAAATTCTAAAATGGGCTTACTAAGATCTGTTCCTTCGCTAATTCCAAGTCTATTTGAAAAAGTTCCAGCGGCTATATTTCTAATGACAACTTCAATAGGAATAATCTCTAAAGATTTGATAAGCTGTTCACGCATGTTCAATCTTTTGATAAAATGTGTTTTAATTCCTATTTGATTTAGTTGAGATAATAGAAATTCTGAAATTCTATTATTTAAAACACCTTTGCCATCGATAATTGCTTTTTTTTTATTATTAAAGGCCGTAGCATCGTCTTTGAAATATTGAATCAAAGTTCCTTTTTCAGGACCCTCATACAATATTTTAGCTTTTCCTTCGTATATTTGTTTTCCTTTAGCCATCAGCTTTTAAATACTCTTCCGTAGATAGTATTAATGTATCTCAAATGAGAATTCATGTTGAATAGTTTTTTAAGATCTTCTGTGGATAATTTAGATTTAATTTGTTTATCATTATTTAAATTATCAAAGAAACTCTCATTTGCTGACCATGTTTTCATAGCATTTTTTTGAACAACTTTATAAGCAAGTTCTCTGGTCATTCCTTTTTGCGTTAGTTTTAGCAAAACATTTTGAGAAAAAATAAGTCCATTAAATTTTTCCAAATTTTTTTGCATATTTTTTGGATAAATAACTAAATTTTTAATAATTCCACTAAGCCTAGACAAAATAAAATCTAAAGTGATCGTGGCATCTGGACCGATATTTCTTTCAACACTCGAGTGGCTAATATCTCTCTCATGCCATAAAACTACATTCTCTAAAGCTGGATAAGCATAACTTCTAATTAGTCTTGCAAGTCCAGTAATATTTTCTGATAAAACGGGATTTCTTTTATGAGGCATTGCAGAAGATCCTTTTTGGCCTGCTGAAAAATACTCTTCAACTTCTAAAACTTCAGTTCGTTGCAAATGTCTTATTTCCGTTGCTAATCTTTCAACAGATGAGGCAATTATTGCAAGAATACTAAAGAAATATGCATGTCGATCTCTTGGGATGACTTGTGTTGAAATTGGCTCAACTTTAAAATTAAATTTTTGTGCAACATATTTTTCAATTCCCGGATTAAGATGTGCGAAAGTTCCTACAGCTCCAGAGATCGCGCATGTTGAAATCTCACTTATGGCTTGCTCCATTCTTTTTTTATTTCTTTTAAATTCTGCGTAAAAGGTGAGAAGTTTTAATCCAAAAGTAATAGGTTCAGCATGGATGCCATGACTTCTGCCAACACAAACTGTTTTTTTATATTTAATAGATTTTATTTTTAAAATTTTTATAAGTTCATCTAAATCATTTAAAATAATTTTTCCTGATTGAAAAAGTTGAATATTAAAACAAGTATCCAGTACATCAGAAGAGGTCATGCCCTGATGTAAAAATTTTGCTTTTTGTCCTACTTTTTCAGTTATTGATGTGAGAAAAGCTATAACATCATGTTTTACTTTTTTTTCAATTTGATCAATTCTAACTGGATTTATTTTAGCTTTTTTTCTTATTTCTTTAGCAATACCTTTTGGAATAATTTTAAATTTTTCCATAGCCTCTGCAGCATATATTTCAATGTCTAACCAAATTTTATATTTATTTTCGGGTTGCCAGATTTTTGCAATTTGTTCGCGTGAATATCTCTGGATCATTTAGATACGTTATAATGCATTATTAAAATTATATTATAAAGTAAAAATTTCGTATCCATTATCATTTATACCAACTGTATGTTCAAATTGTGCCGATAAAGATTTATCCTTTGTAACTGCAGTCCAGCCATCTTGTAAAACTTTTGTATGATATTCCCCTAAATTAATCATCGGTTCGATAGTAAAAACCATACCTTTTTTTATTGTTAATCCCTCTCCTTTTTTACCGTAGTGTAAAATATTAGGTTCTTCATGAAATGTTTTGCCAACTCCATGACCGCAAAAGTCCCTTACCACAGAGCAATTATTAGATTCTGCAAAGGATTGAATTGCAAAACCAATATCTCCTAAAGTAATGCCTGGTTTTAAAATTTTAATACCTTGCATCATACTTTCATAGGTGATTTGGATTAATTTTTTAGCATCAGGAGAGATATTTCCAACAGAAAATGTTTTACTGGTGTCACCATAGTAACCATTTAATATTGAGGTGATATCAACGTTAACAATATCTCCTTCCTTTAAAGTTTGATCACTTGGAATTCCATGACAAACTACATTGTTAATTGAGGTGCAAATAGACTTTGTATAACCTCTGTAAAATAATGGCGCAGAGAACGCTCCACGATCATTGAGATATTTGTTTGCAGCCTCATCGATAAAATTAGTTTTGACTCCAGGCTTGATCAGTTTTTCAATATATTCTAATGCTCTTGCCGCAAGGTCTCCGGCTTTTTTTAAACCTTTAAAATCATCATCGTTATATATTTTTATTGATGAGGTTTCTTCTGCTTTAATTTTCATTCAAATTTTATTTCAATTTTTTTATTAAGATTTATTTCTTTATTACTCATTTTACTTGAATAACATAAAAAATTAACACCTTTTTTTTTAGCTTCGATAAAATTTTCATAGTATTTTTCATCAATATCTTTAGATATTTTAAAAAAATTACAATCTTCCCTTTGTATTAAAAAAATTAAAAAAGCCTGGTAACCTTTTTTTTTAGCACTAATCAGTTCAAGAAGATGTTTTTGTCCTCTTGTAGTTGGTGCGTCAGGAAATTCAGCGAAATTTTTTTCTCTTTTTAGAGTAACATTTTTAACTTCTACGTATGCTTTATTTTTTTTATTTGAAAGCAAAAAATCAAATCTAGTCGCATCATTAAACTTTACCTCTCTTTTGATATCATTAAACGCTTCAAGATCTTTTATTTTTTTACTTAATAATGCTTCTTCAACTATTTTATTTGTTAGGTGGGTATTAACACCAACCATTTGATGGTTATTTTCTAATATTTCTAATGTATATTTTAATTTTCTTTCCTTATTTTTTGAAGGAGAGATCCAAGCAGCTTCACCCTCATTTAAAAGTCCCATCATAGATCCAGAATTTGGGCAATGAGCAGTTAGAATTTGATTATTCAAACTCACATCCACAAAAAATCTTTTGTATCTTTTTATGAATTTTGTTTTAATTAGGGGGGTGTCAAATTTCATTTTAAAGTATTATTATCATTTAGATGTCCACACGAAATAAAAAAAGAAGATTTTTTGCTGCTATTTTAATTATAGGAGATGAGATTTTATCCGGCAGAACTCAAGATGCTAATACGAGTTTTTTAGCAAAGTGGTTAAATGAAAGAGGCATACAATTAAAAGAGGTGAGAATTGTTCCAGATCAACTACGAACTATAATAAATAACGTTAATGTATTGAGAAAAAAATATGATTATTTATTTACCACAGGCGGAATCGGACCAACACACGACGATATTACCGCTTTAGCAATTTCAAAAGTTTTTAAAAAAAAATATGAGTATAATAAAGAAGCTCTTAAGATTTTAGAAACACATTATAAAAATTCCTATTTAAATGATGCAAGAAAAAAAATGGCTAAAATGCCAAGGGGAGCAGGATTAATCTATAATCCTTCAAGTTCAGCACCAGGTTTCTATATGAAAAATGTTTTTGTATTGCCAGGTGTTCCAGTGATTTTGCAATCGATGATGTACTCAATTGAACAATTAATTAAAGGGGGTCAAAAAGTTTTCAGCGAGACTGTCACTGGTAAAATGCCTGAAAGTAAAATTGGTGAGCAATTTGGAAAACTGCAAAAAAAGTTTAAAGATTTAAGTCTTGGAAGTTATCCATTTTTTCAAGCAGGTAAAATAGGTGTTGCTCTAGTCATAAGAGGTTATTCCAAAAAAAGAATTTTACAATGTAAAAAAATTTTACAAAATTTAGTAAAAAAAATTGAAAAGTCTTAATGGATAAAGATAAAGAGTTATCCAAATTAAAAAAAAAAATATATAAGCTTAGTAAGAGTTTTACAAAAAAAAATTTAGTATTTGCAGATGGTAATCAAGATGCACAAGTAATGATAATAGGAGAGGCTCCTGGAAAAACAGAAGATAAATTACAAAAACCATTTGTTGGTAGGGCTGGTAAACTTTTAGATGATTTGCTTGGATGTGTAAGTCTTGATCGCACAAAAGTTTATATTACAAATGTTGTAAATTATAGACCAGATAAAAATAGAAAACCTACTCATGACGAAATAAATGAATTTAAAAAACTACTTTTTAAACATATTGAGATTATTAAACCTAAATGTGTATTATTACTCGGCGCAACCGCTGCAACAGCAGTTTTAAATCATGAAGGACCATTAAGCGAAGTAAGAGGTAAATGGAAAAATATAAAAATTATCAATTCTTATTTTGATGTTCTTACAACTTTCCATCCAGCATTTTTATTAAGGCAGCCTAATCAAAAAAAATCTGCATTAAATGATTTAGTTGTGTTTAAAAGAAAATTATCTGGTTAAGTTTATTTATTTCTACTTAACAAGCCCATTTAATTTCATTATAAGCATTACAACACTAAAGCCCTCGTGGTGGAATTGGTAGACACAAAGGACTTAAAATCCTTGCCCTTTTTGGGAGTGCCGGTTCAAGTCCGGCCGAGG
>Ga0247843_1004214_pt1 | contig 21884 bp, 16 predicted proteins | sample LaCruzMarch2017__FD_192420 | JGI IMG/M metagenome (GOLD analysis project Ga0247843, IMG submission 192420) | Freshwater microbial communities from meromictic Lake La Cruz, Castile-La Mancha, Spain - LaCruzMarch2017_8m | ecosystem: Environmental > Aquatic > Freshwater > Lake | place: Spain...
ATCGACGGCTACTACAACACCCACCGTCGCCACTCCTCCCTCAACTACCTTTCACCAACAGCCTTCGAGGCTCAATTAGCTCTCGAAGCTTAACTAAATTTTGGTCCAGAAATAGCTAGCACCTCAAAACTTGATGAATTTAAGAATTCGTTGAGCCCGGAAAATCAGGCCACCATTGACCGAAATCTGGACGGCCTTGATTCAATGATCCTTGATGTCTCTGCGGGCATTGATGACGTGATTACGAACGTAGTCGGAGCCATCGACCCCAACGCTCTCTATGGCCCAGCAGGCTACGGCGCTTCCAATTTCGTCACCGTCTTCGGCAGCAACTTCGCTTACCGGATCACCTACGAGAATTCTGCCTCTGCTACGGCTCCGGCGCAGAGTGTGACCATCACCAACAACCTGAGCACGAATCTCGACTGGACCACCTTCCAGCTCACGGGCATCGGCTTTGCCGACAACTACCTGACCATTCCCGCAGGCAGGCAGCATTATCAGGCCACGGTCTCCATGACCTACAATGGCCAGACCTTCAACGTGGAGATGGAGGCAGGCATCCACAACGCCACCGGCCAGGTCTATGCCAACTTCCAAAGCATCGATCCCGCCACCGGTCTGCCGCCCGAAAGCGTGCTCACCGGCTTCCTACCACCCGAAAACGGCACCGGGCGAGGAGAGGGTTACGTAAGCTACACCGTGTCCCCGAAAACCACCGTGCCGACCGGCACCCTCATCCCCAACGTGGCCTACATCACCTTCGACGGCGGCGAAACCATTGCCACCAACCAAGTCGATGAACACAATCCTGCTCTGGGCACCGATCCCAACAAGGAAGCTCGTGTGACCATCGACGCCAACATCCCGACCGCCCAAGTGGCCGCCCTGCCGAGCAATGTCGCCCCGGCCTTCAACGTCTCCTGGTCCGGCAGCACCGGCGTCGGCGGCAGCGGCATCGCCGACTACAGCGTCTATGTCTCCAGCGACGGCGGTGCCACCTACACCCCCTGGTTCCTCAACACGCAACGAACCTCCGGCACCTACTACGGGACCGCCAACACCAGCTACCGATTCTATGTGGTCGCCACCAGCAACGTGGGCAACAAGCAGGCCAATGCCGAAACCGCCGCCATCAGCACCCAGGCCATCGACATCACCGCCGCCAACTACTGGCGTCTCCAGAACTTCAACATCCCCACCAACACCGGCATCGCCGCCGACACCGCCATGCCCGACCGAGACGGCATCGCCAACCTGCTGAAATACGGCCTCGTCATCCCACCCGGCAGCAGCGGAGCCAGACTGCTTCCCCCAGCCCAAGTGCTGAGCTACCCAGAAGGCCGCCGCCTTTCAATGACCTTCTATCGCGACCCCAGCCGCAACGACATCACCCTCGAAGTGCAAGCCGCCGACACCCCCACCGGCCCCTGGACCACAGTCGCTACCAGCACCAACGGGTCTGCATTCACTGGGGATGGTTTCGTCCGCGAAGACTTTGGCCCTGGCGGCCTGATGAGAGTTCAGGTGCGTGACGTGACGAATGTGGTTGGAACCATGCGCCGCTTCATGAGCGTGAAGGTGACGTATTGAACGCTAGTGCCTTCCAAAGTTCACCGTCGATCCCAGCGGCAGTGCTTTGGGACCATTCAGCCCTGGCCAGACGGTGAACCTGCGCACCCGAGTGACGAATGCGAACGGCACGACGACAGGCAGTGTCCGCACGCTGACGATTCAGTAGGCGGTCGCGTCCTCACATTTAGTGAAGTCAGAACGGATCTCCCACAGATTCGGGGAGGCCCACGGATTGGATTCAAAAAATGATGACGCGGAGAATATCATCATGCCCGCTTGCACGTCTGGACTCGGTGAAGCCTCCCCCCGCCAACTTCATCATGCAGGCCGCTGCGAGGGCGTGGCTGAGCATCGCTCCAGTTGCCTCCCACTACTCGGCATGATCTCCTGGCGCATCGGCCGCAGCCTTCAGTTGGATGCCGAGAAAGAAGAAATCATCGGCGACCCCGAAGCCACCAAACTCCTCCGCCGCGTGTACCGCGCACCTTGGAAGTATCCGGTGTAGATGGACCCTCTGACACTCCGTAGGCGCATTCGCCAGAATTTGGCGGCCCATTCGTGGTTCGGCAGATGCGCATGCGTGCTCAAGGATGTCGATAACCTGCTCGTGCCCGTGTGCCTGAGCAGCACGCACGTCGCCTGGGGTGCCATGCGGCTAGAATCCGTGTGTATGCAAGCCGGCGAGGCCACCGGCCGGGCCGCCGCGCTTTGTGTTCAGCGAAACACGCTCCTGGAAAGCTCGACGCAGACGCCCTCGTGCGGTTGTTGGTGCAACGAAGGCGTCTCGTTAGCTTCTTCAACGATCTCAAAGTCGATGCAGACGACCCGCGCATCCCCGCCGCGCAGTATTTTGGCACGAGAGGCTATTTTGCCAGCTACGACGCGAAACTCGACCAACCGCTCACCGAGGCGGTGAATGCCGTTTGGGAGTAAAAAACTCCACCGATCCGCAAAAACGGGCCGCGGCGGTCTCCCAGGCCGGAAAGACCGATTCACGACCAACTGGAAAAACGCGTGGCGAGCGGCATCAGCATGCCTTGGACGTGATTCAAGCACGGTGAGGCCGTTTCTCACGACTTCGCCGCCTCCGATTCCGCCGTTGAAGCCGCGATTCAGACGCTTCAAGTGCTCGACACGGGCTTGATCTCAAACGCATCCAGCCACGGCAGCGTGATCTGTGGTGGCATGCCACCGAAGGGCTGGTAGGCGGGGAGCTGGACGATGCTCATGCTGTGCGGCTGGCTGGCGATGAAGAACATCGCGTCGGCGCAGTCGGTGCAGGTGATCATGGCCTCCTTGTGCTTGGCCGAGGGCTGCACCGGGCGCTTTTTGACGAGCGGTGTGTCCGCCTCGCCGGGGGCATATTCGGAGACGACGATGCCGTACGCATTGAGCTGCATCCGCGCAGTGAAAAGCATGCCATGCACAGCCCACTTGCTCGCGGTATAAGGCACACCAGCATACGAATCGTAGCCATGCCCTGCCGTGGATGACACGACGACGATTTTGCCGCCGCCTTTCTCCGCCATCGGCTTTGCGACGGCCTGAATCATGTTCGCCACGCCGATGACATTGATCTCCATGACCTTCCGCCAGCTCACCTCGCTGGCGATTCTCGATGGATCAGCGTGCGCCATAAAGCGATCCGGCATGTTGATGCCTGCAGTGTGGATGAGGGCGTGTGGCGTGCCGTGTTTCAGTACTTCATCGAGCGCATCAGCCACGCTGGCGCTGTCCGCCACATCGCAGACGATGGGGATAATGTTCGCTGACAGTGCGGCACTTTCCTGGAGCGATGTCAGCGTGCGTCCAAACACAAACGTCTTCGCGCCAGCATCCGCGAAACGCTTCGCTGCCGCTTGTCCCATGCCGCCGCCACCGCCGGTGACGATGACGATCTTGTCAGTCCAATGTTGTTCCATTCGCCGATGCTAGCGATTCCACGCAACTCGTCCAGCTTGCTGCCAGAAAAGGAGAGGATCAGACTCTTGATGAGATCGCCATGGAGTCTCTCTAGCCTTCCATTCTGTCTTTCTGATCCACTCAGTCCCTGCCTGCACACCACTTCGGCTGGGTTGGTGCCCCGAAGCTCCGGAGCCGCTCGCTCCTCCAGGGTAGTCACCGCCGCTCGAGATTTTTCTCGACCGACGTTTTCCACGCTTCCAGCGCAGCGGTCATCTTCGCCACGCGCTCCGGCTCTTGGGTGGCGAGGTTGTGGGTTTCTTCAGGATCGGTGGTGTGATCGTAGAGTTCAGCGGAACCATCATGCCACTGTGTGAAACGCCAGCGCTCCGTGCGCATGCTACGACTGGGCTTGCCGCCGTTCGTGCTGAGGGTGAAGGCAGCGTCTTTCACCGTGGCGCTAGGGTCCGCCAGCACGGGGAGCAGGCTGGTGCCAGCGAGCGTGTGCGAAGGCTTCACGCCACAGAGCTCCATCAAAGTGGGGTAAATATCCACAAACTCGACGAGTGAGCGGCTCCTCTGTCCGCCATTCATGCCTGGCGCGGCGATGATGAGCGGCGCACGGCAACTGCGCTCAAACAACGTGCCTTTGTTCCACCAGTTTCGCTCACCTGTGTGATAACCGTGATCACCGACAAAGACGACCAACGTCTTCTCCCAGAGATTCCGCTGATCCAGCACATCAAGCACGCGTCCCACCTGGGCATCCATAAAGCTCGTCCCGGCGCAGTAGGCACGCAGCAACTCACGCCACTCGCAGTCCGTGAACTTGGCAAACGCCGCACCGAGTTCCCCAAAGCCGACGGCCAGCTTCGGCGCGTGTGTCTGCCCCACCGGATCATGCCAAAGTGGCAGGGAATCGAGCGGGTAGAGATCGAAGTACTTCTTCGGTGCGATAAACGGATCATGCGGGCGGTGAAAGCCCGCGCCAATGAACCACGGCTTGCCTGCGGTGCTTTGCTTCACGATAGCCGAGATCACCGCGAGCGCGGTCTGTCCGTCGGGCTGGTCGTCATCGGTGCCTGCTGTCGCGCCCCACTGACACCACTTGAGGGCATCACCGGTCACATTGCGGCCTTCGATGACTTTCCCAGCGGGCGTGACCTCGAATGTGTTCGCTTCATCCCATGACTTTTCGGCATCCATCCACACCGCGCGATTTTTGCCACCGCCCAGGTGGAATATCTTTCCATACGCCGCCGTGAACCAGCCCTGCTGTCGGAATGCCTGCGGCAGCGTGACGATGTCAGGCAGTTTTTCGCGGAACATGGTCTTATTGCCAGTCACGCCCGTCTGTTCGCAGCGCAGGCCGGTAAACATTGAGGTGCGGCTCGGATTGCAGATGGGATACTGCACATACGCCCGCTCAAATGTGACTGCACGCGCGCGCAGCCGGTCGAGATTCGGCGTCTTGACCAGCTCGCGCGTGAATGCGCCGCCGTAGTCGCGCAGATCATCGGCCATGATGAAAAGGACGTTGGGCTTTTCCGCCGCTTGGAGCGTGCTTGGGAACAGGCAGCAGGCTGCCAGCGCAATATGTGAGAGGAAAATCAGGAGACATTTCAACATGGCGGGTTGGTGAACGCGGTTTGTCATGTGTTATTGCGATCACACAGCAGCGTCCTGTCAGGATGATCGGCGATCCTGGAAAGGACGTGGCTGAATCAGGCTTGGCTCAGTTCAGAAACAGGGCCGCTGCTGTCGGCAAAGCGCTCCTGCTTCAAGCCTGTTTGTTGGGCCAAGGTAAGCCACAGATCGGCCAGCGGGCGTTTGCCTTCGTAGTGAAAGTGGCCGCGCTTCATGCTGCCTCCGGCGATGAGCACCTGGAGATCGGCGTAATTGTGCTGATCGCCATCACTGATACCACTGCCCATGACGAGGATGGTGCTTTCGAGCAGCCCGGTGGCTTTGAGGCGCTCGACGACGTGGGCGTAGAACTCGACGTGAAAGCGGTCGATTTTTGCCACGGCGGCTTTGGCTTCATCGCCTTTGGTGTGCGTGAGGACGTGGTGGTTCTGCGGCTTGTCGAACAGGCCGTGAAACATGCGTGGGGAGTCCCAGCGCTCAGGATCAATGACCAGCGTGGCCACGCGGGTGAGATCGTTTTGAAAGGCGAGCACGAACAGCTCCGCCTGAAGCCGCAGGTAGTCGCCGCGTGACTCGGGAATACCTGCAGGCTCGGCCAGCGTCGGCTTGCGCAGTTGTTTGGCGATCTTCTCGGCCTTCTCGATGCGCTTCTCCGTGGCGCGGACGCTGTCGAGATACTCGCCGAGCTTTTCCTGGTCGTCGCGACCGAGGCGGGCGTTCAGCGCCTTCGCATCGGCCAGCACGACATCAAGCACGCTGCGTGTGGCAGCAGCATCGGGTTTGCCAAAGAGGCGCTGGAAGACCGTGCGCGGGTTCTTCTCCACATTTGCCGCGTAACCGGGCGCATACCACGAGATGCTCTCGTGGTAGCGAGTCTCCTTGTTGTCCGAGAAGTCGTTCGTGCTCAGCTCCAGCGACGGCAGCAGCGAGTCCGCGCCGATCTGCCGCGCGATGATTTGATCTAGCGTCATGTTGGTCGGGAAACCGCCATCCAGCGTCTCCTGCGGTGCTGATGAGGTGAGCCAGCACGATCCACACTGCGCATGCACGCCCGTGCCGCCGACGAACTGGCGATCCAGGCCGGTGACGAGCGTGATGTCCTCTTTGACTTTCGACAGCGGTGAAAGCGTGGGCGTCAGCTCCCAGTGGGCACCTTTCGTCTTCGGCATGAACGCAGCCTGATTGTAGCCATTGGGTGTATAAATGAACGCGAAGCGCTGTGGGGATACTGACGCGGCTTTCGACAGGCTTTCAAAGAACGGAAGCCCGAACGTGACGCCTGCGGCGCGAAGAAAATGACGGCGATTCATCATGGTGTGCTGCGGATGTGGGTAAACGGATAGGATTGGGCGATCTCGACAATCACGCGGCTGAATTTCCATCCATCGGCCTTCACCGCGTCTTCGATCTGCGCGACGACCGGCATGTCATAAACCTTCAGCGGCCTTCCCAACGCGTAGCTGAGCAGGTGCTCGATGAAACCACGGGTGAACTCGTGCGGATTTTGCGTGAGGATGGCTTTGTAGGCGGCGGGGCCGTCAAAGGGTGTGCCATTCCACTCGGCGCGGGCATCGACGGGCTGGGAGCCGTCTTTTTCACGCCAGGAGCCGATAGCGTCGAAGCGCTCCAATGCGAAGCCAGGAGGATCGAGGCGCACATGGCAGGAGTAGCACGCGGGCTTGTCGCGATGCTGCTCAAAGCGCTCGCGCACGGTCTGCGGCGTGGTTTGGGACTGAGGTTCATCTTTGAGCGCGAAGGCGATCTTCGGCTCCTGCGGCGGACGATTGAAAAGAGTCTCCAGCAGCCACGCACCGCGTTTAACCGGGCTGGTGCGCACGGGTAGCGAGGTGACGGTGAGCGGACCGCCCATGGTCATGTAGCCGCCGCGACGTTTGTCCTTCAAAGACACGCGCAGCCACTGCGAGTTCTGTTTGGCGTCGATTAGCACGTTGCTGTTGCCGGTTTTTCCGGCGAGCGCGGCCACGTCGATGTCATAGAGCTTGGCGAGGCGTGCATTGAGCCAGGTGTAGTCGGCGGCGAGGAGATCAAGGATGCTGCGATCCTCGATGAGCACGGTTTCAAAGAGCAGCAGCGCCTCCACGAGCATGGAACCGTGCAGTGTCACCTTGCCCTGCGGGCCGCTGTAGAAGCCTTTGAAGAGATTGGGATCTGGTTTGGCCGTCATGAGTTGGTCAAGTCGCAGCCATTGCGTGGCAAAGGACTCGCTCATCTCACGAGCACGCAGATCGCGCATGAGGCGGCGGGTTTGAGCTTCGAGAACGGCAGGCTCGGTGAGACGTGCGGCGAGCAGTTCATCATCTGGCGGCGCGGACCAGAGGAAGTAAGCGAGGCGTGTGGCGAGTTCGTGATCCGCGAGCGGTTTCACACTGCCACGACCCGCTCCCGCTTCAGCGATGTATAAAAAGTCCGGCGAGGTCAAAGCGGCAGCCAGCGCGGCCTTCATCGCGTCTTCAAAGGGCAAATCACGATCACGAGCATCATCAAAGACCTCGACGTAACGCGATAAGGTCTTGTCATCGACCGGACGACGAAAAGCATGATTGAGAAAACCTGCGAGCCGTTCACGTGCCGCAGCTCGCTTGTCACGTTCGGACATTTTCTTCTCTGGTTCGGTCACAGGCGCGGTGGCGACGACAGTGGCACTATCAGTGAGAAAGGCGAAATCGTCATAGAGCGCGTAGTTGCCGCTGAACTTCGAGCCATCGAGCCGCAGACGCGTGATGTGTTCGTTGTTCGGAGCGTGGAAGGCGAAGAAGGTGTTGCCTCTGCCGCCACCAGTGATGAGTTCATGCGAGAGACGCGCCGTGCTGCCACCGCTGAACGTGGCAGTCATCTCGATGCTGCCTGATTCCTTGTCGCGACTCAGTGCGCATAAAGCCAGCTCGGTGATGCCTTCGCCAGTAACTCCGCCTTCGATGGCAAAGTCGAGCGTGAGCACCTTTTTCTGCTTCTCATGATTCGTGAAGAGCGATTCGCCGGATGTCTCGCCCGCTGTAGAAAATCCAGCGACCCACACATCCTCCTGCGCGGTGATGAGCAGTGATTTGGAGCCAAAACGCACACGAATCGGTTCTCTGGCCTTCACGACCGTGCTGCGCCCCGTCGCGTCCCAAACGCCGCCAGTGCCATCAGCGACTGCGGTTTGCATGGCGAAGCGGAATTGGTAATCCAGCGTCGCCACAACCCCGTTTTTGGCCTGAAACGGCAGATTCAAATTTGGCGCGAACTCCTTCGCGGCGGTCCAGGTGTTCGCCTCACCTTCCTCAATGACAGGCTCGGCTTTCATCGGCTGCGCAGGGTCATGAATCAGTGCGCGGAAGATGCTGCTGAGCTGTGGCAGCTTCGGTGACTCCACGATCTCGCGTGCAGCGGCCAGATACTGCTCCAGCAGCATCGGCGAGAGGTTCATAGCCTCACCGCGATTGCGAAAACCATGCTCCGCGCGGTTTTCGCCCGGCAGACCGAGTTCCGGCAGCAAGACGGGATACTTCAGCCCATACTCGCGCACCGGCACATCCACGCTGTCGCCCATCTTGCCGCTCGCAGGCCGGAAGTAGGCTTTGCTGGAAAGCGGCAACCGCTCCGGGAACATGAAGACATCCATTTGCAGCCCGAAGAGGTCGCGGATGGTGTTGTTGTATTCCAGGCGCGTGAGCCGACGCAGCACTGGATTGCCTGGATCACACGCACGGAGCGATGGATCAGGCTGCGAAGCGATGCCCATGATCCACGTCATCAACTCTTGCCTCTGCGCCTCGGTCGGCTGCGACTTTTGCTTCGGCGGCGGCATCTGGTGGGACTCGATCTTTTCATACACACTGCGCCAGATTTCGCGATCCTTCATCACGGTGCCTTCATTCGTGAAGTGCGAGAGATCGAGATCGCCCTTCTTGGCATCGCTGTCGTGGCAGTCGAGGCAGTGCGTGTCGAGGAAGGCACGGAAGTCCGCAGCGGAGGCAGAAGTCGAGATGAGCAAAGAGGCGAGCAATGGGCGGATCATGCGCTGAATTAGTGACGTTGCAGCGGGCTCGGTCCTGACATTGACAACAGCCTTTCAGCCATGCGGGCGAGTCGTTCGATGACTACTTCGGGTCGTAGCCTTTCTTTTTGGGCAAGGAATCACGATCCGGCGCAGGTGGCGGCGTAACGCCTGCGGCGAGCATGATCTGGCTGATGGCGTCGATGGTGGGCACGCTGGGTTTGAAATTACCGGGCCGGAATCCTTGCGCGATGAGCAGCGGCGTCCAGCCACGATCATTCTTCTGATTCCAGACTTCAATCTTCGCGCCCTTGCTGGCGAGGAGCTTCGCCACCTTCGGCAGGCTTTTGTAGGCCGTGCCGTGCATTGCGGTCTGGTTCTTTTTGTCCACGGCATTCACATCCGCGCCGAGGCTCAAAAGATACTCGCAGGCCGCGACGCACTCGTCTTCCGTGCCGGCCTCCTCATCGGGCGCGTAGCAGCCGAGGCCTGCGGCGGCCATCAGCGGTGTGGAGCCGTCGGCGTTGGGCTTGTGCGGGTCCGCGCCGAGTTCGACGAGGAGTTTCATCATCTCCAGGTCTGCGTTCCGGCAGCCGAGCAGGAAGGGCGTGGCGCCCTCGAAATTGATCGCGCCGAAGGCCTTTGCCCGCGCTCCTTTTTGGAGCACGGCATCGACCTTCGCGCCCGCCTTCACGATCTCGCGGATGAAATCGAGGCTGCTGAGCTTTCCATGCGTGTCCGGCGGCGGCTGGCCGGCCTCGTCGTCGCCATACGGTGGCTTGCGCACCCAGGTGAGCGAGTGCAGTGCGGTGAAGCCATTGCGCATGTCGTTCGGGTCCGCGCCCGCGCGGATGAGGTCCATCACCAGCTCGAAGTGACCGTTCTCGACCGCCAAAAGCACCGCGCTGGTGCCGTTCGGCGCGTCACGACCTTTGGTATCGTCTTCGGTGGTTATCGCATCGTTCACATCAGCGCCGAGTTCGAGGAGTTTTTTCACCGCTGCGGCCTTTCCTTCGCGTGCGGCGAACAACAGCGCGGTGAAGCCCGATTCGAGCCGGTGCTGCACCTCCGCGCCGTTCTTCACGAGCAACTCAATCACCTCCGTATGACCTTCTGCCGCGGCCCACATGAGCGCGGTCTGGTCGGTGCGATCCTGCGCATCCACTTTCGCGCCCTTTTCGAGCAAAGCCTTCACCGCGCCCGGTTTTCCCGTGCGGCTAGCAACCATGAGCGCAGTCTCTCCGCCGCGTCGTTTCGCATTCGCATCGGCTCCGGCATTCAAAAGCGAACGCACGATCTCCTCACTGCCATTTTCACACGCGAGCAGCAGCGGCGTGATGCCATAGCGATTCGCCATATTGAGCTTCGCACCCGCTTCGAGCAGCTTTTCGACGATCTCGGCTTTGTCGTGATACGCGGCCCAATGAAGCGCCGTCGCTCCATCGGCTTGCGCGGCATTCAAATCGGCCTTGGCAGCGATTTGAGCTGAAACTGCGGGCCACTTCTGTTTTTCGGCTCCGGTGGGAAGATCCTCCGCCGCGAGGTAGGTGGCAGAGAAGATGAGAATGGCGATGCACTTTGGGGCCATGAAGAAGATTATTCCGATGTTTTAGGCGCGGGTGTTAAGGAGGGCGTAACACGATAGACTTTCGTTCCAGCGACCAATTGCGATGCTTGGGCATCACATTTTGCAATCAAGATACCAAACTGCTCCTCTGACGCTTTAAGCAAAACAAACTCAACGGCTTGGACGATGGCATGAAAAGTATGGCCTGAGGGAGTTTGAAGCGAAATCTCCTCATGTGGCTTCACTGGGCACTTTTTGTCTGCAGGGATGCCGGTGAGAAATACCGTGCCTCGACCGGCGATGTCGAAAGCAGCATCGGGCAGAACCAGAAGAGCAGCACTCATGTCTTGTCTCACAGCACCTCGATGATTCCGCTGCTGTCGCCAAACTTCTCCAGTTTCACGCCTGCTTTATCGAGCAGGGTGAGATGCAGGTTGGCGAGCGGGATGGTTTTGTCGTTTCTCAGGTGGCGGTTGCCTTTCACACCGGCGCTGGCGCCTCCGGCGACGATGATGGGGAGGTTGGTGTGGTCGTGGACGTTGGGATTGCCCATGCCGCTGCCGTAGAGGAGCAGGCTGTGGTCGAGCAGCGTGCCATCGCCTTCCTTCACGGCGGCGAGCTTGGCGAGGTATTCGGCGAAGAGGCTCACATGGAAGGCATTGATCTTCGACATGCGCTCAATCTTGGCCGGATCATTGCCGTGATGGCTGAGCGGATGATGCGGATCGCTGACGCCGATCTCGGGGTAGGTGCGGTTCGAGGTCTCGCGGGCGAGCTGGAAGGTGATGACGCGGGTGACGTCTCCCTGCATGGCGAGGAGCTGAAGGTCAAACATGAGCCGGGCGTGCTCCGCATAGCTCGCAGGCACGCCGCTGGGGCGGGAGAGATCGGGCAACTCGTTTTCAGCGACAGCGGCGCTGGCTTTTTCGATGCGCCGTTCGACTTCGCGGATGCTGTCGAGGTAATGGTTCACGCGGTCACGGTCCTGCGGGCCGAGCTGCTTCGCGAGGCGTTGCATGTCGTCTTTGACGAAGTCGAGCAGGCTGGCGCGGCGCTTCAAAGCGGCCTGGCGATCTGCTTTGCTGCCGCCATCGCCAAAGAGCTGCTCGAAGACGAGCCTCGGATGCGCTTCGGCAGGCAGTGGTGTGGTGGGCGAGGACCAGGAGAGGTTGTTTTGATAGACGCAGGCGAAACCGTTGTCGCACTGGCCGACGACCTGCATCAAATCCATGGCAAGTTCGAGCGACGGCAACTGGGTCTGCTGGCCGATGGCCTTGGCGGCGATCTGGTCGGCGGTGGTGCCGTTGTAGTAGTCGCTGCTCTCGGTGTGCTTCACGCGGGCCGCGCTGAGGAAGGAGGCGTTCGAGGTGGCGTGCGTGCCGGGATACGCGGGCTCGAGTTCGAGATTGGAAATGACCGTGCAGTGCTGCTTCACCGGCTGCAATGACTTCAAAATGGGCGAGAGGTCATCAAGCGTGTTCTTGCTCCCCGGCGTCCAGCGTGACTGATCGCAGCCCATCGGGATGTAGATGTAGCTGATACGCTTCGCGGGTTGCACGACGCGATTTGAGGCCATGGCGGCAGGAACCATCGCATCGAGAAACGGCAGCGAGAGCGTAGCGCCGACGCCACGAAGGAGGTGGCGGCGGGAGAGGGCTTTGCGAGTGGTGAAGGTGCTCATGGCTTAAACGTAAACGGTTCACTGGTTGCGATGCCGACAATGATTTCTGAGAACTTCCAGCCGTGCTCCTTGGCTCGGCGGACGACTTTTCGCACGGCGGGAGCATCGCCGGCTTGGAGCCCGCGACCGAGAGCGTAGGTCATGAGTTTTTCCGTGAGGGTGGTGACGAAGAGTTCGGGGCGCTTCATGAGCACGTCTTCGAGACCGGTCACACCTTCGAACTCGCTGCCGTCGGCGAAGCCGCCTTTCGCATCGGCTTCGGCCTGCCAGCGGCCGATGGCGTCGTAGTTTTCGAGAGCGAAGCCGACGGGGTCCATGAGGTTGTGGCAACTCGCACAGGCGGCCATCTCGCGATGTTTGGCGAGTCGTTCGCGGATGGGCAGGCTCTCGGAGATGACGCCATCGAGCGCAGGCACATCGGGCGGTGGCGGGGGCGGCTCGGCACCGAGCAGGTTTTTCAAAATCCAGTGCCCGCGAATCACGGGCGAGGTGCGGGTGGCGTAACTGGTGACGGTGAGCAGGCTGCCCTGGCGCAAAAGCCCGCCGCGATTCCACTCGGGGGCTGTTTTCACCTCGCGGAATCGGCTGCCGTGGATGTGCGGGATGCCATAGTGCGCGGCAAGGCGTTCATCAAGCCAGGTGCGGTCGGTGCGCAGCAGGTTGAGAGCGCTGCGGTCGTTTTCGACGATGTCGGCAAAGAGCAGGCTCGTCTCGGTGCGCAGGGATTCGCGGAGGTTGTGATCGAAGTCGGGAAATAGCCGCGCATCTGGCGTGATGGAGTCGAGATTCCGCAGGTAGAGCCATTGATCGGCGAAATTAGTCACGAGGGCTTTCGCACGCGGATCGCGCAGCATACGGCGCGCCTGGGATTCGAGATTGAGCGGACGCTGCGAGAGCAGTTCATCATCAGGGAGGCTGCTCCAGAGGAAAAAGGCGAGCTTGGAGGCCAGAGCGGCATCGTCGGCCTTCGACTCGGTGCGGAACAAAAACTCGCGGCTGACCAAAAGGGCTGCGACAGCGGATTCGATGCCGGACTCGAGTGTCTTGGCCTCACGGACGAATGGGAGGATGCGTTCGAGGTCTGCATCCGTGATGTCACGCCGCCAAGCACGGCGCATGATCGGCTGCAAAATGGCTTTCGCGTCCGTTTTGCCATCGCCGAAGATCAGGCGGCGGCTCGGCATGTCACCAGCGCCTTTGGCATCGAAGGGGCCGGTGATGGTGACCTGATACACGGCGGGGCTCAGGCGTGGATGGCGGTGGGTGTTGAAGCTGACTTTATAAGGCTGCCGCAGGCGTTCGAGCACGGGCGAGCCGTTGGGCAAAAAGGTGACGCCGAGGTCATGCTGGCCGCCGGTGATGCGCAGGCGGGCTTTGAGGTGCGCATCAATCTTCTCGTAGTTTTTATCCTTCGCCGGTTTGACGGTGAACTCGCTCTCCACCTCGCGATTGAGCAGGATCTGGAGCTGATGCTGGCCGTTCATGCCCTCGACTTGCTCGTTGCGATCCCGCTGAAGGCGCACCTGCACCTCATAGTCACCCGTTTGTGGGAAGACATGCTTCACCAGCACACCGCCGCGTGTGCCGAGCGGCAGCCCGGGCACATGATACTCCTGCGTGATGTCCGGCCGCACGCGGATGGCGGTGATCTCCGGCTGTGTGGAGGCACCGACGGCCATGCGGGCGATTTTTTGCGCCGCGCTGATGTAGCGGTCGAGCAACGCGGGCGGCAGATCGCCGACGGTGATATTGTCGAAGCCGTGGCTGATCTCGTCGGTGGGAAAGGCCGCCTTCGCATCGAACTCTACTGCGAGCAGGTCACGCACGGCGTTTTGATACTCCGTGCGCGTGAGACGGCGGAAAGCGGGGCCGGCGACGGGTCTGGCAGGCTGCGCATCGAGTTCCTTCGTCAAAGCGGCCACGAGTTCATCGTAGCCGGCTTCATCCGGCCGTTTTTTGCCGATGGGCGGCATGTGGCGGGCGGTGAGCTGCTTCACCACTTTTTCCCAAGTGGCCGCATGGGCGGTGATGTCTGCGGCGAGGACGGAGCCGAGATCGACGCCGCCTTTTTTGGCATCCACATCGTGGCAGTCGATGCAGAAGCGCTCCAGCGCGGCACGCGGTGGAAGCTCTGCGAACGCAGCGGAGGTGATGAGGAACAATGCGGCGATTCTCATGCGAGTGCGGAAAGTATCCCAGTGCTGTCTGCGAAGCGATTTTATTTCATGCCTGCCCTTTAGGGAGCCACCAAACCGAACGCACCGTCGCGCAAGCCTTGCGCACCACCTTGGATCTCAGCCGGGGTGTAGTGATGCACTTCGTTCCAGCTTTTGCCGCCATCGGTGCTGCGCAGGATGTTGAAGCGCTGCGGAGCGATGCTGATGAGCGTCCCTTTGTCGCTGGCGATGATTTGACCGGCAGGCACAGCGGCGGGGAGATCACGCCAGGTTTTGCCATCGGCGCTGGCGCGGCTGGGTTTGCCAGTGAGCCAGAACTCGCCGCCTGCCACACTGAGCACGGCACGTTTCGCTCCTGTGCCGTGCGGGCCATCCCAAGTCTTGCCGCCATCGGTGCTGATCCAGGCGTTGGCGGCATCGGCATCGGTCATGACGAGCAGCTTGCCATTCGAGACGAGCGTGCCGCGCCCGGTCGAGGCATCGAGGCCATTGGGCGCGAGCCACTTCCACGTCTTGCCGAGATCATCGCTGGCGAAGAGGTTGCCGAACTTTGGGCCTTCCTTGCCGCGATTGTCACCGAGCGCGAGGAAGCGTCCGCTGGCCTCGCTGACAAAGACCGGATCGACGTGATGCGTGCTCAGCTTGTAACCACGCGCATCGTTTTTGAACCCACCCCACATGCTGAAGCTGTCAAAGGTCGCGCCCAGATCAGACGTGGCCGTCATCGTCATGTAACCGGCGGCCACAAACGCGCCTTTCCCCGCCGCGAGGCCCCAGGTGCCTGGCATCACCCGCGCATCGCCTTTCGCCTCCGGCAGCTTCGCTTTGCCGTGGGTGAGGTGCTGCCACTTCGTCGCGTCGTCCGAGGCCAGGTAGATCGTCGGCCCGCCCCAGCCGACGCCGACGACGAACACGCCGCCGCCATACGCCACAGTCTTCGTGGCCCACGCGCCATGGTCAGCGCCCGGCGCGGCGAAGAAGGTCTGCTGCCACGTCTTGCCATCGTCCTTCGACACGATAATCCGCGCCCCATGACCCACGACGACAAACGCGGGCACCTTTGGGTTAGGCTTCAAAGCGCCACCCAGCGGGATGTCCGCGCGGAGTTTCACATCCGCAGGCGATTCCTCTGCGGCAAAAGTGGTGAGCGTGAGCAAGGCGCACGCGAGGAGGAGAGACAGTGGTTTCATGGTGGGTGCGGAGCAACGAATGAAGCCGCCGATGCCTGACAGAGGAGCTAAACGCCGCTTTACGGCTTGGACGTTAGCGGCGGTGTGTGGATGCGGATGGCGATGAGCGGCGCGGTGGCATCGCCAGTGATCTCCAGCGTGTGCTTGCCGGGCGGCAGGCCGTTCGCGACGGTGACGCGGCTGTTGTGTTCTGGTTGGGTTGGCATGCGATCATTGGGCTGAATCCAGGCAAACGTCAGCTCATCCGTGAAGCGCGGCACGATGCTCCAGTTCACCGTGAACTGCTCCGGGACGGGCTTGACTTGCGCGAGGCTGAGCGCGTAGGCCACGTTCCAGTCCGCAGGCTCGATGACGACGCGGCCAGACGGGGGGACGAAGCGCTGATCGCTGCTGCCCTCGCCATCGGGGCCGGTTTTTGAGCCGCAAAGGCTGAAGGTGAATCGCTTTCCCTCCGCGTCGGCACGATGCACCTGCATGGACCAATGCTCCAACAACAGCGGCTTCTCTGCGTGCATTGGCGCGAGGGCGGGCCACGCGCCGCCGGGTTTCGGCACGGCGCGGGTGAAGGCGTAGAGCTCCGGGAACTCGGAAGGCTTGTGGCCATCAATGGTGAACGTGAGCGGCTTGCTGTCGCGCGAGGAGCCGACGATGACCTCGACGCCCGTGCCGTCGAACTCGATCCGCACCCTGCCATCTTTCCAGGCGACATCCTTGCCGAGTTGCAGCGTCTTCACCCAGTCCTCAGCGGGCGCTGGGCCGAGCTTTGGATCATGGCGGAGATGTGCCTTCACGATCTCCGCCATGAGGAAGTCGCCCTGTTCGTTGAGATGCACGCCGTCCCTCAGCAGGGCCCGGGGCGTGAGTCCGTTGTCGCGCAGGTATTGCTTCCAGATGCTGCGCTGGTCGCAGAACTCGGTGCCGTATTTCGCGGACAGCTTGGGCAGCCAGTTGAAGTTCATGAAGCCGCTCCAGAGCTTGGGCGTGGCTTTCGCGGGATCGGTGTCCTCGTTGATGTCATCCTTCGCGCTGAGATGATCGTTCTGCTGCAAAATCTCCGCCGTGGTGCGCTGGCGCACGAGGCGCAGAATGTCCTCGTATTTGTCATGGCTGCCGAAGACGTGAAAGATGAGCAAGTCCGGCTGAAACGACACCACGTCTGTCTCCACGCAGTTCACCAGGTTTTGCGACGCGAAGCCGCCGAGTGCGCGATTTTCGACGATGAGGTGCGCATGAGGAAACCGGGCGCGGAGATCACGCTCGACGATCTGCGTCCATTTTTGCGCGGTGATGCTCTGGCCGTAAAACAGGACACGCACGGTGTAGCGCTGCGCTGGTGTGCTCTCGGCGAGCAGGCGCATCGTGCGCTGGATGTGCCGCCCGTGGGTGCTGAGATCGGGCAGCTTCGGCGCTGGAAACGCGGCGGTGGGATGAGCGCGGATGAAGTCCACCAGCGAACGCAGATCCTCCGCGAAGGTCGGCGAGTCAAAACTCTCGTATTCCAGCGCAATGTGCCCGGTGATCTTCTGACGGCGCAGTTCCGCAAGCACGGCAGCCACATCCACCATGCCGGTGCCGAAGCGCACATCGTTGAGCTTCACACGCGCCACGTCTTTGAGATGCGCGCTGATGATGCGACCCGCGCAGGCTTTCGTCACGGCGGTGACGTCCAGCCCGCTGCGCGCGACGTGGCCGGTGTCGAGACAGAGGCCGAGCCGTGCATCGCGCTTCTGCTCATTGAGCATCGACGCTGTCTTGGATGGGTCCACATACGGATACGGTCCGCCGAAGTAGTCCGCCTCGAAGCCCTTCGCGTGATTGTGAATGCTGAACGTGACGCCGAATTCCTTCACGAGTTTTTCAACCATGTCCCACTGCGCGGGAGCAGGCTCGCCAGTAAAGCCGGTGACACCGAGTTTTTTGCCAAACTCAAAGAACCGCCGCAACTGACCCTCATCCTGCCCGATGCGCGTCCACTGCTTCTGGCCGATGTAGGCATTAAGGATGCGCACGCCGCTCGCTTCGCACTTCGCTTTCAGCTTCGGGAGCACGTCGTCCGGTAGATTTTCATCCAGCACGAGGTCGCCTGTCTCGACGCTGAGCTTCTGCCCCATGAGGAAGACTTCCAGCGTGTCGCAGCCAGCTGCCTTCGTGGCATCGAGCGCCTCAAACACGGTGCCCTTGCCCCAGCTCCACGCATGACCCGCGACGATGAAGCCATTGATGCGATCAGGTTCGGCGGCACGAACGCAGACCAAGCAAAAGGCAGAGACAAGGAGGAGAATTTTCATGATTGAGACAAATTGAGTCCTGGTAGCGCCGCCACGCTGTCGCCGAAGCGGTCGAGCTTCACACCCATGCGCCGGGCGATGCCGAGGTAGAGATTGCAGGCGCGTTGCTCCTCCTCGGCTTTCGCGCCCAAGTCGAGGACGCGGCCTCCAGCGATGCTGCCGCCGCCGTGGCCGGCGAGGATCATCGGGAGATTGCGGCCGTCGTGGCTGTCGCCGTTGAACATGTTGCTGCCGAATTGCAGCATAACGTTGTCGAGCAGCGTGGTGCCGTTGCCTTCGTCCACCTGCTTCATCTGCGCCATGAGGTAGGCGAGTTGCTCGACGTGGAACTGGTTGATGCGCTGATACGACGCGAGCTTCTTCGGGTCCTCCTTGTGATGCGAAATGGTGTGGAGCTGCTCGTTGAGCACGCCGTCGAGGAAGCCGAACTTCATGTGCGACACGTCGCGGTTGAAGATGAGCGTGGCGACGCGGGTCTTGTCCATGCGCCAGGCGAGCAGGATGAGGTCGAGCATCATGCGCATGTGCTCGCGCACGTCCTGCGGCAGTTCGGCGGCGGGACGGTCTATATTTGGCTTTGCCAAGGTGGGACGCCAGCCTTCGAGGCGTTCCTCTTTCGTCGCGCGCTCGATGCGCTGCTCGAGGTCGCGCACGCTGGTCATGAACTCATCGAGCTTCTGCTGGTCCTGCGCGCCGAGGCCGCTGCGCGTGTCCTTCGATTGCGCGAGCACGGCATCGAGCACGCTTTTGTCGCGCAGCAGTCTGCTCGTGTCGAAAAGCCGGTCAAACACCGCACGCGGATACACCTCGGGCGCGATGGGTGTGTTCTTCGAGGACCACGACACCATGCTGTAATACACACCGGGCACGCCGCTGCGCAGGCCGCTCTCCGCAGGCTCCACCGCGAGCACGAGGCTCGGCACGGCGGTTTCCCTGCCCGTGTGCCGCGCGATGACCTGGTCAATGGATTCGCCGCCTTCGGGAATGAGCGTCTCCTTAAACTGCGCACCGCTGAGGTAGTTCGAGAACAACGGCCAATGCGGCCCGCTGGTGTTGTTGAAGACGTGCAACTCGCGCAACACCGTGATGTCACGCTTGAACGGTGCTAGCGGTTGCAGCGTGCTGGAAAGCTCCATCGCCTCGCCCTCGCCCTTCGCCCACCACTCATGCGGATTCACGCCGTTGGCGAAAAGCATGCAGCCGTAGCGCACAGGTGCTTTGGCGTTCTCGGCAGCTTTGCCGCCCTGTGCCCACGCAAACGAAGGAAGCCACGGCAGCGCAAGCGTGGCTCCGGTGCCGCGCAGGAACGCGCGGCGGGCGATGGATGAAGTGCGTTGGTTCATGTTTGGTTATCCTTGGACGCGGGATGCTGACGGTCAACGACCGCAGTCTTCCAGTGACGTCCGGCAACGAGGAAACCTGACAGTCCATCGCTGTCGAGGTCCATAATTTAAGCCCTCCGTGTCTCAAAGGACTGGCACGTTGCGCCTCGAAGGAGCCAAATCTACCTTCTTAGCGCATTGATCAGCTCATCCACCTTGTTGATCAAATCCTGCATCTGCTGCTGGTTGTAGCCGCCATCGACTCCCATGCCCAGCGTGGCGACGCCGTTGCTGTTGTTGCTCGTTTGCTGGAGCGCATTGGCGATGGCGTTGTTGAGGTCGTTGATCGTCGCTCGCTGCTGGATGTCGGCATTGAGCGAGAGGAGCTGACTGCGCATCTCCGCCGATGAGTTTGGGGAGTTGGTCGCAGGTTTAGTGGGATCGAAAGGCATAGCTTGGGGGAGGTTTGCGGTTGTTAACGATGGTTGACGATTGTTTGCAGTGGTTTGAAAACAACGGTCAACGGCGCGCAGCGCCCTTCAGCCATTGCCAACCACTGCAAACGCGAACTCAGTGAGCTACGGCGACACCGTGACCTTCACCACATCGGTCCAGTCGCCATTCGGGGTGCCTTTGTCCCAGAAGCGCATGCGGTATTCGCGGACTTCGGGGGTGGCGGCGACGAGCAGCGGGCGCTCGTCTTCATAGGGGCTTTCGGTGTCGATGGCGAGGAACTCCCAGGCTCCCGTGCCGCGTCGGCTTTCGATATAGACGCCCATGTGGCCGTATTTGGCGAAGCGCAGGCGCACGCACTGGCAGCCCGCACCTTGCTCGGTCTCGGCGCTGAACTTCGGCACCTGCTTCTCGGTTTGCTCGGCACCGATGATGCCGAGATCAGTGGCGATGGCGTCGGTCATGGCGGAGGAGAGCTTCATCTTGGCGATGAGGGCAAAGATGCGGTTCAGCGTGCCAGGGAGTGCGGCGGTGACACCGGCAGGCAGCGCGGGTGCGGTGAAGGTGGGCAGCACCATCGCGCCAGTGCCGCTGCCGGTGAGCACATCGTCCACGGCATCGGTGGTGGAGGGTGAAAAGTTGCGCACGGCGCTGAGCCAGGTGCCGAGGACGTAGTTGCCGTATTTCGCGTCGTTCACGCTGGCGGTGATGTCAGCGGCGATAACGCCGACTGTGGGGCCGTGGAGGGGGAGTTTCACGGCGTAGTTGTCGAGCCAGTTGACCTGGTCACCGATGCGGCTTGGATAATAGACTTGGCGTTTCATTTGGGTGCGTTTGTTCGGTTGTTTGGGTGGGTTGAAATAGTCGGACGGCTGGTCCCAGAAGGAGCTGTCCCAGGTAGATTGGTCCCAGTTCATGAGTGTGGTCCGCACAGTCCTCTGTGCGGTGCTTGGGGTTGATAGATTGCCGCACAGGGGACTTTGCGGACCACTTTGGGCTCGATACCGCGTCTCGCGGGCTGGATACCGCACGCGCCGGGCTGACGAGTCTGCGGCGCGGGATGGAACCCGCCGCTCCGGGGTGCGATACCGCGCGGCGTGGGTCGGATACCATTTCGTCCGGGGAGCCATCCCATTTGCTCCGGGATGGAACCCGCCGCCGCCGGGTTGGATACCATTGGGCGGAGGGACGAACCCGCCCGGCGCGGGTTGGATACCCTGGCGCGGACCAACGAACCCGCTCCGTCCGGGTTTGATCCCAAAGATGCCGGGTAGGCCGTTTGGAGGCTGAAATAGCCTCCAGAGGCGGAAAAGAGGGCTATTTGGCGTGTTGGGAGGCTCATGGCGGGCGTCGTGTGTGACGCCGCCGATGAGAGCACAGAGCCCGCAGGGGCCGTTAGTCAATCATAGGTGACGTGCCTTCACTCCTCGTCGTCCTCGTCCTCCAGCTCCCCGGTGAACTGCTCCAGCGTCATGCCGAGTCCATGACTTATTTGCGCCGTGACAGGCAGCGTGGGATTGGCTTTGCCACGCTCGATCTTGCCAAGGTATTCCCGGCTGACGCCACTATCACGAGCCAGCCCATACTTACTCAGCCCGCAGCGTTCCCGGAGTTCCTGAAGTCTGCGCGGCAGCCGCTCGCGGATGCGCTCGGCGTATTCGTGGGCGTCGTGGTTGCCATGCCTTCGGTTGGGCGCATTCATGCTACACGGTCAATCATTCTCACCTCAGGGCACCTCTGGATAGGGGGTGCGTTTTTGCAAGCGTATCCGATGACCGAAAAATCAGCGTTCTTGCCCGCCTTTCTCCGCGTGAGATGCGACAACTACACGCTTCAGCGGGCTTCCGCGTGGGATTTCAGGCTCGTTTTGCCCTCTTTTGATGCTCGTTTTCGTGTTCCGCCCATCTCAACGAGCCAGGCAGGCATAGCGGTCCATGTTGTAAACCAAGTTGCTGAGGTGGTTGTGATGGGCGGCTCGTTTCAAACCGATGCTCCGACACCAGTCGGCTCCCATCTGCGCCATCCGCGCGAAGATGTGCTCCACCCGCACTCGCATCCGGCTGATCGTGTGGTTGGTCTGCT
>Ga0247843_1004216_pt1 | contig 21883 bp, 14 predicted proteins | sample LaCruzMarch2017__FD_192420 | JGI IMG/M metagenome (GOLD analysis project Ga0247843, IMG submission 192420) | Freshwater microbial communities from meromictic Lake La Cruz, Castile-La Mancha, Spain - LaCruzMarch2017_8m | ecosystem: Environmental > Aquatic > Freshwater > Lake | place: Spain...
TCAGAACTTAAGTGTTCCTAATACTAATTGTCCTAATACTAATTGATGACAAATATTTTCAGACTATTACATAAACAAATGCAAATCTTCGTAATCACTGGATTGATATTGCTCTTAAACGAGTATGTAACAAAGGAGAAAAGACATAGGCATCCAACATTTTACAGCTCGTCTCTTTTCCTTCTTTGCATCAGATTTGACACAATTATGATGGGAGTACAGCAAGGGCATATTTCACCATCGCATTGAGGAATACACTAGATTCAAATGCCTGTCGTGCTCAATTTCACAACAACCCGTCCATGAGGAAATGCCATCACCTGTGGAATCAGTCCCACGAGTAATATTCAGTTGAGAATCTTTGTCTTGCAAGGCTTACATAATTTTCTACTTCTTATTCAACTAAAAAAAGTATCAATGTAATTGTTCAACCTTTGATGGCATGAGCCTGTTATTAAGATCAAAGAAATCCATTCCAACCATTGTGATTGGATTCTGGTATGGCATTCCATGAAAACCCAAGTCAGTGGAGCCGTCACGCCAATGGATGTCAAACTATTGGTAACAAGCGATAACGTCTCCAGCTTAGATTGCTGTTGAAGCGGTTGTAAGCAAATGAAATCGGCTTTGCCCAGTGCTTCTGGAGGTGCTGGGGCTGGGGAGTCGCCTTAGCTTAGACACAATGTAATCAGGCCTGGGCAGATGTTTGCCTCAATACTGACACTGTTTGTCCCAATATCTAGTGACAAAGTTTAACAATAGTTAGATTTCTTTGCTTCCTTTTGGCGTGTTTTTCTGTTTTGGCGGGTTATATCCTCCACGTGTAAGCACAGGAGTTGATCTATGACACAAAATGACCACATTAAGGGTCTCCGGGCTTCACCAGAAGAATCAGATAGACACTCAGAGGCCGCAATGTATGCTGCGAAGATTAAAGCAAGTCGGGAGTCAGAAGGTAATGCAGTCGCCCACAATGAAGTGAAGTCTGCATTACAGAAGTTAGATTGCATGCAAATGCGGCTTGGCACGGCGGCCCAAGAAGCAATAGCATCACAGGTTGTTAAACTTGAGGCTATATCGAGTCACCATGTCCTGCTACAAAAAACGCTTTCCGACAAAGAGCACGAGCTGAAAGCAGCGCTCAAACGTCTTGCTGTTACTGAAAGCAAATCTGTTGAAGCACAGAATCTAATCAAGCAAATTGAGCAGGAAATCTTTGACGCAAAGAACACGAAGAAGAGTCGATTTATTTCAAGGCTGCTTCAAGGCAATATACAAGAAGTCAACACGGCTACTCTGATATTCCGTTTGGAGGGAGAGTTGAAAATCATACGCAATAAGCTCGATGCCAATTTGTCGGACATTTCAGCAACAAAAATCGTGATACATAATACAAAAGACGATATTGCATTATTGAAGGAAGAAATCGATGTAGAAGGAAGGCCGTTGATGAGTCATATACAAAACCAACGGACATACCGATGTGCATGTTTCAATGCTTCAAATGTCGTCCGAGATGACATTGCTGGTGAGTCTGCGAATGATAGAGAATGGGTCGCTCTGAGCAAAGGACAGGATTGCTATATTCATAGGCTGAGGACAGGACATTTAATGCATGTATTTACTAACAATGAGGATGATACCACAATTTGCTCATTGCACTGTCATGGTGATGTTGTCTACACTGGCTCAATGAACGGAACTTTTGTTGCTTGGCATGTCCCGAGTTCAAATATACTCTTCAAAACTGGGAAGGAGCATAAAGCTGCAATAACATGCATTTGGGCTGACTCCACTAAGCTTGTTACAGGTAGCGCTGATAAATGCATTATACTTTGGAGCACTGACGGGGTATTGTTGCATCGACTTTATGGGCATTCTCGAAGCATCAAAGCGCTTATTTGTGGATCCACTCGGCTTGTTTCTGCTTCAAATGACACAATTTACGTGTGGGACAAGCAAACAGCGACCAATATCCAAGAAGTCAGTCGCCGCTTAGTCCTAAATGAGGGACACGTTACATCCTTACATTTTTGTGAGATGGAGGTCATAGTAGGTGACAACCTGGGGTCGATATCAGTGTGGTGGATCGATTCTGGTCTTGAACTGAAGAAATTCAAGGCTCATGATGGTCCGGTACTTTCAATTCAGGTAGATGCTGTCAAGGCAGTTTCTTGTGGTTTAGATATGACCATTGTGGTTAGTGACGTGATTAAAGGTCAGGTTCTCCAAACATTACGTGGCCATACTGCTCGAATCCTTGCAGTTGCATTCGATAGTAAACAAATAGTAAGTCTTTCTTCTGATGGTGAAGCTCACCACTGGTTTTGGAGCAGGCAAGGGTCAGGGCAGGCAAATCAGAACTTAAGTGTTCCTAATACTAATTGTCCTAATACTAATTGATGACAAATATTTTCAGACTATTACATAAACAAATGCAAATCTTCGTAATCACTGGATTGATATTGCTCTTAAACGAGTATGAAACAAATGAGAAAAGACATAGGCATCCAACATTTTACAGCTCGTCTCTTTTCCTCTTTGCATCAGATTTGACACAACTATGAACAACTAGGGCATATTCCACCATTGCATTGAGGAATACACTAGATTCAAATGCTTGTGCTCATTTTCACAACAACCCGTCCATGAGGAAATGCCATCACCTCTGGATCAGTTCCATGGGTACAAACGCAAGATATTCAGTAGAGAATCTTTGTCTTGCAAGGCTTACATAATTTTCTGCTTCTTGTTCAACTCAACAAATCTATCAATGTAATTGTTCAACCTTTTGATAGATGGCATGAGCCTGTTATTAATCAAAGAAATCCATTCCTTCCATGTGTGATTGGATTCTGGTATGGCATTCCAATTTGAGTTGTCAACCTTCACGCCAATGGATGTCAAACTATTGATAAAGAGCAATAACGTCTCCTGCTTTGTGTTCCTCTTCAGCGCTTGCAAAATCAGAATAGCATTGTTGTCGTTCAAGTGGTTGTAAGCAAAAAAAACTGTATGGGTGGATTACTCTTAAGATATTTGGCAATTTTGACCGCCCCCAATAAAGCAATACTATTATAGCTGAGATCGATGATTGACACGTCAGACTGTAGATAATCAATAGTATTTCCGGAGTACTTCCAAGGTCGCAGTGGGTCAAATGAGCTGATTGATACGAGTGTGCAACTTTAGCAACCTAGAAAGGCAACAGGCCGATTCAATGTTATAATCATATTGTGTTGAAAGCCGAATTCTTGCAACTTGGGACTAACCTCCACTAGCTTTGACAACCATACAATGCCCTCTTTCTTCGCAAAGGTTGGCATTGTTGAAAATGACACAAGTAGTTGAATTATTGGCTCCTCCACTAAGAAATATGGCAACCAATGCAGCGAGGCGCTCTTTCTTCATTTCTATATTTGATATTGCAATGCCTGACTATATCTTCTTGCTCCATAAATTTTTTTCAGTACTCATCTAAGATGGGATCATGCCAAACAATGGGATCACTAGCCATTATATCATCATTACAGATCATTACTAGCAAGGTCATTAAAGTCAAAAATCTTGGTGTCTCTCCTAACCTCGAAGTTGGCTCTCCACCCCTTGATCAATTAACCTCATCGAGCAGTAGTGGTTATTTTTACACTATCATACCCTGTAATAGCAGGGGAGCGTGTATTCCTTCCTCTGCATCCTCGCTGTCACCTTGTCTTTCATATTGAAACCATGCTGGACATCCCCGCCAAACACTATTCGCCTCAATAATTTCACCTGTCAAAGCCAAACTTTTCTCCGATAGTTGAGAACCCTCTTCCATGTGACACGCCTGCTGTATTCGTGATCCATTACAGAGAGTGCAATCATTCTCAATGACAATTTTTGCCAGCTCAAAGTTGCCTTGGGTATTTAAGTGGCAAACTATTGATGCATTGTCTATGACACATCGATCGCCAATGAATACTAAATCAGGCTCAGTCATGGAAGGATCGACACCTGACGCAATAAAACACAGGTATCGAATGTTAAGCCTAGAGAAGATCAAGATAGGATGATAGCACACCCAATAACATAAAACAAAATCTCACCTGCTGGATACAAACAACAGTCCTTGCCAATAGTTGCTCCATTCCAGCGAAGCCATGTTGACATAAAGCTAGTACCATTGGTGAAATCCATCAGGTTCATACCAGCGAATTTCCGTCCATTACTGACAATTATCTGGTAGAGCTCCCATCTTTGCCCATAAGAGCTCGTGTCATAGTTGTATCGACCTTCCTTGCGCCTGCCAATGATACCCCATTTTACAATCAGTTCGATGATAACCCACAAGATAATGCGTAGTTGATGAGTGCATAGATAAATGAGCAATGTTGTGATATAAATAATACCGCCAGAAATGTCAGCTGTCTTGTCATTATTGTCAGCCAGAAAGAGCCATCCGTATCGATAAGCTACCCATAATGGGAGTGTGTGGAATGTAACAATGATGGATCTCACTATGGCTGTAAAGCTGATGATCATTTCCAGAGTCCAGACAAAGTAAGACGCTTTCCTCAGATAAAATGCTTTTCCAAACGGGCGAAGAGTTGAGGCATCTCCTGTCATGGTCAAATCATCGTGTTGTACGTTGGATGCCATAATGATGGTGTCACCATAGTCTGCTGATGATTCATCGCCCTGTTTGAGACAAGTAGGCTCACATCCCTTAGACCCAAGCCAAACACTGCCCTCGGGGAGATATCTGCCTTTGGGACACAACGAGTTTGAGGCAAGTACAGCATTCTTGCCAATGATACCTCCTGGCAGGATCACACAATTATCTGCTACATTCGATCCGGCACATAAAATCACCTTTGCACATATATCCTTTGTTGTGAATAATATTGTTGACCTCGATCCAAACACAACATCATCACCAATCTCAAGTAAGTCGAATTCACCAGAAAAAGCAGGTTGCTGACCAGGCCAAAAGACTGAAGTAGATTTGCAAGGGAGTAGGACAAGTAGTTATCAGTAACAAGAAAGTTGCATTTCAATATGATGATGCGAATACTTCCTCTTACCGCGTTTTCCAACTTTTGCTCCAAGCAATCGATATAGAACCGATACCATTTCATAATGACGACCAATAAGGTCAGTGACATTTTGGATCCTTTCACGGGAGAAAAGAGTCGCGGACAGGCAGTGGCGAAACAGCTGCCAATTCGAGGTGTTTCGAGGGCCGGCAGTGAACTTTCCAATGAGTAACTTCTTCACAAAAAGTGCTGCGACCATGTAGAAAAATGGAGAGATAAAAGTCCTTGCAAGACCCATCCCGAAGTAGAATGGAATTCGATCGGGATCCGCTAGCCACTCAAGTAATTCACTCAAGGTCTTAAAATTAAGATCACCGTGAGTACCCTTGAATAAAATCATCTTATATAAGACGAAGAATGTTGGAACCTGAGAGATTGCAGTCACAAGATGTTTAATCGGCCCTATGATGAGTAGCTGCATCCACATGGGTGGACCAGGGAGGTTCTTCCTATTTACACCAGCGTTGGCGATGCCAACTGCCGTTGTATCATAACTTGACGATACAGGTCCGAGATGACTACAGTCTGGAATTGAAGTGTAGGGGGCGACAATAGACTTGTTGCCCACGCTTGAGTAGTTTCCAACCTTGACAGGTCCCAATATCATGGCTCCGTTATCAACACCAAATCCACGCATCGTAGAAATATCAATTGCCGCATTTTCTCCTATCTCAACTAGATCGAATTCTGCTACGTCGGCTTCAGGATGTATACGTGCACCTGAACCAACCTTTGCTCCAAGCATGCGATAGTACATGGCCAGCAGGGCATCATTTGAGCCCCAAATACCTCTACCGAAGAGCTTGCGCATAACATCTACAAACCACCACCGTAAGTAATAGAAACCAAATATTGGGTATTGACCAGCCTTGTAGCGCCCAATTATCATCCACTTTAGTGCCACAAATAACAGCGGTGTGATGGTGATCCAAACAGTATGGCAGATGAAAGAAATTACCACAAACCTTGGCAAAAAATAGATTCCTGGAATATAACTTTTGCTCCATACCAGAAGGAAAAAGAAGAAGTTATGCCTTGAGATCTCATACATCGGGAACACTATAAACAAGGGCACAAGCTGAAATATTGCGGCCCCTAACGAGTTTCGTGGAACTAAACGGTCAAAAAAACTTCTGCTTGTTGCAGAATAATGATCAGTATCGTCTGATCCACTTGTATCCTCTGTTCTTTCTGTTAAGTCAGACGAAGAGTTGGTGGAACGCTTACGACTTTTAATCAGCTTTGCCATTTCGTTCGAAGTTGCATGCTGGAATACCTCCGAGCCACTACAGGCTACTGCAAAGTGCTTTCGAATCTTGTTGGCCAATTGTGAGGCCAGCATTGAACTGCCACCGAGATGAAAGAAATTTGCATCAGAATCTGGAAGGTATTCAAGATCTAACATCTCAGTAAAGAGATTCTTCACACTGTGTACAATAAGATCGACGGGGCCTGAGGAATTGTGTTCCTGTAGAATGGTCACAACCGCATCTGCCATGCTCGGTGGTGGAAGGTTAGACGTAGGGATTGCTAAATTATCTGTTTCCACAAAGTGTGACGGCACCGAGTATCGATCCATGCTCATGATGGCAGTTTTGATTGCCTCCATTCGATCAATATTGACCATGTAGCAAATGAAAACAAACTTCCGGCTCGAGTGCGGTACAACGACAAGCCGTTGATTGCTGTTTTTCACTAGAAGCAGAGACAGTTGGCTTGTGATGTCACTAGCATCCAAGGCAACTCGATTCGATTGGATAAGTACATCAATTGCTGTCCCTTGAGGTGGACAAACAGCCTCAAATATCCGCTCAGTCGTATTCATATCATCCGAGAGTTCTGGAAGCTGAAGACGAGAACCAAGCTTGACGCGTAAAAGCTTATTCGTATGACTCTTGGGTAGTGATTCCATGAACACAATGCACTGTGGCCATTTCGGCGCTGCCAGTCGTTTGCTGAGGTATCCATGCAGTGTTGCCAAATCCATACGTGGTCGACCGGCTTTCATCACGATGACGACTCCCACAACCTCTTGCAAGACATCATGCAAAGCGCTAAAGGCAGCACACGAATCAATGTCTGGATGGCTCGTAACACTTTCCTCAACTTCCATGGGACTAATAATCTCCCCACCTCGGTTGATAACCTCCTTCGATCGACCAGTAATGAAGAGATATCCATCCTCGTCCATGTAGCCTAAATCACCCGTGTTAAACCACCCACCTTCTAGAAAAGTGTCGGATGAAGAAGAGTCGTCATCATCTTCGTTTGCAATCTTGCCATATCCACGAAAGCAAGGCACACCTCTGACACATATCGATCCCTCCACACCCGGTAATAGAGGCATGAGTGTTAGGGTGTTGAGAATAGCAAGTTCTGGTCCAACAGACACACCAGAAGTACCAGCTTTTTCTAGACGGTATGTCGATGGGGGAGACGTAATTGGCATGCATTCTGTCATTCCATACGAGGGTAAAACCGTGGCATTGAATACCAGCATCATCTCCTTGGCAAGACTTGGCAATAGCCCACCAGCGGCATTTGCAATCATTCTCAATTTGTACTGACACCCTCCATCCTCATCAATATAGCCGTCCGACTTGCCAGTTTGCAATATAAGTTGGTGCATCGTCGGCGCTGCGTAGTACCATGTGAACGCATTCTTGGCCAACAAAGTCCAGAATATTGCCGGGTCGAACGATGGACAGCAAATGACGCAACCACCTGAGAAGATGGGACTGAAGACTTGTCGGACGATACCTCCGACGTGGAATAAAGGCATGAGGTTGCAATTGACATCAGTTGGGCGTAGGTTCCAACTCAGTGCAATGGTTGCTGCGGCAGTGAGTATGTCACCCATGACATGGGGTACGAGCTTCTTGTTTCCCGTTGTACCAGACGTGAATAAAACAAGTACTTCATCGTTGGCTCCATTGGGCGCCACTGAGAGAGCTTTGTCGTCGCGTAGATTCAGATGGGGCATAAGAGTATGATATTTTGGCTGTACTAACTGATCACAGTGCATAAGACTGAAGGTTCCTGCTTCTGTAGGACTTGGAAGTAGCCCAACAAATGGTATGCCTATCTTGATTGCACACTTTTCTATGGTCCGAAAGACTGACCAGTCTATCTTTTCATTTGCTGGTGATGATGTCACTGTCATCGGTCCGCTGTACGGTCCTATGACCAGATTGGCACCACACCGCAATAGATCTGCCTCAAGCTCGGAAATAGCCCCATTCGCATTCAGTGGGACACAACTTGCCCATTGAGCTGTGGCGAATATCGCTAATGCCAATTCTGGTCCATTGGGCAAGACGAGAGCGATACGATCACCTTGGCCGTAGCCGAGAGAGTGGAGAGACGGACCGAAGTCGTCTATGCAGAAGTCTCGGACTCGCTCGTGTGTTAGTGAAGTACGGCCATCGATTGATGCAAGGGCCGCCCGACCTCCTATTTCAGTTGGTATGGCTGAGCAGAATGTTGGAAACGATGGCAGAATCACATCAGAGACGTGCTTGCCGACAATTTGCCCGCTCGGTTGAAGCAGATGACGGCAAACAGCGAGCAGGGGAATATCCAATGATTCCATGACACGTTCATCATCCCCATCAATTAACGGAGTTGGGTTAATCATAGCGAGAAGTTATACAACTCGGTCACATACCCCTTAAATTTTTAGCGCGAAAAAAAAAACCGTCCTTTCCTTTCGGCATCTCTTTTTGAACGGAAGGGAGGGGAGAAGAGAGAGGAATCCACTTCCAGAATTTTGATTGATTATGTAGTAAGTTGATACTTAGTATTATTCTTGTCAACAACCAATAACAGAGATAGTAATTCGACAATTCCATCAAACCTGCTTCTCAAAACATTGGACAAATGGATTCAATCAGTTGATGATTATACTCTTCATTCAATACACCAAGCACATGAACATTATCAAAATACCAGTCTGAAGGCACATCTTTAGTCATGGTAGTACGATCAAACACATTACAATTACATTCCAGCTTTGCTATATCAAAGTAATTGGCAGTATTTGATATGTATTCTTTGCTGGGTGGGGTAGTGATTAGCTGTGTCCTTATGTTTGAGTAATGTTTGTTAAAATCTTTCAACGTACAAGAAATTGCAGATTGCTTTGTTTGTTTCTCATCGTCCTCCTCTCTCCATCCAAAATTGACAAATGCATGTGTAGTATTCAATCGGGGCAAGATATTCCATACAGTATCATTCACAGTCCCAGTAAACACAACTGTCCTCTTGTTGGGACTACAGTCACCTACTTCACAGCGGTTCTTGTTGGTCCCGTCAGGCAGGAAGGAAGAGTAAGGAGGAAAGTCTTGATTCATTGTGACCTTGTCAACAAAAGATTGTAAATATATTAAGTTTATCTCGCCAAATTGTGTGTACCGTTTGATGAATCGATTCTCGGTTGTTAGTTCTATGTTTGGACGAAACGGTATGTGACGATAACAGTCGCATAGATGTAATTGATCAGTTGAATTCAGTAAGTTGGTACTAGTCGTGTGCCAGACTTTTAACTTTTCTGCATTGACTCCAATTAAATAACATGCTTGATCAGGATGAAGTAATGATCCATTACGACGAGTAAGATGATCACTGCAACGCATAAAACCTGATGGTGACGACATTAGAAATTGTGCAAGATTTAGGTACTGAAACCGTACACGTGAATCTTCAATAAAAACTATTGTTTTTCCCGCAAGGCACTTTTCATATCCCTTGTGTGTGTAATGCTGAATTGTTACTAATGGTATGGTGGATAGATTCACTTTGCTGATGCTGGCATCACGAATATAGCGTGGCGTTTGACTGTGCAATTCTAAACACCAGCCACTTGGTAGACTGTCATTGTTTGATGTGCAATTCAGCACATGATTTACAATGAATTCTGGTGAGTGTTCCATTCCCGCTCCACCATCATGGTTGTAGAACACTCGGCTCAAGATCATCATGTTGATGCGTCGCTCTTTGAGCAAGGCGATCAATTCCAATATAATGATGAAGAACACAGCTACTTTGACGGGTCGGGCCCTTGCTACCACGGGATTGCTTGGGCAAGATGACATCGCAAGCCATGTGCCACAATTCGGCAAACTTATCCCCTTGCTGAGAGTCAGGCTGGCTTCCTCCCCCATTTCACTTTCTGCCAAAATCTCAATCCCAAATTCTCCCCCATTCTCTCTCTGGCATTGTAGAGTCCACCATCAATCGCCAGTCCGGTAGTGGTATTGAGTTGGAGGTATTTGAAGGTTGACGACAAGTCTGAGGGTCTTGGGACTATGTTGATTCACCCGTGAACAACTTGGAACAAAGTATGTAGCTTTTGCAGAGGTATCATTGTTCGGAAGAGTATGTAGATAACATGAGTGCGTAGAAACAATGAGAGGTGGGCTTGTGACCACTTGTGACCGAGGCTTGTGAGTGTGAGAGAGACTGATGAATGGGCATCTCGAGGATGAGAGCTCCAAGAGGTTGCATAGATTGTTATATATAGATTGTAATAACGTCGCCACATTGACTTGGAACAGTCAATCAGTTTGCATGTTGCTGATCTAGCGCGATCAAGTCCTTGTGGATATCTCTTCTACCATTAATAGTGTATATAGTTTAGTACTACGTGAACGAAGACAATGTGGTGTATTGCCGAGACGACAGCCGTTACTGCGTTGGAAGAAGCATTCACCATAGCATGCGTAATGCTGAATCAACTTACGTGAGAGCGGACAGAGAGAGAGAAGACAGGACAATAAGGGCTGCCGGGCTTCAGGAGGTAAACCTCCAGAAGAATTAATGATTATTTAGTAAGAGTGGTATCTAAGTCGGTTTATGCTAGTATGTTATCTGTAATACTACCTATATGAAGCTGTTGACTACCAGAGGAGACTCATCTACATTGTCTTTTCTGCTTCTTAATGGATACTTTTGCCATGGACTTGTCGGGTAATCTCCTCTTCACATTGGCTTTCACTTGCGAGAACACGTTTCTTCTTTTCTTTATTGCCATACAATCAAAGATGGCTAGCATGGATTCCAACACAAATGATTCAAGTGCAATAATAGCCCCGCAAGTGAGATGAAATGAATTTTGCCAATGCTCAACCAAGATTAATGAATAACAGAAAATTTCAATTTCGTCAATTGCATCAACTGTGAGATCGTACGTTGCTTGTACTGCATCTCCCTTTGCCTTCCTTTTTGTCTGATCTCCCTTCCGTTTTCCCTCGTGGAATTTATAAGATCTGGGTTTCGTCAATGCTAATTTTGATATCCCATTTAAGTTAATTTCCTTGATATTGTGCATCAGCTTTCGTGGTTCATTTTCAACTCGACTCTCCTGCTTTGTGCTCCAATCCCTCTTCCTATCATCAAGCCAAACTTGGAATATCTGAAGTATCAAACGACGGTAATGGGTGTGTATTGAGTTATCAGTCATTCATAAATAATGACACATGCGCACAATTTATAACTCACCTGTTTGGATTGTTTCCGCCGCAAGAGTAACTTGGGATGATTATTAAGTGGACGACACGTTGAAGAAAGATGATCATGATATGACCGCCCATCTTTCCACCGTGATGAGACTAAACTTTGATGTAATGGCATATTATTATACGACCAACTTGGTAGCGTCGACGAAGTCAAAAAAGTATCTTCATACAAATGATTTTTCCTTACGAACTCAAGAGAACTATTGCACACTCTCCAACGCGATGAGATTAAACTTTGTATGTTATGTTGTAGCTTCTGCAAAGGTGTATTTATTGTTGAGTCATCGGCATCTTCTTTCCTTGGAACATCATTAACAAGTTCTGGTAATATATCAAGACACTTTGGTAAAGGTGGCACGAATGGTTGTTGCAATGTACAATCAAAGATGGCTAGCATGGATTCCAACACAAATGATTCAAGTGCAATAATAGCCCCGCAAGTGAGATGAAATGAATTTTGCCAATGCTCAACCAAGATTAATTTTTCAATTTCGTCGATTGCATCAACTGCGAGATTGTACATTGATTGTACTGCACCTTCCTTTGCCTTCCTTTTTGTCTGATCTCCCTTCCGGTTTCCCTCATGGAATTGATAAGATCTGGGTTTCGTCAATGCTAATTTTGATATCCCATTTAAGTTAATTTCCTTGATATTGTACATCAGCTTTCGTGGTTCATGATCAACTCGACTCTCCTGCTTTGTGCTCCAATCAGCTGTAGTACGTCCATAATGTGAGATTTGAATCTTTGTCCATAGTTCATTTATACTTAGCTCATTAGTATTCTCAACATCATCTATCAATGCTAATGGGAGAGAAGATTTACATAAAAGCCGTTCAAGATGAAATGTGTATTGTATACCATCTCCAGGAAACTTCTTCACTGAATCCTCCTCCTTCTCCCCACCTAGTCCTCCTCTGCCAGACAGTGTTACTAATTGACCAGTTTGATCCCATACTCTAGTTACGACATACAATCCATCATATCTGTAGGATGTTTTACCGTCGTGAAATTCTGGTGGCGAGTATAAAGTGTTATTAATTTTTGATGAACGGAATACACGAATGGGTAATTGTCGTACATGACTAATCAACAATGCACCCCCACCTTGACCCCGATTACTAGTATACCGAAGCCAACATAGACCATCTTCCTCACGATGATTCAAACTTTGTCGACTAACAACGATGGAATCACATCCATGCACCATATTGCCGTTCACGCCACGTTGATCCGCACGATGGGCGTAAGTTGAATAGAGATGACGACGGGTATATAATGATCCTTCGGTAATTAAATTGTGTATTGGCGGATGACCAAATGATACTAATGGACGTTTCACTCTCAATAGTGAGAAGAGTGATGTTACATCTTCATCATGATTATCATTATTCCTACCCTCACAATCAGCAATGCCATTATTTTCCTTTAAGGATAAATTATCCTCCTCCTCATCACCTATTCTTTCCTCTATTAGTACCCCATCACTTCGTACATACGCCAATTCAGTTAGTGCCACACCGGAATCGATAGGAACAGATGCCACATTGCCATGTCTAAAAATTAATACAAATCGATGTGATGTATCAATACACTTTTTAGGTACACAATGTTCATAATTATATTGCATATAACCATCCATCTCATACCCGTCACCTTCATGTGTATACAATTGTATCTCCTCATCACCCTCTTGTAGGTGACACTTGCTCTTCTTCTTTTTACCATGTATATTATTTTTAGGCCGTATATGTACACTCCGTGGTGGAATATTATTACCGCAATTATTACTACTATCAAAATCACCAGTCCTGCTTTTACTATTATTACTACTGCAACTTGGTGAATGTGCAATCACAACACACAATATAATCGATTCACCCTGACTATCATCCGCATGCCACCCTATACTATCATGTCCATCTCTATATATTATACAATCGACACCTATATCCCATGTTTGATTGGGGAGGTTGTACAAAGTTGCTAATTCAGCAGCGTAGGTTGATATGGCTGGTACTTGAGATATAGGCTGCGCCCTCATTGTGACGCCGTGATAGGAGTAACCACGTGCTGCCGTGAGTGAGAGAGATTCGGCATCAGTTGGTGATGACGACACATCCACTTCTGCTGACTGTGACAACAAAACGTGAAATCGTGGTTCATAATACACTTGACTGCGTGTATATTGTCGATACAACTTACATGTACGCATGGCGGTTTGTAATTCTACACGTTGCTTTCCAATTGGTAACATATTTGGATAGAATGTTAATTTCCCACCTCGATGTAGACCGATGACTATTCGTTGATCATCGTGTTTAGTAGTCCCATGGTCGCGATTGGTAGTTGTGGGAGTATAAACAATATCCTCCCATTTTCGATATGATTTTGTTTGCTCACTGTAGCGTCGGATCCGACCGACTATAGTATTACTACTCGATGACTGTTGGTCATTGCCGTTATTCATGGTGGTTCGAATTCCTCCTTCTCTTGGAAACAGTGCGGCGTGCGGATGGTGTTACCAATCGAGGATGCTTATTGCCATTATTCATGGTCTGGGAATCCTTCCTTCCCCAGGTGTCGCTGGTGCCGTGCTTGGTTACGTCGAAGCAATTCCTGGGCAGTTGATTGCAGTGGGAGCGAGCGTTGAAGGAGGTTGAAGGTTGAAGGATGAAATGACATGGCCGAAACTCTGTCTTCCAGTCAACTCCAGTAGCCAGACATACGAACCAGGGGTCAAGCTTTCGAAACGATACCTAAGAATGAGGCATGGGGCATGCCAATAAGAAATCGGGAATCGTTTTGCACGATACTGTCAATAATCTGAAGATCAGCCGACCTCAAGATGAGCAGGGACCTTAAGATACCTCTGTATAACGTTTGTTAAAAAGCAGATGAACACAAAAGGGGACAATTTTCCAAAAGTAATCTTATAGATAATATAGTTTAAAGTTCTTCTCAATATAATGTAATGCAGCAATCGTTCATCAGATTAAATTCAACGATCCCATATAATATAACTCAGAAATGACATGCGTCTCTTTGATGATTCAATGTCCTCGTTCAACCTCAGTCCGCGTCTTGGTCTTCTACTTTCATTTTTCACGTAGTAGGTCATTGTTGACCACTTCAGGAATCACACCCGAAATCCGGCGGCGTCGGATGTCGACATTGTCTTCGGACGACAAGATCGATGCGCCAGAAGGAACAATACTTACTCGTCCCATAATACCAGGATTGTTATTAATCCTCGTGAGCAGAAGATTCCCACGATGGAGAATGTTAAGTAGTTCATGTTGACGAGACGCACGTTGCTGCTCCTGTAGAGGTAGTTGATGATAGTGCTGCATTTGAAGCTGAGTAATTCGTTGCTCTATCTCGATACGTGCGAAAGCGGCCATTTCGGCCTCACTCCGGAGTCGTGCAAGTTCGAAGTCGTAGCTCACCATAGGGCTTGGGAGAGCAGAGGCGGTTAAAGTACGTGGCATCATAGTGGCGGAATGAACTATTCGGGGTGGCAACTGTGTCGTCATCATTGTCGACATGGCCCCGTCCCTCGCCTTGTTGTTCTTCGATGGATCATCATTCTTCAACGACGTCTTCGTACCTACCTCCTTCTCCTGTCCTTGTCCTGCCTTCATCTCCTTCTGTGTCCTGTCTGTTGGACATGGACTTATTACCAGTTCAACACTGTCCTCACACTTCTTCATCTCCTTACTTTCCAAATCATGATTGTACAAGGCAATCCGTAATGCCACCTCGTTGACGAAAGCCTTTGTCTCACCATCTACCTCCCTATAATTCGTCGCAATCATACGTGCCAAGTCGACAAAGGGGATGAGGCCCTGCCTCTTACAGTGTCGACGCTTGCTATCCCTGGTGGCTACGAGTTCCTCGAACCAATTGTTACAAGACAATGGTAGGTCGGCATACCGGCGACATAGCGCCGGTAATACAAGATTGGTGTAGCCTCGGACGGCTCCTGGGGGCCGTAGATTCTCCTCCTCCTTGGTAATGTCGTTGTTGGAGGGTCGTGGACGATTGTTTACCTCAACAACACTGTCGACAGCTGGGGTAACAACACTGCTGGTGGCGACCCCACCTACGGTAATGGCCATGGCACCTCCGCGTGACTGGAGTAGAAGGCGCCGCCTCTCGAGCATGAAGAAGATGTTGTAATTATTATACCTCTTCATTGAAGACTTCATTGTTTCACTAGTACTTTTCTTAGCAGTGACATTCTGCTTCGTCGACTTCTTCATGTTGGTAACTGTAGTCGTAGTCGTGTGAAGCTTCTTCTTGGGTGAACCTTCCGTGGAGGCTGACATCAACACAGACGGCGACGAATGGAGACGATACTTCGATGACGGCATCGACATTGGCAACGCCGCAGGCGATGGCACTCCAGTGGAGTGAGCCAACAAGAGCAAAGACCTCGCGGGCGAGATGTCGTCTTCCTCGTGAGAAATGTTCATGCAATGCGATTGGGCTTTGTTCTATGGTACTCGCTTCGGTTGACGATACAAGTCTCTATTATTTGCTCAAGAAGTTTTTTTCTCTTGTTCGTGTCTGGGGCCTTTCAGCGAGAAGAATAAACCTAAAGTGAAGAGTTTCAAACAAGAACACTCGAATCTTGTGAATTGATGGAATACATAGGTTATGTCTCATACGTAGAATATCAACTAATACCTAATACAAAGTGTATGTTCGTACTGGAAATAACGCAAGGAGAGTTTCCGATCGTCCACCGCGGTGGTAGCACTCGTTCGGCTACCGGCGATGGATCACTAAGGGTATCGTAGACGATACGATATTCATGATGGACGGCGACGACGAGGTGGCAGTAGTTCCGCCATCATCATCATCATCATCATCATCATCATCGCCATCATCGTCATCTCCAACAAAAATAAAAGAACAGCAACAACTGCCACGATGGTATCGTCGTTTTCTTCGTTCCGCGCCACTAATCGCGTCTGTGCGTCGAGGAGGAAGGAGGGCAATAGCAATAGCAGCAACAACAACACCAACAACAACAAAGACCAGCAAGAGAAACAACAGCAACGGTGATGTTAGTGGTCGTCGTACGACGAGGGATATCAAGGTTACCATACGATGTAATTTGGTCGATGAGAGAAAAATCAATGGCACGCTGCTTGATAACAACGATGACGAGGATGTAATAACAAGGCCGGGTACGAGTGACGAAAAGAACGTGGTGATGATCCGTCCTGAAATGGCAGTGTCGAATGATAATATCAACAGCAATGCTGCGGAATGGTTCGCTCCTCGTATCAACAAGGAAGAATATGCAATATTACAAAGAAGATACCTACAACCACGTACCCGTACAAATGTCGATCTTCCTGCATCAGGCATGATACTACGTAAACAAACTAAATGTCGTTGGATTGATCAATATACTACTACTACTCCTGTATTACGAATATTGAAAATAAAAATTGATGCACTTCTCAAGAATAATGAACATACCTTGGTATACCACTTGTTATGTCAATTGCGTGATTGGGAAATGAATCCACGATGTATCCCATGTGCGTTTATTGTTCGACCACAAGTAGATGAAGATGTTACTGAGATTTTGGATTTGACTAATGATGAAGACAATGATAATAACAGGGGGGGTAGTGATTGTATAGATGTTGATGAGTGTACTACCGACATCGTGCTTGCTCGACCACATGATATTCTCTCGTCGAGTAGTATAACATTACACACTCCACCACCGAAACAACAAAAGAAGCAACCAAGTATTCATCGCCAATTGACAATCGAGGATTGTCGTGATTTTTACGTCCAACGGCAACTACAAGAACAACAACAACAACAACATCAGTTGTTATTTCCAACTGATGATGATGATGACGATAGTATTAGTGCTCTGCCTTCTTCAACTGTTAGGAACGTTGTCACACCCGAAAAAGCTGTTTTGTGTCAGAAAGATGAAACGGTTATGAATAATAAGTGGATTCTCGATACATATCTAGAGAAGATGAAGTTGTTTCCTGGTCCTACAGCTGAGAAACGTATATTTTCTGTAATTGATTTTGGTTTTCCAAATCAATGCAGCACAAGAAAGGGCGGCCAAAAGCGGAAGAATCATTCCACGATGATCCCAGCCTCGCATGAATTATCATCACGTAAACTCCCGACTACTACTACTATTGATTGTATGCCAACAAAAATGAGAGAGGAATTACATCATTACGTAAGACCTACATTTCATTCCATCAATATCGCACTGATACCAGCAGTAAGATTACAACAACATGCTGCAGCGTACGCCAACCCTATCAAAGAAGCTGTGAGTTTGCGTGATCAATGGAATATACAAGGCAAATTGCGACGAAGTGGGAAATGGATTCCTAGTGGTCATGTAACAGGACACTGGAAACCTCCACAGTGGGCAATCACTTTGAATACTAATAATGTTGGAGAGGGTGACGAATATTATAGCAACAATAAGACAAATGATAATACTCCAAGGAAGAAGAAGCAAAAAACGAAGAAGACAAATTTGGGTGGATCACAATGTAAAAAGTCATTACTACCGCAGCTTGATAGTCTCATGTGGAAATTTACCTTGGAAATGCGAATGAGTTGTAACACTTCCTGTGAGGATGATGGACCACCAATGCGTTCTTGCTCGCCATCGACATGTCTACGAGATGTAATATGTCCACAGTATGTCAAACCAACAATTAATTTACTTTGCAGTGCACATTCATCAATGGAATCTCTTTTACCCAAGGGTGATTGTGAGGATTGGGAGGTGGTAGCATTGGCATGGCGGTATTACAATCATTGGCGACCAAGTGTGACAAAGGTAATTTTACTTGCTGAATCTCATGCATTCACGTCAAAGGTGAGTACTACGCTTCATCCAGAGACTAATAATTTGTTAAATTCGGTTGTTATATGCGCTCATTGAAGATGCGACATGCAAAATTAGGAGTGTGCAAACGGACCAGGCTTTGGAATGCTTCAAGATAAATACTTTGGGCCGAGAGAGTTTGTGTCACTTGTTTATTGTCTAGCCTATGGTGAAAATGAATCCTTGCATAGTAGCGGTGATGATGTGATTCATAAGACAAACAAAGGTACACCACAGTTTTGGACCTTGCTTGCTGCATGCGCAAGAGGTGTAGATTACGTCGCAAAGACAGCAGCAACATCAACAACGAAGAAGAAAGTGTTTAGCTCTCCATTTGCATCGGATCTTTTAAAGGGTGGTGGTTTACCAGTCGAGGAAAGATTACAAGCCAAACTGAAGGTACTTGAAGATCTTCGCAGTCGCGGTATATGGCTACTAGATGCCTCAATCTTTGGTTGGTATATTAGTCAACCACAGGAGTATTCTCGATCGTCAGTAACTGGGGAAGTCCATCGTAAACAGAAGAATAGACCACCAAAGGAACTTAAAATTCCATCACTTGTACTATCGTGGGAATTGTTTACTAAACATCTAATCAAAGAAGTGGCAGACGAAGGTCATCTTAAGCTGTTAATACCAATAGGGATGGAGGTCGAGTCAGCTCTGACACGCAAACGAATGGAAGATGTTGTAGTTGGTGGTACTAGATCAACAACAGCAGTTGTGTCTGATACATTTCCTGCCCCGAATGCTTGGATACCTGGTGGGTATGGTCCTTTCCATGCAAAGCTTGCAGCATTGGTCAATGAAGCAACGGGAACTAGTATAGATAGGAACTACTAAACAATCATTTTTTAGTAAATTGTCTGATTAATTTCTAGCAATCTATTCATACAATCGAGCAACCTGCCGTTTGTTCCCTTAGAAGCATAGAAGATTGATAACATTTCCAACAAGTGATTAGATTCTGATATGGCATTCAAATTTGAGTTGTCAAAGACACAAGTGAGTAGTGCCTTCACACCAATTGATGAGAAATTATTCAAAAGAAGATTTATTGACTTTAGGTTTGTGTTCCTCTTCAGGGCTTGTGAGATGAGTATAGCAAAATCATCATTTACGGTTCTGACCAAGGGACAAACATTTTATGGGTGGATCACCCTCAAGATACTCGTCAATTTTGACCGCCCCCAATGAGTCAATATTGTTGTTGTCAAGACCAATATACTCAACGTCTGACTGTAATATGACCGAGAGTATTTCTGGAGAACTCCCAAGGTCACAATGTGGTGACTGCCACCGATGAGTCAATATTGTTGTTGTCCAGGTTGATATATTTAACATCTGATTGAAATATGACCAAGAGCATTTCTGAACTACTTCCAAGGTCACAGTGATTCAAATGAAGATGAATGATGCAAATGTGCGACTTCAGTGACCTGGAAAGGCAAAGAGCCGATTCGATATTATCAATTCGATTGTGGCAAAGGCGTAATACCTGCAACTTGGAACTAGCATCAGCCAGGGCTTCGAAATAGATATGATGCCCTCTCCACAAAGGTTTGCGTTGTTGAAATTAACAAACTTACTTGAATTTGTGGCTCTTCCGCTAACAAACATGGCAACTAATGCAGCGAGGCGCTACATTTTCAATATGTATGCCGCTAATATCTGTGCCTTTTCCAGCTGCCTCCTACTAACAATTCACGCCAAACATAACAATGGGTTCTTCATTGTCCAATCAACCATTGTGCATTGTGTGTCAACAACAAGTTGAAACTTTTGCCATGCTTCCGGAGTCAATGCAGCTATCCCTCTCTTCCACACGTTTTTTCAATTTGTTGAATGAATCAAGGGAATAACAAAATGAATTCAAACGTTCCAAACGTGTGTGAAATCGCCTCATTTTCTGAAATCGCCCCAATTTTTTTAAGGTCCTTACTACTGAGTATCCCATGTGATCCAGCGAAGGATATTGTTCTTTATATGTCTAATAGTAATATGCTAGGCCGGATCACACCAGATACAAGTATTGGAGAAGCTATTAGGTGGTCAAAATAGCGTGTTGGGAAGTATGTGAATACTTCATGGGCAATAGAAATACAATCAAAATAGATAGTCCCAATGAAATCTACATTAAATTTGGCTCTTTAATGATATATCAAACACTATTTCCTTCATATGTCTTCCTCGCCAATTTTGTCATTGAACTTGCACCTTCAAGTGGGCATGATCGCAGATAGGGGCTCCGCCAAGTCATTTTTAGGCAAGTTGATGGCGTTGAATACCAATATCTCGATCAATATCATGAATTGGAAAAAGTTATGGTATACCCAATGGTGCCAGATCATGGGCTTTGATATGATGTACTGATATCGAATATCTTTAATTTTTTCCCCCCATTGATGACTTTGTGTGGTAGAGAGGGATAGTAGCTCTGCAGGCAGTCCCTGTACTTTCTTCAGTCCAATGGGCGGGAGGGCACTTCGTTTTCTTGGCATCGTGTCTTGGACCACTTAGGGCTAATTCCCCTATTTACATTCAATTACACTGCTAATTATGATGGGGTTAATGGCTGGTATTATCAAATTGGTGTGATAAAGTACAATTTTTTAGATTATGAACACTATTCTAATAGTCTCTCCAGTGGTTGTTAATTGTCACATTGTTCCGAAAGCAGCTGGGTTAATATTTCACTCATCCCATAGTAATTCACTAGCAAATCCCATGAAATGCATGCTCCACTCAATGGGGTAGGTACTACACCTGCCATCCTCATTCTTGCCATTCCATCACGCCGAATCCATCCTACTATCATCCCCCGTCAATTAGTAGCCGTTTTTTGTGTCATTTGTTGATTATTTCATGAAGTACCTCTCATTTCCTGCCAAACCCTCTCATTCGTGCATTAAATTACCACCGATTTTACAGTTCGACCACTTCTCCGCCTCTCCGCTCGTTGACGCCCGACAATATCCGATGCATATGAGGCTCAACGGAGCCTCTAAAACACTCATCTGGTTGATTGAAGGGGTATTTCCAATATTCGACCTCACACAGTGCAAAAACACGTGCCGGCGACAGCAAAGCGACCGCTACTCAACCCCCGAGCCGCCCACGACCGCCGCGCCGCCACCAAACGAGTCCGCCGAGTCCGCCGACGAGGTAGGTTGCGGCGCGGCGCGGTGGCCGCTCTAAATGGCGGCCGTTCATTGATGAATGAGGCCGGTGGACGGTTCACCTTCGTTGCCTTGTTTTGAGTGCAAAACTGCGCCCATTTTTTAGCGGCAAACTGGTCCAACTCGCTGCCACGACCCTCCCTCCCATTGGATTCCTTTCTCTCCATTATCGGGTTATTAGTCGCGCCTACCTACTGACGCAGACAGCACAAA
>Ga0247843_1004217_pt1 | contig 21882 bp, 30 predicted proteins | sample LaCruzMarch2017__FD_192420 | JGI IMG/M metagenome (GOLD analysis project Ga0247843, IMG submission 192420) | Freshwater microbial communities from meromictic Lake La Cruz, Castile-La Mancha, Spain - LaCruzMarch2017_8m | ecosystem: Environmental > Aquatic > Freshwater > Lake | place: Spain...
AGTGGATAAGAGAGCTCACTTTTTGTAAAATAAAAGATCCGAAAACAACTTTTGCTTGTTAATTCTACCATTGACAACGCTGAAGGCGATACCCCAGTCTCGGTCAGCTACCCCTTCTAACAAGACTATGGCAGGTCTCAAGACAACGCATCAGCATGGACTCGTCTTTCTCAGCTACTACCTCCTCTTCGGACTCCTCCATGAGCTTTCTCATGTCGTCATTGCTGCCATCCTTCAGCAGCATGCATTGTCGTCGTCGTCAACCTTGCTGTGGTACCAAGCAGCATCGGTCAGCGACATCATCACCTTCCTTGTTCGCGCATCATTTGGACGATACTGTCTAATTGACATAGTAGAAGACTTCGACGTAGCATCGCCTGCTCCTCTTCACATCTCCATTTTCATTCGTCACTTTGGATGGATCTTCAGTTTATGTTTAGCAGCTTGGGTGCACTATAACTATAAACATGAACGCGGAAAAAATAACAAAGATACATCTTCTATCCTCCAGCGGCCCATGTTCGTTCTTGCTGCATACGCGACCGCCCTCGATGGAATCTCGACTGATCTTCTTGGGCTGATCCCAGCTATGATTACTCAATCAACCTTAGCAGCCGCCAGTACCACCATTCCATTCTTCTGTGGAAACTTTGGTATTATTCTTATCAACTCAGCATGGATCAATACCGACGGAGGCAAAAAGGCGTTGGATATTTTGGAGAAGATGGTGGAGGTAACGATGATGCGTGGTGAGTACAAAACTAAAGTGGTGATATTTGCGTCGAAACTATCGTACTCACTCTCTCGCTTATTCACACACGAATTCTTGCCCGGGGGTAATTATCTCGTAGGTGCACAATCAGGTGGAGTTGTCACCTACGAGCCTACCAACACTGGACAAGCCTTTTACAAATCGCAAGTACCCATCATGCGTGGTAAACGCTCTCGTGTTGTTAACTCCAAACGGACCACTCTCTCTCAAGGCGTACGTAGCAAGATTGAAAAAGATAATTGTTCCAGTCTTGGTAAGAATCTAATTGGATGGAATTCGAACGAGTTCAATGATCCCATTGGCACTGGTAAACGATTAGTGCGAGGGTTCTTTGGTCATACCCGCTTCCCGCTTCGCGACGTCGAGTATTGCCAGTATGGATGGAACCCATCCTCATCAATGGAGTCCTAGGAAGAACTACTCCTTCTTTCCGTTTCAAAGCGCAGCTGCATCCAATCTCACATGCTCTTTCAAAGAAATCAAGCCTCAAGTCTTGGGGGTAGAGAATTATATTCAACATAACGGTATGTAGATGTCTTCAGCTCATGTTTATATTTATCCCAATAATCTCTTTACCCCTATCTCTTTTATCATTCAGGCGACTTCGAGTTCTATAAGATCAATGGCAAGTATTACGACACTGGATCAATCCAACAATTTCTGATCAAGACGTTGCATGTTGCCATGCCCTGCTCGGTAGACTCTGCTGCGATTGCCGGCATGATTGATTTGCTCCGAGTTCAAGGTTCGTTTGCCTTGAGCGCTCGATATGCTATCTGTTTTGAGATGTGCAGTGGCAGCAAGAATCTGGATCCCATGGATCCCAAGCTTGAGTACCCTCAAATTTCTCACTACGTGGAGATTGGCAAGGTGTTCGAGGAATCGTTGCTTTCGCTGATTAGAAAAGGAGACATCACATCGTTGGAGGGAGTGAGTTCCTCAATAGATGTGCGTAAGCAGCTGGAATGCAAGGTCATAAGCGAGCTGAGCAGGCTTCATTCAATCAAGGGTTCGCATTCAGCGATGAACTTTCTGGCAAAATCGTTTGTTTCGTTTGACATTGAGGAGGGCGATCTAAGCAAATTCGTCAAGTCAACAGTGAATGCTTTCTTCGATAATGACTTGTTACATAGTACACGAATTTTCTTTGAGAATGCTAAAGGATCCTTCGGCCTTTGTGTAACAACCTTTGTGTAACAACGTCGATGGATTCGTATCGCCAGGTAAGTACGAGTTGATTTGGACATTGGATTATCTAGTCAATATTAATTGTGCTTTCTTCTACTTATCATTCGTACAACGAAATGCACCTTTTAGGCTGTGTTTGCAGCAAAAGGCCAGACACTTTCCATCGCTTTCTATCCTAGGAAAGGGGTGATTTGTTTTGGGTCTGAACAGGCAGCAGTAAAGGCTGCGGTCTCAACTATGATTTACCTCAAGGCAAAACCATAGATAGTTTTCCGTACAAGACTTTGGACGAGAATGCAGTACGACTAGATCTAGATGACTTAGGAGGTGAGGTTTGTTTGCTCGATTGGGGATATGGGGGTGACGATGAACCGGCAATCTCACCACCTAACCGCAGCCTTCCCGTCGACAAGCTTTTGGGTGGTGCAGTCAACGTCGTTCTCTTACATCTAGAGAATGTCATTTCCAGGAGCTCGAGACTAAAAAATCGGCTTATTCATATTGAAAGGAACGAATTTGTCAAGCCATTATTGAACGACTGCCCGGACCCAGTACTGGCAGATATACATGATATTCCTCGTATTTGTGCCAACATTCAAGAGGATTGGCAGGATGTTGGCCTCAATAGAATGACTGCATGGCATCTTGGACAGTGCGTTCAGAAGAGACTACAGGGGCGCCTAAATGGAACTATCGAATCTCATGCAAATCAGGTGGACATACTGTTGACAGGGTGTGAAGTATCTCTGTGGCTTGCAGAGCAGTTTGCAGCCGATTTGACGAAGTGTTTTCCAAAGCTTGGAGTCAAGGCTGTCAGCAGCAACAAACTACTAGGCTTATTCGGACAAGGATTGAGTATGCCTAGCATTGGGTTTCCTTTCACTTCCAAGTGTATGAACTTCAAGGACGCCATCATTATCATTATTAGCCACAGTGGGGGCACGTTTGCCCCACTTGCTTGCTCGAACTTAATGCAAAGCTTTTCACCTCACATCTTTGCAGTGTCATCAGAGTGGGACACCCAAGTTGGTAAGCAGCTTCGGGGTATGTATGGCGATAAGAATGACTTGGTGAGTCGCTAATGTGAGCATTGAATCAAAACGTATGTCTTGCAATCAATTTAACCTATGTCTTCTTCCATTATTCTCTGAGGAAGTTGACATCACGAATCTTCTCAACAGAAGTAGGAGTAAGACCTGCTGAGCCCTGCTCTGTCAGTGTTGTTGCAACTCATCAACTCTTAACGAATATATTTCAGCACATCTGTATGACTATTATTGGTAATCCGCAATTTCGCGGCGTCACAGGAGCTGTAGCAACAGAGCAAGATCTTCTTACCCTGGAGCGATGCAATCGTGATGGAATCACTGCGCTGGAGAGAATTATTGGCGTTGACCGATATGGTATTGCAGTGAACAAGTCGCTAAATGAAACAGAGGACGAATTGCGAGGTGCTGGTAATCGCTGGAGTGAACACATTCTGGAAGTTGTAAAAGCATACATCATGAGCTTTGTTTACGTTGTGGCGACAGTAACTAGTGGATACCCCCTTATCAGCGGAGTGGCGAAAGCCTCCGGTTTGACGGGAGCCGAATGGTTTTTCTTCATCATCAGATTCATCGATTCCTTGATTTACTTCTGGTTGCCCCAAATCAACATCACGATCGTAAGTTTGTTTGCACTTTCGTTTTTCGGCACGATTCCCATCTCACTTCAGCATTATTATTCTTTCTCTCCAAAGCTTCGTTTACTTCAAGGACGCAACCTACGTCATCGAATGGTCGGACGATGTGTGGTGATTGGCGACCCGTGTCCTTGGGTTGCTCAATCGGCAGAAGCTTTTCTGAGCAAAATATTTGCATGTAGCTATAGCATCGCAGGTTTGAACGTCTTGAGTGGAAACCCTGCTGACCACCTAGTTCACCGCCATACTCATCGTGTTGTAAGAGGCAGTCTCCTAATTTGTGGTCGCCCCGACGGTCGCCTTACTGCCTTAACCTCTCTTGAGGCATCAACTTGCCTGGCAGTCAATCAGGCTTCTAGTATAATCAACATCACGATCGTAAGTTTGTTTGCACTTTCGTTTTTCGGCACGATTCCCATCTCACTTCAGCATTATTATTCTTTCTCTCCAAAGCTTCGTTTACTTCAAGGACGCAACCTACGTCATCGAATGGTCGGACGATGTGTGGTGATTGGCGACCCGTGTCCTTGGGTTGCTCAATCGGCAGAAGCTTTTCTGAGCAAAATATTTGCATGTAGCTATAGCATCGCAGGTTTGAACGTCTTGAGTGGAAACCCTGCTGACCACCTAGTTCACCGCCATACTCATCGTGTTGTAAGAGGCAGTCTCCTAATTTGTGGTCGCCCCGACGGTCGCCTTTCTGCCTTAACCTCTCTTGAGGCATCAACTTGCCTGGCAGTCAATCAGGCTTCTAGTATACAGTCACTTGGTGGAACATGCGAGAGCATCACCATCGGCCACAACGCTTCAGAGCTGCCTCTGTCATATAAGGGGATCTGTTTGGAGACACATCGCCCTAAATTTCTCTGCGAGATAATGTTGGATGATATTGACGCCAAGGACCAAAACGTATCGACTAGCACTAACATCGCTCGTTCTAGCAGTACACTTTTGGGTGAGTCCTTGCTCCAATGTTAACACTTTCAGCGATTGGTTTCGTTATGGCTTATAATATTTCTATCAAAATAACATACATCAGGCATTTACTCCAATATGGAGAACGAAGCTAAAGCAAAAACAAGAACGGCAGGCATGACAGAAATGCAACATGTTATCAAAGTGATGATTGATGAACATAAGTCTGATGATCAAGTTATCACAATCTTTAAAGCATTGGATACAGATGGAGATGGGAGCTTAGGATTCGATGAATTTGTAAGAGCATATCAAGAGATAAACCCGAACGCGTCAATGGTTCAGCTTAATGCCATGTTTCAAGAAGCCGACTTGGATGAAAATGGTACTCTTGACCTGCACGAGGTTAGTTTTCAATTGATAAACCTTGACTCGCACAGAGTTACTTGCATTCTAATTCATTTTGATTCATCTCTTCAGTTCATTCAACTGGCGAAAATAGCTCCATTGGACCTTCTAGGGAAACAGTCTTTGTTTGATAGAGACACTCGTGGGCTCATGCAATTGGTGCCTTCGAAAGAGGAATACTTTGGCGAGATGTTGGAAAAAAGTTATACAAAGGGAGTAGGACCCATGACCATGTCTCAAAGCCAGCACTTGGCAATGGAGCTCTACGAGTCTCGGATTGCGTCCATGCAGCGATTTGTGGCAATGACCGTTATGTTTCATCAGATGGGTATGCGGGTACAAACTTTCTTCGAGAAGATTTCCTTTGGCTTGCTTGGATACAGGATGGATAGGACACACTCAATTATGAGGATTGCTACTACTGCGAGTCCCGTAAGTGGCGCTGATGTTCGAGAACGAATGCTGGAACTTCATCATCGGTATAAGATCCAAAAAGCAATCGACATGATTACTCGTGCACTTCATAAGTGGAAACAGATTAAAGATCAAACGAAGATTGATGCCGTAAGTCACTCCAATCGCTAGAGCTAAGGAATGCCAACATACTATCAAATTGGGGGTCTACTGTGGATTAAATTGGGGGGGTGAGAGAGATATTTCTGTGAAAAATGCTATGTTACAGGGTGGGGAGGGGAGGAATGAGGGGTCAAATTGTTGAAGACGGTTTTTGTTACATAATGTTGTTGTCAACAAATTTAATGTTTGCAGCCATTTATATTCAGATATCGAACTAGATTTTAATCATGAGTTATCAGAGGAGAAAATTCATTGGACTTTTCGTACACCTCATGATTGTTCATGTAGGATGTTCGTAATAATCAATAATCTAGATTTTAAATGTGAACAAGATAATATTTGTACATACCACCCATGCATACATGAATAGAATCTCCCCCGCCCCCTTTTCCTCCCCCTACCTATTTCTTACTCCATACCAGTATCAATCAATCGATCGATCAATCAATCACTTCTTCCTTACACACTTCCCTTTCTTTTACTCGATAATCTTTGGCCATACTGTCTTGGGATTGTCATGATCATATTGATTCGTCGGTAGTCCCAATTTGCGTCGTAGTGGTACAATAACGAGTGGCATACATACCCCAATGGCAGCGATTGTAACCGAGAAGGCAATTATCGGCTGACGATGGATTAATGATTTAAACCATCCGGGACCATAGATACCGTGTGTTACGCCAATGGCACCCCCTATGGTGGATAGCATGGCTATTTCGTGACCGTCGATATGACCAAATATTGGCATGGTTTGCTCTGTATTTACGTCTAGATCTAATTTCATTTTGTTTTCATTTTGATCCATTTGAGAAATTATCGAGGAAAAAAAAACAAGTGAGGAAGGTGGAGATGTAAGGAGTATATATTGAGGAAATAGAGGCAACTAAACACCCCCCCCACCCCAACAATCCTTGTGATTTTTCATACGTTTTTTTAGATCACTAATAACGCGAAGAAAAATCCGTCCCTCTCCCCTTCGATCACGCCCTGAAACGGTACACTGTAACAATACTCCCCCCGCTCCTCCTCTGTACTCGCTACTACTCCTGAGCTTGGTACATACCGACAAGTTGCCGCATGGAACAAGATAAGGTTCCACTCGTATCACTCACCTCCTTACTATCCTACTCTTCCCTTTCCCTTCCTTCTACGAAGATTTTGCGGGATTAGGTTAATTTGACCTCAATCCCCAATGTCAAAAACGGAGGAAATTCAGCGACGTTCACCATCTCAACTCTCAACGGCACTATTCTACCAGTCGTCGGATCTTCTCGGCTCAATAGTCTCCTCGGCTCAATAGCCGTCGTAAAATACCCCCTTATCAGTGCTTCCGCCACCAATCGTCTTCATCATCCACCTATCCGTCAAACACCTAAACAAACGGCCACTAAAAAGATATACATCTTTCTACAATAATAATAGTCAAAATATCATGTCATCGTCGGCACACGCATCGTCCTACATCATCGCCGCCATATCCAATTCGGGACAGGCTCCCGAAACATCGTACCGGTCGCTCCAAGGTGCGGCCGCGTGTCCCGCCGCACCGCACGGCGAAATGTTCAAACTCGAGGTCCCGTCCCTCATGGTGGGGACGCTCGATTCGTTGATGACGCTGAGCGACGAATTGGGCAAGGTCGACGGCGTCGTCGAGTCCGTGGTGCGCAAGGTCGAGAAGTCGTCCCTCGAACTGGCCGGCAAGAGGGCGTCCGAATTGACCGTCGGGGGGGGCGTGCCGGCATCGCGGTACGTGCAGCAATTCGCGTGGGATTATGCCAAGTATCCCAACCGACGGCCGCTGAGGGAATTGGTATCGTTGATCGCCACGGGAGTATCGGCCATCGACGACGAAATGAAACAATTATGCAATAGCTATGCCGATAAGCAAGCCGCATTGCAGGATGCGAAACGTAAAAAGGGTGGTAATTTATTAACGGTCGATTTGAATGATGTATTAGATGCCAAAATTGTGAATGGGTTGGTATTGCATGATACCGAGTATTTAAAAACGATATTCGTGGGTGTGCCCAAGTCGTCGAAGGATGTGTTTGAGAAGGAGATTTATAATTTGGGGGGCGAACTTGTGGGATATGGTGGTAAGTTGTTATTGTTTTGTTTGTTTGTTTGGGATATCTCTTCTCTCTGCTTTTTGCAATTATTACTCACACACTGACTTTTGCAGGCCCTGATTGGCAGAATAATCCCGATGGTCTTGGTTCAAACTCCAACTTTGGATCGAAGGTGGATCGTCACAAGAAGAAGGGCTCGCCGGTAGTACCTGGCTCATTAACAAAAGTTATGGATGATAATGATAGTATTCTATATACTGTAACTGTGTTACGGAGTATGTATGAGGTAAGATAGAGAGAAGAGTGGTAGTGTGATACATACTCCACCAAATTATATTTTGGTGTATAATGACTTTAATCTTTCTGTTTTGTCTCTCTAAATATATATCCTCAATTTTCTCCTCTCTCTCTCTCTCCCTCTCCTCTCCCTCCCCCCCATCCTATAAAAAATAAAGGCTGGGTATTACGAGGGTACAGAATTCATTGCGGGGACACAAATTGATCTCCTCGCAAGCTTTGCCAAGGTATTACGTGACAAACGGTACTCGGTACGTGAAACCTTCGTTTATGATCCCAGTTTACAAGGCAAGGGTGCCATGGCCATCGAACAGCTGCAGGTGGAGGTGGATAATATGCGTTCGGGACTAACACGGTGGTGTAAGACACATTACGGTGAGGCATTCGTGGCATGGATGCATATTAAGGTAATACGTGTGTTTGTGGAGAGTGTATTGCGGTATGGATTGCCAGTGGATTTTACTGCGGTGCTGTACAAGGTTGGACATGGCAAAGAGCCCATACTTATTGCCGCCTTGGATAAAACATTTGGCGAGAAGAAGAATAGTAAGGAGGAAGATGTTGAGGATGAGGAAGAATATCATGACTTTGTTCTGATCAAGTTGGATCCATGAAGGGGGGGGGGGGGACGATGAGGAAAGGTGTTGTTATTAGTATTGTGTCGTATCTTTGGACGATGGTGGTGTTGGGTCAAGGAGTGAATAAGTTGCTTCTATCTGGAATGACACCATGTGTTGGGCTTGAAAGCATTTTAGTTATATGGAGAATTGGGGTAATGAGGCGTAATGCTTTATTTTACTTGTTTTATTACTTCTAGGTTATATTATTGTTTGTAGCTTTCTCCAACTTTCCACTGGCAGTGGTACCCTTGGTCACGACTTGCATCGCTTCTTGGTTTCTGTCATCAAACTTGAGTAGCGCCATTGGTCACTTCATACATTGACTTAGCAGAAGCTATATTGGTCTTTGCAGAGGCGACACCCTCATCATCGCCAATTGCTCTGTACACCTCTAGCTCGTCCTCAAAGTGAGTCACCGCCCTCCTTGCACTCTCTTCCGTTCCTTCACTGAGAGAAATACGACCAAGTACATTATGTGCGGATGCTTCATATCGGGAGTATTTCATAGGCAGCGGTGATACCTGGAATTTCAGTCGTTCAATCAATGAGAGCAGCACATTGGCAGTATCTCCGGCTTCTCTCTTTTGTACATTGAGCATGCATTTGAGCGCACGTAGCTTATGTATGGCGTGGATATTGCCGTGACGTAAACATCGTACACTAAGGAAACGACAAGACGTCGCGCCAAATTTTTCTCGCCACAATTTCCTTGTTTTCAAGTTATTCTTATCGTTTCGTCTCAATATCAAGTTGGATCCATAAAGGAGGAGGAAGATAGGGGAAGTTGCTAGTATTGTGTCGTGTCTTGAATGATGATGGTGTTGGGTTAAAGAGTGAAATCTATTCTAGTTTATGGAGGAGTGGGGAGGAGTATTTTATTACTATCTGTTTATATCATTTGTAGATTTCTTGCTTATGTCATTGCATCGCTCGTTGGCTCAGTCATCAAACTCGAGCAGGCATTATTGGGGAACTTATTTGAGTGACAATTCAATATTCTTCGTGGTTTTGTGATTAGTACCTAGTACTTGCTTGCTCGTGGCCAGCAACTTTGTAAACAGTTCCCTTGCCTCCTCCTCACGGTTGGCTTTTTGAAGATTTATGGCATAGAATTTACCCGCCTCAATTGTGTATTCATTTCCTTCGCCATGTTCAGCAACCCGCATTTCATACAATTCTTCGGATGCCTTTAACGTCTCACTATTCATGCCACCTTCGTACTTTGACTTTGCAATAGCTATGTTTTGCTTTGCGGTGGCAATACCATCAGCATCGCTGATTGTTTTGCAGACTTTCAGATACTTTTCAAAATGAGCCACTGCCCTCCTTGCACTTTCTTCTGTTCCCTCTTGGAGAGCAATACGACCATGGACGTGGTATGCATTTGCTTCAAACCACGAGTAACGTTTTAATAGCAGTGCATTTGCTTTCATCCGATCAATCATGGATAGCAGTACATTTGCAGTAACTCCGGCTTCTCTCTTTTGCACAGGTTGCAACATGTCGAGCATATTATTGAGTGCACGCAACTTCAAATTAAGAGACTCCACCTGCCTTTGTGTATCGTCTGGATACTGCCTTCGAACGAACGGTACAAACTTATTCGCGATATCAATAGCAAGCTCATTCTGATATTTTTGGTTACAATTAGGGCAGGTATGCCACGGCATAGCGAAGCCAATCATTCCAAGAGATTGCTCACTCTTGGATGCCGCATATTTAGTTAGGCAGGAGAGGTGAACAAATCCGGCATCTGTGCCACGACACGCACAGTCGCGTCGTACCCTCTGATCAGCATCATTTAATCCCCCGTCTAGGCACAGGTAGCACACCGCCACACCGTCATCACCAGAGGCAAGTGATGACGATGCGTCCAATGACATTTTTTAAAAATGATTGTAGACCCCGACGATTGACGGAATTAACGTGGATACGGCAAATAATAATCAGCACTTGATCTCCTTATGATAGAGATAATGAATGCTATACGAGTACACGCTCTTACTGCCGGGGGCCTACTATTCTACTTGACCGGCGACGCCGTGCTGTGCGGGGTTCGTTGAAGCCGCGCCATTTTTTTCACTCGAGCGATCACTTCGTCGCGTCCTGCCCCATAGCTGAATTGAACAAACATATACAACAATATGCCACATGTCGAGCTCCCCCAAGCTGAAATCAAGGTAGTCATATTGGGCGATTCGCACATCGGCAAGACGTCATTGGTAACGCGGTTCGCCGAGGGGTATTATCGCGACAATTCCCGGTCCGCCACCCTGGGCGCCAACTTCGCGAACAGGTCCATACCATCGAGCGCCGGGGTGATGACGAAGGTCCAAATTTGGGATACCGCCGGAGTCGAATCGTTCCGCGCCATGTCGCATAGTTATTATAAGGATGCGTCGGCGATAATTGTTTGTTATGATGCCAGTAGACGCGAAACGTACGATGGCATGCGTGGCTGGTTAGATGAGGTACGACGTAGGGTCGCGCCATCGCAGAATGTGGTTATTGGGATTGCCGCTTTGAAGATAGACTTGGTCAAGGGCAGTAGTATAAATCATCGTCATTCATCAGCTGCGGCTAATAATACAGCGGCGATCGCGTCTTCGACTGGTGTGCCAGAGTATGAAGTTGAACAATTGGCAGATGCATTAGGGGCAATATATTTACCAACATCGGCCAAGACGGGGATGAATGTACATGAATTATTCTTAACAGTGGCTGATCGGGTGTTGATGTATCGAGCGTCGAATCCTCAACAGCAACAGCAGATGATTAATGTTGATATCAATAATATTGATGGTAAAAGGAAGAGTGGAGTAGGGATAGACAATAGAAATAATGGCACAACAATGCCGCGAACAAACGGAAACAACATCAGCAACAACAATAACACCATTGATGGCATAAGCATTAGTCCAATAAATCGCAGTCCAATGAATCGCTTTTTTGCACGGGGTGAATTACCAAAAATGGACAATAATAACAATGGCAGCAATAATAACAACAATAGCGCACAACTATTTGAGAACATTTCTCAACAACAAACTGCCACTGCTAATACAACCATGTATGATAATAATTCTCGTCAAACACATCCAATCAATCATCCAACATATGGTATAGTAAGAACTAACACACATAGTACAACGTCAAGTACACGAAGTATAAGCGCACCCGCTGTACTGCCACCTCGATTATTATTTAATGACACTACAACCGCCAATAACAATAATGACATGGATATGATTGGTGGTAATAATGCCAATACTATATCAGCAGAGAATGATAGTAATAGAAATGACAACAATACAGCAACGGCATGTGGTAGTCCATCGAGCATGACAGCATGTGGGACTGACAATATGATGGCATGTGGAGGTACTGAAAGTTTGGCAGGATTTGCAGCATGTATGATACAATGACAATAAAGAAAAAGAGTGCTTGTATATTATTATTATTCACCATTGTTTGACAAGTGAGATTTCTTTCTTATTTTTCGTTTTTTGCATTCCTCTTATCCCCCCCCCCTCCTCCCCCCATGACGTCTCATCATACGCAATAGAATATCTTGTGTACCTTCGAAAAAGTAGTAACAATCCGACACAAATCTTCACTCACTGTACTACTTACTAAAATCTATTGCGTGAGTAATTTCATATTTCCAAACGCAGTCAAATATAATATAATATTAGGTAGGTCCACCATGAATCACGGTTGATCCATTGTTGTATTCTTTTTTGACATTCCTTCGACGAAAACCGATAATTTTTTTCAATAGTTTGTCATTTTCGTTATGATTTATTGTCGTTGTCGTTGTTGTATATTTATCCAAAACGCCATTCAATGCTCGTTTTTTTTTCTTCCTTGTGTATGAATTAACAAAAATCATCATCTATTACCGGCAATTTCATTTATCGGTTCAGCCCTTACATCCTCTATTTCCTCCTCACCCTTTCCATCATCACCACCACCACCATCACCGATCAATCCATCAGCAATCACGGCAACATTATCCCCGCGTACGACGAATAATCCCAATTCAATCTTCTCGGGTGGGGAATCGAGACTGTATACAATTTCATACGACGTTTGTAATACTAAATTTTGTAACTGATCGTATCCCTTTAGTATACCCGATAGTAGTCGACCATCGCTGGTCAACACAGTTACTGCTTTTGACTTCCATTCCAGTAGAGTTGATGCCATGATGACAAAAAAGATGAGTGATAGGTATCTCTGGGTGTTTACGTAGAAATGACACGGTCGCATAAAACAAACAACTGAAGATAAAACATGGTGGAAGGAGAGGCGTGCGACGAAGAGGCGGTGTGCTACCTGTGCCTTGATGGAGGTGCCGACGACGCTGGTCAGCCATTGCGCCGCGATTGTGCGTGTCGGGGCACAGATGCTGGATTTGTTCACCTTCCCTGCCTAACTGATTATGCAGCAACCAAAAGTAAGGCATGGGATGGTCGTGGTATGAATTTATTCAGGAACCCGTGGTTATTGTGCCCTAGTTGTAACCAAGTATACCAGAACGAACTTGGAATCGATATTGCGACTGAGTTTGTTTCGTTTGTTCGAAGGCAGTATCCCAACGATACACGGATGCAGGTGGAGTCTCTTTATGTTAAGCTGTATGCACTCAATTCCATGCTCAACAGGTTGCAACCTGTGCAAAAGAGGGAAGCCGGAGTTACTGCAAATGTACTGCTATCCATGATTGATCGGATGAAAGTAGATGCACCGCTGCTGCCTAGGCGTTATTCCCAAATGGAAGCATTTGCCTACATTACTCATGGTCGTATTGCTTTCGCAGAGGGAACAGGAGAAAGTGCAAGGAGGGCGGTGACTCACTTTGAGAAGGAATTGGAGGTGAGCGAAACAATTGGGGATGATGAGGGTATTGCCACTGCAAAGAGCAACATAGCGCTTGCAAAATCAAATTACGAAGTTGGTAACAATAATGACGAGTTGTTGAAGGCATCTCGAGAATTGTACGAAATGTGTGTTGCTGAACAAGGTGAAGGGAGTAAATTAACCATTCATGCAGGTAAAAATTACGCCGAAATCCTACAGAAGGCCAACCGTGGGGGAGAGGCAAGGGAACTTTTGACAAAGTTGCTTGCTATTAGCAAGCAAGTCCTCGGTCCTCATCATAGTACCACCAAGAGTGTTGACAATGCGCTCATATGGATCAATTTTATCACTTTTATTAAATATTCTGTATTTGTATGTATATTGATTGGAGTGATGGCAATGTTGTATCAGCTTGCAAAAAGCTGATTTTTCGCTCTGGGAAAATCTACAATGAGATTATTGCTAACTTTGCCATACATGAATGATTAAAAGAAAACACGTGGGATGAATTATTAAAGACTAATAAAAGATCCTCAATATTAGTATGTTCATTATTCTTCATCTTCTTCTTCATCCGCAGCAGCAGCAGTAGTAGTAGTATGATCCCTCACAATCTCTGTTACTCTCAATGCCATCAACTTACTAAATCCAGCCTCAATCAATGTTATATTCTTCCCCTTTTCCTCACCCTTGACATCATCATCATCATTGTCTTTGTCATCATTATCATCGTCTACGTCCACGACCGCATCATCATCGTCGCAGTACACAAACTTTTTTGAACCGTTCATTGTACTTAGTACCAATGTCTCCCTATCATATCCAAATTTGGCATCAATCCAATCGAAGACATCATTTACTCGAGTCTCACTCGCGATAAATCTCCTACGTAACTCTCCCTGTTTTGGCAATTCGTTAGCTTTATCATTCGTTGTTATTGCGAATCGCAGTGCCACCGTAACAACACCGTCGGTTATATCCCTCGATGGTTCGTCCATCAAATTGGCCAACAATTTCGCACGACGTACATCTAACATTTCCGATCGTAAACGTTCATTCTCCTTCTTCCGTTCTTCCATGGCCCGAATTTCTTTCTCTTTCGTCTCGCGTGCCATATCATCGCGGATACTACCTTGATATCCCCGAGTACGTTCTTTTAATAATTTCATCTCCGTACGTATATGTCGCAATTTAACATACTCGCGTATATGACGTTCTCGTACAGAATTGGCCCATGCTGTTATCGCTGCTGGTGACGATGGTGGTGGACGACAATGATGTTGTGTTAATATTCTAGGGGTAACACGTAGTTTGGACGTGGATGGATCGATCGATGTTGTTGGGCATATGATCGATAATATCGGTGCCGGTATCTTTGACTCGTTAGATGATGATGACGATGACTTCGTCGCTGCTGATTTGGGTGGTGGTTTTGGTGGTTTTAACTTGAGACGTTTCATTGCATATTCGATGTCATAGTCATTGTCCGTCATCCAAATGTAATACGACTTATCTTCATTGCCCGGTAGTCGGTTCGATACATTCTTTTTACTTTTGCCCCGTTTTAACGGATCTCGATTGGCCAATTTGATCATCTCCTTCGACGTCAAATTCGACTCTACGGTATCATTGTTTGCATCATTGCGTTTTGCAATGTAACATATTAATAATCGAGCGTTCGCATTTGCCAACCGCAGTGCATCGTCAATCGACGTTTGTGTGCTAAATAAAATGGCGGAGCTCGATGTTCCCTCGCTACTCGAAATAGAAGACGATGATGTCGACGAAGATGATTCTAGATCGCCGCCGTAGGCCACGCTCAGAATTGACCGGAGAGCGGTTCGTCGACGTATATATTGTCGATCTAATACAGTGGCGTCGCACGAAGCGTCCTCAACTATCACGAGAGACGATGCGATTCGATCGGCACGATCGCGCCATACTTTAGCCGGCCGCCTCGATGAATACGACAACTGAGAGGAGACTGATGTGAACGATTGAGTCCTCGATGGAGACGCCGAGGCGAAAGAAGCAACCGCGAGGACGAGTATGATGACGACGATCATAGACTGGCAGGGGAATGGGGCAGGGGTGGGCGGTCAAGTCTGTGTCTGCAGGCTTAGTACGGTCCCGTGCAAAGTCTCCTCCCCCAGGCGTAGAAATCGCCTGTAGGTCAATAGGGTTGGGAAGGGGATGCTTAAACTACTAACTAAGGCGCTGCCGCGACCATTATTTCATCGCGGTGCCTCTTGCGGAGAATGAGAGTCTCCTGGGAAAAGGCACTTCCCGCACTCTCGTCTGGCCCTCACCACAAGAAAGTCCTGGTCATCGCCCCCAACAATCGTAATTATTTGTTGGACGCGGACGCGATGAATAGTGACCCATGCTGCTACTTCTGCTTGGGGGAGGAAGCCGACGAAGGGGGGACGCTACCGCTACGCGATTGTTCCTGTCGTGGTGACTCGGCGGGCTTCGCCCACTTCGCTTGTATCGTCAAATATGCCGAACAAAAGAGCAGGGAAGTAGCAGACAAGGAGGATTTCCCCTCACATGCCTTCTCTGAGCCTTGGGATACATGTCCCAACTGCAAACAGCCGTATAGTAATCAATTGTCGCTTGATTTATCATCCGCATTCGTTTCTTTCGCGGAGACAGCTTACGGCCGGTCTCCTGATGGCGACAAAATACAAATCAATGACGAAATGAGAGTAATGTGGGCAATGGAATCCCAAGTCAAGGGAATTGTCCAGTTTGTGGGCGAACAGCAGTCACCAGACAAGAGGGGGGTCTTGGATACGACGGCACTAAGGATGGAATGCCAAGATGTCATCAAGAAGTTGTTGTCCAAAACAAATGAAATGAAAGTGCCGCAGTGGATACACGCGCCTGAAACCAGCACGGAATGCCGGTTGTATAAAAGTTTATGCACTTTTGAGGCAGTGGCATATAACCTCTGGAGTGCCATCGTTTTTTATGAAGATGACCGCACTGTAGGAAGCCTCAAGACGTCCATCGCCTACGCTGAAAAGGCTAGGGACATTAATAAGTCATTTCGCTGCTTTAGCGATCGACAATCTCATGCGATTGAGCACTTAATTGCTACCGCCACGGCCCACTTGGCTAGACTTAAAGGAAGTGATTCAAAAATGTCTGAAGCTGCTCTCTTGAACAATTCCAAGGCCGTATATGAACACCAAATTGCAGCACTTGGAGCGACCTCTGTCGCAACAATAAATGTAGGATTAGCTTATGCAGGAAGGCTCAAGCATGAAAAGCATGATATCGAAGCTGAGAGACTTATCACTAAGTTGCTGGCCGACAGCCGCCGCGTTCATGGCCCCGAGCACAATGTCACTGTATGTGCCGAGAAGCTATTAGATGACTACAAACAACGCTACGTTATGTGTATCAAATCGAAACAGATGTACCAGGCACTAAGATATGAAAGTAGTGGAGAATTGGTCATCAAAGGGCCTGTCCTGAAACCCGAGGATAAAGACGAAAAAATTCTTAAGGTTGATCCTAAATTCGTGGTACCGTTCTGGGCTGCCATGTACGGCTGTCCAGTGATGTGCCATGGATTAGTCGGTGCTCCTCAGCTTAATGGCAAGTTAGGTGACATCAGAGATATTTCTTCCAAAGGCAAGGATGGCGAAATTCGGTTGGAGGTGCACTTTGAAGATAAGAGTTTGAAGCCCTCTATGGCCTTGATTAAGCATGTGAATTTGAAGGTAGCATTTGATTTGCCACATGAATAGTAGCTCTCTTGGTGGAAATATGACTTGTTTTCATATTGGGTTTGATCATTTCATAGGTAGTATAATCAAATTCATAATCAAGGATCATCCCCAGATTGTCGAATTGGTTAAAACTATAATTAGAATTATTGATACACCTCATGTTTAATGACCTGGGAGGTAGCCTCCAGGAAGGATCGAAACGCCCATAATCTCGTGAGTGACAAGTCCCCAAATACCCATCATTGCTGCTCGTCCATTATTAAGCTCGATGGCCCTCTTCTTCAACTTGGACGCCTCACTGAGTTTACCCCAGCCAAAGTCTAATTTACCATTCCTATAATCTCCCACAAACTCGGCCTTATTGTCAAGCCAATCAGCATCACGATTTACAATCTCAGCCACAACGAAGAAGGCACCCATCTGCATTAGTACATTCATCCCATCCTTGGTATCAAGTAGTGCCTGCCACGATGCTAGTCCATCGGGGATGTTTTCGGCCCCGGGGAAACGAATACCCGCAGCGGTCGTGAGGTATCCAACGACGGCAAGCATGCTCACACGTCCATGCTTAATCTCCTTCTCACGTAGGTCATCGAACGTCGATTGATCGCCCTCTTTTAGCATACCAAGAGGATCGAAGAAGCCGAGCTATTATGTAGTGCACAAAAAATAGAGGAACATTTGAGTCAGTGATTTATTCAATTGCAAGGATCCATGAGTAAACCGATCAGACCGCTCTATTTGAAACACATTCGTCATCACCCATCTGAGAACACGAATCATACTAAATTCTCACCGGTGGTTGAACACCCAGTTCTTTTGAGAAATCCATTGAGGAGGAGAGTCCGAAAAACTCCTTCTGTGCCGATGTCACACCAGCAGACATTGAAGTCGACGTGCGTGTACCATGCTTGGCAGGAGCAAAGGCATTGGCAGGAGCAAAGGCATTGGCGGAGCCAGCGATGGTAGCAGCAAGGACGGCGGCGAACTTCATTTTCGATCTGGTCGGGAGTGAGGGAATGAGAATCCAGAGCATTGCCTAAATCTACGGTGAAAAAATGTATTTCTACGGAGGAATAGTGCCCCTGAACACCTAAAATTCGACACGTACTGCCTGTATCTTGTGCTGCAACTTCAACAGACTTCACAACCGAACCTTCACTCATTTTTTTGCTCCTCCTCGATCGAACATCATGATGAAGCTTGTCGGACTAGCACTTGTCGGCTCTGCCGCAGCCTTCGCACCTACACAGATTGCACAAACAAGAACATCAGCGCTCAATGCCGACCTATCGAAAGAGCTTGGTGCTCAAGCGCCCGTGAGTCTACTCGTCATTTTCATCTCTATCATACATGTTCTGTTTTCTCACTTTGGTTCACTTTCATACGCCTTACAGCTCGGTTTCTTCGACCCGCTTGGATGCGTGGCCGATGGAAACAAGGAAAACTTCGACCGTCTACGCTGGGTTGAGCTCAAGCATGGCAGAATCGCCATGCTTGCCGTGGTTGGATACCTCGTTACATATGCTGGCGTGCGTTTCCCTGGCGCTGAGGATATTCCATCCGGATTCGCTGCGCTTGATAACCTTCCTGGTATGGTCTGGGCACAAATGATTGCAACATGGTCAATGATGGAGGCAGCCAACCAAGATCAGCACAATGCACCATGGGGTACCGAGGCTGGACGGACGACCAAGGCCGGACGATGTCATCGAGGGCCAACAAGTTCGCGCAAAATACACATCCTTCAACGGCGACGATGACAATGAACGGTGGTGATGTCAGATGGGACCGTAGATGGCCTTTGAGGGTTAGGAGTGTCAGTGGAGATGGTGAGGGGAATTTCGCGTATACATTCAATGACAAACATCGGCCGGATTCGTGTATGGGAGGTCTCTGACCACTCATTGTACGTCTTCAGCCTGATTAATCAGAAGCAATGTGCGATTCTACTTCTGCGGCGTGGAAATTAGTACCCCTGTTGCGGCTCACAATATTAGATAATAATCAATGGGGGTTGAACCAGAATAGTCTTGGTGATAGTCCAGCGGAGTTCATGGGTGATTTCCGTAATGGTGCTCTAGACTTTGGTTGGAGTAGGTTGAGTGATGCCACGAAAATGAACAAACGTGCCATTGAGCTGAACAATGGACGTGCTGCACAGATGGGTATCCTTGGTATTATGGTCCATGAAAAGCTTGGAAACCTAGACGCCATTTTGCCACACAACTAATTAGTATAACTCTGTACATTATAATCGTCTGCAAATTTAATTATCCCTACAGCATTCCACAACAAAAAGTATCCACACTTTTTACACCTACTCCCTCTTACGAGACTCCTACACTCCAACGGAATCAATACAACTACTGCTTGGTAAATGATTTGAAGAGACCTGACTTCTTCTGATTTTCACCACCACTAGCTTTAGTTGAATCTTTCCAAACACCTGATTTTGTGCTCGCCTTTTTACTACTCTTCATCTTCTTGACATCACTCTTCGCATATGAATATGCAGCAGTTTTCTTTGACATCTTTTTTTCAGTAGGTTGTGCTTCAGTAGGAGACTGGTTCTGCAGGCCCATGCTTACAACATCGTTAAGCTTTCCTGCCTCAACGAGAAGAGTGACAGCCGATTGGTAGCACTTGGTTGATTCGGCAGAGTTTGTCTTCTTCAAGACTTCACCAGCATCAGTCAAGCACCTGCTCGCCTCCACCTTGTTCTGAAGCCGATCCTTGTAAATGTCAGCAGCGCGTTGGTACGCTTTGCCTGCCTCATCGTCACATCCGGCAAGCGTGTATGCACCTGCAGCCTTCTTAAGTAGCAAGACGGCTTGGTTGTCCTTCTTCTGAGACGACTCCTTCATAGCGAAGCTAAACCAGGATGATTTGCCTTCGGTAGCATCAGCCTTATGTACGAGAGAATCACCACGAGCTTTCTGTGCCAGCCTCTCAGCCGACATCTTCGACGAAACTGGTGCTGCCGTCTTCACACTAATGACACCAGCATCTCCACCACGATGGGGGGCATCGTTCGTAGCTTTCTTATTCATCGTCTTGCTTTTCTTCATTGACCTCGCATCATCTGACGTATTGGATTTAGAGGAAAAGGACCTCGACTTAGGAAGAAGCTGTTGTTCGATATTGCCGTCACCGTCAGCGCTACTGTCAGCATTCTTCTTGAAAGTGAGCTTCATCTTCGAGATTTTGGCCTGCAACAAATAATATGATGATCTTGAATGCTTCGTCGGATCTTGTTCGGTTTGTGTTGGATTCTGAACGAGAGAAACGAAACCACGCCACACAAAATCGTCGAGCACGTGTGGAGAGTGGAGAAGGAGACGATGAAACTACTGTGTGTATGGACGAATCGACAATTTTACGCTTATGTCTTATCGAACGTGGATCGAGCAAATAATCTGATAACCGCATCAATACTACTAATAATTTAACTCTTTAATGTACTTCTCCTACTTTTTACACCAGACAGATCCAACCAAAAAAAAGCTAAACTAACGTTGGCCATGAGAGGCGAAAACATTGCTACTACTTCTTGTTAGTGAAGGAACTCAACATACCAGTCTTCTTCTTCGGCTGCTTTCCAATGCCAGTTAAGCTTGACATTAATCCACCACCACCACCTGCAGACGAAGAGAATGAGTTTTTCTTTTTGTTGTTATTCGCTTGCTGCTGCTTCAATTTGAGCGACTGATTCTTCTTCTCGAGTGTTTGATTCTTCTTCGTAAGTGCCTTCTTCTCTTTTTCCAACGCCTTTAGTGCCTTCTTATCTCCTGGATTCGCCTGTACTGCCGCTGCCGCCTTTGACAATTCAGTAGGTTGTTTTGGTGGAGAGGCAGCCGCGATCGCCCTAGCTTCTACAGCACGTGCATGATTTTCCTTCCCTGCATTACGTAGTAGTATGGCAGCCGACTGGTAGCAATAAGCGGATTGCTTGGGATTACTTTTCTTAAGTGCATCACCTGCATCCGTTAAGCATTTACTGGCATCGACTGGGTTCTTAAGCTTGTCTTTTTGTATATCGGCAGCACGTTGATATGCCCGTCCTGCATCGTCGTTTGAGCCACTAGCCTTGTAGGCCTCGGCCGCCTTTGTTAGTAACGTAGCAGCCGCGATGTGTTTATTCTTCGTCGACGATGGTAGGAGTGTTGTCTTCTTTTCAATCGCATTGGCTTCTTGGACTAATGCATCGGCCTTCATTTTCTGGGCAAGCGATTCGGCCGACTCCTTCAAATTGAAACTGAAACCAGGCTTGGATCCGGATGATGACACTGTAGAGTCGGGACTCTTCTGTGGCTTGGCCTTGCCGACGCCATCGCCGCTCTTCTTGAGCATGAATTTCATGATGATAATGAGAACTGACAGCGTAGCGTTTTTGAATACAGTCTTGTTTACAAAAAATCTTAGCCCAAGAAATCCTGGAGTCGTTTTTGACGAAGGCCCACACAGTTTGTTTGTCCCAATAGTGACCAATTTGTCCCAATAGTGACAAAATATACATAACGATAATGACGTTTCTATTTCTTTTGCTTTTTAATGAGAAGCGCGACTCATCTTTCCCTTCCGGTTTGTGGATTGTCCTCTTTTGGGCATTCAGCTTATGCTGGTGAAAGTATTTAAGCCAGCACAATAAGTAATTAGTATTAGACCCAATGAACTCTTAAAGGTTTTCGTTAAGTGCATGACGTGGCTTAAATACTTTTGTTAAGTGCTTAAATAGATTTGAGAAGGT
>Ga0247843_1004221_pt1 | contig 21867 bp, 7 predicted proteins | sample LaCruzMarch2017__FD_192420 | JGI IMG/M metagenome (GOLD analysis project Ga0247843, IMG submission 192420) | Freshwater microbial communities from meromictic Lake La Cruz, Castile-La Mancha, Spain - LaCruzMarch2017_8m | ecosystem: Environmental > Aquatic > Freshwater > Lake | place: Spain...
GTTCATCTCGGCCACCATGGCGGTGTCTTTTTCCACTTCGTGAAAAGCCTCGAGAATCATCACATGGTTCTCTATCGGGGCCTGATGCCAGTAGTAGCCCTTGTCCATGGCCCAATAGGTGCCAAACTCCTGACTCTTGGTAGATGTTTCGCGCAAGGATACTATCATCTGCTTGGCATCCTTGGTCATACCGTTGCGGTGCAATACCACGGCAGCAAGCCCCTTTTGAGCAGCATCGAACTTGGTCCAATGCAATTTTATGCGGGAAAGAATGTCTGAATAGGCCTTGTCGGCAGCCATTCCCGTGGCGAAATCCTTCAGCCAGAACGAACGGGCATAAGCAGAATGCAGCTCGAACCAATCGGGAACACGGTTCTTCTCTTTGATGGTGTTTTTGTGGTATTCCACCACTTCTTCATCCATAAACACCACTGCTTTGGCTAGCATGTCGCGGGTGTCGGCATCCATCTGCCACACGCCCATAGTGCGCAGCTTGCCAAATCCAGCTACGATATGGCGCGTGATATAAAGGTCGCTCCGCAGTCCGTTGAACCATCCCCAACCACCGTCTGCCTGTTGGTTCTGCTTCAGTTTCTTGATGGTCGTAAGCAGCTCGGCCTCCATCCTTTCAGTGTCGAAAAGCTCGGCAATGCGCCTGCGTTGCTCGGTCTCGTCCTGTGCATCGCGCACCCAGGGCGTTTCGGTGAGCAGAGCCTGTTTCAGTTCGGGGTTCTTCTCCAGTTGTGAGAGGAATGCATCGCCCTCTTTCTGTTGTGCTGCCCGTTTCCATTGGTCGAACACCCGCTTGATGGCCGGGTCGGAATTGGCCAGATGCACCCCGATGGCATTGGCGTAGTAGCGACTGAAGAGCTGCTCGGAGCACTCATGCGGATACTCCATCATGTAGGGCAGCGACAGCACCGCCAACCACACCGGATTGGGTGTGAACTCCAACGTCAGCGACTGATGGCGCAATGTGGCCGAAGTGGAATTCTTCAACTTCTCGAAGGTGAAATTGTGCGTTCCCTTGCCGCGCACAGGCAGCGGCATGGCCTCCGTCACCAACATGCGGTTAGCCAGCACAGGGATGGTCTTCTCCTCTCCGTCCGAATGCTTCTCCGACCATGCCTTGGTGGTGAAGGTCAATGCTGCCACGCCCTCAGGAATGAAAAGCTCCCACCTTGCCACAGCTTGTCCATTTGCAATAGACAATTTGCGATTTTCAATTTTCAATTTAAAAACCTCTCCTGTAAGCGCATCTTTCACCTCCAAACTGGCCGTTGCCGCAGAGACCGTGCTATCCAACACATCCACCTTCACTTGGAAGATGAGCTTGTCGCCTTCACGCACAAACCGCGGATAGTTGGGCGTGATCATCAACTGCTTGCGCGTCACCACTTCTTCGGTGATAGTGCCGATGCTCAGGTCGCTTGTGGTGGCAAGGCCCATGAATTTCCAGCGCGTGAGGCTTTGTGGAGCTTTGAACTTAAATGTGATTTTCCCATCCTTATCTGTTTCCAATTTTGGGTAGAAGAACACGGTTTCGCTAAAATTGGAGCGCATCTTTACTTCGGGGGCTTTGGGTTCTTCAGCCTTCTTAGACTCGCGTGCATCGCCATCTGTGGCCATTTTAAATTTTTGCTCAGTTACTGGAGGTGGGCTTTCAGCCATATCCATCGCTACGGCAGATTCTGCCAACATTATATCACCATCCATTGCCATTTGCGGAGCGCCTCCTCGTGACATACTCTTTATAGCTACGCTTTCCAAATTATAGTAGCCACCACCCAGATAGTGCCCAAACCAGTTTAGTGTTTCAAATTGCCTGCCTTGGATTCCTTTCGACCATTCTCTCCAGTCTTTTTCGAACAATTGCGCCTGTGCCAATCCAAACGAATTGCTGTTCCATTGGAAACGTGGATTTAGAAATTGATACGGTTGCAAGCTCCATGTGTTGGCAGCTAGGATGTCCAACGAGGCATCATACATCGTAGCGAGCAACTCGGCCTTCACCGCAGTGCCTTTCTTATCGGTTATGCGGAGCGTCCATTCCTCGGCATCATCAGGGCTCATTTCCTTGCGGAAGGTCTCTAGTTTAAGGTCCAATTCCTTGTTGGTGAAAGGAACACTGACCGAGTGCGACCAACTCAATAGTTCGCTGTTGCGTACTGCCGTAATCTGGACTTGGGCATTGCCTCTCCATTCCTCCGTTACAGGAATTGCAATTCGTTTTTGGGCATTATTAAGCGTTATTAGCTCACTGTAAATCAGTTTGTTGGTATTGAATCCGCGTTCTTTTACTTCCACTTCTACCAAAATGCGCACATCGGGGTAAGAGGAGGCTATCAACAACTCCAAAACATCTCCGGGTTGATGGGTTTCTTTTAAAGCGTGAAACCAAGCCGTGGTCGCCAAGGTAGGTTTTGCGGCTTCCTGATTGATGATGCTGAAAACTTGCCGCTGCTTTACTTCGGTTCCAAACGCATCTTTTGCCGTTAGTTCTATCATGTATTTTCCTCCGTATTCCGATTTGAGTGAAGACAAGTCCAAGGCACTGGTGTCGTTTGTTTTTAGTGTGGCGCTATATATCTCCGCACCTTTTTCCCATGTGTTCGGGTCTTTTTCATTGCGATAGGCATCTTTGGGAAATAACTTCCAATGTTCCGATTCCGATAAAACTACCGTGTCGGGCTGCTCCCAAAGTCTGTTTCGTAGAATGCGTTCGTTGGGTTTTAGGCGCCACACTTTCACCGCCACATCGGCCGTTTGCGGCTTGCCCGAAAGGTTTGTGGCAGCTATGGGATAGCTTTTCAAGTCTTCTCGCTCAATCATTTCGGGTAGCGTAATGCTTAGGTCTAGGGCGTGGTAGCCTACCGACACCGAGCTACTTCCCGTTTGCATTTCGCCACTATTGTCCGTCACATCGGCCTCTATGGTATATGAAAACACAGGGAAGAACTTTGCCCCAACCAAAGGGTCTGGTTGGGCTTCGAAGGTTACAGTAAATGCGCCCGAAGCATCGGTAGTGGCAGTTCCAAATGCCACTTGCTTAGGATTGGACCGTGGAAACCAACCCCAACACCGCCATGGATAGGGGAAACGAGCCGAGCGCGTAACGCGGTACTTTACTTCTGCGCCAGTTAACGGCACCCCCGAATACGATTTGGCCAATCCAACCACTGCTACAGTATCGCCCACCCGAAATTGGTCGGTTGGGGCATCCAACGTCACTTCAAACTTGGGACGCTTGTATTCTTCCATTCGAAAACTGTGCGAACCAGTCTCATTCTGAATGCTGATGTAGCCATTGAGTCCGCCTGTTGGTGCGATGAATGTGCCCGAAAACGTGCCATAGCTGTTGCTCGCCAATTGAAGTGAACTCACTTCTTGCCCGTTAGCATCGTGAAGCCGAACGGTGGTGCTTGCGTTGGCTACACATTCGGCTTTTTGCCCATCACTGCGCAGCATTATTCCTTTGAAATGGATGGTTTGCCCAGGGCGGTAAATAGCGCGGTCCAGAAAAAATTGAGTTTGAGTGTTCCACCGCACATCCTCCCTATCGTTGTATCCATACACATTATCGGCATTTAGCAGGCGGTCGGTTTCGGTGTACACATCCACCATATATCCGTTGTAGTTTCCCGATTCTTGCCTCCAAATTGCCTCGCCATTCACATCCGTTTTTAGGGTAGTGATTAGGGAATAATCGTTGGTGCGACTGCCGCGGTTATACACCAATTGCAGCAATTCAAGCCGCGCGTTAGCTACAGGTAATCCCTTATCGCGGGATAGCACCTTCAGCACTGTTTCTCCTTCTAGCTTTTGGCGTTTCACCAATGTGAGGTCAGAAACGGTAATCACCGCAAAAGCCACAGCGTTCCCATTAAAACTGAGATTTTCATCAGTGCCCGCAAAAATGACGTAAGTGCCAGTGGGCAATCCTTCTAAAGGCAGTTCCACGCTATGCGACCTGAAATCGCCTGGATTTGGCAGGGCAAAGGTTTTTGAAGCGATGGTTGTACTATTCTTTTTCAACCACTGAATCATCTTATCCCCAAAGTTTTCGCGCGAATTAGAACGAAAAGCTAATGGGTCAACTTTCGCAATCTGCACGTAGGCTGGCCAAGCTTTTGCGTTGGGAGCTCCAACATTCTTATACGACATCAAAAACCGAAACGGACGGTTCGGAATAATTCCCTCTTCAGCAGTAATGCCCCATTCTCTCGCCTCAATGGAAGTCATCAATGCGCGGCAATTGGCTGCGCCCAAACAATCGGTTTCTTTAGTGGCTATGCTCTTGATAGCAGTTTCGCATAAGAGATAGGCTTTTTTCCACATCCACTTTAGGGAGTCGTTTTTTGCCGACTCTTGGCTGCCCAATTGCTGCAATAAAAGGGCAAGATGATAGGTTACTTCTGCTTTTTGGCAAGCATCATTGCTGGTTTCAAGCAAATGCTCAAGTGCTTTGCGATAACGAGCATCTTTATCATCGCGCTGCGATCTGCGATGCATAAATGCCAAGCGGTCCAAATCTTCTATTGTGCTGCTTGATGCAGATGCATTTCTTGCCTCGCGCAGCAAATCTTGATACAATTGAATGGTACGAATGGAAGGCTGCAACCCTGCATTGGTTGGAGCTTTCCATTGTAAAAACAGTTCTGCATTGCCCAATAAATCTGCCGAATTGAAAATTCCAGCCAAATCGAAATTGAGTAAATCGCGTTCTTCAGAACTATAGAAATCCAAGGCACGCGATAGCAGTAAATGGTACAGGGTAGGTCTCAAATTTCGGTATTTCGTCTCGCCTTGCAGTATGGCCGCGTAGCTTTCTAACTGGGCTATTCTAAGAGTATCAGCTCCAATTAAAGATTGCGTGAAATGTTCATCTGCAGCTTGAGCAATGCGTTTCATATCCCAAGTTAAAAGGCCGCCTTCGTTTGAAATGGTGGCAGTGCGTTGCTGAATTTGCCAACTATTGTTGCGATAATATGCCCAATACATTTCGCCCAAAATGGAGTGAACGATTTGTTGCGTAAGAGCAGGAAGAGTTTTGGCTTCCTTTTCGATGCGTTCAATGCTCAGCACCAAGCTTTCCTCCTCAAATTGGGCGTTGAATTTTACCTCATGGATTAAGGCTTTTACCAATTGCGGGCTGTTTCCTTCCTTTATGGCTAGGGCATGTACTTTTTGAACTACTTCTAAAGCCGAACGTGGCTGGCCGCCATTTTCAAGCGTTTCTACCTCTTGCCAAAGGCCAGGATAGTTCTGGGCAGCGCTTTCTATGGTGGTGAGGATGAGTATAATTATGGGGATGATGCGCATGAAGATGGTAGTTTCAGTTCTAGATGACGTTTAAGGGATTATTCCATAAAGCCGACCGTATTGAAGTGTTAAAACGAGAGTTTAGTTGGATTTAAACACCCGCTTCAACCAACGCGGAAAAACAACGGATCCGATAAACAAATAGGGATAGTAGCTGATAAGGCGCCAAATAATGGCTAACGATGCAGCTAAACCAATAGGAATGAAATCTTGGAAAAATCCACTGAAAGCAAACTCTGCAAACCCGCTTCCCCCTGGTGTAGGTGTGAGCAGAAGGATGCTCCACATTACCAACTGCCGACCATAAATGAGCATGTGTTCGCCTACAGGAGTGAAGGCGAGAATGATACAATTAACTACCCAGAATCGACCCGTCCAACTCAAAACGGTGGATCCATACGCCTTGAGCCAAAAGCTTATAGAGCGCCCTTTGAACTCGGCCGAGGCAATCACCATTTCATCGCCTGTGCGGTTGGCCCAATCGTGCCATTTGCGTAGCAGAGGAAGTGAAAACACTTTAATAATGAGCCATTTGAACCCTTTTGGATTGAAAAAGATGCCGTAAATGAGCAATAATGAATAGAGTGCCAGCACGGTGTAAGCAGTAATAAAGATGCCTGCCGTGCCAAGGGTTGTTCCAAACAAATCCATTTCCATAGCAACAGGAAACAGCGTTGCAGTGCCTACCATAACGATAACTACAGGCACAATTAGCACATAAAACAATTCGTCCAAAAGGGCCGTGATGAGCACTATGGCGGTGCTTTTTCCAGTGTTCACCCCTTCTTTGTTCAGAATAAAAAGCGCCACCGCAGTGCCTCCCACCACAGAAGGCGATATGGCCGAGGCAAACTCCCAAAGCATGATAACATCAAAGCTTTTTCGCCACGAAATTGCCTTGTCTGTAAGCAACCGAATGCGATACATGTAGGCAACATCCCGAACGAGCATCAACAGAAATGCCACGAAAATCCAAACCACCGAAATCCACGTCCATTGCACTCCTTTCAAAACATCTTGATAAGAAACGCGGTCGTGTGTGCCATCCTTTCCAGCAAGAAGAAATTCGCCTGTATCTTGCGTAGTGTTTTCGTTTAAATCAACCCAAGTATAGGGCCCAACACCATCGGCAGAAAGTGTAAATCGCTCTTCGCTTAAGCTGGTGTAGAGCATAAAAGACGCGGCAACAAGCCCAATTAGAATGGGAATTAGAATCCTTCGCGGACTTAGGGCAACTACTAAATCTTGGGCTCGAAATGCCATGGCGTGGTGGCTCGAAAGTACGGAAGAATGAGGCGGTGGGCTATCTTCGCGCTTTAATTCAACCGTTTCCCAAAAATCAATCCATGCGCAAAATCTATTATTTGTCCAGTTGTTCTACGTGTCAGCAAATCATAAAGCAATTGGATTTGGTAGCTAAAGGCTTTGAAATGCAGGATATTAAAGAGAAAAATATCACTGCAAATGAGTTAGATGCAATTTCTACCAAAGCGGGATCTTACGAAGCACTTTTTAGCAAACGCGCGCTCAAATTTCGCGGTATGGGTTTGGATAAAATGACACTAACCGAGAAGGATTACCGCAACTACATTTTGGAAGAATACACCTTTATGAAACGCCCATTTATTCTGATTGGTGACGAAGTTTTTGTAGGCAACTCCAAAAGCACTATTGCTGAAGCGGCCAAGCGGCTATAGTATGCCAAAGCATCTTTGGGCGCATTTGGCTTTGCTTGGCGCCAATCTTATTTACGGAGCGAATTATACCATCGCCAAAGAGGTAATGCCCGATTATGTGCAACCCATGGGATTGGTGGTATTGCGGTGTTTGGGCGCTGTGCCGCTCTATTGGTTGGTCGGTTTGCATTTCAAGGAAAAAATGCAGCGTGATGATTTCCCAAGGCTGATAATCTGCGCTGTTTTTGGCATTGCAATCAATCAATTGCTTTTTCTAAAAGGGCTGAATCTCACGGTTCCAATAAACGCTGCGGTTATTATGACTTCCACTCCAATCTTAGTGTTGATTGTGGCTGCGGTGCTTATTCGAGAGCGAATCACAGTGCTCAAAGCTTCGGGAATTGCGCTTGGTATGGCAGGGGCGTTGCTTATTTTATTGGCAGGAAAAGAAGTGAGTTTTAGCTCCGACACGTTTGTAGGCGACTTGCTTATCTTCTTCAACGCCACGTTCTATGGGGTTTATCTCGTAATGGTGAAACCACTTTTAGAGCGCTATCATCCCATAACAGTCATGAAATGGGTGTTTTTGTTTGGATTTGTGATGGTGCTTCCGTTTGGATTCACGGAAATGAATGAAGTGAGTTGGTCAACAATGCCACCGCGCATCATGGCCGCCACGGCATTTGTGGTGTTTGGCTTGAGCTTTTTCGCCTATTTGTTCAACTCCATTGGCTTGCGACAATTGAGTCCTTCGGTGGTGAGTATCTACATTTATCTGCAACCGCTTTTGGCGAGCATGTTTGCAATAATTGCAGGAAAAGATTTGTTAACAGGCGTGAAAGTAGCCTCAGCTATGCTAATCTTTTTGGGTGTTTACTTGGTAAGTGGCCGCAAACAAACGGCCTAAAAACCCTTAGGCTTTTTCGAGCACTGCTTCTAGCATGGATTGGAAAATGGCACGGCCATCTGTGTTGCCCAATTCGGCATCAGAGGCGCGCTCGGGGTGGGGCATCATGCCAAATACGTTGCGGGCTTTGTTGCAAACACCGGCAATATAATCGGTAGCACCATTCGGGTTTGCTTCATCGTCCAGTTTGCCATCTGCATCGCAATAGCGAAACAATACTTGGTCGTTGGCTTCCATGTCTGCCAATGTGGCTTTATCCGCATAAAAACGGCCTTCGCCATGGGCAATAGGAATTGTGAGCACTTTCCCAACTTCAATCTTGGAGGTGATAACCGAATTGGATGTTTCGCAGCGGATATTCACATTGCGGCAAATGAATTTTTGCGTGTCATTGTGCAATAATGCTCCCGGAACAAGGCCCGTTTCGCAAAGAATTTGAAATCCGTTGCATACGCCAAACAGCAGTCCACCGCGATTGGCATGGGCAATTACTTCCGTCATAATGGGCGAAAACTTGGCAATAGCTCCCGACCTTAAATAGTCTCCAAACGAAAATCCACCAGGCAAAACAATCATGTCGCACCCTTGTAAATCGTGGTCTTTGTGCCAAAGTTCCACCACTTCTTGCTTCATAATGTGGCGCAACACATAAATCATGTCTTGGTCGCAATTGGATCCTGGGAATATCACAACACCAAACTTCATAGCTTCTATCTTTCCCGCAAAAATAGGACTTACTAAAGCGTGAAGGCTTTGCCTCTGGATAGGTATTTTTGAACGATTTTGAACATCAAGAATGAAAAGACGCGAACTCATTAAGAATATAGGTCTTGCATCTGCAAGCATGGCTTTAGCTCCCTATGCGAAAGGGCTAGGCGTTGGGGCACAACCTGGTCTTGGCTTTTCGCGTGACGATTTTGGGAAAGATTTTCTTTGGGGCGTTGCCACGGCTGCCTATCAGATAGAAGGAGCGTGGGATGCCGATGGCAAAGGGCCGAATATATGGGATACCTTTTCGCATAAAAAGGGCAAAATTCACAAGAACCAGACGGGCGATGTGAGCTGCGATTTCTATCACAATTACGCTTCCGATATTGGCCTTGTGAAGAACATGAACATGGATGTGTTTCGTTTTTCAACCGCTTGGGCACGTGTACTACCCAACGGAACGGGTCAAGTTAACCAAAAAGGTATCGATTTCTACCATCGGGTTATTGATTCTTGTTTGGAGCAGGGCGTTCAACCTTGGATAACCCTCTATCACTGGGATTTACCGCAAGCCTTGGAAGACAAAGGAGGCTGGCAAAATCGAGATATTACCAATTGGTTTGAGGAATACGCCAGTCTTATTACCAAAACCTATGGCGATAAAGTGAAGAATTGGATGGTGATGAACGAACAGGCATCATTTACCATCGTTGGCTATTTGCTAGGCATGCATGCTCCGGGCAAGAAGTGGCCCAAGAATTTCCTGCCCACATGCCATCATTCTACCTTGTGTCAGGCAGATGGAGGAAGAATTATTCGCGCAAATGTGCCAGGAGCAAATGTGGGCACCACGTTCAGTTGTTCGCCCATTGAACCAGTGAACGAAAAACACAGGCACAACGAGACCACCAAACGATTTGATGCGCTTGTAAATCGTCTGTACATAGAACCACCACAAGGTTTGGGCTATCCTATGGAAGATTTGCCCATGTTGCGCAAAATGGAGAAGTACATTCTTGATGGCGACATGAAGCGTGTGGAATTCGATTTCGATTTTTATGGACTTCAGAATTATTCGCGAATGATTGTGAAGAACAACGACATTATTCCATGGATGGGTGGAACGCCTATCGCACCTAAAAATCTAAAACCGCGCCCCGAGATTACCGAGATGAAATGGGAAGTGCATCCCGAAGGAATCTATAAAATGCTCAAGTACTTCGATAAGTATGAAAAGGTGGACAAGATAATCGTGACCGAAAATGGTAGTGCATTTCCCGACACGGTTGAAGGAGATTTTGTGCATGATGTGCAGCGAAAGAAGTTCTACCAAGATTATTTGCGTCAAGTGCTGCGCGCCAAGCAAGAAGGCGTAAACGTGCAAGGCTACTATTGCTGGACGTTAATGGACAACTTTGAATGGGCCGAAGGATATCATCCTCGATTCGGGTTGGTTCATATTGATTTCGAAACACAGAAACGAACCATGAAAGACTCTGGACTTTGGTTCAAGGAGTTTCTAAACAAGTAAGCCATACTTTAGCCACCCAAATCCGTTAATTAACACTTTCTTCAATGTCCAAATACGTCCTCGCCCTCGATCAAGGAACTACAAGTTCAAGAGCCATTCTTTTCGATAAAAATGGGAATGCCATTGCATCAGCTCAAAAAGAGTTCAAGCAGTATTTTCCGAAGCCAGGTTGGGTAGAACATGACCCCATGGAAATTTGGAATAGCCAATTGGAAGTGGCACGCCAAGTGCTGAATGAGAATAAAGTGAGTGCCAAAGACATTGCCGCCATCGGCATCACCAATCAGCGTGAAACCACCGTGGTTTGGAACCGAGCCACGGGAAAACCCATTCATAATGCCATTGTTTGGCAAGACCGCAGAACAGCTTCCATCTGCGATAAATTGAAGAAGAAAGGCTTGGAAAAAGACTTCGCCAAGCGCACCGGATTGGTAGTAGATGCGTATTTCTCAGGCACCAAAGTGCAATGGATACTCGACAATGTGAAAGGAGCTCGCCAACAGGCCGAGAAAGGCGAATTGGCTTTCGGAACGGTAGATTCTTGGTTGGTTTGGAATCTTACCGCGGGTAAAGCGCACATCACGGATTACTCTAATGCTTCGCGCACGTTGCTTTTCAATATTGTGGATTTAAAATGGGACAAAACCCTGCTCAAAGCGCTTGACGTGCCCGCATCTGTACTTCCAGAGGTTAAAAACAGCAGCGAGTTGTATGCCGAAACGGAAGCTACGTTGTTTGGAGGCGCCATTCCAATTGCAGGTATGGCAGGCGACCAGCAAGCCGCTCTTTTTGGGCAAGCATGTTTTGCTCCCGGTATGGCCAAAAACACCTATGGTACGGGCTGTTTTATGCTGATGAACACAGGCGAAAAGTTTGTGCAGTCTAAAAAAGGATTGCTCACCACCATAGCTTGGGGAATTGATGGCAAGGTGGAATACGCCTTGGAAGGCAGTATTTTTATTGCAGGCGCTGCCATTCAATGGTTGCGAGATGGGTTGAAACTGATAGACGAATCGCCCGACTCGGAATATTTTGCCATGAAAGTGCCCGATACTGCGGGTGTTGTTGTAGTTCCTGCCTTTGCAGGTTTGGGCGCGCCCTATTGGGACATGTATGCCCGTGGTGCCATTTTTGGCCTAACGCGCGGCACAACCAAAGAGCATATTATTCGCGCTACACTCGATTCGCTGGCCTATCAAACTAAGGATGTGTTGGACGCCATGCAGGCCGATTCTAAAATTGAATTGAAAGCCCTTCGTGTGGATGGTGGTGCATGTGCCAACGATTTGTTGATGCAGTTTCAAGCGGATATTTTGGGTGTAGATGTGCAACGGCCCAAAGTGATAGAAACGACAGCACTAGGCGCAGCTTATTTGGCGGGTATTGCAGTAGGATTCTATAAGAAATCAGACATTAGTAAGAATTGGTTGGTAGACAAAACCTTTAATCCCAACATGCCCAATGGCAAGCGTTCTAAGCTCTATAAGAAATGGCAAAAAGCCATAGAGCGTACCATGAAATGGGAAGAGGAAGGGTAGGTGAGAACGTGGGCCTTTAAGGTCTGCAATAACGGTGCTTTTGATGGGCCTATTGGGGGCGAGTAAGCATTGTGTTGAATCGGGACGAAAAACGAGGGCTTCTTTTGGTTTTTTGATGTGGTTTTTTGAAGCCATTTTCAAAGTTGTATCGCTTTGTGGCGTGCAGCTGCATGAGCGTATCTAAAGCTATGCTTTAATAGTAATCCCGAAATGAATTATGGTAGGGCGGAAATAGATTAGTGGAGTGCGGAGATTGATCATTGAAACACAGAAATGGTTTACCCCAGGATGGAAGTGAATTATTGGCTTTCGGAAGTGAATTATTGTGAGCAGGAAGGGCTGTACCCTTCATTAGATGCGGATTAGTGGGCTTTGGAGGAGGTTCACGATAGGCCACAGACGATAGACGATAGACCATGGTGGAGGGTAAGTGGAGATTGTGCGGAACTTTTTGTTATTGCATGCCGCAATGAGCTCCCTGCGGTGGGTTGGAAAAAAGGAGGCTTGCACGCTGAGACGCAAAGGCTCAGAGAAATGGTGGCGAGGACGCCAACGAATAATAGACACGAGGGAATAACGACCCTCGCGCCTGCGGGGTAAAAAGTGAGCTATCAGTATTCAGACGTCAGAGAAAACATGGAGGAAGTGGATAGTCGGCCAAAATAATCTCAATCAGTTAGAATTTTTTGCTCTTCCATAAACGGATAAAACCTGAATGTTTATAAGGGTTGTAGGAACGAACCCCTAGGCTCAGTGAAATCTACGAGAAAAAAATGTTTGGCAGAGTGCACTGATGCTATTTTCCTTTGGCTAAAATGTAAAAACTTAGAAACGAAGGACATAATTGAACGACCCCCATAATGTTGTGCAGTTTTTCAAAAAAGATCGTCAACAAGTGTGAATTCTTTGGTAGTGCTTTGCGGGAGTTCAATAATTACGAATGATGAATTACGAAGTGGGTTTCATAAAATGAGTACGGAAGCGAAACGAAATCATAACATTCGATGATAAAAGTGTCACAAAAATTATATAGCATTACCAAATAAAACACAATCCCATAAGCACCCAAGCAACCCCAATGAAACCCACAGCCCTCCTCCTTTTATTGCTGCTAATTGCCTTTGGTAGCCAAGCCCAAACCTCCTACACATGGACAGGTAGTGCCAGTACAGACTGGTCTAACACATCGAACTGGAGCCCAACAGGAACTCCTGGTACTGGCGACAACGTTACCGTTGGGGGAGGCACTAACATATTAACATTAGCTGCCAACACCACCGTGAATAACCTGACAATGAGCGCTGGCACCCTACGTCTTGGAGGCTATGTGCTTACAAGCACAGGCCAAGTGCAGTTGCTGGGTGGTACGGTAGAAAATGGCACCTTTATTCATAACTCGGCTACACAAACCGCTACATTTTACAACACCACATTGGATTGTAAGGTGCAAACCACGGGCAAAGTGGCCTCCATGAACGCCTCCAAGTTTAAGGATAGCCTCAACATGAGCATTACGCAAGGGTTTAACGGAGGTGGCAATAAGTTTTATGATTACACCGCAATGGCGTTTTCGGGTTTGGGGCAAGAAACCAACTTTGGACTGTATAACCCCGACACTTTTTTTGCGCCTGTGAAGTTTTCGGTGCTATCGTATCACAACCTAACGTTGGCCTACTACAGCTATGGCAGCTATTTTGCCGATACGGTTTACTTGAATAACGTTTCGGGCATTGGTACCGTGATAAAAGTGGGCCATGTGGCCTGCGGGTCTACGTTTGCTGGTGACATTGTGGTGAATGCGTTGGCTGGTGCTGGCAACATCCATTTTGCCGTAGGCGTGCAGCACGATGGCCGCATTCGCATTGGTTCGCAGGGTTTTCTTACGGGTAGATTGATGCTGAACGGCTACACCCAGCTAGACGACTATCTTATAGACCTTGATGGCATGCACGCCAACGCTACCGCAGTGTTTGGCCCCAACCTTACTACCCTTGGCCGCGTGCATAGCACCACGGCCAAAGCCGAAATTTTGGCCAATTGTGTGTTTAACGAAGCTGTTGAAATAGCGGGATTGGGCGTGTGGACGGGGGCAAAGTTTAGGGGTGTGACCGATTTAAGCATTGGGTCGTGGTTGATTACGGGCGGCAACCATTTTTCGGACACCACAATCATTAGCACCACACCATCGCTTTCGGGTTTTGTGTTGAGCGCCTACGTGCCTGACACTTTTTTGGCACCTACCACCTTTGTGCTCAATGGCGATCACCACTTTCAGTTGGGCGGTTCGGTGGGCAACTATTTTGCTGATAAGGTTACGTTTTACAACCATTCGAACACCACCAAAGGGTTCATTGTGGGCAGCGCCTACACTACCAGCAGTGCCCACTTTGCTGGCGACATTGTGATGAATGTGCCTTCGGGCAGCGGCCCTATAAACATGATACATGTGGACCACGATGGCCATCTTTTGGTGGGCGAAGAGGGATTTCATACCGGTAAATTGACCCTGAACGACTACACCCATACCCTCACCGATACGCTCAACCTTTCGGCCTTGCACACCTCGGCCAACATTGGCTTACTGGGCGGCACCGATATTGCCGCTGTGGTGCAATGCACTTCGGGCATACCGATTACCGTTACCAACTCCATTCTACGCGGCAACACCGCCATTGTAGCGCCCAACATATCGGTGATTACCAACCGATTTTTGGCACAAACCCGCCTCGAAAAGACAGGCACAGGTGTAGATAGCAACTACGGCAACGGGTTTTATGGTGCAACCACTATTGTGAATAACAGCAGCACCAATGCTGATTTGCGATTCAGTTGGCTTTCGGCCTCGCCCGACACGTTTTACAGTCATTTAACGATTGAAAACTACACCACTAGCGTTTTGCACAGCACGGGCATCTACAAAGGCAACCTCACATTTGCGGGCGACAGCCTCGCCCAATTTCAGTTGGCGCACGGCAACACCTTGCGCAGCGTTCTAAACGGTAGCGCCAACCAAACCCTAAGCGTTGCCCCCAACCTCAATGTGCAGTTTTTTGGGTTGGATGTGAACAAACCTTCAGGCCACCTCACCCTAAGCGGCACGGTGGATGTACAGGAAGATTTGGCATTGCAAAACGGCATTGTTTATAGTGAAAATGCCAACCTCGTGCTGCGCGATAATGCCACAGTAACGGGGGTAAGCGATAGCAGCCATGTTCAAGGCCCCATTGCCAAAGTGGGCAACGATGCGTTTGTGTTTCCTGTGGGAAGGAATGGAAGATATAGACCGATAGCCATAAGCGCACCGAGTAGCGGGAGCGCGGAGTTTAGGGGGGAGTATTTGAACTTAAATGCTAACGCACAGTTTCCTGTTACTTCTAAGGATAGCACGCTAATTAGCGTGAGTACCAACGAATACTGGAATTTGGACAGACTGGCCTCTTCAAATACAGTAAACGTAACCCTAAGTTGGAAGGATATGAGTTGCGCGGTAGACACCCTATCGCATATACGTATTGCCGCATGGGATACCACAGGCGCTGGTAAATGGAAGAACCTCGGGAATGGAAGCACAACGGGAACTACGGCTAGTGGTACGGTGGTAACTGGCACAGCAGCAACGGTATATGGTGCGTTTACGCTTGCTTCGGTGGATACGATGGTGTGCGTGCCGTGTAGGGCGGATGCGGGGGAGGATAAAATCTGTTGGGTGGGTAGTTCAACTGAGATTGGAGGTGTTAACGCCAACGAGAACAGCTTTATATGGGTGCCCTCAACCGGACTTTCAAGTGATAATATGGTCAATGTGGTTGCAACCCCCGAGCATGCCGAAACCTATATGCTCATCGCCACTAATCCTAATGGCTGTGAGGCAAAGGATTTAGTGAATGTGTCTGTTGAGGTGGCCAGATACTGGTATGGAGAAAGCCTCTACCGAGACAAACTCTATAAGGAAGTAGTCGAACAGGCAGAAGGATACTTCAGCACTACTGAAAACTTTTCAAACTACGAAATGAAGTATTATCAGCGGTTCAGGTCATTCTGGTGGAATCGCGTATTTGGAAATGAAGACCTGCCACATGGAAGCTTTCTCCATGCTACTAGAGCAGCCGGAGAAACCTTTTTGAATGAAGACAGATGCACTTACGATGCAGGAGTCAATGCGGAATGGGAATTCAAAGGGCCACACGAAATACCCACATCCCCAACTTCCGGTGGCAACACCAAAAGAGGTCTTGGAATTGTTGCAACCGTCAATGTCGATTCTCAGAGCCCTGACAATGTTCTGATAGGGACTACGGCAGGTGGACTGTGGAAGACCACTGATCGGGGATTAAACTGGGAGAACATCAGTGACAACAGTACCATTATGGGAATGATGGGCATTCAACACATTGAGATTGATCCTAACGATAATAACAGACTCTTTGCTACATGTGGCAAAGGACGATATGGCAGTACTTACGGAATTGGAATCCTTCGTTCCGATGATGGTGGAGAGAGTTGGGTAGCATCAGGAAACCTCACATACGACCCCAGCACTACCCAAAGGTTTTCCAAGGTGGTAATCGATCCATCCAGCACAAATAATATGGTTTTATATGCGACTGGCAGGACCCATATATGGAAATCCACAGATGGGGGTGACAGTTGGACATCAATTTTTGGGCTTGACAGTGATGACAATGGCTGGTTCTCAGACATCAAGTTCCACCCCACCAATCACAGTATAGTGTATGTGACAAAGGATGCTGCTGGAGCTGGAGCATATGGCCCCTGCTACCCTGGACTTGGTGCTCGGGTATTTAGGACTACCAATGCAGGAGCTTCATTTGTAGATATCACGCCAAGTGATATACAACCAGTACCCGATCAAAGTCCATCCCATTGGTGTGATTCTCAAGATTCGAATTCATCATACGATGACGTTGACTTCAAATCCTCTGACAAATATGCAATTGCAGTATCAGCGGCTAATCCAAACAGTTTGTACCTGACATACAGAAACTTCCATTTCAACTGGAATAATAGTAATGACGATAAATTGCATGTCATGAGGTATGAGTACAACCCTATGACCGAGACAGGGGCATGGGTTTCAGATAATATTACAATTGCTAGCACCGCGTCTCCAGGATATTGGACTACTTCATTCGATATTTCGCCAACTGACCCTGACGTAATGTATTTTGGTGGCATACGCCCTTATAAAACAACTGATGGAGGGGCAACTGTAAACAGCATCTCCTCTGGCTCGTGGATTTCATCATCAACCACATACATACATGATGATATCCGTAGCATCAAAGTAGCTCAGGGAAGCGATCCGCAGGCTCATGGTGCGGACGATGAGGTATGGATGGCAAATGATGGTGGAATCTCCTATAGTAGTGATGGTGGTTCTACATGGGAGTACCGCAACAACGGATTGCAAATCACAGAGTTCTTTGGATTTGATGTTTCCGAAGGCAATTCCCTTGTGGCTGGGGGGGCTTTTGACAATGCCACATTCACCTACAGGATAAGTGAAGATGACTGGCACACCCCTTCCTCAGCAGGTGACCACTACTCCCAACTTGTCGCTCCAGATGAAAGCACTATATACTCTTGTACAGGTAATGGTCTTCAAAGCTCAAATGCATTGGGTCACAGAATAGGTCACACAGGTGGCGCTAGCAGTATCCACTCTTATGGTACCAATGTCAATGGCGGGCCGCAGCCATTCCCTAGCAATGCTGCAATAACGCGGGATCAAGGCAACAACATATACCTTGGACGATTTGACCTGTTGAAGCTGGAAACTGATGAAGGGACATATAACAGTCAGAATAGTTTCACTCCAATATCTGACTTCGCATCAATGGATGATTTTGACTGGGTGACGCCAACTACGGAAAGAGATCAACTCTACTCAATCGGTGCTATCGGTATATCTCCATCAAATGCGAATTACATATACATTTCATTTGCACGAGTGGATTTGAACAATGATAAGCGCATCATGTACCGCACAGTCAATGGAGGGCTAGCTTGGACAAGAGTCGATTTTCCAGAAAATCTTTCCGAAAACCCAACTAGACACGTACCGATAAATGAGGTTGAGGTTGACCCGATTAATCCCCACAGGATTTTCGTTGCTTTCGGTGGATTCAGGACAGGTACCAAGGTTTATACAATAGACCTTTCGGCTGAATCCCCAATATGGCAGAACATGTCCGATGGGCTGCCCAATTGGCCTGTCAACGATTTAGTTTATCAGAATGGAACGGATGATATTTTATATGCGGCAACGGATCTTGGTGTTTATAGATGGGATAAGACGCAATCACGATGGGAGTGTTACGGGGAAGGTCTACCTGCGGCCGTCATTCCAGAGTTGAGAATTAACTACTGTGCTGGGAAATTATGGGCTGTAAGTTTTGGAAGGGGACTCTATATGACAGATTTACATATTCCTGAAGTATCTGTACCGAAGATTGTATCCCAAGCAGAGACTTGGGAACAAACCATTCGCCTTGCCTCCGACCTCATCATTCAACCGGGTGCTCATTTGACAATCAAAGCGCAGGTCAATATCCCCGAAGGCCACAAAATTGTAGTAAAACCTGGCGCAAAACTCACTGTTGACGGGGGTACTCTCACAAATACTTGCGGAAATAATTGGCTTGGCGTGGTTGTAGAAGGCACGCCCAATGCTGCCCCGTCTACTAATATAGGTGGGCCGCAGGGCTATGTGTTGCTTAAGAATGGAGCAGTGATTGAACACGCCAAAGTGGGGGTATCTGCTGTTGATGGCGGCATTCTGCGCTCGTATGGCACTGGAACGGACAATAGAGTTACGTTCCGCAATTGCCGCAAAGGTGTGGAGTTGAAACCTTACAATTACACAGGGCTTTTGACTGGAAGTAGGCTGCACAACACCGACTTTATCTGCGATGCGCCTATGAACGACCCTTCGTATGTGAGCAATGGGCAGCGTATTGGGGTTAACAGTTTTGTGAGCGCATGGCTGCACGATAAGGTGACTATTTCGGGATGTACGTTTACAAATACGTTAGCCGAAGGGACAGGAGCGTTGTACAAACACTTGCGCGGCATTGGCATTGTGGCAATAGACACCAAAGTAGATGCAACGAGCAATGAGTTTACGGGGCTATCGCGAGGCATAGATGTGCAACGTTCGTTTGTTAGCCCAACGCGGCTTAAAGCCATTGACAACGATTTTGACAATACGATGCAAGGCATATTGAGCGAGGGAAGCCAGTTTGACGAGATGCGCGAAAACACGTTCTATATCCCTGCTCGGCAAACCACTGGGCTAGTGCCCGATTGGGATGCTTGGGGCATATACATGCGCAATGGCGGCAACCATACGTTAGAGCACAATGACCTAAACACCGTGGGCGAGACTATGACCGACTGCCGAGGCATAGTGAACCGAGGCCAATCGTTTTTTGCCTCTGGTGGCATGGTGCGCCACAATACGTTTGCAAACATCTATGTGGGCACACAAACGGAACTGCACAACACCCACTTGCAACTGCTGTGCAACACCTACGACACCACCATGGGCATAGACTGGGCCATAAACCCCCAAAGCCAAAACATGGTGCTTGGGCCGCAGGGAACAAGCTGCAACGCATTTAGTCCCTCAGATTACCGCGCGGGCAATCAATTTTACAATACGAATGATGACCACATTTATAGTTGGGCGCAGGAGTTTATGTATTATGCAAGTGGCACTACAAATACGGTTCCTGACGTAAGCTCGGCCGCGTCAAATGCAGATGTTGATGATTGTGAACTTGAAGAAACATCCTGCCCAACAACTGAACCTTCTGAGGCTGGTGAGCTACTTCAAATGCGGCTATTAATGGATTCTACCATATCCGCATTGGATGGTGAAAAAATACTTGTGACCGCTTTGCTCGATTCGGGACTTACTAAGACTGACACGCTATTGGCGCATATCGAGGATAGCACCTATAGCAATGCTTTGCTCGCAAGTGAATTAGCAAACTGGTCGATGTTGTCGGACACGGTACTGTTGGCAGTTCATAATCGATACCCCGTATTTTCTATAAATCAGTATGTGAATGTAATGATGAGCAACCTGCCCGTATCTCGCCCCGTTTGGCAAGCCGTTGCCGCCACATTTGGTGACATCAAGGTTGAAACCGCAGATTCCCTTCGCAAGGCGCAGGCCAGCGATGCGAATCGCACCCTTACGGTAATTGACCGTGAAAAGGCTGTGGCCGAAAGTGCGCGCTTCCGCGCGGTGAATGATTACATAGAAATATTCCTTGACCGCGATAGCATTGTAGATAGTACCTATACGGCCATCAATTATATGCTAAGTGTTGGTGATAAAGCGTTTTACAAGTTGGCAGTAGGCACCACACTTGGTTTGGATACATTGGAATGGTCAAGAAATTTATTAGACAGTTTAGATTTAGTAAATGAAGAAGACTCCGCATTCTATCAGTTGCACGACCTTGCTATAACCTTAGCTGAAGACACCCTAACGTGGTTCGGAATGGATACTATACAATATGCCAAGATTTATGCATTGAGTGAGGGAGCTACCACCATGAAAGGTTATGCCGAAGCGGTGCTTGCTTTACTTAGCGATAGCGCCATTACACGAACTCCCGAACCCTTACCCGAACTTCCGTCAGAAAGGCGTGGGCAGGAAGAAGAATCTGAAATGGAGCAGCGGAATGAATATAGCCAAGCACAAATTACGGTTTATCCCAATCCGTTTAACGGGTCGTTCACCATCAGCTATAACCTTCCGAAAGAAGCACAGGAAATCAAGTTTGAGGTGTTCGACCTCGCAGGGCGCAGAATACGCGATTCGTTAGTAAGAAATTCGCAACAGGGCAAACACACCATTGACCTAAGCCCCTGTGGAGGTTTCTACATGATACGCGTAAGTGCTGATAATGTGCAAGTTTTGAGTGACAAACTAATATGCATACAACGATGAAAAAGGCAGGGTTAATCCCTGCCTTTTTCATTTGCATGAATGCAAGTGTATTTGGACAGGTTTATTTTGATACGCTGTTTGATTCGTATGGATTTACAGAAACACTAAAAAATGTAGTCAATATTGAAGAAGGTTATCTATTTGCTGCACGATCACGGAATCAATCTGCTGATACTGCTATTATTACCCTCATTGCAATAGATGAATTTGGAGATGAGTTTAGAAGAACGGAATTTAATGCTGGCCTTAGCACCCATACTTTTGGACAACTAACTGCCCATCCGGATAGTGGTTATATATTCTTCAACTCAATTGGCAGCCAGGCAATGGGATCTGGATTAGATTTTTCTGCAATACATTTTGATGCCGATGGTGAGGTCGTCTGGGCGAACAGATTTGGTGAAATAGACCGAAATGACATATGTTACCATGGAATAGTATGCTCAAATAATGGGTTTGCCATTGTTGGACAATCGAATAACCCTAGTGGGACTTCATCAGATATTATGTTAATTAGAACCTCCATAGAGGGTGTTGAACAATGGAGGCAGTATTATGGCGGCACTGATTACGAAGGCGCGGGCTATAGTGGCCTCGTCCAAACACCTGATTCTGGCTTCCTTATCTCAGGTTGGACGATGAGCTTCGGCAACGGTCAGCGCGATTTCTACCTTGTAAAAACCGATAGCCTTGGTGAACAGGAGTGGCAACAAACGTATGGGGATGAGGGGGATGAGGGTGGAAGTTGCATTATAGCACTCAATGATGGAAATTACATGCTAACAGGTGGTGGCTGGAATGCAACTGCTACTGGTTCTGTGGGTAGGCTATATAAAATAGACCCATTGGGCCAAGTCATTTGGTCAAAGATATACGAGTACGATCGGGCTAATTATCTATTCAAGACCATTGAATTGGAAGATGGCTCATTGGTATCAACTGGATTGACAAATACCACAAATGATGCAGGATGGCTCATAAAAACAGATAGTGAAGGCAATGAACTTTGGCAGCGCAAGTACAACAAGAACGAAAACACTGACCTTTTCTACTCGGTTTTATTGGCCGAGGATGGCGGCTTTTTGCTTAGCGGCCAAGCCCGCAACGCAGAAACAGGCAGCCAAGATGCTTGGCTGCTAAAAGTGGATAGCGTGGGCTGCCCCTACCCCAACTGCCTGGTGGGGGTGGATGAAGTTGAG
>Ga0247843_1004222_pt1 | contig 21860 bp, 27 predicted proteins | sample LaCruzMarch2017__FD_192420 | JGI IMG/M metagenome (GOLD analysis project Ga0247843, IMG submission 192420) | Freshwater microbial communities from meromictic Lake La Cruz, Castile-La Mancha, Spain - LaCruzMarch2017_8m | ecosystem: Environmental > Aquatic > Freshwater > Lake | place: Spain...
GGCAATGGGAAGGCATGCGAGGGTGAAAATCGCAAAGCCCGGGCCAGCTTTCATAGGAGAAACAGGCTACTCATCAACAGGCATGGGGGCCGGTTTATATTCTTTCAGCTTGCCCAGCTGCCGCAAGATTCCCTCGCCCCAGGCGGCCGAATCTTTTGAAACGTGGTGGAGGCCATCGCTGGGAGTCTTTGTCACCACGATGGCTCGGCTGTCGAGTAGGCGACACTTACCGGCAAGCGCGGTTTTCAGCGCGGCATAGAGCTCATCTACGGCTTCGTTTGTCTTGTGATAGCTCGCGCCTGCCAGGTGATAGGTCGGCCCCACCCAGGTGCAGTTTTCCGGCGTGGTAGTGCCGAGCGCCTCGAAAAAAGCCGAGAGCTCGCTCGATACCCGGGCCCGGCTTACGCGGCTCACGAACTTTCCTTGGCGCTCCCAGTTGAAGAGGTTGTCGCCGAGATTCACGATATAGTGAGTGAAGCGTTTTGGATCAAGGCTGGCGAGCCGCGGAAAATCGAAACTTTTTTTGGACTCAAACACGCCTCCCACAACCCGAGTATAGCCGCAGCCCGTTCGCCCGCCGTTCGCCCAACCTTTGGGAGCTGAGCCGCAGGCGGCGTAGTAGTCAAGCTCATGCCCGGCGCCCTTCAGCCCTTCGAGGAGCACGTGCCCGAGGCGTTTGGTGGCTCCTTCTTCTGCATGAGTGGCGAGATAAGAATGGGAATCGCCGATATAGAGCACTCGCGCGGCCTGGGCCTGGCTGCTGGCAAATACAAATAGTGAGGCAAAAGAGAGAAGCTGGATCAGGGGTGCGGGCTTCATATTGCTCTATCGGCCATTGTTTCCGATCTCTTTTGTTTCCTGTTGGGCAGGGGCCTCTGGCACAAATATTGAGATTACCCCGGGAAATCGGCCCCAATTCTCGAACGGAAGGACGTAGTGTCCCATTCTCCGGGGGAAATGGGCCAAAACAGCAAACGGGGCTAATTCCATGATCAAGTACGTAAAAGGCGATCTTCTCCTCTCCAAATGTGACGCAATCGCGCACGGTGTGGCACCTAACGACGATTTCAAGCAGGGCTTAGCCTTGTCGCTGCGGGAACAATGGCCCGCGCTCTATAAGGATTTCCGTCACTACTGCAAAACCACTCACCCGAAAGAGGGTGGCTTGTGGACCTGGAAAACGGCTGGCAGCCCGATCGTGGTTAACCTGCTTACGCAGGAGCATCCCAGCTCGCAGGGCGGAACCCCGGGGCGGGCGCATATGTCCTACGTAGGCTCGACTTTGAAGGAGCTCGCGAACCTGATCGAAGCGGAGAATATCAAGACAATAGCGATGTCGAAGCTGGCGACCGGCGTAGGTGCGCTTGCCTGGGCAGAAGTGAAGCCGATGATTGAGACCTACCTCAAGGGCTCGAAGGCTACCATCTTCGTGTACGAGGAGTTTCACAAAGGGATTCAGGCAGAGGAAAAATAAACTCAGGAAGTTAAGTTTTTCTTCGTAGGTGATTTTATGCTGAATGAGTTTGGGCGAGTAGGAAAAGGCAATGCCATCGCGATTATCGAAGACAGTGAAGATATGCGCAGCATGCTGCAGGAGTTTCTTGGCTCTCTCGGGTACGAGGTGCACGCCTACAATAGTGCCGAGGAGTTTCTTCCGTTGGCGCACTCGGCACGGCACTACTTCTCCCTGCTAGTCAGCGACGTGCAGATGCCGGGGCTTACAGGCCTCGAGCTGCTTGAGCGGCTGCGGGAGAAGAATAATTCGCTTCCGGTGATTCTTATGACAGTGATTCCTAATCGCAAGGAAGAGCAGATCGCGGCTTCGCTCGGGGCCTGCGCCTATTTGGAAAAGCCCTTTCCGCTCAGTGAGTTTATCGAGAGAGTTCGCGAAAAAGTTAGCTGACCGGGCGCCGGCGGGGCAGGGTAAGCACGAATCTCGTGTTGGGGTGCGCAGGATCGATGGTAAGGGAGCCACCGTGCTGGGCGGCCAGACTATGCGAAATGTGCAGGCCGAGGCCGGTTCCCATTCCCGAAGGCTTGGTCGTGTAGAAGGGCTCGAAGATTCGGTCGCGCACGTCTTCGGGGATTCCTTTCCCGCTGTCGGTTACCGTAATCCGCACAAGCTCGCCTTTGGATTCCGCGCCTACGCGGATCCAGCGCTCCGGCAATTTCTGGATCGCGTCGCTGGCGTTGTTGATGAGATTCACGAGAATCTGAATGATCTGGGTGTCGCGGCATTCGAGCGAAAGGTCGGGATCGATGTCTTCGAGCAATACCTCGATCTCGCGCTTGCGGAATTTCTCGCGGCCAAACTCGAGCGTGTTTTCGAGGATAGGCTCAAGGCGCTGGATCAGGAATGGATCCTGGGAGCTTTCGCGCGCGAGTGAATTCATGCTGCGGAGAATTCCCGCGAGGCGGTTGGTGAGCGAAAGAATGGAATCGGCCGTTTTCAGGGCCTGCTCTGCGAGCCCAGGAGAGTTGTTTTCCACACTGAATTTCAACATCTCGGCGCGCCCCTGGATGGCGGCTATGGGGTTTCCGAGCTCATGGCCGATGCCCGCGGCTAGTTCGCCCAAGCTTGCCATTTTTTCCGAATAGAGAGCGCGGGCGCGTTCGTCGGTGAGTCTCTCCTCTATGCGTTTACGCTCGGTGATGTCGTTTCGGATGGCGACGTAGCGCGACTGGTAGGGGCCGGTCTTGGTGAAAGGAACGATGGTGCTGTCTACCCAGTAGTAGGAGCCGTCTTTTTTGCGGTTGCGGATTTCGCCCCGCCAGACCTTTCCGGAGCTGATGGTTTTCCAGAGGTCGCGAAAGAACTCTGGCGGGTGGAGGCCAGAGTTGACCACGCGGTGGTTTTTTCCGAGCAGCTCTTCTCTGGAGTATCCAGAAATGGTGCAGAAATTGTCGTTAACGTGCGTGATGTTGCCGGCAATGTCAGTGAAGGCCACGATGGAGGACGTGTCGAGCGTCTCTTTGAGCATCTCAAGCTCTTCGAGCAGTAGCTGCACTTCGGCGCTGGGCTTACTCGTGAAGTCGGTCTTCAGGATCGAACGAAGGATCTCGACATTTCGGGCGCTGGAAGTACTCAAGGGCGTAGTCCTTCTCGATTGAACATGCGCTCAATATCTGCTTATATGGCTGGGAAGGCCATGTTTAAAAATTCGGTTAAACCGAATCGATCCAGACGGAGAACCGAACGTGAATCGTCCTAATTTTAATCATCTTTTTGCGTTTTACTCGGTGGCAAAGTCGGGTTCGATAAAAAACGCGGCACTGGATCTTGGTGTGTCTTCCTCGACTTTGAGCGAGCAGATGAAGAACTTTGAAGCTGCGATGGGGGAACCGTTGTTCACGAGAGCGGGGCGCAGCTTGTCGCTTACGGCGCATGGTCACCGGGTTTTTCAGAAAACTGAAAGCTTCTTTTCAGGCTCTTCGGAGCTTCTCGACACGCTCGGAATGCCGTCGAATAGCAAGCCTAGCGCGCGCCGGGTGGAGATCGGCATTACCACTACGATCTCGAAGCTATTTTCCTATGAGATCCTCAGGCCTCTGTTTCGCGAAAAAAATATGCACATTCGCGTAACGGAATCCCAGGCAGATGTGCTGCTGATGGAGTTCAAGCGGCAGAATATCGATATCTTCATTACCCATGAAAAGATCTCGCCAAGTATCGTGAAACGCCTGAAGGCGCTGGTGGTAAGGCAACCAGAGCTCGTGTTGGTGGCCGGCAAGGGCTACGAGAAGAAGTTTCCGCGATTTCCTGAGGGACTGTCGGGGCAGCCTTTTTTTCTCTTCACTGTTCGCACCCCCTTAAGGTGGGAAATCGAAAAGTTCTTCAAGGCCCATTCGATCGTGCCGGAGGTGCGCGGCGAGGTAGACGATCCCGAGATCCTGCGGGCGGCCGCCGAAGACAATCTGGGTCTCGCAATTTTGCCTGACCATGCGCTCAAGGGCGGCGACGGCAAGCTGCAGCGGCTCGGCGTATTGCCTAAGTCAGAGGTGTGCATCTATGCCTATTACCTGGGCGGGGAGCCGAGCAGTGAAGTGGAGCGAGTGATGCGCGCCCTCAAGGAAACGCAGTAAAGGGTCGGTTGAGACAATTCCTGTAAGCATGGGACAATTTGGCCAATGCTTTGGGCTCAAGTCGCCTATCCTATGGGAATTGCTGGTATGTATTTTGCTTCGCAATCGAGACCAGCAGGGGCGTATTGCCTCACTGAAACTGACTTACCCAACTATGATCCAATCGCTCACATTATCTCTGGCCTGCTGCGGTCGCGTGCACGTAGTGCAGTGTGACCCCGAAGCTGTGGCACGCGGGGAGCCCAACGAGCGGAAAAAGAACCTGACCTGCTCGGGCTGCGGTACCCTGGTTATTCTGACTTTCCGGAATGAGGACGCGGAGCTTTCCGTGGCAGAGCAGGAGATCATCAACTTTCCGGTACGCCGATAGTCTCTGGGAGTTTGCTATAGTCCCAACATGCCTCTCGTATCCATCACCGCGCAGGGCCCCTGGCCGATCACCAATCCCAAAACCGGAAAGCGGTACTCCGTCGTACGGGCCGACCAGATCGCGGGCAATGAGAAAATCCACCAACGGCTGGTGAAGCTCTGCAACGAGCCCGCGGTGTACGACTTCCTTTTCCGCGGCCTGCTGCAGGGCAAGCCGTACGGCACGAATATGGCCGAAGGTTTCTTGGCCCGCGCCACGCAGGGCTGGCAGAAGCAGAGCCACTTTGTGTTCGTGACCGTTGACGAAGCTGGCGAAGTTTGCGGAGCGATGGACATCAAATCGAGCGACCGTGAAAAAGCGGAGATCGGTTATTGGGCGAGCGTGGAGCATTCGGGGATCGCCACTCCGACTGTTTCAGTAGTGTGCGAGATCGCCGCCGCGGCAGGCTTTGCTAGCCTCTTTGCGTTCGTCAAAACCACGAACCCCAAATCGGTGGCCGTTCTGGAGCGCAACGGCTTTCTCAAGCAGGTCGGAGAAGACCGCACCAAGGAATACCCGCGCTTCGTGTTCTTGCGCGTCCTATAGCGGCCGATGTAATTGTCTCTAGGCCTATCTCGGGCAGGCAGGAGCCTTTCTTTAGCAGAGGAACTACATCTGGTTCAGATACTTCTTTTCGATCTCGCCGAGCTTGTCGGTAACTATGAACATGGCACGGTAGCCAGAGATCCTGGTGGCAAGCGGCTGCCCGGTTTTCTCATTCAGCGCAGAAACCTGGCCTTGCGGAGCTTGGCCCACAAGGTGAAAGAGGCGGCAGGCATTTTCTTCGAGTAGGCGCACGCAGCCGTGAGAGTTGGGGCTGCCCATCGTGCCGCGGTAGGCGGCGCCGTGGGTTGCCATGCCGCGATTTAGGTTGAAGAACACGGCCCAGGGCATAGTGGGCTGCTCGATCTCGTAGTTACCGTCGCCTTCAGAGGAGAGGTGGCGCGATGAGAAGCCATTCTGGATTACGTAGAAGCCGGGCTGGGTGTGGTACCAGTCTTCGTAGTTGAGGGAGTGCTTTTTCACGATGAAGAAGCCAGGCAAATTGGAATCTTCGCCCACGATCTCGAGGCCGCTCGCGCGTGCTTTGTCTTCGCGCATTTTGCTGGTGGTCTCGGTGTAGCGCACGCGTTTTGCCGGAAATTTGGGCTGGCCGAACTCATTGAGTTCAGGCGATACATCGAAGATTACTTCAAGCCCGTCGCCGGAGATGCGCGCGCCTTTTTTTGCAGCGTGCTCACGCAAGGTGCGCAAAGCGTCTTCTTTGTTTTTGTGCGTGATCGCGACGCTGCCTTTCTGGCCGAAGATCAGCTTGTTTTCCTGGCGGCTGAACGCAAAATGTTTGTCGTGGTAGCCGGTGGAGGTTTTCCAGGCGTACACGAGCCCGTTGCCGTCGGTGCTGGCATTGTATTTGGCACGGTCGAGCACGAAGAGTCGCTGCAAGGGGATCGAGACGAGCGTGATCACCTGGAATTCCATGAAGCGGGAATCCTCGAGGTAGGCGCGCGATAGCTCCTGAGCGAGGCCGCGGGTTTCGAAATCAAAAGGTTTAGAGACCCAGCAGGCGCGGGTGAGAGCGGCGCCATCGAGAGGTTGCGTGCTCGAGTGTGGGTCTTGCGCGTAAGCTTTGCGGTAGGTTCGGCCAAGGCTGTAGTCGACACTGAAGGGCTCGGTGCGGGAGTATCTGTTCGGGGCCTCAGGCGGCGTGCGACCTTCTTCGGCGAGGGCAATGGAGCACGCGAGCAAGGAGAGGGGGAGCAGGAGGAAGGTGGGGTTTTTCATGCCCCTGATTATAAGCGAGGTGCCGGGGGGCTAAAACAAACCTTATGTTAAGCTTGCGGGAGCTTTCGTAACCGCTTGTGAATCACCGAGCTAAGTCTCAGTGATGATTGCGGATCTGCTCGCCCCCCCCCGCAATTCGCTAGTGGTACTTGGCCCAGCTCGAGGGTTTACGCCCTTTAGCGCCTTTTGCTTTGGGCGGAGATTCCGCTTTCGCGGTCTGGTTATCGGCCTCTTCTTCCTCTTCCTCTTCCGCGCCATTTTCGTTCAGGCTTGCAGGATCAATGTCGGCTCGTTCCTGCTCGAGGGAGGCCTCAGTGATTTTGGCCATTTCTTTATACAGCTCTGCGGACGGACCCTTCACGCCATAAGTTTCCGGGCATTCGCCGCCTGTATAGTTCAGGGTTTTCTTCTTGCCGGTTTTCTCCACCGAGAAGCGCGCGCCCCAGTTGTCGTCGATGTGGCCGTTGGTGGAGCCGCCGCCAGAGCCTTCCATGATCACTCCACCTTTGTTTTTCAACATCGGGATGATCTGGTTGAGCGCCGCGCACAGTTGCTTTCCAAGCTTTCTGTTGCCTTCAATCTCGATGTCGACGGCTACGCCGTAGATATGCGCCGATACGAAGCGGCCGGAGGAGGGGCCTGCACGCACGCCGCTGCGGCGGATTCTTTCCTGCTGCGCGGCCGAGCGGTAGCCCATCACGAGTTTCATCATCGGGAAACTGGCGGGAAAGTATGGCTTCATCTTTTTGGCCACCACCTGTGCGGCTTTCATAACCTCGGGCGACTTTGAAATCCGAGAGAGGTCAGCGCCTGGGAACACGCAGAGCTCTTTTGTGCTGTAAGGAGGCATGCAACGCGGGCCGGCTTGAGCGTTTTGCTGAGCAGACGAAAAAAGAAGGGATAGGGCGGTGAAGAATGCGGTGAGCATGGGGCGCTTACTCCGAGGGGTAGTTAAGTACGGTTCGGCCAAGTTGGCAGAAAGGCTTAGTGTCTCACTTTGGAGATGGTTGCAGGGAAAGGCTTTACTAAGCACGTTCAATTTACCTGCCCGCCGTATTGAACCTAATGCCAATTTTAGTCGATCGAGAGCTTGGGGGTTTTGGGGTGGGAAGACAGGATGTCTTTAAGGGGCTGGCTTGCCTTCTGTTCGCGCTCGGCGAGCACACGGCATGCGCAGAGGAGGCGCAGGACGCTACCGACCGGCTTTGGCGTAAGCCCGACGACGAGAGGCTCTATTCCTGCACCCTCGTAGCCCAGGCAGACAGCACAGAACAGCTCAACGAGCTGCGGCCTCAAGGCGAATTCAGGCGCCTGGCGGAGCTTGGTAAGTTTGACTTCGTGGGAACGGTGGAGCAGGTGCCTTTTCGCAAAGGCTGCGGAGAGGTGTGGGTCGGGGGCTGCCCAGGCGGGCGCTTCAGCAATCAGTGGATCAAAATACGGGCAGGAGCCTGCGGTATTGCGAGCACCGCAACAGGCACGAGCACGAAAATAAACACAAATACTATAACAAGCCTTGATGCCGCCAGGCATACCGCATCGCACGCAGCCCCCGCAGTCAGCGCCAGCGTAAGCGTGAGCCCTAATAGGGAAACAAGCTCGATCACTGATACCAATACCGGAACTGAAACCGCCGTGAGCACAGGCACGGGTACCAGCACCAGCACGAGCAACGGCAAAAGTCACGATGCCTCAGAGGCCCGCGCGAATGCCGTGGTCACGAAAGATCCCGGCGCCACCCCCGATCTATCGTGCGGGCAACCCGAAGAGGAAAACGGCAAGCCAGAAGTTACCAAATGGATGAAAGAAGCTGCAGAAGGGATCGAGGAGCTCGAAGGAAAGTTCAATCGTAGTAACCACTACTCCACGCTCTCGATGTCGGCGGAGGGAAATCCGGAAGAACGGGGTGGAGAAGAGGTGGACGAGAAGGCGAAGAACGAGGGGAAAATGCTCCGCGATTTTGGCGATGATAAGAACCGAGAGGTATTCGTTCTGATTGCGGGCCGGGAGATTTCGCACGATGCGATCGACGCCGTGGCCGTCGTTTCCCACGAAGGTTTTTCTCGCGATATCACCACGCTGTTCATGGTGTTCGGAATCCACGAGTACGGCTACTTTCACGGAGACGCCGGCAGCCTCGATATGGCGCAGGAGCGGGCCGCGCGCCTCGAGAGAGAAAAGCAGCTCGCCCTCGCCGGCGCGCTCGGCATCGTGTTGGCTAAGCTGCAGCAAGGCAAGATCATCACATTCAAGTGCGACGCGCATAAGAACGCCATTCCCATCGACGACCTGAAGATGCCCGAGCCGCCTCCTCCCTGTGACGTGCCCATTCACGTTGTGGACCAGCAGGGGATTGCGAACACGCAGGCCTATATCGCCCTCGCACAGCAGCGTGCGCGCAATTTGAGCTTGATCACCTGCCAGCTTTTGAGGCTCAGAGATGTGAACGCGGAGAGGCAGTATCGGCAAGCGTCGCTGAGCGACATGGCGACAGAAACGGTAGGCCCCGGAAGCAAGGGCGCGAGCAGGCCGGTGCGAAGCACGATCCAGGGCGGCGGCGATCCCTTTGCGCTGCCTCCTCCCGGCCTGCATCTTGGCAATAGTCCTCAGACGGAAATCGCGGATCCCACCTCGTGGAAGGACGAATTGCTCTCGCCTTTTGGTCCGCCATTGACCAAAGAAGAAGAAAGTAGCGATTCGAAGTCTGCAACGAAGTCGGCTCCGTCCCTCGAACCCGAGCTGGAATCAGAGATGGATCTTTTCCTGCGCGTGCATAAGAAATACCGCTCGCTCGACAGTAAAAACAGATTTCCGCGCTCGATCCTCGATTAGTTCTAGGGAGTATCTGCCTGAGGCGCTGGTTTCGCGGGAATATAGCTCACCCAGTAGGCGTTTTTGGCGAGAACTTCCTGGTCTACCCAGATTTGGCCGCCTTCACATTCCCAGGCGTAGGGCTTTTTGTGCACGCGATCGAAGCACCCCCGGCCCCAGGAGTTGCGCACGAGCAGCTGGCACTTTCCGTTCTCGGCTTTGCGGCGGCCGACCACCACCGATACGTGAGCGTCGTTCGGGGACGGGCGGTCGCGGCAGGCTTCCTGATTGCTCGAGGTTTTCGTTTCGGTAGCGGCGGCATTCGCGTCAGAAAGCACACGGGAGCAGTAGGAAACGATCGCGGGCTGGGAGGGCACCTGGTCGAGCGCAGCGTTGATCAGGGAGAGGCGCTTTTCGGGCGCCTCCCACTGCGAAGTGCTGCCGCTAAGCTTTGCCGGCAGCGAATACATCTTTTTGGTGCGGAAGCGGCAGAGGTTGCTCGAGGCCGCTTTCATGATCTCAATGGGATACTGTTTATCCATCGCTTTGCTGAATGCGTGGATGATCTGGCCTGCGTTGGGAAGATAGGCGAGGCCTTCCTGGAAGCATTGCACTTCTTCGGGTTCGAGCCTTCGGTTTTCCGAATCGGCCTGGCTCGCAAGGCGGCGGATCTCTAGCCAGATGGCTTCGATGAGCAGCTGATCGCGGTGGGCCATGTACTGGTAGGAGTTGCAGGACCCGCTCTTGCGCAGGATCGAGTAAGTATCGCTCGGCGAACCATAACTCAGGCTGACTTTTTTGAACTTGGGCCTGGGCTCGAGGCCGACGCCAAAGTCTTTAGCCACCTCGAGCGGAAGGAACTTTTCGTTGTAGGCGTAGAGCACGGAAAGATGGGTCGGAGAAGTGAGATGGGCGCGCATCTTGTCGCCGTGGGAAAAGCGGTAGGCGTCGGCCGCCTGCGAAACGGCGAATGCGTAGCAGTTGTCGATCCCGCGCTGGTCGTAGACAGGAACTCCACGGAGAGAATTTTGGTCAAGGCGCACCTCCGTGCAGCTCTCGGAAGAGTGGGCGAAGAGAGGGAATAGTAATGTTAAGAAGGCCCAGACCATCCTGGAAATATTACCAGCTTTTGGTGCCGGGGTATATTTGGCGGAGGCCCTCTTTATTGCTCAGCTTTTTTTCTTTTCTCTTCATCGACGCCCGTAATCGTCGAAGATTTCCTGGGTTTATTTCCGGAAAGGGCGCTCGCAGCAGGGCCGCCATTGGCGCTTACTCCGCCGGCGCTGGAAGTGGTGAGGCTTTTGAGGTCGGCCTCCTTGGCGTTTGACTTTAGTTGGAGACCGTTCACCTCAGCTTTGGTTCTTTCCAGCGCATCAATTTTAGCGAGGAGATCCTTCTTCATTTTGTCGAAGTCGCTCATGGGTTCGCCATAGCATTCTTTCTCGCGAAAGATCTCCTGCGCTTTCTTGGAATGGGGATCGAGTTCGTAGTCTTCAGGGTAGGCTTCGAAGATAGGGAGAACAAAGTCTTCGGTATAGTCTTCAATTTCATTGTAGACGGTTTTGCCGTGCAGGAGCAGCTGCACAAGGGTAAGATCGGCGGAAGCGAGCAGCGCCTGCGTCGTTTTGAAGTTTTCGGCCTGTTCCTCTCCCTTGCGGTTCGCAACAACGGCTTTGAGCACTTTGTCGATCTCTTCGTTCTTGGCTTTTACGAGCTTGCGAAAGGTTTCAAGACAAGCCTTTGCGGGAGCCACATAGGACGGATTTTCGTCACAGTAGTTCACTCGGGCGCGCAGCTTGTCGAGCGGTTCGCAGAAAGCGGCTGCGGAAGAAACTCTTGGCAACACTAAAAGGCTCAGGACCAGTAAAGAGAAACGCATGGGAGCTCACCGGTATAGGAAAGCAAAAAAGTGTTCGCGCTTTTTCTTTGCTGCCCGCGCCGGTCTACGCGCGGCCTGCTGCTGACGGGATGCGGACCGTATCTCGAAGTGACCGGCATCTGGTTTTCTCCAGACTGCACCGTGGGTCAGGTTGCAGGCTTTGGCAACAGCGGTTGCATTCCAACGGTAGACATTCGGATTGGTGACATCGCGTGCGCTTTGGTTAACGTCCACCGCGAGCCCGCGAGGATGGTTGCTGGTCGGCAGAGGACGGCAGCCGTAGCCGCCAACGAATCTAATGGGATACTTAATTCTCTCAAGGCCTTCCAGCAGGCACTGGAAAGCGGGCACGGCGGTCGGGTGCACGTAGGCGCCGTTGCGGTTCGATGCCATTACGAGCTCTTTCGCCTTACCCTTTGCGCAGCCTGGCTTGGAGATACTGGCTGCGTGCACTGGGGCGCAGAGAAGGAAAAAACTGGCCAACAGAAACAAGCGTGTGCTTTTGGGGTGACGAGCAAGGGTGTGCATATCAGGATCCTCGGGGTGAAATTCGGACGCCTGATCCTCCATCGACCGTATCCGCGCAGAACTGCAGCCCGAACGAAAAAAAAGGGGCTTTCGAATCAATGGTTTGCGTTTACGGAGCGTTAGTTAAGGTACTTCTTGAAAAAATCCAAAGTGCGCGACCATGCGAGTTTTGCGGCTTTCTCGTCGTAGCGCGGGGTCGTGTCGTTATGAAAACCGTGGTTCGCCCCTTCATAGAGATGGTGCGTATAGGTCGTGTGCGCGGCCTTGAGGGCGGTCTCATACGCGGGCCAGCCGGCCATGATCCTCTCATCGAGGGAGGCGTCGTGAACCAGGAGAGGTGCCTTGATCTTGGCCACGTCTGCGGCTTTTGGCTGCAGTCCATAGAATGGAACGGCTGCATTCAGCTCCGAACCCAGGCGCACCGCGAGCGTATTGGCGATGCCGCCGCCAAAGCAGAAGCCGACAACGCCGAGCTTTCCATTGGAGTCGGCGCGTTTCTTCAGCCAAAGAGAAGCCGCGAGAAAATCGTTGGCCATCTTTTCCGCGTCTACCGTTTTGAAAAGCTCAACACCTTTTTCGTCGTCGCCCGGGTAACCGCCCACGCTCGTGAGACCGTCGGGCGAGAAAGTGATATAACCTTCCGTCGCGAGGCGGCGGCCTACGTCTTCGATGTAAGGATTGAGGCCGCGGTTTTCATGCACCACCAGAATCACGCCGGCCTTTTTGCCTTTGGCGAGCTTTGCTGGCAGCGCAAGCTGGCCTTTGATGGTTCCGTTGCCGTCGTTTGAGGGAACACTAACAGTCTCGACCTTGATGCGTTTGTCATCTTTGGGAACCTGGATGGCCCAGGCGTAGTTGGGGCGCAGGCTCTCAAAGAGAGCGGCGGCAGTGATGCCCGTGACCGCGAAGGTCTTGATCGAGTCAAGGAAAGCGCGGCGACTGATATCGCCGTGCACGTAGCGGTCAAAAAGGTTAAGCACTTCTTGGGGAATTTGGTCGGCTGTTTTACGATTCATGGGAAACAGGCTAGCTCGGGACCGGAAGTTTGGGAAGACTTTCGCCTGCAAGCAAGCCAGACAAACTGCCCCAAGGACCCCAAGTGCCCCAAGGAATAGTTCCGATGAAACCGCTGAAGCCTCAAGAACTCGCCTACTGGAATCTTTACCTCGCAACGCTTCCAGAGGCGGAGCGAAAAAAAGAGTACGGTGTTGAGGCGAATATTGCAGGTAACCTGGAGATTGCCGACGAACTCCTGGCGCTGTACCTGAACGGCAAAAAAACGGCCGCGAGCAGCCTGCTGCAGGCCTACCTCATCGCGAGTGAGCCGCTTCCCGAACTGGGGGGGCACTGGATCGTGCTGGATTCAAAACTTGTGCCCCGCTGCATTGTGAAAACATTGCGCACCGAAACCCACAAGTTTCGCGACATTCCTGAATACGTGGCCAAAGGGGAAGGAGAGGGCGACCTCTCGCTCGCGTACTGGCGCAAAGCCCATATCTGGTTCTTCACGCCTTACCTGAAGGAGTGGGGCGTGGAAAATCTCGAAGAGGCCGACGTGATCGTGGAGTTCTTCGAGGTGGTCTACAAGCAGTGAATCGCGGGCAAGTATACCGGATCCACGTCGGTGCGATCCTCGCCGACTACCTTCATGCCTTCGGGCGGGGGCGACTTTCCGCAGCCCCAGGAGATAGGGCTTTTCGGGCTGCCAGCCACGACATAGGGTCGCACGGAGAAAACTTTCCCGCGCAGGAAAATCTCCATTCGATTGCCTAGCGTTACGTGCATTACGCCGTTCTCCACTTCGATGCTTTTGACGTAGTTGCCGATGAGGTATTTCGCGGCCGGCATGCCAGCCTCGGCGTTGTCTTTCGGAAAGCGGCCTCGTTTGCGGTAAAAATCACTGATCTCTTTCTGGAATTCCTCCGTCATCGCGTGCGCCACCTTGAGACGCGCTTTGGTGGGCCAGAGCATGTAGTTCGGCGTGGTCATGGCGATCAGGATTCCGATGATCCCGACCACGATCATCAGCTCGATCAGGGTGAAACCGGCTTCTGTTTTCTGCTGCATATTTTGCCTCATTAGAAATCCACGATATTGGACATTCGGATAATCGGCGCGTACATCTGCACCAATAGCGTGCACACCAGCAAGCCCATCAACACATAACCTACGTAGTAAATAAAACGCGACGCGCCCTGTGCCGCGTAGGGCAGTTCCTGTTCCAGCAGGCCCACGGCCGTTCCAAGCTGTTCTCCGAAGGTATCTAGGCTCGACCCTAGATTTGCGGCACCGACACTCGCGGCATCCAGCAGGGAGGATTCGGGAAAGAGCAACGTATCACCGTCTTTGCGCAGCCGGAGCCTGGTGCTGCGGAGGCACGTTTCCATTGCGGTGGCCTGGTCGACTCCCGCATTTACGAGAATCTGGCAACTGGTGAAGATCCTCCAGGTGATCCGCTTGCGAAAGAGCTTGGCGAGGCCGGGCACGTACCAGAGAAAACGGAGCGGCTTCCAGTGCTCGGAACGGTTGAATTTCAGCGCGAGATAAACGCAAACGAGAAAGGCCGAAAAAACTGCCAGGAGAAAAAAAGAAAGGAGCGAATAAATCATGTACGACCTGGTGAGAAGAAGCGTCGGATCTCCTTCCTCAAAGTTAAACCGCGGAAAAATGAACATGCGGTAGGTGAGATAGCTGAAGAAAAAGAAGATTCCCATCAACACGAAGGTCCAGACTACGGTATTGATCGGCCCCATGATCGCGCTCTGGATCCGGTTAAACTCAGTCTCTTTCGCCAGGTGGCGGCGTAGATAGCTTTCTGTGTCGATCTTGAGAGGTTCTGCGGCTCGCGCGATCGCCGACATCTCGGGGCTGAACAGACCGACTTCTACGAGGCCATCGATCAGGGAGGTGGGAGCGGAGCCAAAGCGTTTGGCCTCCGAAATCATTTCCTTCAGCGCGGGGGACGCCTTTGCCTCGATCCGGTCGACAGCATCAACAAAGGAGAGTTGCTTTTGGAGCAGCGCGGAGAGCTGTGACTGAAAAATGCGTCTCTGGGATTCGAGTGAAATTTTAAACAGCATGGGTAAATTATAGGGTCGTCGGAACGTTTATCCAACGACGCGTTTGGTGCGGAATGGCGCACCATTTACCTGCCAGGCGTGTGCGGGGTTGGACTTCCATGCAAAACGAAACATAGAATATTTAATGAGCCGAAAAATCGCGGAACGTGCGCTGCTGCGCATGCTGACGGAGGAAGGAAACGCGGGATTTTCTGCGCTTCTGGGGCTCGACGCCGCGAGCATGGCCGGTCTCTATGTGAGCAACGCTTTCCTGCGCACGGCGCTCGGTTTCCTCGGTGAGCAGTTCTGGCTGCGCAGCCAGAAAGTGGGTGCCTTTACTTATCCGGATTTCCTTTCGCCCTTCCTCGCCGCCGAGCTCGAACCGATCGCATTTTTGAAAGAACTTTTCACTCCCGAGACCGTGCCACGCGCCAAAGCACTCACCGCGAAGGCCACTGCGCTTGAGAGTCTGTTGCTCGAGTCGATGATTGAAAGGCCGTATGCCGAACAAAAAGAATTCGCCCGGGCCGCCCTCGGGCAGATGGCGACGCTCTTCGCCTTCGAGACTTCATTGCAGGCGAGCAACGCCGATCGCGGCACGCACCTCGGCTTGTCGCTCTACCGAACCTTCGATGGGCTCGACCAGCTCTTTGGCCTCAACTACGCGCTCGACAAGAACGTGAAACAAGAACTGCACGAGACCGAGCGTCTCTACGAGGGCGCGGGCGTCGGCGTACAGTCGGGATGCTCTACTGTGCTCACAGCGTTGCGGCACCTGGAACTTAAACCCGGCGCCCGCTTTATCGACCTTGGTTCGGGCTATGGCCGCGTGGGTTTGCTGGTCGGGCTGCTGCATCCGGAAGTGCTCTTTACCGGCTACGAGTTTGTGAAGGAAAGAGTGGGCTTAGGTAACCAGGCGGCCGAAAATCTCGGCATGCTCTCGCACGTGCGTTTCCTCACCCAAGACCTCAGCTCCGCCGATTTCCAGATTCCCGAAGCCGAGGTGTATTATCTTTACGATCCCTTCAGCGAAAGCACCTACGCGCACGTGCTCGCGCAGCTCTGCGCGATCGCGCGCCGGAAAAAAATCACGATCGTGACCAAGGGAAACGCGAGCCGCTGGCTGACCCGAATGGCGGAGGCGGAAGGCTGGCCCGCCGCGCGCGAGTTCGACAGCGGCAACCTGCGCTTCTACGGCACCAGGTGATATCATCTTGTGAAATGGCGGCGGCCTTCATAGCAAACGAGCTAACTTTTCCCTCCGGGCTTTGAGGCCCGGCTTCGCAGGCCTACAATGGCGCCAGCCCTATTTCCCAAGGAGATTCCCATGAAAAAGCTATCCCTAATCCTGCTTCTTCTCTCTCTTGCGACGAGCTCCCGCGCCGCCAGCCCCACGCTCCAGTCTGGCGACATGATCTTCCAGACCTCCTGGTCGAGCCAGGCCGACGCTATTATCATGGCGACGGGAAGCCCCTATAGCCACGTGGGCGTGGTTGAAGTGACCGGTGGCCAGACCTATGTGGTCGAAGCAATTTCGACCGTAAGCCGCACTCCGCTAGCCAGCTGGATCGCGCGTGGACGTGGTGGGCAGTACGCTGTATTCCGCTACCGCGGCCTTGCTCCTTCCCAGGGCCAGGGAATCGTAAACGCAGCAAAGACCTTCCTCGGCCGCGGCTACGATCCCTTCTTCACGTTCACCAATGCGCAGATTTACTGCAGCGAGCTCGTATGGCTGGCTTATAAGAGCCTCGGTCTCGCGGTAGGACGCGTGCAGCAGATCCGCGAGCTGCGCATCGACAACGCTGCAGTCGAGCGCCTCGTGCAGAACCGCTGGCGCGCGCATCCTCTCTGCCAGGGGCTCTCCAGCTTCCAGCAATGCTGGGGTGTGATCCTTAACGACAAGCTCGTGACGCCTGTGAGCCTCGCGGACGATTCCCGCGCTGAACTCGTGTTTACGAACTTCCGCTAGACGTCTAGGATAGGGGCATGGATGAAGTGGAACGCTTCTTCAAATGCCCCTATTGCCGTGAAAAAATCTCGATGCTGCTCGATGTGAGCGTGCAGGGGCTTCAAACCTATATTGAAGACTGCGAAGTCTGCTGCCGCCCGGTGCAGCTATACTATGAGGCGAACGAAGGAGTGCTGAGCTCCTTCGCCGCTTCTCAGTGTTGACTGGAAAAATCTAAGGCTAGATGCACTGGCCTTTGTAGTACTGCACGAGCTTGGCGATCGACTCGAGGCCGTTGGGGCAATTCGCGCTCGCGGTGTAGGTGATGTATTTCGAAGGATTGTCCAGGCGATTGTCTACGCTCTGTACGGTCACTTCGCCGGTGAGCTGGCAGTTCCAGGCTTTGGCTTGCATGCTAATTTTCTGGGCTCCACGCTCCAGGCAGGTGTTTGCAAGCTCCTCATTGCTGAGGGCGAAGGCATTTAGGGAGCTGAAGGAAAAAAGGGCGACGAGAAGGGCTGTTTTCATAGGGGAATTCCTCGGTAGTAGGGTCGCGGCGGGATTGTATAACGCTTTGCATGAAATTTCTACCGCGATTTTTCTTTTCTTGGGGGGAGATCGGATCGAGTCGGCGCGAGAGTGCCTGATGGAAGGCGTCGAACCAAAAAAATTGACACGGAATGATGCTTTTTGCCAATGCGTCGCAGTGGGCGCGTATCCGCAATGTGGTTTTCGTGAATTCAAATACTTAGCCCATGACTAAACAGGGATACAGTAATCCATTTAAGACAAATATTTTCTGAATTGGATTTAGAGTTTTGAAAGATTGCTTTCGCAAACTCCACTAACTGTCGATGAGTGCGCGTCGTCGATAATTCATGGGGGTCAAAATGCTCAGACTAGTAAAACACAATGCAGTGGATATCTCGTGCAGCATTTTACCGGGTCGATACACCACTCCGGTTCCACTGCCTCCTCTATATAACGCGGCCTATGAGTACTGGAAAGTAACCTGGACCGCGTTCTTCGAGAAAGCCGGGAGCGGGCCGGGAGCGCTGAATATCGAGAACTTCATGCGGCACAGCTTTGTGATCACCCTGCACCGGGGAGACAAGATCGCGGCTATGCTGCTTGCGTCGCAGTTCCACTTGCAGGCCGAGACCACCTACGATCATCCCTGCATCAAGCCGTTTCCGGCCGCAATCCACGAGCATCTGCGCTCTAGGGGCCAGGGTCTTTGCCTTACGGCAGAATACATGTCGGTCGCGCGCGATTTTCGCCGGGAGCTCATGGGCATTTCGCTCGCGGAAGTGTTGAGCGGCCTGCTTGTGCGGATATTCCAGGAACAGAAAATCGATGTGGCGCTCGCCGCTACGGTAAGAAGCGCCAAGGTTGACCAGATCTGCAAGAAGCTTGGATATGAGGAGCTCGGTTCCTACCTGAAGATCGGGGTCGACTGCATCATGCTTTACACCACGCAGGAAAAGTGCCGGGAACATCCGGATCCCGCGGTCGCATCGTTAGTGAGTGAGCTTTGGGAACAGCGGCGCGACGAAACGGGGCTCACATTAGAGCCGGCTACGAAAATTTTCAGAAATGCAGCCTAAGAAAAGAGGGAATATGAACAAGAACAAAAATAACGTCAGAGCTAAATTCGAAGAAGTGCACGCGCGGATGCGCAAGGCCGCGGAAGCGTTTCCGTGGGAAGACAAGGATGCCTATGCGAGCTGGCTGGCGCAGACCAACGAGTACGTGATGCATGGCACGCGGATTCTCGCGCTGACGGCCGGGCATTTTCCGATGGACAAGACACCGCTCGCGGCGCGCTTCATCCAGCACGCAACAGAGGAGAAGGGGCACGAGAAGCTCCTCCTTAACGACGCAAAAGCGCTCGGCAAGGAGCTCAGCGATCTTCCCGTATTGCCCGAGGCGGAAGCCTTCCACAAGAGCGTCTATTACTGGATCTACCATGCGCGCCCTGGCGTGATCATGGGCTGGATTCTTTTTCTGGAAGGAGTCGCGATTCGTACAGGCCCGATGGCCTTTGAGCGGGCCGTAAAAGTGCACGGCAAGGCGACCAGCTTCCTGCGAGTGCACACCCAAGAAGACCCTGATCACGTGGACAAAGCCTTCGAGGTGCTGGGATTGTTCTCGGAGAAGGAGCTTGAAGACGTGGCCCATGGGCTCGAGCTTTACTCCGCGCTCTACGAGAATATTTTCAAGGCGATCGCAGCCAGGGCCGGCTCAAAAACGACCAAAGCCGCATAAACGGAGGCACGATGGAAAAAAGCAAAGAGAAGGAAATCCTGGAGAATTCCGTGCTGGAGCTTTCGAATCCAAGCCTCGGGCGGTTTGCGCTGCATCTCGCGGGCGATTGGCTCGCGGTTTTTGCGGGCTTTTCGCTCTTTGCTGTTTTCCCGAACGTGGCCGGATTCCTGGCCGCCTCGGTGGTGCTCGGTCTCGCCCAGCACGCCCTGGTGGTTCTCGGGCACGAAGCCGTGCACTACCGCGCTTGCCGCAATAGAGCGCTCAACGAGTGGATCGGCCAGCTCTTTTGCTTTTTTCCGATGGGGTTGACCGTCACGGCCTATCGCGAATTTCACTACCCGCACCATCGCAATACGAATACGGCTCAGGACCCGGAGCTTCCGCTACGGAAAGCCATGGGCAAAAACTGGGTCGGCCCGTTCACGTTGCGCCGCGGGCTGAAGCTCTGGGCGCTGAGCTTTCTCGGGCTGTCGCTCAAAGAGCTCGGTATTTTCATTTTGAATTTGCCGCTTGGCCGGCCAGTGGAGAGAGGCTACCTTGCGCTGTTTTCAGGAGCCGTGGTTTTCCTGGCCTATCGCGGCGGGATGCTGCCCTTCGTGGTGCTTTGGTATTTCGCGCTTGCGACGACGTACTTCTCGACCTTGCGGATTCAGGCGTGGTTTGAGCACAGCCTCGCCGATACGGACACGAATCGCTATTCCCTCCCGCACCCTGTTTTTCGCCTGCTGGTGCCGCACAATATCTGGGTGCACTACGAGCACCATAAATACCCGAATGTGCCCTTCTTTAATCTCGAGAAGGTGCGAAAATTTGACGATTCCTCAAGAATTCATTCCTTCCGGGAAATGGAATTGGCGCTCTCGTTATCGTCCGCGGTTACGGCGGAGCCTGTGCGAAAAGCGGCGTAGCGGTGCGATTCAGGCGAGGGAAGGTGGCTCGGGGCTCGATATCGCTGGCGCAAGACGAAGCACGTTTTTCGGAAGTTCCTCACGCCGGCCAAGGTGCTCAGCAGTAGCCATCACGAGCCAGCTCACCACCGCGCCTTCGCGGTTCTTCAATGTGCACAGCAGATCGTAGTGAACGTTGAAGATATAGCGCTCTTCGGAGCAGGTTTCTTCGATCGTGTGCTTGGCTATGCCGGGGTAATAGATTTCCGGAGTCTGGCCACTGAGAAGGGCGCCGATCTTTTGCGCACATACCTCGTTCATGCCGGGTTCGCGGGTGTAGCGATTGCTCCATTCGATGCAGAAAACTTCTTCCAGGGTATAGGAGCAGAACTTAAGGAAGTTAAAATTGCGCCAGATCTGTAGTCCGTAAAGGTCATAAATCTCGATGAGGGCATCAGAGTCGAGCTTCGAGAAAAGATCGGCAGGGGGCACGAGCCCAAATGTCGAGAGCGCGGCCCACACGAAGCAACCCTGGTTGTCGACCTTATTGCCGGAGGATTCGGTTGCTTCCATGGTCTGAAGAAATACGCGCAGCTGATGGAGGGAGTCCTGCTGTTTCTGGACCGGGAGCGCAGAGTAGAGCGGCAGGTCGGCGTGCTTATAGCCCGTGATTTTGACCGAGTAGCGGTCTCCGATCTCGCAAATTTTATCAGCGATTTCGCGGAACACGAAGTTTCGCTCCGACTGGTTTTTTGAAAATGCCACGCTCATGGAAAAGATTTATCCTAGCCGGCCCGAAAACTCAAGGTTGCATCCCAGCCAAGGGTGGCGGTCAAATGAAGCTTAGTTATGCAGCCCGTGCGCGGAATACACTACGAGCGTAAAGGGCTCCCCGGTGAGCTTAGAGGCAAGACGCACCCTCATCTTCACCCGCAGCCGGAAAGACCGCTTTTCCTCGGTGAGTTTTTCCCGCATTAGGAAATCACCTTCGGCACCCGAGCGGTCGTATAAGTCGTTCCAAGGGGTGGCGGCGAGCTCTACCTGGGAGTAGCGCGCGAAACAAAAATGGCGGAGCGAACGGTAGGCGGGCAGCGCATTCCAGTCCGTGAGCTCGCTTGTATCATCGTTGCCGACCGCGGCGAGCACTTCGGGAGCCAGCTCGAGGCCAAGGTGGGCCAGCGCGAAACGGAGGTTGGCCCCTTCTAGGGCGGTCTCTACACCGGCTCGCATGGCGGCTTCCAGCAACGCGCTCTGCGTATCCCAGGATTGCTGGATCTGGAGCTGGCGCTCCTCGGGCAGGGCGAGGAAGCGGTCCCAGGCCAGGGTAGAGGCGAGCGCGGGTTTGGTTTTCGCCAGCAGTTCCTGCAAATGCTCCAGGCGCTCAAGGGACGCTTTGGCATGAGGAGAAATCTGCGCGGGCAGGGTGCGGGAGGGAGCGGAGAGAGAGGGATCCAAGTGCAGGTTCATGCGGGGCCGCCTTTCCAGGATTGACATAATGCATCAAAACGGGGCTAAACCCAAGAAAAAAGCAGCCCATGGGCTGCTCGTTTCTGTCTTAAAGTATTTGAAATTACAGGCGCTTATGGCGGGTCTTGAAGCCGGATGCGGGCTTAAGCACGCTCATCAGCACTTCCTTCTCGCCTTCGAGGATCAAGCTCATCAGCTTTTCCACCGGGATTTTATACATCTCTACCAAAACCTTGAGCTTGGAGAGGGGGGGAGAGGCGATGCCGGATTCAAAATTAGAAATAAACTGCGCTGAGGAATAGCCCAGCGCAATACTAACTTCGCGCTGAGTCAGATTCGAGCGCTTGCGCATTTCCTGTAGGTACCTGCCGAGAGCCGTATAGTTGCGCGGCGATGCGTAAACTCTTTTTTCATTCTTACCAGTAGTCGATCTCATAGTGCCCCCGTTTTTACACCCAATGCGCGGCGCGCGGCAAGAAATTTTCACGGATTACTGAATGCGGCACTGGCCCCACAATCACTACAGCCAAATTCTTTTCGGACCTTGTAGTTAATTGTAAACTAAATATATACAAAAAAATATAAATTAGACCTTAGAGCTTCCAAACCGGCCCCCTTGCCTGTTGATCGAGCGGCCGCTAAAGCAGGCTGCCAAGTAAGACTGGCATTTTCGCTCACTGTTTCTTCAGATGCTGGTTGTGATATTCGGCGTAGATGAATAGGTGGGCGCGGAGGCGATCTA
>Ga0247843_1004223_pt1 | contig 21853 bp, 15 predicted proteins | sample LaCruzMarch2017__FD_192420 | JGI IMG/M metagenome (GOLD analysis project Ga0247843, IMG submission 192420) | Freshwater microbial communities from meromictic Lake La Cruz, Castile-La Mancha, Spain - LaCruzMarch2017_8m | ecosystem: Environmental > Aquatic > Freshwater > Lake | place: Spain...
GGGTCGCGGTCGGATTGCCTTTCATTACAACGCTAACCCAGCATTTTCGGGCCCTTTTGTCTAGCACTGGTTCTCTTCAAGCCATTGCAATGGATCCACAGCCTCAAGCCAATCGCCCTAGGGCAAGTTGACCGTCACCAACATGATGCTCGACGGGAATCCCGACGCCGAAAAGCTGAAGGAAATCCTCAAGCAGCTTCAGGAGAACAAATACGGCGACAAGATCGTGCTCGCCGAACTCGATGCCACCGCCGAGCCGGAACTCGCCGCGAGCCAGAGCATCGAGACCAAGGAATTCGGGGGCCACCTTGACTTCCACGCCAACGGCAGGAAGCTCGGGCAGTTGGTTAAGCAGACCGATGCGAAAGTGGTGGAGGAGACCATCGACCGCCTGCTCGCCGGACTTCTCCAGCGGATCGACAAGGACTGGCTGCCCACGGTGCCCGGCATGGAGCGCGACCGCGGTCAACCGGTGCTCGATATCAAGCCAGTGCCCGCCTCGAATCCCGCAGCTCCCTTGAAGCCTGCGACGCCAGCGAAAGCTCCAGAGCCCCTGAAACCTGCCACGCCCCGATCGCCATGAACGCCCGCCTTCTGATTCTCCTGCCGCTCTGCCTCGTCACTCCGTCCTGTGACAAGGCCAAGGCCCTCGTCGACAAGGCCAAGGAGTCGGCGACCGCCAGCGTCACGCCCTCCGACAAAGCTCCGACCGGCCCGTCCGTGCGCGATCTCACGGCGGCGGAGTTTGAATCCTTCATCGCCAGCCCGGGCCGGCTGATGGTGGTCGATTTCCACGCCGACTGGTGCAGCCCTTGCAAGACGCTGGGTCCTATCATGGAGCGCGTCGCGGGGGAATTCCCGGGCAAGGTTTACATCGGGAAAATTGACATCGACCAAGCAGGCGACCTGCCCGGCAAGGAAGGCGTCAGCGGCATCCCGGACGTCCGGCTCTACCGCGACGGCAAACTGGTGGACAAGTTCGTCGGGGCGATCGATTCCGGCCGGATCCGCGAGCTGTTCGAAAAGCACAGTGCCGGGATCACGGTGGAAGCCGGGGCAGCAGCCGAGGCGGGAGCCCCACCCGCCGCGGCCCCGCCGATCCAGCCGATGAAAAAGGACTGGCTGCCGCCGGGCATGGAGCGCCGCTGAAGGCCTCAGACCAGCGGCGTGGCCAGGCCCAGCTTGCGGGCGAGCTTCACCTGGCGGTCGTCGAAGCTGAGGAACTCCTTTGCCCCGAGATGCACCGCGGTGGCGAGGTGCAGCAGGTCGAGCGAGCGATGTCCGCCTTCCGCGGTGTGGGAGCGGGAGAGCTTGAGAGCATAGCCGATGACCTCGTCGGTGTCGCAGGGGACAAAACGCACGTGGCCCGCGGCGACGTCTTGCTCCCAGTCCACGAGCATGAGTTCGGCTTCCCGCTTGCTGTAGCCGCGTTTTCGGTCTTGGGCGAAAAGGAAGACCTGTAACTCGATGGCCTGGAGGAATTCAAACTCCAGCAACCGGGAATAACAAAGGGGCTCGGTCATCGTGCGCCGATAGTCGCTCGCCCGGGCCGAGTGCTCTTGTTCGCGGTAGACGGAACAAAGAAAGCTGGTGTCGGGGTAGGCGATCATGCCTCACCGGTTTCCCATTGCCTGTCCGCCTCCCATTCCGCCTGGGTGTAAACCCGGTCTCCCCAGATCCGCTTCCGCCGAGCCTCGAAGTCCGGCAGCGGCGGCAGCACCCGCGGCTCCGGCTTGGCTTCGGGCATGAGTTTGCCGATCACCTTGTTCCGCTTGGTGATCTGGATCTCCTCCCCCGCTTTCAGCCACGCTTCCACCTTCGGAAAGTCGTAGCGGAGGTCCCTGACGGATGCCGTTTTCATAATGTGATACTTCCAAGTATCACAAAATCGGGTCCCGTCAAAGGCCCGTCTCCCGATTCCCCACTCCTTTTCAAGCCAACCCTTTACAAGCCCCCCCTACCCTGCGAAACACCCCGAAATTTAGTCCCCACACGCCTCACGCCCGTCCCGCCATGCCCAAAGACACCTCGCTCCACAAAATCCTCGTTATCGGTTCCGGTCCCATCGTCATCGGCCAAGGCTGCGAGTTCGACTATTCCGGCGTCCAAGCCTGCAAGGCGCTGCGCGAGGAAGGCTACGAAGTGGTGCTCGTGAACTCCAATCCGGCCACCATCATGACCGATCCGGAGTTCGCCCACCGGACCTACATCGAGCCGATCACGCCGGAGATCGTCGAAAAAATCATCATCCGCGAGAAGCCCGGCGCCCTGCTGCCGACCCTCGGCGGCCAGACCGCGCTCAATACCTCGATGTCGCTCTTCAAGTCCGGCGTGCTCGACAAGCACGGCGTGAAGATGATCGGCGCCAACGCCGACGCCATCGACAAGGGCGAGGACCGTCAGCGCTTCAAGGACGCGATGCTCAAGATCGGCCTCGACGTGCCCCAGTCCGGCACCGCCCACACGATGGAGGAAGGCCGCATCGTCGCCGAAAAGATCGCCGCCTACACCGGCAAGAACTTCCCGCTGATCATCCGCCCCGCCTTCACCCTCGGCGGCCAGGGCGGCGGCATCGCCTACAACCGCGAGGAGTTCGAGGAGATCGTCTTCCGCGGCCTCGACCTCTCCCCCGTCTCCGAAGTCCTGATCGAGGAATCGCTGCTCGGCTGGAAGGAATTCGAAATGGAGGTCATGCGCGACCGCGCCGACAACTGCGTGGTCATCTGCTCGATCGAGAACATCGACCCGATGGGCGTCCACACCGGCGACTCGATCACCGTCGCGCCGATTCAGACCCTCACCGACCGCGAGTACCAGATCATGCGCGACGCTTCGTTCGCCGTGATCCGGGAGATCGGCGTCGAGACCGGCGGCTCGAACATCCAGTTCGCCATCGACCCGAAAAACGGCCGGATGATCGTGATCGAGATGAACCCGCGCGTCTCGCGCTCGTCCGCCCTCGCCTCGAAGGCCACCGGCTTCCCGATCGCCAAGATCGCCGCCAAGCTGGCCGTCGGCTACACGCTGGGCGAGCTGCCGAACGACATCACCCGCGAGACCCCGGCGTCCTTCGAGCCGACCATCGACTACGTGGTCACCAAGGTCCCGCGCTTCACCTTTGAGAAGTTCCCGACCGCCAACGCCGTGCTCACGACCTCGATGAAGTCGGTCGGCGAGGCGATGTCGATCGGCCGCACCTTCAAGGAGTCGATGCAGAAAGCCCTGCGCTCGCTGGAAACCGGCCGCTGGGGCTTCGGCTTCGACAAGAAGGACTTCCACGGCGTCACCCGCGACGAGATCGAAACCAAGCTCGCCGTGCCGAATGCCGAACGCATCTTCTGGCTGCAGGCCGCCTTCGTGAACGGCTGGACCATCGACGAGATCTTCGAAACGACGAACATCGACCCGTGGTTCCTCCACCACCTCAAGGAGATCGCCGACGAGGGCATGCAGCTCGCCACGCTCGACCTGAAGAACGCCAAGCGCCTCGGTTTCTCCGACCGCCAGATCGCCCTCGCCCGCGGCGTCCACGAGGACGACATCCGCGCCGAGCGCAAGGCCGCCGGCCTGATCCCGACCTACCGCCTGGTCGACACCTGCGCCGCGGAGTTCGAGGCCTACACGCCCTACTTCTATTCGACCTATGGCGACGAGAACGAGGCCCGCGAGTCCGACAAGAAGAAGATCATCATCCTCGGCGGCGGCCCGAACCGGATCGGCCAGGGCATCGAGTTCGACTACTGCTGCGTCCACGCCGCCTTCGCGCTGAAGGAACTCGGCTACGAGACCATCATGGTGAACTCGAACCCCGAGACCGTCTCAACCGACTACGACACCTCCGACAAGCTGTTCTTCGAGCCGCTGACCCTCGAGGACGTCCTCAACATCTGCGACCAGGAAAAGCCGCACGGCGTGATCGTCCAGTTCGGCGGCCAGACCCCGCTCAACCTCGCCGCCGACCTCAAGCGCCACGGCGTCCCGATCATCGGCACCTCTCCGGAAAGCATCGAGCTCGCCGAGGACCGCAAGCACTTCTCCGCCCTGCTCGACAAGATCGGCCTCAAGCAGGCCGAGGCCGGCACCGCCGTGTCGGAAGACGAAGCCGCGGTCATCGCCGCACGCATCGGCTACCCGGTGCTGGTCCGCCCCTCCTTCGTCCTCGGCGGTCGCGCGATGATGATCGTTTACGAGGAAAGCGAGCTGCGGAAGTACATGCGTGAGGCCGTGGATGTCTCGCCCGACCGCCCGGTGCTGGTCGACCGCTTCCTCGAATCCGCGACCGAAGTCGACGTCGACTGCATTTCCGATGGTACGATGTCCGTCGTAGGTGCGATCATGCAGCACATCGAGCAGGCAGGCATTCACTCCGGCGACTCCGCCTGCTGCATCCCCGCCTACTCGCTGTCCGCCGAAATCCAGGCCGAGATCACCCGCGCGGCGATAGAGCTGGCCCGCGAGCTGAAGGTGAAGGGCCTGATGAACATCCAGTTCGCCGTGAAGGACGAGCAGCTCTACGTCATCGAGGTCAACCCGCGCGCCTCGCGCACCGTGCCCTTCGTCTCGAAAGCCACCGGCATCCCGCTGGCGAAGTACGCCGCGCAGATCATGGTCGGCAAGACGCTGCCGGAACTCGGCTTCACCGAGACTGTCATCCCTCCGCACTTCTCGGTGAAGGAGGCGGTCTTCCCGTGGAACCGCTTCCCCGGCATCGACATCGTGCTCGGCCCCGAGATGCGCTCGACCGGCGAGGTCATGGGCATCGACGCCGACTGGGGCATGGCCTACGCCAAGGCCCAGACCAGCGCCTTCAACCCGCTGCCGACGAAGGGCAACGTCTTCCTTTCCATCTCCGACCGCGACAAGCCGGTCGCCATGCCGATCGCCCGCGAACTCGTCGCGCTCGGCTTCGAGATCTACGCCACCGGCGGCACCTGCGACCGCCTGCAGGCCGAGGAAATCCCCTGCCACCGGCTCTACAAGCTGAGCGAAGGCCGCCGCCCGAACGTCATCGACATGATGAAGAACCGGGACATCCATTTCATCATCAACACCCCGAGCGGCCATGCCGCGCGCGAGGACGAGGTGAAGATCCGCAGCGGCGCGGTGGCGAACAAGATCTCCTACTGCACCAACATGGCCGCCGCCGCGGCCTCGGTGAAGGCGATCCGCTCGCTGAAGGAGATGGAGATGACGGTGAAGAGCATCCAGGAATACCATCAATAATGAAGCTCTTCGGACCCGAGATCATTGCCCGATCACTTAGTCACGCCGTTCCGATGGGACCGTCGAAAACACTTTGGCAATACCACTCTCGGAGCGATCGGCACTCAAAGATCACGTGCTGGACCGTGATGTTCGATCTCTTGCGTTCGTCATCGCTGCTGCGCAAACAGGGGGCAGCAGGCGAGGTTGGTTTCGGAATCAATCACTGCATGGCCGATTTCAAAGCAGATCGGAGAAAGGACTTGGATTTGGTGGTATGCAGGCCGGCGGCAGAAAGTTCCGACTCTAAAAGGATTCTCGCAGATTTTGTTGATCGTTGGGGAATCATTTTGAGTCAGGAAGAGAAGGCCGAACTCGAAGCACTTCCGCCCTTCCACGAATGTGTAGTTGGCGCTGTCGAAATCGCCTTGGAGGCGAAAGCTTGTATGACAGAACACAACAAGGCTCGTCCTAGGCTCTTCGATGAACTCAACTCAAGTCACCTGACTATTCACGGAGCCTCCAACTCCGCAATTGCCAGCGGATTTGTCATGATTAACGCCGCCGAGCACTTTCAAAGCCCAAGTCGGTCGACACTCACTCGACATAAGCAGCCGAAAGCGGTCGAAGACGTCCTAGAGAAAGTAAAGCAGTTGCCCCGTCGTACCGCAACCACCGAGACCGGTTATGACTCCTTGGCAATTCTAGTCATCGATTGCGCAAATGACGGAAAGTCTCCGGTCAAAGTGATCGAGGGACCTCCCTCACCGGGAGGAATTTTTAGCTATGGCTCTTCAATTCAGAGGATGGCTCACCTCTATGAATCCCGCTTCCCACGGGCCTGATAGCTCAGGCTGCGACCGTGGACTTCTCCATCCTCTCAAGGTGCTTGTGGAGTGTTTCCAGAAAGCCAGGTGGAAAGCGGAGTGACGACCGCGTCGTCCGTTCCAAAAACCCGCGGGTTGCACGAACCGACAGCGGTTCCAGCTCGTGTTCCAAGAACGCTGAGAGATCCGGGACATCGCATGCAGTGGGAAACGTTGAAAGGTTAGCAAGGTGCCGGGTGCCTGACACATTCCATGCAATTTCCGGCCATGCTTTGACCGTCATAATCTCGGCGTCTAGTCGGGGGCGGTAGGTCCCTGGTTGCTCCAATTTTTCACCGATCCATTTTGCGGCACCTACCGTGACAGCGTTCCCAATTAGTTTCCAACGAAACCCCCGTCGAACGACCTGTTCTGCCGGCAGCGTCCAATCTGCCGGAAAGCCCTGCAATCTTTCGCCATCTCGCACTTCTGGCTTACCCACAACTCCATTGGGAAGGACAATTGCCGGCGGAGATGCGATGCCAATAGTTGAACCGCCTTTTAAAGTAGGAATTGCATTGAACCCCCAGCCAAGTCCTCGAATGCCCTCGGTCCAATAGAACCCGCATGCTTTGGATTGCCATGAATGTTCTATTTCAGGCGCTCCCGCATCCTCACTCAGAAGCACGTTTCTGGGATCCTCATGGAGCGATGCAAGCAGGTAAACCCGCTTCCTGCGTTGAGGTACTCCGAACGCTCTGGAGTCCATCACTCGATAAGCCCATCGATATCCTAAGTCTTCCAAAGCGGCAACCACCACCTCCATGGCCTGACCCTTCGAAAGCTGAAGCATGAAGGGTACGTTTTCGATCAGGACCCACGGCACGCGGCGCTTTCGGAGCAAGCGGAAGACCTCTCCCACTAATCCAGAGCGAGCTCCTTCAATTCCCGCGGTTTTTCCGGCTTGGCTCAAATCCTGACAAGGGAATCCCGCGCACAGAAGTTCGGTGTCTTCTGGAATGTCCTTGAGAGTCCGAATGTCCGGGTGCAGCGGAACATCGGGAAATTGATGCCTCAGCACCGCCATCGCAGCGGGTTCGAACTCGCAAAGAAGCTGGGTGGAATGACCCGCTTGATGGAGGCCGAGTTCGATCCCCCCGATGCCCGCAAAAAGTCCGACCGTCTTTAATCCCCTGTTCACGCGAACGGTTGTAGCTCCGGCAAACTGGCTACGCAAGCACTGAAGTTGACCTCGCTCAGCGACTTCCTCTTGATCTATGTGGCGATGAGGCTTTGAGCCACGGCACGGCTCACTTGCCGACTAAAGTCGGCGCTCCCAAAGCCGCCTTACTTCACCTCGGGATTCGCTTTGAGGTAAGCGTCGACATCCTTGGTCACGACCAGCTTGCCCTGCATGACCGCCCAGTGGCCGGGGAAGGTGCAGACGAATTCGTAGACCCCTTCGCTCGACGGCGCGGTGATGGTCAACGCCTCTTTCTGACCGGCTTCGAGCATCTTCGACGCGGCGAAGACCCGCGGGTCGTTCTCCGGCACGTAGGCGCGGCCCTGGCGGTCGAGCTTGTCGGGTGCCTGCGCCTGCACCGCTTCCGCGACGGCCTGCAGGGTGCCCGGCTGGACGAAGACGATGTTGTGCGGGATCTGGTCGGGGTTCTCGAGGATCACCTCGAAGGGCTTGCCGGGCTCGACGACCAGGCGCTTGGTGTCGAAGCGCAGTTGCTCGCGGACCGCCTTGATCACGAAAACGCTGACCCGGAGGTCGCGCAGCACCTGGCGGGCGGCGGCGGCGCGGTCGGGCGGCAGCAGCGCGGCCAGCTCGTTGGCGACTTGCACCACCTCGCTGTAGTCCTGCGTCGTGCGGCCTTCGACCGGCACCTTCTTCGCCCAGTTGACCAGCGCGGCGGCGGTCGGGTCGGCGGCATCCTTGGCCCAGGCCTCGCGCGGAAGCTGGGAGATCCCCTTCGCCGCGGCGGGCACTTCCTCGTTCTTCTGGATCAGCCCGGCAAGGCCGGCGAAGACCTTCTGCGGCTCCTTGCCCATCGCCACCAGCGCGCGGATCGCGGCGGCGCGGACGCCGGCGGCGGGATCATGCGGGACGGGGATCTTGGTGGTCAGCTTCGGCGCGGGAATGCCGGCCTTCTTGAACAGCTCGTTCCGCCCGCCATCGAGCACGGTCAGCGTGAAGCCTTCCAGGCGCTCCTCGTAGCCGGCGCGGTTCCACACGGCGACCTCGGACACCGCCTGGTCGCTCTTGAGATCGACCTCCCACCAGGGGCCTTCCTCGCCCTCGTTGGTGTGGGTCTGGCCGTTGCGACCGTAGTCGCCGTCGGTGTTGCCATCGAGCGCCCGGGCTGCCGCGCCGTCGTGGGCGGTGCTCGATTGCTTCGCGACGCCGCCGGTGGCGATGTTGGTGCCATTGGCAAAGACTTGCACCTCGGCCAGGGTCAGCGTGCCCCGGCGCGGGAGTTCGATCCGGACGTAACGCGCGGCTCCGGTCGTCTTGTTAGAAAGCGCGGCGGCGATCTCCGGCGGCATCGTGGCCAGCAGCGGCAAGACCTTGTCGAAGGCCGAAGCGCGCAAGGCCGCGTCGCTCACCCGTGGCAAGGCTTCGAGGAAATCGGAGAGCGCGGCGGGGCTCTTGGTCGCACCGTTCCACACGGCATCCACCGATCCGTCCGCGGTGATCAAGGCGGCGATCGCGGTCTGGCGGACCATCCCCGCGTTGGCGGGTGCAGCGAGCTTTTCAAGGCTGGCGCGCGACGCCTTCAAATCGGCGGCCGGCTGCATCAGCAGGAAGCGGCAGAGGTCGGCGGCGGCACCGCTGCCGCTGGCGGCGACCGGCGCCAGGGTGTCGAGCAGCGTCTGCAGCGGCGAGACCTTTTGCAGCGCGGCCAGCTCGCCGAGGGCGGCCTGGCGTTGCGCTGGCGCGACGTCCGGTCGGGTCAGCAGCGCGGTCAAGGTGACCGACGATTTCGGCAGCTTGGCCAGATCCGGGGTGGAGACCGATGCGAGGATTTCATTGATGCCGGCAGGGTTGCCCGCGGCCAGCGGCTTGCCTTCCGAGATCGCGCTCTTCCACCACGGCTCGAGCTGCCGCATCGTCTGCTTGAAGCAGTAGTCCAGATAGTAGTCTTTCGGATGCTTGAGAGCGACAAGCGCCGCATCGGCTGCCTCCCACTGGCGGAAGAAGCTGGCGACGCGCACCGCTTCCAGGCGGACGCGCGGCGCTTCGTCATCCGCGGCGACTTTCAGCCAGGCCAATACCTCAGGCACCCGGTCTCGCCAGTAGCCCATCACCCGCACGCCCTGGGCGCGGGCCCGCGGCTCGGGGGATTTAAAGACGCGCTTGAGCAGGTCGAGGTCGACGACATTGTGCCACTGGTGGACCCACAGGCCTTCCAGCACGTGGTGCTCGAAAGCGGGCAGCGCCGGGTCCAGCTGGTTGATCCACTGCTTCGTGGCCGCGATGACCTCCTTGGAGTCTCGCTTGCCGAGTTCCATCTTGGCCCGCATCCGGACATCGTTTTCCGGTTCCTTGAGCAGCTCCAACAGGGCCGCCACCGGCTCACCGTCGACCTTCTTCGGCACCAGCAGCGGACGGCCTTCGTAGGTGATGCGGTAGATCCGGCCGTGCTGGTGGTCGCGGTTCGGATCGCGCAGGTGATGCTGGAGGTGACCGATCAGCATCTGCGACCAGTCCATGAAGTAGAGCGAGCCATCCGGCGCGACGGTGATGCCGGAGGGGCGGAAGTTCGGGTTCTTCGCGATATCGGTCTCGATCAGATTGGGCAGCGTTTCACCTTTGATCCCGGAGCCCTCCTCGGTGAGCTTCGCGCGGAAGATGCCCTGCACGCTGATCACGTTGCAGTTCAGGAATTCCCCCTGCCAGTCGTCCGGAAAATGGCGGCTGCTGAGGATGGCGGTGCCGGCGCAGGGACGCGACGGGCGGTTCCAGAACTGGTTCATGCCGGGATGAGAACCACTGTCGAGATGGCCGCTGAACGCGGGGCCGAAGTAGTTGGCATTGCCGGTCGCGTCGGTGATCAGATCGTTGCCCCAGTAGTCGAAAACGCGGCCGTGGGGATTGGCGAAGCCGTAAGGGACGTGGCGCGAGAACTTGCCGGTGTTGGGCTCGAAGCGGTAGATCGCGCCGTCGGTGTTGCGGATCGGGCCGCTGTGGGTTTCCACATTGCTGCGGTGGAAGACGCCGTCGCTGAGGTAGACCGCGCCGCCGGGCTCCAGGCACATCGAGTTGGTCTCATGGTGCGAATCCGCGGCGTCGAGCCCGTGCAGCATCCGTTCCCTGCTGTCCGCCTTGCCGTCGCCGTCGGTGTCGCGCAGGAACCACAGGTCGGGCGACTGGATGACCAGCACGCCGTCCTTGTAAAACTGGAAGCCGGTCGGGCAGTTCAAGCCATCGGCGAAGGTCGTGATCTTCGCGGCCTTGCCGGTCTTCGGATCGAGGTCGATCACCAGCAGCTTGTCAAAGACCTTGGTGGTCGGGCTGGTTTCCGGGTAGTTCGGCCAAGCGGCGATCCACAAGCGGCCCTTGGTGTCGAAATTCATCTGCACCGGGTTGACCAGCTCCGGATACGTCTCTTCGGAAGCGACCAGCTCGACCTTGCAACCGGGGGCCAGCTTGAGGTGCTGGATCGCATCCTCACCGCTGAGGTAGGGCACCGCGTCCTTGCGGTTCGGCGGCACCAGGTTGACCGGAGGCAGGTTGTTGTCGGTGACTTTCAGATCGCCGCCCTTCGCCACCGCCCAGACCCGCAGGTCGCGGTTGGCGGTCTTCACGTCGCGCTGGGCCATTTCCTCGCCGAGCGTCACCGCGTTGGTCACGCCTTCATAGGCGATGCGGGAGCGGTCGCCGTAGATGTTGAACTGGTCGACGGTGCGGTAGCGGTGGTGCCACTCGGTGTTCTTGTCGATCACCGCCTCGCGGATCTTGGCGACCCGCGGCTCCTCGATCGGCGGAGGCTCGGTGCCGAAGATCGACTTGAACTGCACCGGCGCGAGCTGGCGGTCGCCTTCTTCGTTCAAATGGACGCCGTTGATCGTGAGCGGCGTGCCGGCCTTCGCGAAGACCTCGCGGGACGGGGTGAAAAGATCGACGAATGGCACGCCCTTGGCCTTGGCAATTTCCTCCATCGCCTTGGTGTAAAGCGCGAGGTTCGCATTGTTCGCTTCGCCATCCGGGAAGTCGGCACTCTTGAGGTTCTCGTGGGCGATCGGCGAGAAAAGCACCAGCTTCGGCGCGCCTTCGCCGTTGTACTTCGCCGCGAGCTGGGCATCGAGGTAGCGGCCAAGCTCGGCCTTGAAGCCTTCGATCCCTTCCGGCCCGCGGAACGATTCGTTGAAGCCCCAGTAGGCGAACATCACGTCCGCGCCGAAATCCGTCCCCGCCTTGTAGACCACGCCCGGCTTCGCGGTGGTATCGCCCTTCTTCATCGCGAGGAACCACTCGGTCGGCGGGGCATCGTCGGATCGCGGGCGAAGATTCACCTCATCCGCCGCGAAGCCAAGGTTGCGCACGGTCAGATCGAACTCCGGATAGGCCCGGTGGATCAGCGCCTCCAGCCACCCGTGATGCTGCTGGCGGTCGGCCAGGCCGCTGCCGACGATTGCAACATGATCGCCCTTCTTCAAAGCCACCAACGGTTCCGCTGCCGACAGCATTCCGCCCGCAGCGGCGAAAAGGAGAACGGCGCGGAGAAAGGGAATCGGTCGGGTCGGGGTCATGACGGGTTCGGGCAAGGGATGAAGCAAAGGGCAAAAATCTCCATGATTCCTGCGAAGTCGGGCAATCCAATGCGCTACGGGAGTCGGGGTCGAGGTTCTTTCGGCGGGGTGGGGATGCTTGGGATGGGAGTGTCGCCTTGAGGCGACATGGCGATGGCTCGTGCGGCTTCCAGCCGCGCAACACGGAGGGAGATCGGGCGACAAGATGTCGCCCGCCCGTGCCATGTCGCCTGCAAGGCGACACTCCGATCACCGTGCCTCGTCCCCCCATGAATTTTTCACTGAACGATTCCGTCTCGGCAGTGGTATTCTCGCCGCGTCCAACCTGCTTCCGCCATGATCCGCATCGCCCTTGTCCTTTCCCTCGTCTCCACGCTGCACGCCGGAGTGAGCCTTGACACCGAAGCCTTCGGCAAAAGCCTCGGCGGCTGGCAGGCGAAGGGCAAGGAGGCCTGCGACTACGATCTCTCCGGCTCCCAATACCGGACCTTCAAGCCCGAGATCACCCCCACCCCGGACGGCGGGATTTTCGCCTCGGTGCGGATCGACAACCGCCGCGGCTGGCTGGCCAGCGACGACCACGCCATTCTGGAGGTGACCATCGACAAGAAGGGCTCGATCGTTTCCGCGCAGTCGAACCTGGCGCTGCAGGGCCGCACGATTTCCAGCGACGTGATCCGCACCGGCGGGACGGTCGGCGGCGCGGTGCCCGGCGTGGGCGCGGCGGTCAAAGTCGGCGCCGACCTGACGGCGGACCTCTCCTCCAAGCTGCTGCGCGAGAAGGTGGTGGAGCCCGGCCGGGTGAACTTCCCGGCGGCGGTCCGTCACAACTACAACCTGCTCTTCCAAGCGATCCGCACCGGCCCCGACCTCGCTCCGCAGCCTGCGGAAGTGAAGAAGGAAGAAGAGCCGGTCCAAGGCCCGGTCAAGCCCGCCACCGGCGCGGCAAAGCTCGACGTCAAGCCGACCGGCCAGACGCAGGAGATCGGAAAGTAAGGCGGGCGCCAACTGGCCGCGGCATCCCGCCACGGAGTGTCGCCTTCAAGGCGACATGCGGAGTGTCGCCTTGCAGGCGACATAACGACGGACGGGCGGCATCCTGCCGCCCGGACTCCGGGTCACCAAGCGGCAGACAGGCGCTTGGAAAGCGCCCGTCCATCGCCATGTCGCTTTGAAAGCGACACTCCAATCTTCCGCGCGCTGCCTCCGAGCCCAGTGCCGTCTTGAAGCGACAGCTCAGACACCCCGCCTGGCCAGATCACGCCGCAGGCCGACGACCAAGCGCTGCAATTCCTCCATGAGTTCGAGATCCTTGGCCGCCGGATCGAAGCGCAGCCGATGATGCAAGTCCATTGCCTCCGCGAGCATCTCGGGGCGCTGCAGACGCGGCGAAAGCTGGGCGAGCCACGGCGCGAGCGGCATTCCCGGCGGGCGCTCGCCGAGCAGCTTGCGCGCGGGCTTTTCAAGGGCCGACAGCGGGGTGACCGGCAGCGCGGCCACCGGGCGGCCATCTTTGCCGCCATCCACCCGGCTGCGGGAGCGCCAGAGGTTCCGCCCGATGTAGGCCAGACCGACCAGCAGCGGCGTCAGCAGGACGGCAGTGATGATCGCCATGTTCCCGGGGCGGTCGCGCCACACCAACAGGTTCTCCCGCCGGAGCTGGATCCAGTCGCTCAGCTCCTGGAAACGGGATGCCTGGTCGGGCTCCAGGTTCACCCAGTCGGGCGGGGTCAGATCGACGTCGATCCAGCTCTTGCTCGCCTCGTCCCAAGCGCGGCACCAGGCATGGGCGTGGGTGCCACGGACCCGCGCCTCGCCGGACTCCGGGGCGATCTCCATGACCGCGAAGCCCGACACATAACGCGTCGGCACCCCGGCCTCGCGCAGCAGCAGCGCGCTGGCGGTGGCGAAAAATTCGCAGTGCCCGGCCCGGGTGAACTGGAGGAAGGTGCCGAGCATCGTCGGATCCTCCGCCGCGATATAGCCCGCCACCTCGCGGTCCTGCTCCGCCCACGTCTTGATGTCCCTTGGGATCGAATTGTAGCGGGTGTAACGGAACTTCCCGAAGAAGTAGCGCTGCAAGAGCGCGATCTTCTCCGGGACGGTCTTCCCTTCGCGCAGGCCGATCTCGTCCGCCACTTCCTTCAGCATCGCCGCCTCGATCCGCGGGATCTGCAAGTCGGGTTGGATCACGATTTCCCGGCCGTTGACCGGCCGCGCCCCGACCGTGGTCCACGGCGGCTTCTCGGTGGCGAAATCCCCGCCCCACAGCACCCGGGCATCGATCACCGGCTGCGAGGGCTTCAACTTGAAAGTCCCCAGGGAATTGCGGTCGAACTCCTCGAACACGAACTGGTGGAGTGCCGCCGCATTGGCCGGCAGCGGCAGCAACGTTCCCTCCCGTGGAACCGCCCCGCGAAGGCGGAAACGCGGCAATGCGGGATCGACCGCCACGTTCAAGTCCGCGAGATCGGGCGGGGCGATCACGAACTCGTCGTCCGGGTCCGCGGGGTTAGCCGGATTGGCGAGGGTCCGCGGAGTGGTGAAATCCTTGGCGAAATTCCCGCCGCCGGGCACTTCGTCGAAATACCAGGTCGTCGTACGATAGGTCGCGTAGGAGGCCACCCGGATCAACTTCGGCAAGTCACCCTGCTCCGGGATCAGCCACCATTTGATCTCGGGCGACTGCTTGATCTTGCCCAGGCTGCCCAGCGAAGTCTGCCGCTCGCGAGCCGACGGGTCGCCCTCCCCGCCGAATCGACCCTGGGTCACGTAATGGTAGAGCGCGGACAGCCCGACCTGACCGCCCCAGGCTCCCAAAGCGGTCACCGCCAACGCGCAGGGCAAGGCGAGCCCCGCCTTCTTCCAGCTCCACGAACCGGCCCCGGCGACCGCCCACGAGATCAGGATCAGCAGCCCCGGGAAAAAGGCCACGCTGTCCGCCAGCTCGCCCAAGCAGGCCGCCAGCAGGATGGCGCAGAAATAGACATGGCCGAAACTGAAGCTCACCTCGCGGAACGGCAGCCCGTGCTTCAGCGAGTGCTCGCGGCGGCGGCGGACCAGCAGCGAAAAAGTGCCCATCGTCATCGTCCGGGACAGCCCGTAGGACTGGACGAACTGGAGCGGCAGCAGGATCAACGGCAGCCAACTGAAGACCTTCGCCATCGCGTTCCGGCCCTCGCCCTGAAGCACCACCAGCACCATCGCGAACAGCAGCAGCAGCACCGACAGCCGCCACCCGACCAGGAACGATCGCTCCTTGAAATCCCAGCGCACCCGGGTCCAGTGCGCGCCTTCCATCAGCAGCGCACAAGCCAGCCCCGGCACCGCGCGCTCGGTCATCCCGCCCCAGAACAAAAGGGCGGCTCCAAGCAGCAGGCGGGGAGGACCGGTCATCGGGGAAAGTGCCAAGTGAGAAATTTGAAGCGGCTTGTGGACCTTACTCGTGTGCTTCCATCTCGCTTCGCTCGGTTCAAGTGCCAAAGGCTAGCGCGGGAATTCTGAAAAGGCGACCGCTTTGGTGGCCCGGGAGGAAACGCAATCGGTGTGCCGCGGAGCAGCGCTTCAAGTCGGTTTACCTGTCATTAAAGACCCTCTCGCCACTGAGAGCTTTGTCCAGCAAGTCATCCGCGGAGAAAGAGTCGCTACGCCAGCCCACCCGGTAAAACGTGTGAGTCAGCGCGGAGTGTTTCCTATCTTCCCGCCAGCGTCGCAAAATTTCGGGCAACCCTGATGTATCAATCTCCCGAATGGCAAACGCACTGCTTACCCGATACTCGGGATTCTCGGTGCCGAACTTGACTAAAATAGCAATCGATTCGGAGCTCTTTGCGGAAGCAATGGCGTCGAAAATCAAAGACTGCGCTTCCGGGAGGACATCAAGAAGCTTCAGCGCCTTCGTCGTGCCCTGCCGGCCATCCAATCGGCAAGCCCCGAAGATCGCGTGCTCGAAATCTTCGACATGGTGGGTGATCGCATGGAGCAACGGATCCAAGCATTCCGGGCGCAGGGTCTCACACGCAAGCCTCACAGCGGTCGCTTGTCGGTGCACGGCAGGTTGCTTGAGGTCGGCCAAAAGAGTCGCGGCATAGTTCGCCGCTGGATCGGAGGGTTGAACCAAAAGACGGATGGACTGAAGGGTGGCCTCGGTCCCACCATCGTAAGCCCCGTAAGTCCTGGCCCACGAGGAGGGCGACTTGTGGACAAATATCTCCTTGATGACTTTCAAATTACCAGCCTCGGAACGGATGAAGAACAGGTGGTTGGAGCCCTGCTCAATGCCCGTCGCGGATGGCTCCCATCGTAGGCTCAGGCAATCTTTCTCCAACTTGCCCTTGTAGAAGGTTGTCGGGGTAACCGTCCCCGAGTATGTCCCCTTGCCAATGCCCTCATACTTGCTGAGGTCGATCTCGGTGGTGACTCCTGAGAAGATGACATCGGCAGAGCGCACCGCGTCAGCCAGCATCTTCTGGTGAGGACTGAAGTGCCGGATCTCGGGAACGAATGGCTGGGAGTGCCCTTCACCGCCGATGGCCAAGTGCGTCGAGAGGGCGGCGGCTACCACGGTGCTGAACGATCGAATCATTGTGGGTTCATTTTCCTGAAACGTCAAAGAGCACGCACCGCCACTAGCGGGGGCGAACGTCGATCACGGGGTAAGGGTTGAGATTACGGTGGAACATGTAAACAAGGCGGCTAGTGGTGGTTGCTGCGTCTCGTCTTGTTGGGCTTCTTTGGATTCTTCTGGCGTTCCCTGAGAATCGCGTTGAGTTGTGACTCGTTGGTAATGAGCTTATAACGGCGTTCGGAAGGTTGCTTCATGGTAACAATATCGTACCAAACCTCTTCCGGTTCAGTCTCGATTCCCAACTCCAGGAGATCGGTGATGCCAACAAACTCGAAATAGTTGGGGTAGCTAGTCTCTGTTCCCTCGAACTTCATCTCTGCGTTCTTCCCGTATGCCTTTGCTTTACGAAGAGCCGAACTAGCATCCTTGGCTGGGATCACGACAATTCGTTCTTCGCAGAGGCGCATTACATTGCTTCGACCCTCGCCCAAGTCGGCTCGAAACTGGAATAACATTTTTGCTGAATAGCGATTCATATTTCTTGCCCAACAGTTTTGATCACCGACCGGTCGGAATTGCCCCTTGTTCACCGACCGGTCGCTGAACAGGGACAAATCCGACACGGGCAGGCGGATTTGTCCCTTGCCATCTCAACCCCTTTCCGTAGCTAGGGATCGCGGGGGTGCCAAGGAGGGAGTTGAGGGCAAAGCGGGGCGACCCCGCTTCCGCAAATCGAATGGCCCGGTCCTCACGCCGACCGCTACCCTATCCCGGAGGGATTGCAGCCAATAGCCGGTGGTCGAGCGCAGCGAACACCACCGGTCAGGCGACACGCTTGTCCGGGAACCCCGGACGGGGTTCAAGCCGGGCGGATTGACGGGCGGTTCCCTTCACACCAGAACATCTCCCGCCGCCAGGTGTTCCTCTTCCGGCGACTCCAGCCGGCATCGAAAGAACAAGCCCCGCAGGAACCCCGTGCGGGGGTCCTTTTCATGTCTGATCGTGCCCGGGGATGTTCGCTGCGCTCGATTCCCGGCTCATCCTAGATACCGGGATGAGAACAACGAAAGGGACGAAACTGGCGAAATTTCAGGGGATTGGGAAAATGGTAAGATCCACCTTGCGGATGTTCGGAGCGGTTCTCTCCACGCCTTGATTTTCGCGGAGTTTCGTTGGTTTCGTTGTGACCCTTTTCCTTTCCAAGCTCATCGCGAAACGGAGGGTTCGCTGCCACGGCATTCAGTCTCAGAGCATGGACTCTGGCGGATCGGAGTCCGCCGCTCCTTGGTCGCCGGCTGCCCTCCCCTACCCCGGAAATGGAAAAGCGGCGGCCCCGGGGGACCACCGCTCCATCGAACGCGAACTCGACCTCAAACTCGAGCTCGCGCAAATCCGGATACGGCCGTGGCTTACTTCTTCTTGTTCTTCGCCTCGTCGAGCTTCTCGCGGACCTTGTCGGAGAGCTCGGTGTAGAGGGCCTCGTCGGCGCGGAGCGCTTCCTTGGCGGCATCGCGGCCCTGAGCAAGCTGGGCACCGTTGTAGGCGAACCACGAACCGCGCTTCTGGATGAGCTCCATCTCGAGGGCCAGGTCGAGCAGCGAGCCGACCGAGGAAATGCCCTCGTTGTACATGATGTCGAACTCGCACTCGGTGAAGGGTGGCGCGACCTTGTTCTTCACGACCTTGATCTTGGTCCGGCTACCCTGGACGGTGCCGTCGGTGGCCTTGATCTGGCCGATCCGGCGGATGTCGACGCGGACGGAGGAGAAGAACTTGAGCGCGCGGCCGCCGGGGGTGGTCTCGGGGTTGCCGAACATCACGCCGATCTTCTCGCGGATCTGGTTGGTGAAGATGCAGACGGTGCGGGCTTTGGCGATGAAGCTGGTCAGCTTGCGCATCGCCGCGCTCATCAGGCGGGCTTGGGCGCCGACGGTGGAGTCGCCGATCTCGCCGTCGAGTTCCTGCTTGGTGACCAGGGCGGCGACGGAGTCGAGCACGATGACGTCGATGGCGTTCGAGCGGACCAGCGCTTCGCAGATCTGGAGGGCTTCTTCCCCGGAGGAAGGCTGGGAAACGAGCAGGTCGTCGAGGTTGACGCCGAGCATCTTCGCATACTGCGGATCGAGGGCGTGCTCGACGTCGATGAAGGCCGCGAGGCCGCCCTTTTTCTGGGCTTGGGCGATCACGGTGAGGGTGAGGGTCGTCTTGCCGGAGGATTCCGGGCCGAACACCTCGATGATGCGGCCGCGGGGGAAGCCGCCGACGCCGAGGGCGCGGTCGATCAGCAGGTTGCCGGTGGGGATGACGTCGACATCGACCCGGTGGCCGTCGCCCATCCGCATGATGGCGGCTTCCCCGAACTCCTTCTGGATGCTGGAGATGGCGAGGTCGAGATTGCGTTTGCGGGCGTCGGCGAGCTTGTCGGAGGGATCTTCGGTGGTTTTGGCCATGGTGTTCGTCTGAGTTCGTGGACCTTGTTGCAGGCGGGGAGCGGGGCGTCAAACAAAAGATGTTCACTCGAACAAAAAAGTGCCTTAGGGGTGGCCTTGGGGCCTCCGGTAATTTGAGCCTAAAAACCGAGTTGAGAGTCTATGGTTGATTGTTGATCGTTCAGAATAAGAGGCTTGTGCCGAATTCCTGGCTCACCCGGAGAATGAGGTTCTATTCCGACGTGAATTCTTCTGGATTAGCTATCAACCATCCACTCTCCACTTCCCTTTTGGGTTGAAGCGTGGGACGGCCGGATCCTGCTGCCGGTCTGAAGACCGGCGCTCCCGGCATGGGGGGATGCGGGGACGGTCGGGGAGTCTGGTCCGGCGTTTTTGAGCAGACGGCGTTTGGGGACCGTTCTGCGAGCCGGAGGCACGCGGTCCCAGGGGGGAGGCTGGCGGCAGGATGCCGCAGCCACGCACGAAAAACGCCGCCCGGCGTGGTGACCGGGCGGCGTTGGAAATGCGGAAACGGGAGGAGGCGGATATTACTCTTCGGGCTTTTCGGCGGGCTTGTCGGCAGCCTTCGCCTTGGCTCCCTCAAGCTGGCCCTTGAAGCCGTCGAGCTTGCCGGCGATCTCGCTCTCCGGCGCGGCGGCTTTCGCTTCATCGACCACCTTGATGGCGTCGTCGAACTTCTTCATCTGAGCCAAGATCATCGCCTTGGGCAGGATCACCTGCTGCAGGGTCTCCCCTTCGTATTCGCCGGATGCGATGGCCTTTTCGACGAACACAAGCGCGCCTTCCATGTCCTGCTTCTGAGCGAAGCCGTTCAGCTCGGCCTCGAACGCGGCGTACTTTGCCTTGGCGGCGAGCTTCTTGGCGTAGCCGGTTTCATCCTTCGGGTCGGCGGCCTTGATCTGATCGACGACGTCCGGGTAGAAGCTGGCGACGGCGGCGTCTTCCAACTGCATGGCCTCGAGAGCGGCGATCAGTGCCTTGGCCTTGGCCGGGCCTTCGGACTTGGCGGCCTCGGCGAAGGACTTGTCGCGGACGTCCTTCTTGGCGCGGAGTTCGTCGAGGTGAGCGACGTATTCCTTCGGCCCGCCCGGTCTGAAACCGGTCTTGGCGTAGGGCTTGCCGTCGGCATCGCACAGTAGGATGGTGGGATAGCCGGAAATGGCGTATTTGCCTTGGAGTTCCTGGTTCTGGGCCTGGGTTTCCTCGGAAATCTTGGACTTGTCCTTGGGGAAATCGAGTTCCACCAGGACGAGATTGTCCTTGGTCAGGGTGCGGAATTCCTCCTTCGAGAGAATGTTGGCGGTCAGCGTCTTGCACGGCGGGCACCAATCGGACCCGGTGAAGTCGAGGAGCAGGTCTTTCTTCTCATCGGCGGCCTGTTTCTTGGCGGCTGCGAAGTCGTGGGTCCACCCTTCGCCGCCGGCGAAGGCGGAAGTGAAGCCGAGGGAGGCGGCACAGGCGGCCGCGAGCAGGTATTTCGTTTTCATAGGCGTGACGGGACGGGTGCCCCGTTGGGGCGTGGGGCAGCGAAGCAGAGCCCGGGGTTTTTCCAACTATTTCAAGAGGAGTTCGGCGGAGAAGACGCCCCCGGGGTCGCCGGAGGCCGCGGTGGAGCGGGCCAGCGCTGCCCAGGTGCGGGGGATCTTGCCTTCGTGGGCCTTCGTGCCATTCAGGATGACGGTCACCGGCTGGTCGAGATCGAGCAGCCGGTCGTCGAGGAAAAGGCGGAGCTTGAGGCCGGACAGCGGCTTGGCGTCCTTGTCGGCGGCGGTGAGGACGACGTTTTGGCCGTCGATCGCCGCGGTGATCGTCACCGGCAAGGTCGCCGGGGCCTCGTCGATCGACAGCCAGGCATTGCGCAGGTTCACGGTGTGGTGGAGGGCCTGGACGGTCCAGAGGAGCTTCTTCGGCCGCGGGTCGCGCACCTGTTTCACCATCCAGGCCGGGCCGCCGGCGTAGTCGATGCCGTGGCCGCGGCCTTTGTGGGCTTCGAAATGGTGGACGTAGCCCTGCGGGTCGGCCTTTTGCAAGGTGCCGAGCTTTTCGAACATCCGGCGGGCGAGGCCGATACGGTCGAACATGGTGTCGTTCTCGCCGATATCGCAGCGCAGCGGGGTGTTGCGGAAGTTCTCCGGCGGGGCGTTCTCCATCGGCTCCGCGGCGGCCATCGCGGCAGCGGCGGCGAAGCGCCCGGGCTGGTTCCCGGGCAGGCGGAATGCGGTGTAGCCGCCTTCGGAAATGCCGGTGATGTAGATGCGGTCGGGATCGACGCCGCGGAACAGGATCGCCCGGCGGATGACCTGGTCATACATGTCCTGGCAGTAGTCGTAGTACCAGCGGCCGTCGTTGTCGTCGGCCATGCGGGGGATGAAATAGAGGGCGTCACCCGGATAGACCCGCTCGAAGAGGGCCATCTGCGCCTGCCATTCGCGGGTGTTGACCGGCCACGCGTGGGGGTGTTCCAGCTTCTCGCCGGTGCCGCCGCCGCCGTGGAGGGCGATCACCAGCGGCCAGCCTTTTTCCGGCTTTTTGCCCTTGGCGAGCAGCACGTAGGGCATGGTCTTGCCACCGGCTTCCAGCTTCGAGGGCGAAAGCTTGGGCCGCTGGTCGGCGGGCAGCGCGACGATCTCCTCGAGCGTCGGCGGGAAGGGCGCGAGTCCTTGGTCCCAGCCGAGTTTCAGGGCGCCGTCGCGGTAGCCTTGCCAGACGCGGGAGGCGGCCAGGTCGGCGGCGGCTTTCGACTCCAGCGGCAGCGCCGACCAGACGGCAGGGATTTCGCGGCGTTCGGCGGGGGGCTGGGCGAACCAAGCGTCGAGAGAAGTCACGTCCACCGAGGCACTGGCGGCACCGGAGAGCAGGATTCCGGCGATCAAAGTGCGGATCATGCCGCTAGCTGACGGATCGGACGGGGGGAAGCAAGGATTGGTTCGGGGGGATCCCGCCAGGGCCCCTACATTAGGGAGCCCCAATGGACGGCGCTCTAACAGATCTGTACTCTGCATCTAGTGGTATTCAGCTTTCCTGAATGCCAAGAAATCCGAATAAAACCGACTACTCCCTTGGATTCC